>Ga0180430_10000311_pt1 | contig 54570 bp, 37 predicted proteins | sample SS_ome_9_FD_132999 | JGI IMG/M metagenome (GOLD analysis project Ga0180430, IMG submission 132999) | Hypersaline lake sediment archaeal communities from the Salton Sea, California, USA - SS_1_S_2 metaG | ecosystem: Environmental > Aquatic > Non-marine Saline and Alkaline > Hypersaline >...
CGGCGTTGCCGCCCAGGCCGCCGTTTCCGCCGTTGCCGTCGGTGCCGGCTGCTGCCGCGCCGCCGCCCGCGCCGCCGGCTCCGCCGACGCCGCCGGTTCCGCCGTTGCCGGCGTCGCCGCCGGTCCCGCCGGCCTGTCCGTCGATGCCGGCGGTGGTGGAGGAGGCGCCGTTGATGCCGTCGCCGCCGTTGCCGCCTGCTCCGGCATCACCGCCGGTTCCGCCGTTTCCGCCGACGGTGTCGGTTCCGGCGGTTCCGGTCAGGCCGCCGGCGGCACCGCCGGCGGCACCGTTTCCGGCGTTGCCGCCCGCGCCGCCGTTACCGCCGTCACCGCCATCGGTGCCCGACGCGCCGGCGCCGGTGGCGTCCGGGCCGGTCAGGCCGATGCCGCCAGCGCCGCCGTGACCGCCGTTACCGGCGGTCCCGGCATTACCGCCGTCACCGTCGGTGCCGGCTTGTCCGGTGGTCGCGGTTCCGCCCGCGCCGCCGGTGCCGCCAGCGCCGGCGTTGCCGCCGTCCCCGCCATCAGTACCGGAGGTGGCGTTGGGGTTTTGGGCGGTGCCGTTGGTGCCGTTGGTGCCGCTACCGCCGTCACCGCCGTCACCGCCGGCCCCGCCGTCACCGCCGGACCCGGCAGTGCCCGACGTGGCTGATCCGCCGGCCCCGCCGGCCCCGCCGGACCCGGCGTTGGTGCCGTCGGCGCCGGGCAGGGCTGTGGTGCTGAACCCGCCGCCGCCGGCCCCGCCGTCACCGCCGCTACCGGCCGCCCCAGTGGTGGCCGACCCGCCGGTGCCGCCGGCCCCGCCGTTACCGCCGTCGCGTCCGGGCAGGGTGGAGGTCCAGCCCGCCCCGCCCGCCGCGCCGTTGCCTCCGTTACCGCCGCCGGTGGCGGTGCCGCCGTTGCCCGGGGTGCCGTCGTTGGTGAAGAAGAACAAGATGTTGGCCTTGCCGGCTTGTCCGGCGCCGCCGCCGGTTCCGCTGGTCCCGGCGTCACCGCCGTCGCCGCCGGCCTGGCCGTCGGGATTGGCTGCGGTGCCATCGGCACCGGCCGCGCCGTTGCCCCCGTTGCCGCCGGCCGCCGAACCGCCGTTGCCGCCGTTACCGCCGCGGCCCAAGACCCAGGATCCGTCTCCGCCGTCACCACCGCGCCCGCCGTCACCGCCGGGACCGGCGTCGGTGCCCGATTCCCCCGGCAGGACCCCGTCACGGCCATCAGCGCCGATGCTGCTACCGCCGTTGCCGCCGGCCCCGCCGTTGCCGATGATCGACAACAACCCCGTGCTACCGCCGTTACCGCCGTTGCCGCCAAGACCCGCACTGCCGCTGCCGGCGTTTCCGCCGTCCCCGCCGCCACCCAGGACCAGCCCGCCACGCCCACCGTTGCCGCCGCTGCCGCCCAGAGCACCGCCGGCGCCGGTTCCGCCGTCACCGCCGAGGCCCCACAAGGTCAGAAAACCGGAATCCCCGGCCGCCCCGCCGTTACCACCGGTGCCGGTGGTGCTGGAGCCGCCGTTACCGCCGTCGGCGCCGAAACCGATCAGCGAGACGACCGCACTGCCGCCGCCGTTGCCGCCGTTACCGCCGTTACCGCTGCTGCCGACACCACCGGCCCCGCCGTCACCACCGGCGTTGTACACCGACAGCAACCCGGCGTTACCGCCGGAGCCGCCGTCACCGCCTGCCAGCCCGGCGTTACCGCCGGCGCCGCCGGCGCCACCGATACCGAAGACCGAGACCAGTGGGCCCGCACCACCGGCTCCACCGTTACCGCCGGTGCCCGACACCCCGCCGTCGCCGCCGGCACCACCGGAAGCCCCTGCACCCCAGATCGTCAGCGATCCGCCCCCGCCGCCGGACCCGCCGTTACCGCCATCGCCGCTGTCCTCACCGGCCCCACCGGCCCCGCCGGCCCCGGCGGCACCTAGCAGAGACAGCAGACCCCGGTCTCCGCCCGCGCCGCCGTTCCCGCCGGAACCACCGCCGACACCGCCATCACCACCGGCACCGCCGACACCGGCGTTGCCAATCAGCAGGCCACCGCGACCCCCGGCGCCACCGACACCGCCGTCACCACCCAGGCCGCCGTTGGCCCCCTTGCCGCCACGGCCGCCGTTGCCCCACACCGACAGCAACCCGGCATCACCGCCGACACCGCCATTGCCGCCGCTACCGGTCTCGATCGCCGCCGCGCCCCCGGCTCCGCCGTTGCCGCCGTTGCCTAGGAATAACCCACCCGTGCCACCGTTGCCGCCGGATCCGCCCAGCAGTCCGGCCCCGCCATTGCCGCCGTTGCCGAACCAGCCCGCCGAGCCGCCGTTGCCGCCACCAAATCCGTTGCCGCCGTTGCCGATCAGGCCGCCATTGCCGCCAGCGCAGCTATCTGTGGTGCATGTCGCCGCGGTGTAGGAATACCCGTTGCCCCACAAGATGCCCGCATTCGGGTTATCCGCGGTGCCACTGCCGATGAAGAACCGCACCAGATCGGCGATCGGATTAGCCGTCAACGATCCCGTGGCCGCCGCGCTCGGCGACACCACATCAGCACCGCCGACCACCGGGCCAGCCGGCTCACCGCTGCCGACCGGCTCACCACTACTGGTCGCCGCCGCGGGCCTGACCGACACAGAGTGCTTCCCCAGATCACGACGAGCGACCCCGGCTACCGCCCACATCAACGGCGCCGCTGCTGGAACTCCACCATCTCCGGCGCCCAGCCAGGACAACAAATCCCCACCCAAGCCGGTCACCGAACCCGGCGTCGCACTCGAAGCAGCCATTACCGGCGCAGAGTCGGGCGTGGCGGGAACTGAAGCCACCGCGGGCAGCGCCGAGGTGGGCTGGTTGTCAGTGACAGCTGCGGCAGGTCGCGCTTCCGGAGTGGGCGCGACAGTCACCTCCGGTGCAGGCTCCAGGGCGGCAGATCCGTCGGCCGCGGGGATCTCGGGGGCACGCTGCCCGACCCTGGGGGAGGGCGAGTCAGTACTTTGTGTGCGGGATCGTCCCGTATCCACCGTAGGTATGTCCGCCTTGGCGGCAACAGGGCCGCGGCCGGCGTCGACGGGTCCGAATGAGTCGTCATCGCGGGGTGTGCGATCGACGGCGGGAGCAGACCCCTCCGCAGATCCGTCCGCGGCGGGGCCCGCCCCGGCGATCGACGAGTCCAGCCCCCGAGATCCGCGGCGCGCAACAGAACCCGGCTTGGAACGGGGCGTCCCTTTGGACGACGAGTCTGCTGAACTCGAACCGGTCGATCCTGCCGACCCTGTGGTGTCGGCGACCGCGAGGGCCGGCGAAGCGACTGCCGCGCCCACGCCGAGAGCGACGGCGAGAGCGCCAACCCGACCCACGTAGCGGGCCATTCCGGGGTTCGGAGCAGATTCAGCCCCTGATCGGGCACGGAGTTCGATCGGGCGCAATCCGCCGGTGGCGCGGCGGCGCACGAAGTTGAAGGGCCGATTTTCACCGTTTGGCCGGGACGAGGCTGCTGATGTCATCCGTGAGGGTCCTTGCGACTCGTTGCGCGGGGTTTGCTCCCTCACGCCCGCGCAGCAGTATGCCATGGGAGCCCGGTCATTTGAAGCCGTTGTGGCAAAGTCCGACGTTACGCACATTTGCAGTTCAGTGATCGCGGCCAACCGTTGGTGGATCGACATGGCAATCTTCGCCGATCTGGGCCGTCAGGGCCCTTGGAGCCCCGCGCAACTGCCTGATGAGCGCCAAATAGCCACGTTTCGCCCTCCTCGGGTGTGGACAAGCCACTCCGCCATGCAGGCAGGTAGCGAACTGGCGGCTTTAGTCCGCGGGCAATCGCCACGCAACTGTCATCCCTGGCAGTCAGGTTTGGGCAAACTCCGCAGCTTCTCAGAAGACCGTGTAGCCGCCGTCCATCACCAGTGTCTGCCCGGTGAAGTAGCTGGAGCCGGGCCCAGCCAGCCACACCGCCATCGCCTCGTAGTCCCGCGGTGTGCCCCACCGTCGTAGCGGAACCCTGGGCAGGATCTTGGACTGGGCGGCCGGGGAGTCGAGCAGGCCCTCGGTCATGGCGGCCTCGGTCCAGCCCGGGACGATCGCGTTGACCCGGATCCTTTCCCGGGCCAGTTCCACCGCCAGACCGCGTGCCATCGCCACCAGAGCGGCCTTGGCCGCCGCGTAATGGATGTTGAAGGCCAGGCCGTCGGTCATCGACACGCTGCTGGTGAACGCGATGGACCCGGCTCGACGCTCTTTCATATGGCCGGCCACCGCGCGGACGGTGAAGAACTGTCCGTCGAGGTTCACCGACATCACCCGTCGCCATTCCTCGGTCGACATGGTGTCGATCGGTGCGGGACGGCCGGGCACCCCGGCGTTGGCGAAGCACGAGTCGATCTGGCCGAAGGTCGCCAGAGTCTGGGTGACCCCGGCCGTGACGGCATCCTCGTCGCTGACGTCGACCTGGAAGGCGGCGACCGGGCCGGAGTAGCCGTCGGCGGCAAGTTCGGACACCGCCGCGTCGTTGTTGGCGAGGTTGGTGCCCCAGATGGCCACGGCGGCACCGGCCCTGTGCAACCCGCGGGCCATGCCGAGTCCGATTCCGCTGTTGCCGCCGGTCACCAGCGCGACGTGCCCGGTGAGGTCGTGCCATGCGGTCACCGAAGTCCCCTTCCGTCTGGATCTAGATCATGTCCTTGGCAGTCAGCCAGCGCATGATCGGCCAACCGGCGAACACCGGCAGCCACACCGTCAGCACCCGGTAGAGCAGGACCGAGGGCACGGCGATGGCGGTCGGAACCCCGAATGCGGCCAGTCCGCCGATGAGCGCGGCCTCCACCGCCCCGACCCCGCCCGGTGTCGGGGCGGCCGCGGCCAGCGTGCCGCCGACCATTGTCACCACCGTCACCGTCACGAAGGTGGTCCCGCCGCCGAATGCCCCGATACTGCACCACAGCGTGAAAGCCATCCCCAGCGTGGTGGTGGCACTGCCCAGCACGATGATCGCGAAGCGTTTCGGCTCCCGCACGAGTTCGACGAGATCGCCACCCACTTCGTTGATCTTGGGTCGCACCGCGGTCTCCAGCCAGCGCCGCAGTTTCGGGACGAACAGGAACGTCCCCACCGCGCCGAGGGTCAGACCGCCGATCAGATACAGCAGGGTCACTTTCGGCACGAAATGCGACAGGTCCGCGGATGCACCGGCGGCGACGCTGAAGAAGATCAGCAACGCCAGATGGGTGATCACCTGCACCGCCTGCTGGACCGCCACCGCGGCGGTGGCCCGGACCGCACCCAGTCCGGACTTCTGCAGGAACCGCGTGCTCAACGCCAGCCCGCCCACCCCGGCCGGTGTGGTGGTGGCGGCGAAGGTGTTGGCGAACTGCATGATCACCAGGTTCCGGAATGAGACCACCTCATTGGCACACGCCCACAGACCGGCCGCCGCCCCGACATACGTCGATGCCGACACTGCCAGTCCGAGCAGCGCCCACCACCAGTTGGCGTTGCGCAATTCACTGATGAAGGCCGGCACCGTGCTGATAAACGGATAGGCCACATAGACCAGGGCGACCAGCAGAACAAGTTGGATGACCTGCTTGCGGGTGAACCGGGTGATGGTCTCGGTTTGGATGTTGGCCGCGCCGGTCTGCAGTTTGACCTCGTCGCGGGTGGCGGCCATCACGGCTTTGGGGTCGGACAGGCTGGTGCGGATCCGGGCCGGCATCGCCGACCGGGTCAGCCGGCGGGAGGCGTCCAGAACGGTGTCAGTGCCCAGGGTGGCGATGGCGGCCCGCACCGCCGGTTCGGGGCCGAATCGGTCGGCGGTGGTGGCCAGCAGTTGGGCGATATCGGACTGCAATTGCTCGTCGGAGGCGCCGTACTCCGAGTTGCCGAATCCACCGAACAGGGCCTTTCCTGCGTCGACGGTGATCTCGCCGGCACGGAGATCCCCGTGCGCGATCTGATGTCGATGCAGCACTCCGAGGGACTCCCAGGCCGCGGCGGCCGCAGCCGGGTCGGTGAGGTGGGCCAGGGAGGTCCCGCGCGGCGGGGTGTGCGCGAACAGCGTCCAGCCGCGGTCCAGGGCCGCCACGCTGAGCGTGGTGGTGTTGGCGACACCGAGTTCGCCGACGGCGATGACCATCAGTGCGCGATGTTCGACGGCGCGGTGCAGCGACATCTGCAGCGGAGCAGTCTCCTTGTCCCGCAGCACAAGCCAGCGCCAGAACTGCCGCAGGGCCCCGCCGCTGCGCTGGTTGGGCCCGTACAGCTCGACGATCCCGTCGCGGCCGGACTGGTCGACGGCCGACAATTCCAGCGGACCCCGGCCGGCGGGACGAACCACCGTCAGCGCATCGGTGACGAAACCGCGGCGGGCCAGCGCCCGGATCGTGCCGTCGAGCGGCACCTCCAGTGCCGGGGTACCGACCACCAGGACGACCAGTGCGCCGACGAACCAGCCCACCGCCAGGCCGAGCAGCGTGCGAGCCGGGACCACCGCGCTGACGATCAGGTGGATCGGCACGAACGCCAGCAATAGGCCCCACCACCAACGCCGCCACCGGGCCGGCAGCCACGGTCCGGACACCGTGAGGACCGCTGCCAGCAGGGCGATCCAGCGGGGATCGTCGAGGAACTGGGACAGCACCGTTGACAACCGCTCGGTAAGGTCGAGGTGCCAGCGTGGTGCGGCGATACCCTCGCCGGTGATCGACAGCGAGAGCACGGCGATGAAGCCGGCCGCCGCGTAGGCCCCCAGCAGTTTCCACTGCCGGCCCGCGATCAGGCCGATCAGAATCACGAACGGCAGCGCGACGATCGCGATGCCGTAGGCCAGGTAGACCAGATTGGACTGGGTGGGGGTCAGCACACCCACGATGCGTGAGACCGACGTTTCCAGTTCCACCCAGTCGCTGCGGGTGATGATCGAACTGAAGACGACGACGGCCAGGAACGCCCCGGACAGGGCGAGGCGCACGATATCGGTGGTGCGGCGGGTCAGCGGTTGCAGCAGATCACCGGAAACGGTGATCTCGCGCCCGTCGACTCGCACGGCTAGAACTTACGTCAGACGGAGACGGGGGAGCGGGCAAGCGCGGCCGCCGCCGGCATGAGCCGTCGATCGATTGCCTGAATCACCCGATGTGATCAGCCGGCCGGCGGTGCACCGGGCGGGTCCTCGGCCGGTGCGGCCGGGAGCGGCCGGCCCAACTCGTCGAGGGGTGTCTGGCCCAGCAGCGCACCGTCGAGCGTCCCGCTCTGATACATCTCATGCAGTCGGCGCAGAAACGCGATACGTCCGGTCCCCGGGTCGTCGGGCGTCGGTCCCAGCCCCGGGGCCGGCTCGCCCTGGCCGGGTTGTGCGGGGTCTTCGTTCTGGGCCAGCAGGTATTCCGGGTTGAACGCGCTCAGGTTGGGCAAAGCCGGCTGATCGGGTGCCCCCGGAGCCGCTGGGACCGGATTCTGGCCCAGGATCAGGTTCGGGGCGTAGCCGGCGAGGTCGGGCAGGCCGAATGGTCCGGCCGGGGCGCTACCGGCCTGCGCCAGCGGGTTGCCGATCCCGGACGGGGCCGGGGCGGTGGTGGCCGGCGGGGCCGGTGCGGGTTCGGTGGGCGAAACCTCGGGGGTGGCCGCCGCAGGCGCCGCCGAGGCCAGGATGCCGACTGCCAGCAGGCTGGCCGATCTCACCGCGCGTCCGCCCGGTCCCATGGTCGTGGTTACCGGCAGAGCTCGATGAGCGTCTTGGTGGTCTGGTCGGCTGCGGCCAACCTTGCGGCCTGCTCGGGATCGTTGTTGAGCTGCCCGGCCAGGTAGTACTGCGCGATGGTCTGCAGTTGGTCGGCGAAGGTGGAGATCGGCTCGGCCAGCTCCGGCGGTGTATTCGACGGCACGGTGTCGCGCAGGTAGGCGGCCCCGCCGGCCATCGAAAGCCGGGCATTGGCCGCTACGGCCTCCCGGGCCGCCGGATCCGGTCCCAGGTCCTTGCGGGTCTGGATGGCCACTCCCTTGCTGACCAGCAAAAACGCGCTACATGCTGTGGCCTTGGGATCGGCGGCCGCCGGGTTGCCGACCGCCTCGGGTGCCGGGGCGGGCTTGAGCAGTGCCCACACAGCCACCCCTGACGCGAGCAGTGCGACCGCCATCGCCAGCGCAGCGAGCCACCGGGCCGGGCCGGGGCGCGGCGGGACGGGTTCGCTGGGATAGGGCAGCGGTTGCGACATGGAGTGATCGTACGCGTAGGATTGTGGGCCTAAGAAAGGCGATCATGAAGTCTCGGTGGCAAACTATCGTTCGCACCCTCGCGGGTGCTTTCGGAGGCGCTGCCCTGGTGTTGTCCGCCCTGGGTGCGGCGGTGTGGCCGGCACCGGTCTCCGGGGCTCAGACCTGTGCGCCGGGCTTCGAGCGCAACCCGTACACCCCGGAGTGCCTGGCGCCGGTGAACACCCCGACCATCAATGGCATCCCCTGCGTGCCCAGCAAAATCGGGTTGTGCTCGTCCTTCCTCCAGAATCAGCAGCCGCAAAGGGTGCCCGCCAGCACTCTCAGCTGATCCTGGGACGGGTGCTCAGATGCGTGTCACGGCCTTGTTCAGCAGCCGCTGAGCCCAGTTCGGTGTCGCCTGCGCGAAGCCGGCGAACACCTTGGCCTGCCGCCCCACCGGGTAGTGCACCCTGGTCAACCATGTGCGGCCCGGGTGGGTGGCCGCGTAGATCTCGTCGGCGACGTCTTCGGCGGTGAGGTGCACACCCAGCGATGCGGTACTGCCGGTTTCCAGACCGTCGACCATGGCGGTCGCCACGAACAGCGGCCACATGGCGATCACCCGGATATCGTGGCGGCGCCACTCCAGCTCGAGGGCCTCGGTGAGCCCGCGGACGGCGAACTTGGTGGCCGAGTAAGTAGCCAGTTCGGGCTGTCCGTAGATAGCGGACGCCGAGCAGAGGTTGACCACCTGTGCGCCACGGGTGCCGCGCAGATACGGAAACGCGGTGTGCATCCCGGCCATCGTCCCGTAGACGTTGACATCGACCATTCGGCGCTGAGTCGGCAGCCCGATGTCCTCGAAGCGCCCCGAGCTCAGCACCCCGGCGTTGTTCACCAGGATGTCCAGCCGTCGGGAAACGCCGGTGAACGTCTCGAGTTGCTGCGCCCAGTCCGCCGCCTCGGCGACATCGAGATGGCCGGTGGCGATATCTCCGCCCAGTGCGGTGACCGCCTCGCGCAGCGAAGCCAGACCCGCGGAGTCGATATCGTAGGCGCCCACCCGGTAGCCGTGCCGGGCGAAGGCCACCGCGGTGGCCCGTCCGATCCCGGCGGCGGCTCCGGTGATGAAGATTGTCGGTGCGGAATCAGCCATAGATCCTGTTTACCGCGTTGCGGACCGTTTGCGGCTCTGCCGGCGAAACCAGTCGATCAGATCCGGCCGGTCGACCGCGCGGGGGTCCAGCGACACTTCGCTGTGTCCGGCCAGGATTGCGGTGACCGGCACCTCGAGTTTCTTGCCGGTGCGGGTGTGCGGGATACCCGGTGCGGCGATGATGTCGTCGGGTACGTGCCGTGGCGAGAGTCGGGTCCGCAACTGGGTGCGAATCTCCTGGACCAGCGTGTCATCGAGTTGGTGGCCGTCGGCCAGGGTGATGAACAGCGGCATCCAGTAGGCCCCGCCGGGTCCGTCGACGCCCAGGACGAAGGCTTCTGCCACCGCGTCGAGGCCCTCCACCACCTCGTAGATATCCGCCGAACCCATCCGGATGCCGTTGCGATTGAGTGTGGCGTCGCTGCGGCCGTGGATGATCAGCGAACCGCGGTCGGTGACGGTCACCCAGTCGCCGTGCCGCCACACACCGGGTGCCGGGCCTTCGGCGCTCGGGCGCTCCGGGCCTTCGGCGCTTGGGCGCTCCGGGCCTTCGGCCCACTCGTGATCGAAATATGCTGCGCGGTAACGGGAACCGTCGGGGTCGTTCCAGAAGCCGATCGGCATGGACGGCATCGGGGTGGTGATCACCAGCTCGCCGACCTCGCCGATCAGCGGCTCGCAAGCCGGTGACCAGCTGTGCAGGTCTACGCCGAGATAACGGGTGGCCAGCTCCCCGGGCCGGGCCGCCACGCCGGTGGTGCCCCCGGCGAACGCGGTCACCACATCGGTGCCGCCGCTGATCGAGGACAGCTCGACGGTGTCGCCGACTTCGGCCCGGACCCATTCGAACAGGTCTGCCGGCAAGGGTGACCCGGTGCTGCCGAGGGTCCGCAGCCGGCTCAGGTCGTGCTGTGTCCCCGGGTGCAGCCCGGCCTTGCGGGAGGCCTGCAGATGTCCCGGGCTGGTTCCGAAGAAGGTGACCCCCTCGGTCTCGAGCAGCTGCCAGAGCCGGTCGGCGTCGGGGAACATCGGATGCCCGCTGTACCCGAGCACGGTCGCACCGCACAGCAGGCCCGCCAGCCGGAAGTTCCACATCATCCAGCTCAGCGCGGTTTGCCAGAAGAACACCTCGCCCGGACCGAGGTCGGCGTGCAGCACGGCGGCTTTCAGGTGTTCCAGGACCACCCCACCGTGTCCGTGCGCGATCCCTTTCGGTCGGCCGGTGGTGCCGGAGGTGAACAGCACCCAGAGCGGATGGTCGAACCGCACCGGGGTGATGACGGGGTCGACCGGATCGGCGACCAGCCGCTGATAGCTCTCGTCGTCGAGCGCTATCAGGTGTGGCGCGGTCGCACCGGCCTCGTCGGTTCCGCCGACCGGGGGCAGCAGGCCCAGCAGTGCCGCGGTGTCCGGCCCCTTGTCGATCCACCGTCCATTCAGCCGGTAGCCGGCACAGCTGAACAGCACCTTCGGATTCAGTTGCCCCAGCCGTGCCGCCGCTCCCTCGGAGCCGTAGTCCTGCCCGCAGGATGACCACACCGCCCCGACCGCCGCGGTCGCGAGAAAGGCCACCGCCGCCTCGGCGATATCGGGCAGGTAGGCAACGACACCGTCGCCCGGCCCGACGCCGAGACGACGCAACTCCGCTGCCACCGCCCCGACCCGACCCGGTAGCTCCGACCAGTCGATCTGGGTCCGGGTGCCGTCCTCGTCAACGCCGACGATCGCCGCGCCGGTGCGGGAGCAGTGCCGCAGAACCTGGTCGACATAGTTCAGCCTGACCCCCGGAAACCATGTCGCACCGGGCATCGTGGCGTCGGCGAGCACACCGGCCGCACCCGGCCCGGGGCTGGGATCGGCGCGGATATCGAAGTATTCCCAGACCGTGCGCCAGAACTGCGCCGGATTCTCCACCGACCATTGCCATAAATCGGAATAGTCGCCGCCCGGCGCACCGTATCGGTCGGCGGCCAGGGCGGCGAATACCCGCCACTGCGGTTCTGGAGTGCTCACCTCAGACGAACTCCACCCCGGACATCTTGATCTGGTCACCATCGCGCACCATGCTCAGCACGATCCGCCACAGCCGCGGCTGCTGCTGGTCCTCGGGCGCCTGCTGGCCCTCGCGGCGCGAGGTCGCCGAAATGAGCACGACGGCGGTGTCGGCTGACATCGACTCCACGGCGGCATCGTTGACGGTTGCGGTGGTGACAATCTTCTCCGCCTGCAGCGCCTCGACGAAATCCTCAGCCGTCTCGGCGAAATTGTCCCGGAATCTGCCGCTCGACCCATCGAGCACCCGTTGCACGCTGTCCTGCGCGGTGGCGTAGTCGATCGACATCAGGTTGATCACCGATTGTCGGGCCGCCGCGGCGTACTCGGCGGCGCGCTGGTGGTTGTCGGTGACCTGTCGGTGGTCCCACACCATCCAGCCGGTTGCCGCCAGCAGTGCGACGCTCAGCAGCACTGCGGCCGTCACGGCGACGATTCGACGACGAGGCCCGGGCCCGGACCCCGGGGCCGGGGCCACCTCCGGTGCCGCGCCCACCTCCAACGGGTGGACGACATCATCGGCCCCGGCTGATGTGTCGGACAGTGCCGGGTTCTGCTGGTGAGCCGGCTCGTCGGCCTGCTCGGATGCACGCAGCCTCTGGCGCAACTCGTCGGCTCGGGCGCGGGCAGCCTCGGCCCTGGCCTCCGCGGCCGCGGCCTCCGCTTCCGCCGCGCGCGCGAGTTCGTCATCGACCGCGAGTTCGTCATCGACAGGGTCGGCCACCGGACCTCCTCTCGTTCGTCGTACCCCGCTGGGAATCTTGCCTGACCGCCGGACTGGACCGATGCCGGTGTGGGACAGTGAGCCGGTGCGATCGACCGTAGTCGCTGTCGCTGCGTTGATGGCCGCCGGACTCGCCGCACCTGCGCCGGCGGCGGCCGAAGAGTGCAACGATCCCTTCTGCACGCCCGGGATCACACCGGCCGTGGTGCTCGGTGCCCCGTGTGCGGACACCGCCTCCTACGTGTTCGGCACGACATCGTGGGGACGGCTGGTCTTCTGCGGTTCGCCGCGACGGTATGCGCCGCGCTATTTCCGATCGCCGCCGATGATGGGCGTCAAAGAACTCAATGCCAGCTGTGCCGGGTACGAGAATGCCGTTGCTCAGGCACCGGACGGGCAGTTCTTGACCTGTTCGTTCCGCAACAACGGGCCCGTCTGGGCGCGCGGCGGTAACGCCTGACCTCTGGCCGGAGGCGGCTGATCACCAGTGCCGCATCGAGCACAGCGCGCCCTTGGGCCCGGAGTTGGTCGCCACGACCGCACCGTCCACCGCCAGCGTGCAGTGGAAATTCGGCGGGTCAGGGGAGCGCCCGGAGGTGCCCAGGACCATCGCCCAGTACTGCGGATTGGTCAGTTTGACGTTGAGCACCCAGGGTTTGTCCGGTCCCAGTTCGGCCTCGGCCTTCGGGCTGAAGAGATACGGGTTGTGGCTGTAGTCGGAGAATTTGGCCGGCTCGCTGTCCCGGTAGTAGATCTGGGCGAAGAACGGGCTCTCGGTGTACACGGTGTAGGTGACATCGTGCAGTATCGGCTCGTCGGCCGCGGTCGGCGCTGCGGTCCCCAGACATGCGGCCGCCGGCAACATGGCGATGGCGAGCCGGTCGAGCCGCATGCTTTGAGAGTCTGGCAGAAGACCGCCACTAGACTCGACCGTTTCGGGGTCCAGGAGGTGATCGCCCGTGAATTCCGGCGATGGTGGATCGACGGACGTGCTGGCCGCACTGGCCGAGGCCGAGGCCGCTGAAGCGGATGCGCGGGCCGACGCCGACCGTGCCCGGGCCAGGGCCGAGCAGTTGCGCGGCGCCGGCGGGCCGGTTAAGGACAGCGGCGAAGAGCTACCCGGCGAAGGGGAACCCGCACCGGGTCGCCGGCGCCGCCGCTTGCTGTCGCGGTATGCGCGACCCGCCGGGTTGGCCGTCATCGCCGTGTTGACCGGCGCAGGGCTGGCGCTGACCGCACTGATGCTGCGGCAGCATGGTGAGGCCGTCGCCGAGCGTGCGCAGAACCAGGCCTCCGTCGAGGCGGCGCGCAACGGTGTCGTGGCGCTACTGTCCATCGATCACACCCGAGCCGAAGCAGATGTCCAGCGGGTGCTGGAGCTGTCCAGCGGGAGTTTCCGCGAGGACTTCGCGCGCGACGCGGACGATTTTGTGCGGACCGCGGTCGACTCCCGGGCGGTCACCAGGGGTGCGGTCAGCGCCGCTGCGCTGCAGTCGGTGGCCGATGACAGTGCTGTCGTGCTGGTGGCGGCGAGTTCCAGGGTGACCAATGCCAGCGGCGCGAAAGAAGACCCGAGGCCGTGGCGGATGAGCGTGACGGTGACCCGCGACGGTGACATCTGGAAGATGTCGGATGTGGAGTTTGTGCCATGAGTTCCGATCCGGAATCGGCGAAGGATGACCCCGAGGGGGCTGGTGAAAACCCGCCCGCCCCGCCCGCCCCGGCGGACCCGCCGGCCATTTCCCCTCCGGTGGCCGCACCGGCGCGCCGCATCGCGGCCTGGTGCCGGGCTCGCCCGGTGCCGGTGCTGGCCGCTGCACTGCTGCTGGCCTCTATCCTGGCGGCCGGGTCGGTCTACTGGTCGCTATACCGCCCGGACCGCCTCACCGACGCCGCCGCGCAGCAGCAGGCCGTCGCGGCTGCCAAGCAGGGCGCCGAGGCGCTGCTGACCTACTCTCCCGAGAACCTCGATCAGGACCTGGCCAACGCGAAATCACACCTCACCGAGCCGTTCCTGGGCTATTACGGCGATTTCACCGACAGGGTCGTCGCGCCCGCGACCAGGGATAAGGGTGTCAAGACCGAGGCCAATGTCGCCCGTGCCGCGGTTTCGCAGATCCGGCCGGGCCGGGCCGAGGTGCTGGTGTTCGTCAATCAGGTCACCACCAGCAAGGACCGCCCGACCCCGGCCCTGGCCACCAGCAGCGTCATGGTGACGATGGTGCAGGTCGACGGCCGGTGGCTCATCTCCGAGTTCACCCCCATCTAGACCGTCATCGGATGTCCCCCGGGTTGGGGACTTACGTCACTGTCGGCGCCGCCCCGGTCTGGGTCACAGTAGGGCGATGACTCGGGGCCGATCGCGGTGAGCGCGGATTTCCCGGACGCGGGGACCATTCGCGAGGTTCTCGACCTCGCGACGCGGGCCCCGTCGGTCCGGAATTCCCAGCCCTGGCACTGGCATATCGGCTCAGGCGGGGTTGACCTTTACGCCGATCCCGGCCTGCTTCCGCCACGAAACGACCCCGACCGGCGCCATCTTCTGTTGAGTTGCGGTGCGGCACTGCACCACTGCGCCGTCGCGTGGGCCGCGATGGGCTGGCGGGCCGTCGTCCACCGGCTACCCGACCCCGCCCGACGGGACCATCTCGCCGCCGTCGGGCTGGTTCGTCAGACTCCCGGTGAACTGGACGTGACACTGGCCGCAGCGATTGCCCGCCGCCGCACCGACCATCGCACGTACGGGTCCTGGCCGGTGCCGTGGGGGGATATCGCATTGATGGGTGCGCGGGCGGCCCGCGCCGGGGTCATGTTGCGCCAGATCGACACCGACCGGACCGCGGCGGCCGTCGCCGGGCCGCCGCCGAGTCAGTCCGGGCATGGGTCGCGGAAGGACAGTGCCGTTGTGATCGCGTTGGGTACCCAGACCGATGATGATCTGGCCCGGTTGCGGGCGGGTGAGGCCACGAGTCTGGTGCTGCTGTCGGCCACTGCGATGGGATTGGCCAGCTGTCCGGTGACCGAAACCCTGGAGGCACCCGAAACCCGGGCGGCGTTCGGCGCGGACGTGTTCGGTACCAGCGGCTATCCGCAGAATGTGGTGAGGATGGGGTGGGCGGCGGTGGATGCCGACCCCCTGCCGCCGTCCCCGCGTCGACCGCTGCCGGAGGTCGCCCACTGGCAGTTGGACGAAGCCCGTACCGGCAAGCCGGCCCGGGTCGCTTCAGTTGAAACGCAATGAGGTCCCCGGCTTGAGGGTCTCGACCTGCCCGCGGCATTCGACCTCGATGGGCGGGCAGGCTACCGGTTCGGCACTGAGTTCGGCGCTGCGGCCCGTCACTGTCAGATGCAGCCGGTACCCGCGGTAGTAGATGGGCATACGCAGTGCCCCAAGGCTTTCCGGCCACATCGGGTTGAGGATCAACCGATCGGATCGAGTTTCGAGCCCGGTGAAACAACGCTGCAGTAGGTCGATACTGCCGGCCATCGCGGCGATGTGGATGCCCTCCGCGGTCGTGCCGCCCTGAATATCGGCGACATCCGAGGCCAACACCTGTTGGAAATACCGCATGGCACGGGCACGGTTACCACGGGCGAGCACCCACGCGTGCACCACAGCGCTCAACGTCGAACCGTGTGAGGTCCGGTGCACGTAGTAGTCGACGGTCCTCGGAATCTGCTCGGGGGCGAACCGGTATCCCATCCGGGCGAACATCTCCCGCAACTCATCCGCCGAGAGCAGGTAGAACAGCATCAGCGCGTCGGCCTGTTTGGAGGCCTGATACCGGTTGACGCTGTCGTTGTCGGCTTCCAGTATCCGGTCGAGGCGCTGGATGTTGCCGTGCCGCGCACGCAGGCCGTGCCAGTCCAGTTCCGCCAAATCGGCGTACCCCTCGAACTGGCTGATCACCAAGCGGTCGGGCTCCGGGCCGGTACCCGGGGCCGGATGGAACGGCACGAACATCCGCCTGCTCACCTCATCCCACCGGTTCAGTTCCCGGCCCTGAATGCCGAGGGTCTCCATCAGGTCCAGTCGGTTCCGCAATGGCAGCGCATCGAGCGCATCGAGTGCCCGCACGATTACCCAGACCGCCATCACATTGGTGTAGGCGTTGTTGTCGATACCGTCGAAGGGCCGATCGGGATAGCCGGAGTGGAATTCGTCCGGCCCGATGACACCGCGAATCACGTAGCGGCCCTTGGTTTCGTCGAACTCCGCGCGGCTCACCCAGAACCGGGCGATCTCGGCGAGCATCTCCGCGCCGTTCTCGATGAGATAGCGCAGATCGCCGGTCACCTGGTAGTACTGCCAGACGTTGTAGGCCACCGCGATCCCGATGTGATGGGCGCGGGCACTGGCGTCCGGGTTCCAGCGGCCGGAGTTCGGGTTCAGGTGCACCTTCGGGCTTTCCTCGCGACCGTCGCTGCCGGACTGCCACGGGAACATGGCACCGGCGTATCCGGCCTCGCGGGCGGCGCGACGCGCTTCCGGCAGCCGACGGAACCGGTAGCGCAGCAGCGAACGGGTGGTCACCGGTGATCGCAGATTGAGCACCGGGAACACGAACAACTCGTCCCAGAAGATGTGGCCCCGGTAGGCCTCGCCGTGCAGACCGCGGGCGGGCAGTCCGGCATCGAGATCCTCGGCACGGTTGGGCACCGTCTGCAACAACTGCATCATGTGCAACCGGACCACCCGAAGCGCATCCGGGTTGTCCTCGAAGGCGATGTCGAACCGCTCCCACAGGTGCGCCCACTCCCGGATATGACCGTCCCGGAGATCGCCGTATCGACCCAGCTGGGAAAGCAGTCGCACCGCGGCGTCGCCGGGTTCGGAGATGGCCTGATCGCGGCCGGTGAAGATGGCCGCCATCTTCTCGACGGTCACTGACTCCCCGGCATCCACCCGGACCACCACGTCGTGGCCCGCCCGCCGGGGCTCATCGACGAAACGGGTGTCGCCGGCGATCGCGGCGCCGCCCTGCCAGACCGTCGTACGGGCGGCGATCGCGATCGGAACCCTGGACTGGACGGTCTCGCACACCAGCAGAGCCGAGTCATCGGAGAGCTCCGTTGTCGAGGTGGCGACGAGATGGTCATCGGAAAGCGCCCGGTAGCGCTCGACCCCGGAGTTGCGTATGTCGCCGTCGATCATCGACAGGAACTCGACAGTGCCCGACCAGTCCTCAGCGAACAGCGTTGTCTCCAGTGCGCAGGCGTGGGGCAGGTGCATGGCGGCGATACGTCGCTGGACCACGCTTGTGGTTCGTCCGGCCGGGTCGCGGAACCTGAACTCGCGGGTCAGTTCGGCCTGCCGCAGGTCCATGTTCTGGCGGTAGGAGAGCAGCTCCGCGGAATCCGCGTCGAACCAGTCGCCGCCGTCGATGCGGAATTTCAGCGACAGCCAGTTGGGCAGGTTGACCAGGCTCTCGTTCTCGACGTCGACACCGGAAACCGTGTCGACCAGTCGGTTGTAGAGGCCGGCGGCGTAGGTTCCGGGGTAGTGAAACGTGCCGGCGTCCGCCTCCGGTGCACAACCGCGGGTGGCGCGGTAGCCATTGCCCACCGCGCACAGCGCCTCACGCAACCGCTCCTGGTCGGGGATATAGCCGCCGAAAGTGAAAGACCAAGGGCTGGACATCATTTGACGATCGATATCGCATTGCGCGACCAGTTTCTCGATGAACTCCCGCACATGTTCGGGATCGGCCAGGCTGAACCGGGCGGCGGTCGCCCGGTCGCCGTCCTCGACGTGGCTCACGACGATTCCGACCCCGTCATGCAGGACGGCATCGAACCCGTCCTCGTCGGTGAGGTCGTCGCCGACGAAGATGGGCAGCAAGGGCTCCTCGCCGGTCACCCGGTCGACGATCCACTGCAGGGTCTTGCCTTTGTCCCAGTCCAGGTTCGGCCGCAACTCGACGACCTTGCGGCCGGAGGTCACCTTCAGACCGTTCCGGCTGCCGACGTCATGGACCGCCGCGGTGACTGCGGTGGCGGACGCCGCTGCCGCGTTGCGGTAGTGCACGGCCACGGCGTACCGCTTGTGCTCCACCCTGACCCCGGAAATCGGTGCCAATCGGTCAGCGAGTTCCGCTGCCGCCTCGGCCAGCACCGGGATCGCGGCGGCGGCCGTCTCGTTGCTGTGGTAGCCGCCGTCCGGTCCGACCATCTCGAAACCGTGGCTGCCGGCGTACCACAGCCCGGGTAGACCGACCCTGGCCCGGATATCGTCCAGGTCGCGCCCGGACAGCACCGCGACCGGGTAGAGCGCGGCGAGCGACTGTAGGGCTCGGGCGGCCCCCGGAACCAGCGCGGCGGCGGCCGGGTCGTCGACGATATCGGACAGCGTCCCATCGAAGTCGAAGAAGATCGCGGGGCGACGGGCGCTGACCACACTGGCAAGCTGGCCGAAGGATGCCAGCGCATCGGGCAGGCTGGACATCCGCCGGTCGATGGTGCGCACCAGCACCTCGGCGAGATCGCCGACCACCACATCGGCCCCGCACCGGCGCAGGCCCGGCCGGGCCGCACCGGTGCGGTCGATGCCGATCACCAGACCGAAACCACCGGCCCGCCCGGCGGTGGCCCCGGCCTCGGAATCCTCGACGACCACCGCGCGCCCCGGTCGAACGCCGAGCCGGCGCGCCGCCTCCAACAGGATTGCCGGGTCGGGTTTCCCGGGGAGGTCGAGCTCGTCGGCCACCACACCGTCGACCCGGGCTTCGAACAGGCCGGCGATCCCCGCCGATTTCAGCACGGTTTCGCAGTTTCGGCTGGCGGAGAAAACGGCCACCTTGACGCCGGCTTCGAGAAGTTGTCGAACCAGCGCGACGGTGGAGTCGAAAACCGGCACCCCGGTGGCGATCGCCGCGGCGAAAAGTTCCTGTTTCCGGTTGCCGAGTCCGCAGACCGTCTCCGCGGCGGCCTGATCGCCGGGACCGCCCCAGGGTAACGAGACGCCACGGGACGCCAGAAAATCCCGCACGCCGTCATAACGCGGTTTACCGTCAACGAAATGGCGATAGTCGGCGGGGGTGAACGGGTCGTGGTTCTCGGCGGGGGAGCTCGGGCGGTGGCCGAGGTACTCGTCGAACATCTCTGCCCAGGCCGTCGCGTGCAGCGAGGCGGTGTCGGTGATGACTCCGTCAAGGTCGAACAGCACTGCGTCATGGAAGCGCGGGTCGATCCGCACCCGCTGACCGGAGTCCAGGGCGGTGGACTGTTCGCCGAACCGGTTCTCGCTGACCATGGGACCGACGATATGCCACAGCGGTGCGGTAATAGGGCGGGTCGGGGCCCGGTCGGGCATTCTGGCGCCGCGATAGGGTCCAAGGCCCCTGATGGGGTCTAGGCCACCGAACCTAAACTACGGAGCGCGAGGAAAGGGAGCGAAATGTCAACTGCGGCAAGCACAGCGCCGGTCATTGTGGGGGTCGACGGTTCGGCGGTGTCGAAGGTGGCGGTCGACTGGGCGGCCCGCGACGCCGCGCGGCGCGGCACCGCTCTCAGGCTCGTTCACGTCCTGACCCCGCCGGCCGTGATGGCCTTCCCGGAAGTGCCGATGCCCGCCGGCTACGCGGAATGGCAGGAGGAGGAGGGGCAGATGCTCCTCGACGCCGCCGTGAAAACCGTCGAGGAGGCCGCCGGTGACACCCGGGTCGAGGTGACTACCGACATGGTCGCCGGGTCGTCGGTTCCGGTGCTGGCCGACCTCTCGGCCGAGGCGCAGCTGATGGTGGTGGGCAGCCGGGGCCGCGGGGCGTTCGCCCGCGGGCTGCTGGGATCGGTCAGTACCGGGCTGGTGCATCACGCGAAGTGCCCGGTGGCGATCGTCCATGACGAGGACCCGCTGATGCCGCATCCGGCCCAAGCGCCGGTGGTGGTCGGGGTGGACGGATCACCGGCCTCGGACCGAGCCGTGGCGATCGCCTTCGAGCAGGCCTCGTTCCGGGGTGTCGACCTGGTGGCGGTGCACGCCTGGAGCGATTCCGGGGTGTTCGAGTTCCCGGGCGTCGACTGGTCACAACTGCAGGCCATCGGCGAGACGACGCTGAGCGAGCGGCTGGCCGGCTGGCAGGAGAATTATCCGGACGTCCTGGTCCGCCGGGTGGTCGTCGCCGACCGGCCGGCTCATCAGCTGCTCGAGCAGGCGGAATCGGCCCAGCTTCTAGTGGTCGGCAGCCGCGGGCGGGGAGGCCTCGCGGGCATGCTGCTCGGGTCGGTGAGCACCGCGATCGTCCACGCCGCCCGGATGCCGGTGATCGTCGCGCGGTGACGATGACGGCGCCAGCCGGCTGAGGAGCCGGGCAGGTCTAACCTGAGCCTCATGGCGGTCGTCGTTGTGGGAGCAGGTCTGAGCGGCCTGGCTGCCGCCCGCCACCTCACCCGGCACGGGGTGGCGGTGACGGTGCTGGAAGCCTCGGATGCAGTGGGCGGTCGGGTCCGCACCGATCTTGTCGACGGGTACCGCTTCGATCGCGGCTTCCAGCTGTACAACCCCGCCTATCCCGAGGGTGCCCGCGTCCTCGACCACGACGGCCTCGATCTGAAGCCGTTCGTCGCCGGTGCCCGGATCGTGACCGGCCGGGACGGGCACCGTCGGGTGACCCGGGTCGCCGATCCCCGCCGCGAGCCCTCCTGGGCCATCCCGTCCCTGCTGGCGCGGATCGGCTCACCGCTGTCGACGGCGCGCTTCGGTGCCTACGCCGCGACCCGGGCGGTCCGTTCGGCCGCGTCCCTGCGCCGCGAGCCGGATGTCACCAGCGAGGAGGCGCTGCGCCGGGCCGGGGCCGATGAGGCGCTGATGGAGCGGGTGCTGCGACCGTTCCTGTCCGGGGTCTTCCTGGAGTCCGACCTGCACACCTCGAGGCGTTTCCTGGATCTGGTGCTGAAATCCTTCGTCCGCGGTACTCCCGGAGTTCCGGCTCTGGGCATGCAACGCATTCCCGAGCAGCTAGCCGGCGGGCTCGACGTCCGACTCGGCCAACGGGTCGGGTCGGCCGCGGCGCGCACGGTCGAGGTGGCCGGTGGTGACGTCCACCGGGCCGAGGCCGTCATCGTCGCGACCGATCCGGTTACCGCCGCCGGCCTCATCCCCGATGTCCGCGCACCCGAGGCGGGGTCGGTCACCACCTGGTATTACCGGCCCACCTGCGCGCCCGAGGACCTCGCCGACGGTAGGGCCGTGCTCATCCTCGACGGGGATCGCCGCGGACCGCTGATCAACACCGTGGTGCTCACACACGCCGCACCCGATTACGCCCCGGCCGGCAGCGCACTGATTTCGGCCTCGGCGCTCGGGGTGTCGACCGGCGTCGCCGACGAGCGCGCCGTTCGCGACCACCTGGGGTGGTTGTACGGTATGCCGGCGGCGGACTGGGAGCTGCTGGCGACCTACCCGATCCCCTATGCGCTCCCGGCGATGCCGGTGCCCTTCGCGGTGCAGCGGCCCGTTCGCACGGAGAGCGGGGTCTACGTCGCCGGCGACCACCGCGATACCTCGTCCATCCAGGGAGCCTTGGTGAGCGGCCGCCGGGCGGCGCAGGCGCTGTTGGCTGATCTCGGGATCGGGATCGGGACCGGGGCTGAGTCGGGCTGAGCCACGGCTAAGTCAGCGGCGCCGACCAGCCGACGATGGTGCCGCCCCCGGGAGCATCGGTGACGGTCATCGTCCCGCCGACCTGATCCGCGCGTGCGCGCAGGTTACGCAGACCGCTCGTGCTGACACGGTCGGGGACGCCGCATCCGTCATCGATGACCTCGATCGTCAATTCGTCTTCGACCCGGACATTGACGTTCAGGGTGTGTGCACCCGAATGCCGTACCGCATTGCTGACCGCTTCGCGGACCACCGCTTCTGCGTGGTCGGCCAGGGTGGCGTCCACCACCGACAGCGGGCCGAGGAAGTGTGTGCTGGTGCGCAGACCCTGCCCGGAAAACGCGGCAATCGCCTCGTCGAGCCGTTGCCGCAGCCGGGGATCGTCCGGTGACCCGCCGTGCAGGTCGAAGATCGTGGTGCGGATGTCCTGAATGACACCCTGCAACTCGTCCACGGAGTCGGTCAGGCGCTGCTGGACCTCTGCCGAGCGAACCCTCGGGATCGTGCCCTGCAGTGACAGACCCACCGCGAACAGCCGCTGGATGACCTGATCGTGCAGATCACGTGCGATTCGCTCCCGGTCGGAGATGACATCCAGCTCCCGCATCTGACGCTGGGTGTTGGCCAGCTGCCAGGCGACCGTCGCCTGATCGGTGAACGCGGCCGCCATGGCCAGTTGATCGTCGGTGAACTCCCGGCCATCTCGGCGTCGCAACGCCACCAGCACCCCGGCCGCGGTCTCGGTGGTCCGCAGCGGCAGGACCAGGGCCGGGCCGGCATCGGCCATCAGCGGCTCCGCGAGGTCCAGTGCCGCCACCCGGCACGGTGTACGCGCGGTGAACGCCGTGCCGATCGCAGTCTGCGCAATGTGGATCGATCCGGCCGCGACGGCTGCGCCGGCGGTCTCGACGATAAGCAGTTCGTCGGTTTCTCCGGTATCGGTCGCCTCGGTTCCATCGGTGTTCAGCGGGACCGCAACGACCACGGCGTCGGCTTCGGTCATTCGCAGCGCCTCGTCGGCGATCAGCCGGAAGACCCGGGCCGGTTTGGCTCCGCCGAGAAGTTCGGTGGCGATATCGCGGGTCGCCTCGATCCAGGACTGCCGGGCCCGCGACTGCGCGTAGAGCCGGGCGTTGGCGATCGCGATACCGGCTGCGGCGGCCAGCGCCTCCACCAGCACTTCGTCATCGGCACTGAACGGCTGCCCGCCGGCCTTCTCGGTCAGGTAAAGGTTGCCGTAGATCTCATCGCGGATGCGCACCGGGACACCGAGGAATGTGCGCATCGGTGGATGGTTGGCGGGGAAGCCGACCGAGTCCGGATGCAGCCGGATGTCATTGAGGCGGATCGGCTTGGGGTCGTCCATCAGCACACCGAGAACCCCGCGCCCCGATGGCGGTGAACCGATCCGTGCGCGGACGTCATCGTCGATACCCTCGGAGATGAAATCGACCAGTTCCTGCCCCTCGACGCCGGCACCGCGCACCCCGAGCGCGCCGTATCGGGCATCGACCAGGTTGGCGGCCGTGCGCACGATGGTCTGCAGGGTGGTGTCGAGGTCCAGACCGGAGGTCACCGCCAGCATTGCCTCGACCAGTCCGTCGAGCCGATCCCGGCCCTTGGTGATCTGCTCCACCCGGTCCTGCACCTCGACGAGCAACTCCCTCAACCGCAGTTGCGACAAGGTGTCCCGCAGCGGCGGCGAACCCGTGCGGTCCGGGGCCGGGCCGTCCTCGGGCATCAGCGGTCCCGGCGGCGCTGCTGGTCCAGTTTGGACACGAATACCGCCGCCTGGGTCCGACGCTCCATGCCGAGCTTGGCGAGCAGCCGCGAGACGTAGTTCTTGACCGTCTTCTCCGCCAGGAACATCCGGGCCGCGATCTGCTTGTTGGTCAACCCCTCGCCCAGCAGGTTGAGCAGCACCCGCTCCTGGTCGGTCAGACCGGACAGTGGGTCGGAGCGTTCAGCGGCACCGCGCAGCTTGGCCATCAGCGCCGCCGCGGCGCGGTTGTCCAGCAGTGAGCGGCCGGCGCCGACATCCTTGATTGCCCGGGCCAGCTCCATACCCTTGATGTCCTTGACCACGTAGCCGCTGGCCCCGGCCAGGATCGCGTCCAGCATCGCCTCATCTGAGGTGAACGATGTCAGCATCAGACAACGCAGGTCGGGCATCTTCGAGAGCAGGTCGCGGCACAGTTCGATCCCGTTGCCGTCGGGCAGGCGCACATCGAGCACCGCGACATCGGGTTTGAGGGCGGGGATCTGAGCCATCGCCTGGCTCACCGAACCGGCCTCGCCGATCACATCGAGTTCGGGGTCGGCGCTGAGCAGGTCGATCAGGCCGCGGCGGACGACCTCATGGTCGTCGACGAGGAACACCCTGACCATGCCTGCAACCATAACCGCTCCTCAGAGCAGGCGCTGCGGGTCGATGACGAGCACCGCGCAGGCGGTGGTGCCCAGCGCGGCCAGCCCGGCGGGGCCGAGCATATCGCCGACCCCCGCGGTGTTGCGGGCCCCGATCACCACCAGCTGGATCGAGTCCGCGTTATCGGCCAGAAAGCCCAGACCGCTGCCATGGACGGCGACCGGCTTGACGTCGAGATCCGGGTAGCGGTGCGTCCAGGTCTCCAGTCGCCGATCCAGCTGGGCCCGGACCACCCTGGCCGATTCGGCCGCACCGCCGGCGCCCGGGTCGTCGGACTGCCAGGTTCCCAGCACCCGCAGCGGGGCTCGGCGCATCCGGGCTTCCTCGATGGCAGCCTGCAGCACCGTCGCGCTGTCCGCGGTCTGATCCAGTTCCACCACCACCCAGCCGGGCGCTGCCGCCGCCGGCGGTCGGCCGGCCCGGATCACCGCGACGGGGCAGTGCGCCCCCGCGATGAGCGCTCCGGCTGTCGAGCCGAGCCGGCCCGGGTCGAAGTGCCGGATGCCGACCAGCCCGACACAGATCATCGCCGCGGTGCGGGACTGTTCCAGCAGCGCGGCCTGCGGCCCGGCCGTGATGACGGCGGTCTGCACCGGCGGCAGGTCGGGCCGGCCCGTGAACGCCACCGCCGCGGCGGCCGAGCGCACCGCCGCTTCGGCCGATTCCACCGGAGAGGCGGATTCGGCGGCGCCGGATCCGGTGGCGGCAACCAGACGCAGGGCCAAGCCCCGGCCGACCGCTTCGTCGATGGCCCACACCGCGGCGGCGGCGGCCGCCCGCGACCCGTCCACACCGACCACGACCGACGGCCCGGCCAGAGTTTGTGTCATCGGATCATTGTGCTCCGGTGTCGGCCACCAGGTCGATATCACGCCCGTTCTCAGTCAGGGTGAACAGTCGTTCGGCGTCCTCGCGGGTACACGGTGCGGTGCCGGGGGTGAGGAGCATCGCGGCTCCTGTGGCGATACCCAGCCGGACCGCTTCAGTCAGTGCCCAGCCCCTGGTCAGCCCGACGGCGACCCCGGCGACCATGGCATCGCCGGCCCCGACGCCGCTACCCGGGGGCACGCTGACGGGTGCGAACCGGTAGGCGCGCCCTGCGGTCACCAGAAGCGCTCCCCGGGCCCCCAGGGACACCAGCACGCTTTCGGCCGCACCCCGGTTGATGAGTTCACCGGCCGCGTCGATCTGCTCGGCCTCGGTCACCAACTCGCGTCCGACGCATTCTCGCAGTTCCCGCAGGCTGGGCTTGAGCAGGAACACCCCGGCGTTGACGTTGCGCAACCCGCCACCGGAGGTGTCCAGCAGCAGCATCGCCCCGATCTCGGCGCACACGTTGGCCACCTGCTGGTAGAAGTCCTCCGGCACACCTGGCGGCAGGCTGCCGCTGGCCACGACGATGGACGCATGCGCCGCGGCCCTGCGCAGCTGCAGCAGGCACTCGGTCTGCTCGCCCACCGTCAGCGTCGGTCCCGGCAGCACGAACCGGTATTGCCGCTTGGTGCTGAGTTCGTTGACGGTGACACTTTCCCGGGTTGAGCCGCCGATCGGAATCCGGTGTACCGCATGGCCTTCGGCGACCAGGAGGTTGTTCACCATCTCCCCGGCCGGGCCGCCTGCCGGGAACACCGCCACCGGCGATGCGCCCAAGACCCCGGCCACGTTGGCGACGTTGACGCCGCCACCACCCGGGTCGTAGCGGGCCGCAGCGCAGCGCAGCTTGTCGGTCGGGCGCACCGTTTCGGTACTGGTCGTGATGTCCAGGGCCGGGTTCATGCACAGCGTCACGATCCGGTGTCCGGTGACCGATCCGCCGGCCGGGGCGGAGCGGGCCTGATCACGCTGACTCATGCGCCTGCACTCACAGGCCGGTCGGGTAGGTCTCGGGGTTCTGCCCGGCGATCCACACACTGGTGGGTTCCAGCGGTTCCAGCGCCCGGGTGGAGTCGATATGGATCATCGCGTCGAACTGATCGGACGGACGCACGTGAAAGTAATGGCTCTGGCGTTCGGTCTCCGGCCGGTAGATCACCCCGATCGCCCGGGCCAGCCGGACCACCTCCAGCGCCTCGGCAGCAGCGGAGCCGTCATGCATGGCGACAAGGAAATCGGTCTTCCCGGTCCGGTGCAGCAGATCCTCGATACTGCCGGGCAGGGCCGGGCGCACCGACTTGTATTCGGCGGTACCCCCCCAGTCGTCGGCCGCGGTGACCGTGCCGGAGTAGGTCGAGAACCCGATCAGCCGGCACTGTGCGCCGTACTGCTCGCGGGCCAACTGGCCGATTGTCAGCTGGCCGTCGGCCGACACCTCGGTCGCCCGGGCATCACCGACGTGGGAGTTGTGGGCCCACACGACGATCCGGGCCGGCTCCGGCCCGCCCGCGCGGTCGAGATGGCTGATCAGGGCATCCAGGGTCTGGGCCATATGTTTGTCCCGCATATTCCAGGAGGTGACCCGGCCGGCGAACATACCGCGGTAATAGGCCTCCGCGTTGCGGACCGTCATCGCGTTCTGCCGCGCGTAGAACAGTTCGTCCTCGGCAGGTTCGCCGTCATGGCGCAGGTATTCCATACCGTGTCGTTGCAGCTCCACCAGCTGTTCGATGGCTTGGCGCTCACATCTCGGCCCCGCCCCGAATGCTGCCGCATGGCCGTAGGCCTGACCGTCGTCGCCGGCCGAATGGTCGAAACAGGCGTACCGGGCCTTGGCCCTGATCGCCGCTTTCGGGTCCACCCGGCCCAGATAGTCGATCACCTCCTGTATGGACCGGTGCAGGCTGTAGAGGTCCAGTCCGTAGAAGCCGGTCTGCCGCCGACCTTCGGTTGCGCACCGACCGTTGTGCCACCGCAGCCAGCCGACGAAATCCCGCACCACGGTGTTACGCCACATCCAGGCCGGGAATCGCTGAAAACCGCGCAGCGCCTCATCGGGAGTTCGGTCCCCGCCGGTAGCTGTGCCCGCGCCACGGACGTACCGGTTGACCCGGTAGGCGTCAGGCCAATCCGCCTCCGCGGCAACCGCGTTAAAGCCTTTCTCCATGATCAGCCATTTGGTGATCTCTGCGCGCGCGGCGTAGAACTCATGGGTTCCGTGCGAGCTCTCACCGATCAGCACGATGCGGGCGTCGCCGATCAGGTCCTCGAGCACATCGGCCGGCGGTACCCCGCCCGGGGCGTCGATACCGGCGCGGGCCACCAGCTCGACCGGCGAGGGCCGTTCCTCGACCGGCGCTGCGGTGGGAATTGGCCGGCTCAGTAGGTCCTGCACCTCGTCGTCGGTCACCTGGGTGAAGTCCCAGAAGGATTCCCCGACCGCCAGGAACGGCGTCGGCATCGAGGCGCACACCACATCATCGACGATGCCGGCGAACTGCCGGCAGCTGGATTCCGGGGCGGCGGGTACGGCGATGATGATTTCAGCCGGCTCGGATTCGCGCAGTGCCTGGACCGCGGCGAGCATGGAGGAGCCGGTGGCAAGCCCGTCGTCGACGACGATGACCGTCTTGCCGGTGATATCGAGCGGTGGCCGTCCGCCCCGGTAGGCCGCTTCCCGGCGCACGAGCTCCCGGCCCTCACGCTCGGCGATCTCGCGCAGCTGCGCCGGTGAGACGTTCAGGCCCCGCAGCACATCGTCGTTGACCACCACCCGCCCGCCGCTGGCGATCGCCCCGACCGCGAACTCCTCGTGGCCGGGCGCGCCGAGCTTCCGGACGATGAACGCGTCCAGCGGTGCACCGAGCGCGCGGGCGACTTCATAGGCCACCGGCAAACCACCCCGGGCCAGACCCAACACGATCACATTCGGTTTGCCGCGGTAGCCGCCGAGTAGACCGGCCAGCACCTCACCGGCTTCGCGCCGATCGCGGAACACCCGGCGCGGCTGTTGCCGGCGGACAGCTCTGGGCATCGTCTCCACCCTCCCCGGGGATACCTCCGTCCCCGCCCAATCCGACCACGTCCGTCCGGCCGCCGCCAGGGCCCGAAGTCCCGTTCTCACCGTCCCTCGCGGCGGGACACCGGGCCCCTCGGCACCGGCGGGCCGGCTGCACTCAGCCGCGGAACTCCAGCACCTCGGCCAGCGGCCGCCGCGGCGTGGCCGGTGGTAGCTCGGCTGTGTCGGGGACCTTGCCGATCCGGATCAGCAGCTGCGGGTCATCGGCGGTCAGGGTCCGGATGATCGACCGGCTGGTATCGAGTTCGGTGATGTGGGTCAGGGTGCAGGTGGCCAGGCCGGCCAGGGTGGCTTCCAGCAGCACATCCGAGAGCACCTCACCGCAGCCCAGCGCCTCTCGGCGGCCATCCCCGCGAGTTGACAGCGCGGCGATCGCCGAATGATCGCGGGTCACCTCCGGACGGCGGTCGAGATCCGCACTGGCGGGAAATGTGCGCGCGATATCGACCCGCTCCGACTCGGCGGCCGAAGCCAGATTGGTCTGAGGCAGCCCCTCGGCGGCCTCGGATGGGCCGGTCCACCATTGCAATTCAGCGTGATAGGAGGTGTCATAGCGGCGCAACGCCTCGGTCAGCCGGGACGCCTCGGCCAACGCCGGGCGCACCGAGTCGTCCAATATTTCCACGGTGGCCTTATCCGGATCGACGGTGCTGCGTAACACCGGTTCGAACACCGCCCAATCCGGTGGGGCGGCAAACGGGAGCCGGTCGGTACGTCGGCGCAGGATCGCATCAGCCCTGGCCCGGTCGGCGTCGGTGACGAACTCCCGGCGCCGGAAGGCGATGGTGGCGAGGTGGTCCAGCTCGTTCGGATTGGGGAAGCGGGCGATGACGGCCGTCCAGCCCGATGCGGTGGCGGCCACCCGGATGTGGTCGAGCAGGGCGCCGCAGCTGATCAGCGCTTCCCGGCCGGAATGGTCGGTCGCGTGCGGCACCCGTTCGGCAGCCAGGAACAGTCGCAACTCCCCGCCCCGGGCGACCAGGCGCCACGGCTGGCTGTTGTGTACCGACGGCGCGCGGCACGCCACCTGCACCAGATCCGCCAGCTGCCGGCTGTCGATCGTCGATGTGCCCACTGTCCACCCCCGCTGTGTCCACCGCCGCGTTCTGCGTCCCGCACCCGGTGTTCTGTGTCCCGCGCCCGGCTAAGTACATACCGGAGCATCTCAAGGGGCCTCAAGGGGCTTCAAGGGGCTTTGTACCCTCGGCTCGCGGAGTGTTCCGGTGCAGGATGGGCTGGGCCGGGTGAGGGCCGGAGAGGGGATCGCGATGACCGATGGCACCGATGCTCTTCTGCCCCAGATCACCGAGACCCACACCGGTCTTGTCGTGCTCGTCGGGGATCGCGCCTACAAGGTGAAAAAGCCCGTCCGAACCGATTTCCTGGACTTCTCCACCCCGGCCAGCCGCGAGCGGGCCTGCGCGAGGGAGGTGATGCTCAACAGCCGGCTGGCCCCGGACAGTTATTTCGGTGTCGCCCACTTGCAGGCACCGGGGGGCGAACACGCCGAACCCGTCATCCTGATGCGCCGCCACCCTGACCGGTGCCGTCTGGCGACCATGGTGCGATCCGGTGCGGATGTCACCGGGCCGCTGTCTGCGATCGCCGGCGTCCTGGCGCGTTTTCACGCCGGTGCGCGGCGTGGTGGCGAGGTGGATGCCGAGGCCCGCATCGACGCGGTGAGCGCGCGCTGGCAGGAGAACCTGACCGAGCTCACCCGGTACGCGAATGGGGTGGTCCCCGGGCTCGACGCGGACGGTGTGGCCGAAATCGAGCGCTGCGCCATGGCATTCCTGGCTGGGCGGTCGGCGCTTTTCGAGCAGCGGATCGCCGACCGGCGGATCGTTGACGGCCACGCCGATCTGCTTGCCGACGATATCTTCTGCCTGCCCGAGGGTCCCGAACTGCTGGACTGCCTGGAGTTCGATGATCGGTTGCGCTACGTCGACGGTATCGACGATGCCGCGTTCCTGGCGATGGATCTGGAGTTCCTGGGCCGTACAGACCTCGCCGCCCACTTCATCGGCCGGTACCTGAGCCTGGCAGCAGATGACGCACCGGAATCCCTGCGGCACTTCTACATCGCCTATCGCGCCGTGGTGCGGGCCAAGGTCGAATGCGTCCGCCACACCCAGGGCGGTCCCGGTGCAGCCGGCGATGCGCGGGCGCACCTCGGTATCGCCCTGGATCACCTGCGCGCCGGCGGGGTTCGGCTGATCATGGTCCGCGGCGGTCCCGGTACCGGAAAGACGACGTTGGCCCGTGGAATCGCCGACGGAATCGGCGGCCGGGTGATCTCCACCGATGATGTGCGGGCCGCCATGGCGGCCCGGGGCGAGATCGACGGACAGCCCGGGGTTCTCGGTGAGGGGCTGTACAGCCCGGATAACGTGGCAGCCGTCTATGACGCCGTTCTGCGTCAGGCGCACGACGGACTGTGCGAGGGTCATACGGTGATCCTGGACGGGACCTGGACCGACCCCCGGCACCGGGAGCGGGCCCGCCGAGTGGCCGCGGAAGCCTCGGCGCCGGTCGTCGAATTCGTCTGCACCACAGCACTGGAGACTGCGGTCGGCCGGATCCGCAGCCGGGTGGGGGGCACCTCCCAGGTCACCCCGGAGATCGCCACCGCACTCGCCGGTTCGGCCGGTGCGGGCGACAACGGCACGCCGGGCGCCCACATCATCGACACCGGCCGGGAGCCGGCCGAGTCCGTCGCCGAAGCGGTGGGTATCTGCCGCACCACCGGCCATCACACATAAGGAGAACGCTGATGCGATATGTCGAGGATATAGCGAATCTTGGGATGGCCGATGCCGAGGAGGCCGGCGGCAAGGGCGCCAATATGGGGGAGATGGTCAAGGCCCGGCTGCCGGTTCCGCCCGGTTTCGTGGTGCTGCGGGACAGCTACCTGTCATCGATGCGGGCGGCCGGCGTGGCCGATGATCTCAACGCCGCCCACCGGGAGGCCATGTTGCACGCGCTCGACACCAGCCGGTTCGACGAGATGTGCACCACCATGAAGGCCCTGGTACTCCAGGCCGGGATGGCCCCCGAGGTCGAAGATCGGATTCTGGCGTCCTACCGGGCGATGGGGACGGATTGCTTTGTCGCGGTTCGGTCTTCGGCCACCGGTGAGGATGGGGCCGACGCGTCGTTCGCGGGGATGAATGAGACCTACACCAATGTGCGCGGCGAACGGGAACTGATCGAGGCGGTGCAGAATTGCTGGGCCTCGCTGTTCGGGCCCCGGGTCGTCTCGTATCGGGCGAGCCGCGGTTTCTCCGCTGACCCGGCCATGGCGGTGGTCGTCCAACTGATGATCGCCTCGGAGCGTTCGGGTGTCGCGTTCACCGCCGACCCGACCACCGACGCGACCGACCGGGTGGTCGTCGAAGGGGCCTTCGGTCAGGGGGAGGTGGTGGTGTCCGGCTCGGTGGAGCCCGACAACTATGTCGTGGACAAGAAGTCCGGGGAGATTCTGTCCCGGCACACCGGGTACAAATCCTTCGAGATCATCCGCGGTGCCGACGGGAGGGATCAGCGCGTCGAACTCGACGAAGCGCAGGCCGAGGCGCAGGTGCTCACCGATGACGAGGTTCGGGAGATCGCCAGGATCGCGGTCCGCAGTGAGCAGCATGCCGGCTGCCCCCAGGACACCGAGTGGGCAATCGCCGACGGCAGAACCTATATCGTCCAGACCCGTCCGATCACCACTCTCAGCCGTGCCGTCTCACCCGCGGCGGAGAAGCACGAGGTTCTGATTCAGGGTCTGCCGGCCGTCCCCGGCGCGGTGTCCGGGGTGGTCCGGGTACTCGGCGATGTCGGCGAGGGTGCCCGCCTTCAGGACGGCGAGGTGCTGGTCGCCAAGATGACCAACCCGGACTGGCTGCCGACGATGCGGCGGGCATCGGCTCTGGTCACCGATACCGGTGGGATGACCTGTCACGCGGCGATCGTGGCCCGGGAACTGAAGGTGCCCTGCATCGTCGGTGCGCGCACCGCGACCAGGGATCTGACCGACGGCATGGTGGTGACCGTCGACGGAACGCATGGCCGCGTGCTGGCGGGCCGGGCGGATGTCGGCGGCACCAAGACCGCGCCGGTGAACGGACCCGCCGCCGGCGCCCGGGCGGCGGCCGCCGAGGTCACCGGCACCAAGATCTACGTCAACATCCTGCTCCCCGATACCGCCGATGACGTCGCCGGTCTCGATGTTGACGGTGTCGGGCTACTGCGCGCCGAGACCATGCTGACCGATGCGCTGAGCAATCGGCACCCGCGCGCGCTGATCGCCGGCGGTCAGCAGAACGTCCTGGTCGACAAGTTGTCCGAGGCCGTCGGACGGGTCGCCTCCGCGTTCGCGCCCCGGCCGGTGGTGTACCGCGCCAGCGATTTCCGCACCAACGAGTTTCGGAAGCTCGAGGGCGGCGAGGCGTTCGAACCCGAGGAACACAACCCGATGATCGGCTACCGGGGCTGCTACCGGTACGTCGACAACCCGGAGCTATTCAATCTGGAACTGCAGATGCTGGCCCGGGTCCGCGAGCAGAACCCCAACCTGCATCTGATGATCCCGTTCGTGCGCACCCGCTGGGAACTGGAGAGCTGCCTGGAGCTGGTTGACGCCAGCCCACTGGGCCGCCAGCGCGGCCTGCATCGCTGGGTGATGGCCGAGGTCCCCTCGGTGGTGTACTGGTTGCCGGAGTACGTCGGACTCGGTATCGACGGGGTGTCGATCGGCAGCAATGACCTGACCCAGCTGGTCCTCGGCGTGGACCGCGACTCCGATCAGTGCGCGGAGTTGTATGACGAGTCCGATGCGGCGGTGCTCGATGCGATCGGCCGGGTCGTCAGTACCGCGCGCCGGTTGGGTATCACCTCGTCGTTATGCGGGCAGGCCCCCTCCACGCGCCCCGATTTTGCCGAACATCTGGTGCGGATGGGGATCACCTCGATCTCGGTAACCCCGGATGCGGTGGAGCGGACCCGGCGCAATGTGGCCGCCGCAGAGCGGCGCCTGCTGCTGGAGGCGGCGCGGGCCGATAACGGTTGAAGCCCGCGCTGCCGAGGAGTCGGTGGCTCGGCAGCACGGGGCTATCGGGGGTATCGCCCCGGACCCGCGCGGCGTTACCGGGCGGCACGGACGGGCGCATTTTCCGGGCTGCGCACCGTGTGAGCCGCTCGGCCGGGTCGCGCCACGGTTCGCGCGCACGGCACCGCAGTGATGCAGATGTGACCGGGCAGATCCCCGGGATGTGGCGGTCGCTGTCCTAGGGTGAGGGCCATGCTGTCGCGTCGAGCCCTGTTGAAGGTCGCCGCCGCCGCACCCGCCGCCGCGGGGTTGGGTGCGCTGGCCACTACCGCCGCCCCGGCCACCGCCTCGGCCGATTCCCTGGGGATCCTGTTCGATTACGCCGCCGGGGTGCTCAGTGCGGCCGATATCAAGGCGGCCGGCGGGCTGGGCGCCATTCGTTATGTCTCCGACCGGCGGCCCGGCGCGCAGTGGATGCTCGGCAAGCCCATGCAACTGGCCGAGGCGCGCGACCTCTATCAGGCCGGCCTGAAAATCGTCTCCAACTATCAGTTCGGCAAGCAGGAGACCGCCGACTGGCTGGGTGGCCAGGCAGCCGGTGTCACGCACGCCAAACGCGGTTGGGAACTGCATACCGCCGCCGGTGGACCGGTCGGGGCCCCGATCTATGCCTCCATCGACGACAATCCCAGCTACACCCAGTACAAACAGCAGGTCGCGCCGTATTTGCGGGGCTGGGAATCGGTGCTCGGCCGACAGCGCGTCGGTATTTACGCGAACTCCAAAACCATCGACTGGGCGCTCGAGGACGGGCTGGGCTCCTGGTTCTGGCAGCACAACTGGGGGACACCGCGCGGGTTCGTGCATCCGGCCGCCCATCTGCATCAGTTCGAGATCGATGCGCGCAGTGTCGCCGGCGTCGGGGTCGACCTGAACAACATTCTCAAACCGCAATTCGGGCAGTGGGATTAATTCCCGGTCAACCGCCCGTTCCGCGGTCGTGGCCTACGCCCGCATCGAGATAACGATTCGATAACAATCCCGCTGTGATCAGGGATATTGTGGCTACTCAACCGTAACCGCGTGCACGCAGGACGTTTGTCCCGGCCGGTCGCGACGGCCGCTGGGCCGGCCGTTACCCGGTGCCGGGTTACCCGACCGTAGAACTGCCCGGTAACCAATCTGGGCTGGGAAATCGGCCGGGCTCTTATGGGACTCTTAGTGCTGGTTTTCGCGGTCGGTTGCGGTCAGTCCCGGACAGGTCGCGGACAGGACGGAGCGCGGACAGCATGGAGGCGGAGGCGGAGTGACGATCCACGAGCATGACCAGATGTCGTCGGGTGACCGCACGGGCGCAGCCGCCGGACACGACACCGACCGGTCAGGTGCTCTGGCGCTCGTGGACCGGCTCAACGCCGGTGAGCCCTATGCCGTGGTCTTCGGCGGCCAGGGTCACAGTTCGTGGCTGGCCAGCCTGGAGGAGCTCGTCACCGTCGCCGGTATCGAGTCGGAGCTGGCCCGAATCGCCGGCGAGGCGGAACTGCTGCTGGAGCCGGTCGCCGACGAGATCGTCGTCGTGCGCCCGATCGGATTCGAACCGCTGCGGTGGGTCCGGGAGGCGGCGGCCGGTGAGACCGTCCCGGCCCCCCATCTCCTGACGTCGGCGGCGGTGTCACTGCCCGGTGTGCTGCTGACCCAGATCGCGGCCATCCGGGCGTTGAGCCGACAAGGCCTGGACTTCACCGGCGCCCCGCCGGTCGCCGCGGCCGGTCACTCCCAGGGGGTGCTGGCGGTGGAGGCGCTGAGGGCCGGCGGTGCCCGGGATGTGGAATTGCTGGCTTTGGCCCAGCTCATCGGTGCCGCCGGCACGCTGGTGGCGCGCCGCCGCGGGATCGTCTCCCTCGGTGAGCGCCCGCCGATGGTCGCGGTGGCCAACGTCGATCCGGAGCGTATCGCCACCCTGCTTGAGGATTTCGGCCAGGACGTGCGCACCGTGGAGCCGCCGGTGCTGTCCATCCGCAACGGTCGTCGCGCCGTGGTCATCACCGGTACTCCCGAACAGCTGTCCCGTTTCGAGTTGTACTGCGGCCAGATCGCCGAGACCGAGGCCGCCGAGCGCAAGAAGAAGCTACGCGGCGGAGCGGTGTTCGCGCCGGTCTTCGATCCTGTGGATGTGGAGGTGGGATTCCACACGCCCCGACTGGCCGACGGTGTGGAACTCGTCACCGGATGGGCCGCCGCGGTCGGAATCGACACCGGACTGGCCCGCCGGATGGCCGAGGATCTGCTGGTCCGGCAGGTCGACTGGGTTGACGCCGTCGGCGAGTTGGAACAGGCCGGTGCCCGGTGGATCCTCGATCTCGGCCCCGGGGACATCCTGACCCGGCTGACCGCACCGGTCATCCGCGGGCTGGGCGTGGGCATCGTTCCGGCCGCCACCCGCGGCGGGCAGCGCAACCTGTTCACCGTGGGGGCGGCCCCGGAGATCGGCACGCCGTGGTCCAGTTACGCACCCTCGACCATTGCCCTGCCCGACGGTTCGGTGAAACTGTCAACCAAGTTCACCCGCCTGACCGGCCGCTCGCCGATCCTGCTGGCCGGGATGACGCCGACCACCGTCGATGCGCGGATCGTCGCGGCCGCCACGAATGCCGGGCACTGGGCCGAGCTGGCCGGTGGCGGTCAGGTCACCGAGCCGATCTTCACCCGCCGGGTGGCCGAGCTGTCCGAGCTGCTCGAGCCCGGCCGGGCTTTTCAGTTCAACGCGTTGTTCCTGGACCCCTATCTGTGGAAATTGCAGGTCGGGGGGAAACGGCTGGTCCAGAAGGCCCGGGCGTCGGGTGCGCCGATCGACGGACTGGTGATCAGCGCGGGCGTGCCCGATCTCGACGATGCCGTCGACCTCATCGACGAACTCAGCACCGCCGGTATTGCCCACATCTGCTTCAAACCCGGCACCGTGGAGCAGATCCGGTCGGTCATCCGGATCGCCGCCGAGGTGCCGACCCGGGATGTCATCGCCCATATCGAGGGGGGTCGGGCCGGTGGCCATCACTCCTGGGAGGACCTCGATGATCTGCTGCTGACGACCTATTCCGAACTGCGATCCCGGCCCAACATCACCGTGTGCGTGGGCGGCGGTATCGGCACCCCGGAACGGTCCGCCGACTATCTCACCGGTCGCTGGTCGCTGGCGTACGGCTACCCGCTGATGCCGGTCGACGGCATCCTGGTGGGCACCGCGGCGATGGCCTGCCTGGAGGCGACCACCTCCCCGGCGGTGAAACGGCTGCTGGTCGATACCGCCGGCACCGAGCAGTGGGTGGGCGCCGGCAGGGCCAGCAACGGAATGGCCTCCGGGCGAAGCCAACTCGGCGCCGATATCCACGAGATCGACAACTCGGCGTCCCGGTGCGGCCGGCTGCTCGACGAGGTCGCCGGTGACGCCGAGGCGGTCACCGCGCGGCGCGACGAGATCATCACGGCCCTGTCGGCCACCGCCAAGCCGTACTTCGGCGATATCGCGGAGATGACCTACCTGCAGTGGCTGCGCCGGTACGTCGAACTGGCCGTCGGAGACGGCACACCCGGGCCGGGTTCGCCGTGGCTGGACGTCACCTGGCGGGAGCGCTTCGCCGCCATGCTGCAGCGCACCGAGGCCCGCCTGGACCCTCGGGACAGCGGGGCCATCGAGACGCTGTTCGATGCGGCGGACGGGGCGGGGCTGCTGGACGATCCCCACCGGGCGGTCGCCGCACTGCTGGCCCGTTACCCGGATGCCGAGACGGTGCTACTGCATCCCGCCGACGCCCCCTTCTTCGTGGAGCTGTGCAAGACGCCGGGTAAGCCGGTCAACTTCGTGCCGGTGATCGACAAAGACGTCCGCCGGTGGTGGCGCAGCGACTCGCTGTGGCAGGCCCACGACGCCCGGTACTCCGCCGATCAGGTCTGCATCATTCCCGGCACCGCGGCCGTCGCCGGTATCACCCGGATCGACGAGCCGGTGGGGGAGTTGCTGGACCGTTTCGAGAAGGCCGCCGTCGACGAGGTGCTGGCCGGCGGGCTCATCCCGGTGCCGGCCGCCTCGCGGTTGCAGTGGCGCCACGATGTCACCGGACCGCTGGGGGTGGTGCTGGATTCCCCGGATGTGCTCTGGGCGGGTCGCACCGCGGTCAACCCGGTCCACCGCCTGGCGCCGCCGTCGGAGTGGCAGGTCTACGACGATCGCGCCGCCACCAGCCATTCCACCGGCGCGCGACTGGAGGTCATCGGGTCGGATCGGGTGGTGCTGCGGGTACCGGTATCGGGCCGCTGGATCGACATCACCTTCACCCTGGGGCGCACCGTGGTCGACGGCGGCGCGCCGCTGGTGATCACCGCCGACGCGGCCGCCTCGATGCGCGCGGTGTTGGCCGTCGCCGCGGGGGTCGACGGGCCGGAGGCCCTGCCCTCGCCCGCCGGTGGGTCGACCACGGTCAGCGTCGACTGGGATCCCGAACGGGTGGCCGACCATACCGGGGTGACCGCCACCTTCGGAGCCCCGCTGGCGCCCACCCTGACCACCGTGCCCGATGCGCTGGTCGGTCGGTGCTGGCCGGCGGTGTTCACCGCGATCGGCACGGCCGTCACCGACACCGGTTTCCCCGTCATCGAGGGCCTGCTGTCCCTGGTGCACCTCGACCATGCCGCCCGGCTGCTCAAGCCGCTGCCCCGGTATGCCACCCGGCTGGTGATCACCGCGACGGCCTCGGTCGCCGTCGACACCGAGGTCGGCCGCGTGGTACCGATCACCGTCAATGTCAGCGATACCGACGGCGCGGTGCTGGCCGTACTCGAGGAGCGGTTCGCGATCCGCGGCCGGACCGGTCCGGCCGAACTCGCCGACCCCGTGCGCGCCGGTGGTGCGGTCTCGCCCAATGCCACCGACACCCCGCGGCGGCGCCGCCGTGACGTCACCGTGGCCGCCCCGGTCGATATGCGGCCCTTTGCGCAGGTGTCCGGTGACCACAACCCGATCCATACCGATCGGGCGGCGGCGCTGCTGGCCGGGCTCCCATCGCCCATCGTGCACGGGATGTGGCTGTCGGCGGCGGCCCAGCATGTGGTGACTGCCACCGACGGCACAGCGGTGCCGCCGGCCAAACTGGTCGGCTGGACCGCCCGTTTCCTGGGTATGGTTCTGCCCGGCGATGAAGTCGACTTTCGGGTCGATCGAGTTGGAATCGACCTGGGTGCAGAGGTTTTGGAGATTTCGGCGAAGGTCCGCGGCGAGTTGGTGATGTCGGCGACCGCACGGCTGGCCGCCCCCCGGACGGCGTATGCGTTTCCGGGGCAGGGAATTCAGCACGAGGGTATGGGCATGGAGGTGCGGTCGCGCTCCAAGGCGGCCCGCACGGTGTGGGACCGCGCCGATGCGTTCACCCGTTCGGCCCTGGGCTTCTCGGTGCTGCATGTCGTCCGCGACAACCCGACGAGTCTGGTCGCCCGCGGGGTGCACTATCAGCATCCCGACGGGGTGTTGTACCTGACGCAGTTCACCCAGGTCGCCATGGCGACGGTGGCGGCCGCCCAGGTCGCCGAGATGCGCGAACAGGGGGCGTTCGTCGAGGGCGCAATCGCCTGCGGCCACTCGGTGGGCGAGTACACCGCGCTGGCCTGTGTCAGCGGCGTCTTCGAACTGGAAGCACTGCTGGAGGTGGTATTCCACCGGGGCAGCAAAATGCACGAGCTGGTCCCCCGCGATGAGGACGGGCGTTCCAACTACCGGTTGGCCGCCATCCGACCGACCCAGATCGACCTCGACCACGATGACGTCACCGGCTTCGTCGCCGAAATCGCCTCGCGTACCGGGGAATTCCTGCAGATCGTCAACTACAACCTGCGTGGCTCGCAGTACGCCATCGCCGGTACGGTGCGCGGACTGGAAGCACTGGAGCAGGAGGTCGAGCGTCGGCGGGAGATCACCGGCGGTAAACGGGCCTATATCCAGGTGCCGGGTATCGATGTGCCCTTTCACTCCGAGGTGCTGCGCAACGGGGTCGCCGAGTTCCGCCGGTCGCTGGAGCGGATCCTGCCCGCCGACGCCGATGCCGGCGTGCTGATCGGCCGTTACGTCCCCAACCTGGTGCCCCGGGTCTTCAGCCTGGACCGCGACTTCATTCAGGAGATCCGCGACCTCGTGCCGGCCCAGCCGCTCGATGAGATCCTGGCCGACTACGACACCTGGATCGCCGAGCGCCCCCGGGATGTCGGCCGCCGGGTGGTCATCGAACTGCTCGCCTGGCAGTTCGCCAGCCCGGTGCGCTGGATCGAAACCCAGGATTTGCTGTTCACCGAGGAGGCCGAGGGCGGACTCGGCGTGGAGCGCTTCGTCGAGATCGGGGTGAAGTCCGCCCCGACCGTCGCCGGGCTGGCCCTCAACACCCTGAAGCTGCCGGACTACGCCTACAGCACCGTGCAGGTGCTCAACGTCGAGCGCGATGCCGCCGTGCTGTTCGCCAACGACGAGGACCCGGCGGAAGAGCCCGAGCAGGAGCAGCCCGCTGAAGCCCCGGCGCCGGCCGCGTCGGTCTCCCCGGCAGTCCCGGCGGTCCCGGCGGCATCGGCCGGACCGCGGCCTGACGATATCGGCTTCGACGCCGCCGATGCCACCATGGCGCTGATCGCGCTGTCGGCGAAGATGCGCATCGATCAGATCGAGCCGCTGGATTCGATCGAGTCGATCACCGACGGGGCGTCCTCGCGACGCAACCAACTGCTCGTCGACCTCGGCTCGGAGCTGAACCTGGGGGCCATCGACGGTGCCGCCGAGGCTGACCTGGCCGCGCTGCGCGGGCAGGTCGCCAAACTGGCCCGTACCTACAAACCTTTCGGCCCGGTACTGGGCGACGCGGTCAACGATCAACTGCGAACCGTCCTGGGCCCGTCCGGGAAGCGGCCGGCCGCCGTCGCCGAACGGGTCACCAAAACCTGGGAGCTCGGTGCGGGCTGGGCCAAACACGTCAGTGTCGAACTGGCGCTGGGCACCCGGGAGGGCGGCAGTGTGCGCGGCGGGCCGCTGGGCGGTCTGCACGACGGTGCTCTGCCGGATGCCGCATCGGTGGATAAGGCGGTCGATGCCGCCGTCGCGGCGGTGGCCGCACGGCAGGGGATATCGGTTGCGCTGCCCTCGGCAGGTTCGGCCGGAGGGGGCGCGGTGGTCGACTCGGCAGCTCTTGACGCGTTCGCCGAGACGCTGACCGGGCCGGACGGCGTGCTCGCCTCGGCGGCCCGACTGGTGCTGGGTCAGCTCGGTCTGGACAACCCGGTGACCGCCGCCCCGGCCGCGACCGACGCCGAGCTGATCGAACTGGTCAGCGCCGAGCTGGGACCGGACTGGCCGCGTCTGGTTGCTCCGGCCTTCGACGCCCGCAAGGCGGTTCTGCTTGACGATCGGTGGGCCAGCGCGCGGGAGGATCTCGTCACGCTCTGGCTGTCCGAGGAGGACGATATCGAGGCGGACTGGCCGCGGCTGGGCGACCGGTTCGAGGGCGCCGGCCACCCGGTGGCCACCCAGGCCGACTGGTGGCGGGCCCGGGCGCTGGCCGAGGGCCGACTGGTGCACGCGTCGCTCTACGCCCGGATCGCCGCCGGTGCGGAGAGCCCGGCCGTCGGCCGTTACGCCGGCGAGATCGCCGTGGTGACCGGCGCCTCCAAGGGTTCCATCGCCGCTTCGTTGGTGGCCGGCCTACTCGACGGCGGTGCGACCGTCATCGCCAGCACCTCCAGCCTCGATGACGAACGTCTCGAGTTCTACAAGTCGCTCTACCGCAACCACGCCCGATTCGGTGCCGCGTTGTGGGTGCTCCCGGCCAATATGGCGTCCTACGCCGATATCGACGCGCTGGTGTCCTGGATCGGCAACGACCAGACCGAGAATCTCGGGCCGATGGCGGTTCACGTCAAGGACGCCCAGACCCCGACGCTGCTGTTCCCGTTCGCCGCACCGCGGGTCGCCGGGGATCTCTCCGAAGCCGGGTCGCGTTCGGAGATGGAGATGAAGGTCCTGCTGTGGGCCGTCGAACGGCTCATCGGCGGGTGCGCCGCCATCGGGGCCGACCGCGATATCGACTCCCGGCTGCACGTGGTGCTGCCCGGTTCGCCCAACCGGGGCATGTTCGGCGGTGACGGCGCCTACGGCGAGTCCAAGTCGGCACTCGACGCGGTGGTCAGCCGCTGGGCTGCGGAGTCGTCGTGGGCGCAACGGGTCACCATTGCCCACGCGCTGATCGGCTGGACCAAGGGCACCGGGCTGATGGGCCACAATGACGCGATCGTGGATGCGGTCGAGGCCGCCGGGGTGCGGACCTACAGCACCGCCGAGATGGCGAGCATGCTGCTGGACCTGTGCACGGGGCAGGCCAGAGCGGCCGCCGCGGCAGCCCCGATCAAGGCCGACCTCACCGGTGGGCTGGGTGACATCGAGCTGGATATGGCCGAACTCGCCGCCGCTGCGCGCGCGGGAATGGCCTCGCGGGCAGTGCTTTCCGATGACGTTGAACCGGAACCGGGCACCGTTGCGGCGCTGCCGTCCCCGCCGCGCGGGCACCGCGGCGCACCGCCGCCGGACTGGGCTGATCTCGATGTCGACCCGGCGGATCTGGTGGTCATCGTCGGCGGTGCGGAACTGGGGCCGTACGGGTCTTCCCGGACCCGGTTCGAGATGGAGGTCACCGGGGAGCTCTCGGCCGCGGGTGTGCTCGAATTGGCCTGGACCACGGGCCTTCTCGTGTGGGAGAACGATCCCAAGCCCGGTTGGTACGACACCGCGGACGGGGATCTGGTGCCCGAGGAGCAGATCGCCGAGCGCTACCACGACACCGTCGTGCAGCGGTGCGGTATCCGCGAGTTCGTGGCCGACGGTGCGCTGAGCGCCGACCACTCCGAGGAACTGCTGGTCAGCGTCTTCTTGGACCGTGACTTCAGCTTCGTGGTGTCATCGGAGGCCGAGGCCCGCGCTTTCGAGCATGCCGACCCGGAACGCACCGTGGTGCGGCCGTCCGGGGACGGCGGCGACTGGGAGGTGATCCGCAAGGCGGGCACCGAGATCCGGGTGCCGCGCAAGGTGAAACTGACCCGGACGGTCGGCGGGCAGATCCCCACCGGTTTCGATCCGAAGGTATGGGGTATCAGCGCCGAGGTGGCCGGGTCCGTCGACCGGGTGGCGCTGTGGAATTTGGTCGCCACCGTCGACGCGTTCCTGTCCTCCGGGTTCACCCCGGCCGAACTCATGCGTTGGGTGCACCCCAGCCTGGTGGCCAACACCCAGGGCACCGGTATCGGTGGGCTCACCAGCATGCAGACGATGTTCCACGGCAATCTGCTGGGAACTCCGAAGCCCAATGACATTCTGCAGGAGGTGCTGCCGAATGTCGTTGCCGCCCATGTGATGCAGTCCTACGTCGGCGGGTACGGCGCGATGGTCCACCCGGTGGGCGCATGCGCGACCGCCGCGGTCTCGGTCGAGGAGGGTGTCGACAAGATCCGGCTGGGCAAGGCCGAACTGGTGGTCGCCGGCGGTTTCGACGATATGACCTCCGACGCGGTCACCGGTTTCGGTGATATGGCGGCCACCGCCGACACCGAGATGATGCGGGCCCGGGGGATCAGCGATGGGCGCATCTCCCGAGCCAACGACCGCCGGCGGCTGGGCTTCCTGGAGGCCGAGGGCGGTGGCACCATTCTGCTGGCCCGGGGCGACCTCGCCTACACGATGGGCCTGCCGGTGCTGGCCGTGGTCGGTTACGCGCAGAGCTTCGCCGACGGGGTGCACACCTCGATCCCGGCGCCGGGCCTCGGTGCGCTCGGTGCCGGCCGCGGCGGGCGTGACTCGGTGCTGTCCCGTTCGCTGCGCCGGCTGGGGGTGGGCGCCGACGATATCGCGGTGATCTCGAAACACGACACCTCCACGCTGGCAAATGATCCCAATGAGACCGAATTGCACGAGCGGCTCGCCGAGGCGATGGGCCGCTCACCGGGCGCGCCGCTGTTCGTGGTGTCCCAGAAAAGCCTCACCGGTCACGCCAAAGGTGGCGCGGCGGCGTTCCAGATGATGGGGTTGTGCCAGATCCTGCGCGACGGTGTGATTCCGCCCAACCGCAGCCTGGACTGCCTCGATGACGAGATGGCCGGTGCCGCCCACTTCGTCTGGCCGCGGCAGACACTGCGCCTCGGTGGCCGCTTCGGGCTCAAGGCCGGTCTGATGACCAGCCTCGGCTTCGGTCATGTCTCGGGGCTGGTGGCGCTGGTGCACCCGCAGGCCTTCCTGGCGGCCCTGCCCGTCGGGGACCGGCAGGACTATCTGCGCAGGTCTGCCGATCGGGTGCTGGCCGGTCAGCGGCGGCTGGCCTCCGCCATCGCCGGCGGCCCCGCGCTCTACGAGCGGCCCGCCGACCGCCGGTTCGGCGCTGACGGACCGGAGACGCTCCCGGAGAAGGCTCGGGAGGCGGCCATGTTGCTCGACCCGGCCGCCCGCCTCGGCGGGGATGGAAGCTACGTCGGCTAGGGTCGGCGCGTGGCGATCGTCGGCGTGGGTATCGACCTGGTGTTCATTCCCGACTTCGCCGAGCAGGTTGACCGGCCGGGCACGGTCTTCGCCGAGACGTTCACCCCCGGCGAGCGCCGCGACGCCGCCGATAAGAGCTCTGTTGCGGCCCGGCATCTGGCCGCCCGCTGGGCCGCGAAGGAGGCGGTGATCAAGGCCTGGTCGGGATCGCGGTTCGCCCAGCGGCCGGTGCTGCCGGAGGGGATCCACCGCGATATCGAGGTGATCACCGATATGTGGGGCAGGCCGAAGGTCCGGCTGGCCGGGGCCATCGCCGAGCACCTCGCCGATGTGGTGATCCACGTGTCGCTGACCCATGAGGGTGAGAACGCCGCCGCGGTGGCGATCCTGGAAACGCCCTGACCCGCCGTTCTCCCCGGTCGAGCAGACACAAACTCGCACTTGCGGGGCCCGGATCGTGCGAGTTTGCGTCTGCTCGCGGGTGGCGGTGCAGGGCGAAGGCGGTCAGTCGAAGTAGCGCTCGCCCCCGGACGGGAACCCACCGCCGTAGGTGGCGATGTGGACATGGGTGTAGTGGTTGGCGTCGTCATCACCCAGATCCGCCATCGGCCGGGGCTTTCCGTTGGCCGGGTAATAGGTCCGCTGCCAGATCACGTGTTCGAGTCCGAACCGCTTCGCGTTGTTCAGTGCGAAGCGGGCGATCCGGTCCCCGAGCGCCCGTCCCGCCGCCGTGTCGTACTCCGGGATGATCACATCGATGGCCAGGCCGTTGGGATGCCATTTCATACTGTCCGGACGGACCCCGCCGATCTCGCGGATCTGCGGGAACCTGGCGCTGATCGCCCGCTTGACCCGAATCGTCTGGAGTTGAAGGCCGCGCTCGGATCCGATGCCGTGGGGCAGGGCCCGGCGTACGGACCGGACATAGTGCGCTGACACCGGGGCGGCACCGGGACCGGATGCCGCCACGACCGTCGGCTCCCACCCCGGCGGTTGCGGCGGGTGGACCGGGGCGGTCAGCACCGTGGCCGGGATGGCCAGCGCTGCGACCGCCCACCGCACCGTCCATCGACGACTCATCCCGGCCTCCGGTCCTATCCGCTCCGCGGCTGTTACTCGACCGTGATGTCGGCGGAACTGCCGCCGGTGTTACACCGAATCGTGGGCCGGCCGGTCCCGTCGCGGCGGGGCGCTGTGCGCCAGGTTGTTGAATGTCAGCTGGATCAGCGAGCAATCGTCTTCGAAGGTTTCCGACCTGCTCCGGGAACGTAGCTCGCTGATCAGGTCATCGAGTGACCAATTCGGCCTCCCGGCCAGGTCAAGGGCGATTTCCTGGAACTCGTCGAGGGTCAGTTGCCTGCCCTCGGCCAACTCGATTTCACTGGCGCCGTCGCTGAAAAGCAGGACTCGGCATCCGGGTGGCACCGGGTAGACGTTCGTGGTGAAGACGGTGTCATCGAACATGCCTACCGGTGGAGACTCGGTGAACAATTCGGTGACATCGGCGGCGGCCGTGGTGCCGGGTGTGAAGGCCAGCGCCGGGGTGGCACCCGCGCTGGCATAGCGAAGGGTGTTGCTTGACGTGTGGTAGACCCCGCACCACATCGTGAAGTAATGATCGCCATGCCGGTCCATCTGGAACAGGTGATTCAGTTTGGCCAGCACCGCTGCCGGGTCCTTCAGGGTGTCGGCCGAAAGCGAGCCCGAGCGCAGCATGTTGTGCACCGAGACCGAGAGCAGTGCGGGTTCGATACCGTGGCCGGACACGTCGACCAGGTAGACGAGGAGATGCTCGTCGTCGATCCAGGTGTAGTCGAAACAGTCCCCGCCCAGCTCCTGGGACGGTAGGTACCGTGACGCGACTCCGACCTCACCGGTCAGGCCGCTCGGCAAGATGGAGGTCATGTACTCCGCGGCGCTATGCAGTTCCGTTCTCATCCGGTCGGTCTGCAGCTTGAGTCGTTGAGCCAGGATCTGGTTCTGCTCCGCGGCCTGAACCGCTTCGGTGATATCGGTGATCTGGGACAGGAAGCTTTCCACCCGGCCGTCGGCATCACGGATACAACTCACCGACAGATCGCCCCAGATTGGGTGGCCGTCGGAGTGAATGTACTGCTTGATCATCCGGTACGAGTCCAGCCGGCCTTCCAGGATGGCGTCGACATTGCTCTGGTCGGCCGCAAGGAAGTTCGGTGCGGTCAGTTCCTGCCAGGTCTTCTGGGTCAGGGCCTCGGCGCTGTAGCCGAATAAGTTACACAGGGCCGGGTTGACGTCTTCGAAGCGGCCGTCTGGAGCGATCAGGCACATCCCGATGGCGGCGCTGTCCATCGAGCGGCGGTACCGTTCATCGGCCCTGGCCTGTTGCCGACGGGCGGCCTCGGTTGCCTGCTCGGCGGCGACCTGGTCGTCGATTGGCCGCAGTGTGACGCCGACGCCGTCCCGCCGCCCGCGATCGTCGGAGAACGGTTTGGCCCGCAATTCGATCCAGTGGTCGGCCCCATCGACCCCGACGATCCGAAGGCGTTGGGTAATCGGGTCCCCGTCGATGATCCGGTCTGCAAGGTCGGCACCGGCCTGCATATCGGCCGCCAGCAGCGCGTCCGCGAGCGGGTGGCCCAGCCAGCTGCTCGCCGGGACGCCCAGCACCGTCTGTACCGACGGTGAGACCCAGACGATCAAGCCGTCCCGGACATGGCAGACCACATCGCCGGCGTTTTCGATGAGCAGACGGAAGTTGCGCTCCGAGGAGGCGATCAGCTCGTTTTGTCGCTTGAGCTGTTCGAGGAGTCTTTCCTCGCGTTTGCCCAGCTGGAAGGTGACCGCACCGATGGCGACCGTCGCAAGCGTCGTGGCTCCGGCCACTCCAGCGCTGTCCGGCAGACCGACCGCGCGCAGTGCGCGCAGTGATGACCCGAGAACCAGCGGGAAGCCGATGACGAGGACGCCCAATCGCCCCAGCCTCCACCGGCCGGTCGGGGCCAGTATTGAGACGATCGGTCGAAGCGTTGAGGTCGCCGCCCCGAGCGCGAACAGCGATAGTGCGGTCGGCAGGGAAATGCCGGTCGATTTCTCGGTCTCGACGAATGCCGTCGCCTGGAAAAGATAGGCCACCACGGCAAGGCCGGCGACGATACTCGAGGTCAGCAGGAACGCTGCCCGGGCGGTGTGAATCCACCTCCGATCCATCTGGGGGAGCCCGATGGCGGCGGCCAGTGTCAGCGTCGCGAAGGCCGTTTGTGGGCTCGGCCGGCCAGGCCAAGCCGATGGCAGGTCCGCTACCGATTCCGGGAACCACCAGCGATCCAACCCGAATGATTGTGCGGTGAGGTACTCGAGCAGCACGACGGCGGCAAGGGCGCCCACCGCCGCTGCCACGCCGACCCCGGCGCGGCAGCGCCCCGGCGGGGGAAACCCCGACCGCAGCAGGATCGCGCCGGCCAGCGCCGCCAGCCACAGCGCGGTCCACGGCGTCATCGGTGGCCAGTCCGGGCGGATCCGGGTCAGGATTTCCACACCGGTCGCCCATCCGATCCAATTCAGGGCCGCCCCGGCGATGACGACGACGGCGAGGATGCGACCCCACCGGATGAAGCTCCGCGCGGCCGTCTCCGTGGGTGGCTCCTCGAGCATGCCCACGGTGTCACGATCGGACGGTTCAGCCCGGTTAATGCCGGCCCCCTCGCCAAGTCGAGCGTCTGAGACAACCGCCGGCGATCACCCGCCGGCAGCAGAATCGCCAACTGCCCGCGGTCATTCGTTGGCGTCGATGATCTTCTGAATCTGGGTAGCGGCACTCGCGGCCTTGACGTTGTACTGGGCCAGCGCGATCTTGCCCTTCTCGTCGACCAGGAAAGTCGAGCGGATCACGCCCTTCACGGTCTTCCCGTACATCTTCTTTTCCCCGAACGTGCCCCAGGCGGTCAGCACCGTCCTGTCGGGGTCCGACAGCAGTGGGAAGGTGAGAGATTCGGCATCGCGGAACTTGGCCAGCTTCTCCGGCTTGTCCGGCGATATCCCCACCACATCGATCCCGGCGTCGTTGAGTTGTGCCAGGTGGTCCCGGAAGCTACAGGCCTGTTTGGTGCACCCGGGTGTGGATGCGGCCGGGTAGAAGTAGACGATCACCTTGCGGCCCTTGAAATCCGTGAGCTTGACGGTCTTGCCCTCGGCATCGGGCAGGCTGAACGCCGGTGCGGTGTCACCGGCTTCCAGTCGCGCTGTTTCGGTCACGTGTGCATCCCTTCGATCGGCCGGTGCCCGCCCTTCGCACATCGCGGGGCACCACTGTTCTAGGGTAATGCCGCAGTGCGGCTAACAGGGTAGTGCCGCAGTGCGGCTCTCATCTTCAGGGCGGAAGCGAGGACACCAAGTGGCGGACCGGGATCCCGAGGCCATCAAGCAGGAGATCGCCACGGCACGCGACAGTCTGGCGTCGACGGTCGACTCGCTGGCCGAGCGGGCCAATCCCAGCAGGCTGGCCGATGACCTGAAGGCCGCCGCGCTGCGTTTCCTCAGGAAGCCCGCGGTGATGGCGGCTCTGGCCGGAGCGGGCGCGATCACGGTGGTGATCGTGGTGCGCGCGGTACGCAATTAGTGTGGCATTCACCACGCCCGGTGTCCGGGCGATGCGCTCTGCTGGTGCGCCGTCAGGGTTTCGAACCCCGGACCCGCTGATTAAGAGTCAGCTGCTCTACCAACTGAGCTAACGGCGCGTGCCAGCGACAATAACAGGCGCTCGCGGCCAGGTGAAATCCGGACTGCACTGGTTCTGAGCTGCGAACTCGCGCGGTGTCTTGGGCTGCCCTTAGAATCGGGCGCATGCGAATCGTCGGAGCGATCACCCCTGCGCGCCTGCGTTCCCCGCTGGCGCTGTTGGTGATGGTGCCCGCCCTGCTGTTGGCGATCAGCGGTTGCGGTCAGGGTGATTCCGAACCGAGGGCGCTGGCGGCGAAGGGCACCCCGTATAGCGATCTGCTCGTCCCCAACCTCACGGCGAGCGTGAACGACGGGGCCGTCGGGGTGCCGGTGGACCAACCGGTCGCGCTGAGCGTGCAGGGCGGTGTCCTCGGGACCGTGTCGATGGTCGACGGTGACGGTGAGCAGGTCGCCGGAACTCTGAGCCCGGACGGGTTGAGTTGGTCGGCGACCGACCAGCTGGGATACAACAAGCGCTACACCATCACGGCGCAGTCGTTGGGCCTCGGCGGCATCGTCACCGAGGCGTTCAGTTTCGAGTCCCACTCGCCGGCCAATCTGACGATGCCCTATCTCTCGCCGGGTCAGGGCAGTGTGGTCGGTGTCGGGCAGCCGATCGCGGTGCGGTTCGACGAGAACATTCCCGACCGGCTGGCTGCCGAGAAGGCGATCACCGTCACCACCAGCCCCCCTGTCGAAGGGGCGTTCTACTGGCTGAGTAACCGTGAGGTCCGGTGGCGTCCGCAGAACTTCTGGGAGCCGGGAACCTCGGTGACGGTCAAGGTCGACACCTTCGGCGTGGACCTGGGCGAAGGCCTGTATGGCCAGGACAGCGTCGAGAGCACCTTCAGCATTGGTGACCGGGTCGTCGCCACTGCCGATGACAGCGCCAAGATGCTGACCGTCCGGCGCAACGGCCAGGTGGTCAAGACGATGCCGATTTCGATGGGCAAGAACAGCACCCCGACACCCAATGGCATCTACACGATCGGTGACCGCTACCAGCAGCTGATCATGGACTCGTCGACCTACGGGGTTCCGACGAACTCGCCGGAGGGGTACCGGCTCGAGGTCGACTGGGCCACCCAGATGTCCTATAGCGGGGTCTACGTGCACGCCGCGCCCTGGTCGGTGGGATCACAGGGCAGCGATAACGTCAGCCACGGTTGTCTGAACGCCAGCCCGGCGAATGCGCAATGGTTCTACAACAACACCAAACGCGGCGATATCGTCGAGGTGGTCGGCACCGTCGGATCGACATTGTCGGGTGTCGAAGGCCTGGGTGACTGGAACATCCCGTGGTCACAGTGGAAGGCCGGGAACGCCAACACCTGATATCACGAAAACCGCCCCCGAACTGCTCGGGGGCGGTCTTCCGCAGTGGGGTGGCTGACGGGGCTCGAACCCGCGACATCCAGGATCACAACCTGGTGCTCTACCAACTGAACTACAGCCACCTTGGCCGCACATGGCGACGAGACAACATTAGCGGCTCTAGGTCTCCACATTCGAATCGGAGTCGAACTTCGGCCCGCGCGCGCCGTCCAGCGTCTGCACCGTTGCGGCGATCTCGCCGGTCGAGGGACCTGGCGCCGGAACGAAGGCGGTCTGACGGTAGTACCGCAGTTCGCGGATCGACTCCCGGATATCGGCCAGGGCTCGGTGGGCCAGGCCTTTGTCGGGCTGCCCGTAGTAGATGCGGGGGTACCAGCGGCGGCACAGTTCCTTGATGGAGCTCACATCGATCATGCGATAGTGCAGGTAGCTGTCCAGGGCGGGCATGTCCCGGGCCAGGAAACCGCGGTCGGTGGCGATTGAGTTCCCGGCCAGGGGAGCAGTCTTGGGTGTCTTGACATGGCTGCGGATGTAGTCCAGCACCATGGTTTCGGCACTGGCCAGGTCGATGGTCGAGGCGCGGACCTCATCGGTGAGCCCGGAGCTGCTGTGCATCCGGGCGACCACCTCGACCATACCGTCCAAGGCCTCGTCCTCGGCGTGGATCACCACGTCGATACCGTCGCCGAGCACATTCAGATCGGCATCAGTCACCAGCGCCGCGATCTCGATGAGCCGGTCGGAGCTCAGGTCCAACCCCGTCATCTCACAGTCGATCCACACCAATTCGTCCCGCACAGGGCTCAACAGTAGGCGTATCCGAGCAAGTAGTGTCGTACCGGCTGAACAGCTTGACCACAGACACAGAAAAGGGCACTTGCGATGACGGAATCGACCGCGACTCCGGCTCAGCAGATCGCCGCCGGGTACGACACCGCCGGACAGGCTCTGGAGCTGGGTTCGGTGCTGGTCGGCGGTGAGGTCGATCCGACGGCTCAGGTCCGGATCCCGCTGGCGATGATGAACCGCCACGGCCTGATCGCCGGTGCCACCGGTACCGGTAAGACGAAGACGTTGCAGGTCATCGCCGAGCAGCTCTCGGCTGCCGGCGTTCCGGTGGTGATGGCCGATTTCAAAGGGGATCTGTCCGGGTTGTCACGGCCGGGTGAGGCGGGCGAGAAGATCGCCGCGCGGGCCGTGGACACCGGTGACCAGTGGACGGGGACCCCGTTCCCGGTCGAGTTCGTGTCGCTGGGAACCGACGGCCTCGGCGTGCCGGTGCGCGCCACGCTGTCCGCGTTCGGGCCCATCTTGCTGTCGAAGGTGTTGGGGCTCACCCAGACCCAGGAGTCAACTCTCGGGCTGATCTTCCACTACGCCGACCAGCAGGGCCTGCCGCTGTTGGACCTGAAGGATCTGCGGTCGGTGATCACCTTCCTGACGAATACCGACGAGGGCAAGGCGCAGCTCAAGACGCTGGGGGCGGTGTCCACCCGGACCGCCGGGGTGATCCTGCGGGCGCTGGTCAATCTTGAGGCTGATGGCGGGGACACCTTCTTCGGCGAGCCTGAACTCGACCCTGCCGACCTGCTGCGTGTCAACGCCGACGGCCGCGCCCTCATCACCCTGTTCGAGGTGGGTGACCAGGCCACGCGGCCGGTGATGTTCTCGACGTTCCTGATGTGGGTGTTGGCCGACCTGTTCACCTATCTGCCCGAGGTGGGCGATGTCGATAAGCCCAAACTGGTCTTCTTTTTCGATGAGGCGCACCTGCTGTTCAAGGATGCGTCCAAAGCCTTCCTGGACCAGGTCGAGCAGACCGTCAAACTGATCCGGTCCAAAGGGGTGGGCGTGTATTTCTGCACACAACTGCCCACCGATGTGCCCAATGCGGTGCTGTCCCAGCTCGGCGCACGGATTCAGCATGGTCTCCGCGCGTTCACCCCGGACGACCAGAAGGCGCTCTCCAGAACGGTGCGGACTTATCCCAAGACGGAGTTTTACGACCTGGCGGCGGATCTGACTGCCCTTGGGATCGGTGAAGCCATTGTGACGGTGCTCTCCGAGCGTGGAGCCCCCACCCCGGTCGCCTGGACCCGGTTGCGGGCGCCACGGTCGTTGATGGACACCATCGGCCGGGAGTACATCAAGGCCGCCGCACAGGCCAGCCCGCTATTCCTCCGGTACGGCCCCACCAAGGATCGTGAGTCGGCCTACGAGATGCTGGCCGAGCAGATGGAGCCGCCGGCGGCTGCGACCGATGCCGAGCCGATGGATCTGCCGCCGATCCCGATCGGCATCGAGGTGCCCCCGATGCCCGCGCCGGTTGAGAAGGCCGAGCCCAGCATGCTGGAGAAGATGATGGACAACCCGGCGTTCAAGAGCGCGCTGCGCTCGGCCGGAACTGTGATCGGCAGGGAGGTCACCCGCAGCATCTTCGGAACGGGTCGCCGAAGGCGCTGAAGCGCCGCGCAGAGCCGCCTCAGCCGATCAGCCATCCCGGATATTGGTCTGACCACTTGACCTTTAACCGGCAAGCTGTGATGATCCCCGTATGGTCCTGCAGCGGGTCAACCGGCGCTCCGTCCCCGAAGACGTCTTCGAGCAGATCCTTGCCGACGTCCTCAGTGGGGAGATGCAGCCCGGCGAATCGTTGCCCAGCGAACGCCGGTTGGCTGAGGTGCTCGGGGTATCGAGGCCGGCGGTCCGCGAGGCGCTGAAGCGGGTCGCGGCGGCCGGCCTGGTGGAGGTGCGCCAGGGCGACTCCACGACGGTGCGGGATTTTCGTCGCCACGCCGGTCTTGATCTGCTCCCGCGGCTGCTGTTGCGTGGCGCGGAACTGGACACCTCCGTGGTGCGCAGCATCCTGGAAGCTCGACTGCACAACGGACCCAAAGTGGCTGAGCTGGCGGCCCGCCGCCGCCCGGCTGCCCTGCCTGATCGGCTCGACTCCTCGATCCGCGATCTTAAGGCCGACGCCGATCCGGTAGGTCAGCAGCGCCATGCCCTGGCCTTCTGGGATCACGTCGTCGACGGCGCCGACTCCATCGTCTTCCGCCTCATGTTCAACACACTGAGATCCGCCTACGAGCCGGTGCTGCCGGCGCTCTCCACCATGATGGCGGCCGAGGTCGGGAACATTGAGGCGTACCGCAGCCTCGCCGCGGCCATTGGCGCCGAAGATCCGGTGGCAGCCGAGACCGCGGCCCGCCAACTGCTCGAACCTGCCACCGACGCACTGATCGCGGCGCTGAACGCTATTGAGGAGAAGGGATGACCCAACCACGGACCCGGGCGCGGACACGTCCGGGAACTGAACGGCGGGGTATGACGCTGACCGCAGCGGCGCGGGAGTTCTGGCGACATCCGACGCCATGGCTGCTTGCGGGTGCCGTGATCGCCGCTCTGGTCGCGCGGATCGCGATCGGCGACTGGCAGTGGAGTGATGCGGTGCTGCCGCTGGTGGTTTTGGCGGTATTTCCCTTCGTGGAGTGGACGATTCACATCATCGTCCTGCACTGGCGACCCCGCCGGATCGCTGGGTTCACGGTCGATCCGGTGCTGGCCCGGAAACACCGCGAACATCATGTCAATCCGCGAATCGTCAAACTGATCTTCATCCCACTGCAGTCGCTGTTCGGTGCGTTCGCAGCGACCATGCTCATCGGGTTGGTCGTCATTCCGCGCACCGGTCTCGGCGTGACGTTCCTGCTGACGGTGTTCGCGATCGGGATGGTCTACGAGTGGACCCACTATCTGGTGCACACCGACTACAAGCCCAAACGCGCGGTCTACCGGGCGATCCGACGCAACCATCGGCTCCATCACTTCAAGAATGAGCACTACTGGTTTGGCGTCACCAGCCCCGGGACCGCCGACCGCGCCTTCGGCACGTATCCGGACCCGCAGGCCGTCCCCACCTCGCCGACGGCAAAAAACCTGTTCGGTGCCGGCTAATCACCGGCGAGTTTGCGGTAGACCGCCCCGACGATCGGAGTCACGATGGCCCGCGGGGAGTAGCCGCTCGCGACCGACATCGCCTTCGAGGTGACACCCGGAACCACGCGCATCTTGTTGCGCTCCAAACCATCGAGCGACAGCGTGGCGGTGTGTTCGACCGATATCCACAGGAAGTCCGGGATTAGCCGGTCCACCAGCGACGCCTCAGCGGGGTCGGGCACCTCGGTGCGCACCGGCCCCGGTGCGAGCAACGTGACGTGCACGCCGGCGCTCTTCAACTCACCGCGCAGCGACTCGCTGAAGGTGTTGACGAACGCCTTCGTCGCCGCGTAGGTGGCGTTATTGGGAATCGGGGAGTTGCCTGCGGCTGACCCCGAGATCAGAATGCCCCCCGCCCTGCGAGCCACCATCCCGGGGAGCGCCGCCAGCACGAGGTCGTGGACTCCGAGCACGTTCAGTTGCACCTGCGCCTGCTCCGCTGCCGGATCGAGGTTGGCCACCGCGCCGAAGGTGGCCGTACCCGCATTGGCGCACAGGATCGAGATGTCGCGACGGGCCAGTTCATCGGCCAACTCCGCGCGCTGCGCCGGATCGGCCAGGTCGACCGCCCGCACCTCCACGGTCACCCCGAATCGCCGCTGTAGCCGCTCGGCGAGGGCGTCGAGCACCTCGGCGCGCCGGGCGGTGACGATCAGGTTGTGTCCTCGTGCAGCGAGTTCGGTGGCCAACGCCTCGCCGATGCCCTGGGAGGCACCGGTGACGACGGCCCGGGCATCCGGGGACGGAGAGGGAACTGGCATGCGGTCATCGTAGGGGGCTGGATAAGGTTGCCGGCATGAGAAGGCCGCGGGCCGCATGGGCTCCGCGGTCGAAGATCGCCGCATGGGCTCCGCGGTCGAAGATCGCCGCATGGGC
>Ga0180430_10000315_pt1 | contig 54032 bp, 44 predicted proteins | sample SS_ome_9_FD_132999 | JGI IMG/M metagenome (GOLD analysis project Ga0180430, IMG submission 132999) | Hypersaline lake sediment archaeal communities from the Salton Sea, California, USA - SS_1_S_2 metaG | ecosystem: Environmental > Aquatic > Non-marine Saline and Alkaline > Hypersaline >...
CTGCGCATCCGGCTCGGTCCTCGCATCCGGCGTCGGCTGGACTTCCCGCTCCGCCCTCATCTGCTGATCTCGCTCGGGCTTCGCATCGGCTCCCTGCTGGTCCTCGCGTTCCGGCCTCACGTCGGACTTGCGATCCGATCTGCTGCGTCGGCGACTCCGTCCGCCGCGGTCACGTCTCCCGCGACGCTTGCCGCCCCGTCGATCGCGCCCCCCGCGACGGGACCCGCCGCCATCGCGACGGTCGGACCCGCCGACGGACCCGCTCGCGGCGTCCTGCCCGGGCTGGTCGTGCCGCCGGTTCTCCGTGCCCCGATCCTGCGCGCCGTCGCTCCCGCCGCCGGCTCCATCGCGCGGCTTGTCGCTACCGGACTCCATGGGCTGTATCTCTCCCTGTCGACGCCCGCTTCCTCACGACCGCGAGGTCGAGAAGTACGGAGGTGAAGACGATGGACGGGTTCGAGTAGCGCTCGATGGCCCGTCTCGCGTCGTCGACCTTGTGGATGAGCTGTTCGAGATCGTCAACAGTCATCGCGTCCGCCATCCGCTCGATCTCGGCGCGGTGGCTCGCGTAGAGGATGTCGATACCGCTCGACCCGTTCCCCGCCGTGCGCGACTGCGACACGCGGAGAACGTCGCGCAGCCACAGCAGCATCAGGTCGAGGAACTTCTGCTGCTCGTCGCGTCCCAGACGGAAGGCCAGCCTGTTCGCCTCATCGACGAGCGACGACGCGTTCGTCAGCCGCCTGCCACACATGATGAGCGCCACGCTCTGAAGCTCTCCCGCAAGACCGGCCCGACCGGCACGGACTGCGACGCCCGGGCTTCCCTGCGACATCGCGGCGGCAGCCCTTGCTTCCTTCGCCTCGAACCCGAGGCGCGGGTCGCCAAGCAACACCGCCTCGACATCCTTCGTCGACAGCCGCGAGAAGGCCACGCGCTGACACCGCGAGATGACCGTGGCAGGGAGCGCGGTCGGCCGGGACGTCGTAACCAAGATGACCGTTTGCTCCGGCGGCTCCTCGAGCGTCTTAAGGAGCGTGTTCGCCGCCTCGGTCGTCATCCGATCGGCGTCGGCGATGACGAAAACCTTCCAGGGACCGACGTACGGACGCTTGTTCGCCTTGATCACGACGTCCGAAAGCACGGTGTCGACAGAGATGATTGCGGTCTTGCGACCGAAGTCCTGCTCCCGATAGCCGCTCTTGAGCGCAGCGGCCTTGAGTTCCTTGAGCTCCGCCGGCTTGATGGTCGTCGGGACCGGGAAGACGAGATGCGTGTCCGGATGGCTCTGGCTCTCGGCCATGCGGCACGCGCTGCACGTGTCACAGCTTGAGAGCCCGTCGGTCTCGCAGTGGAGCGCCCGCGCGAACTCCAGTGCGGTCGTCTCCTTCCCCACGCCGTCCGGGCCGTGGAAGAGGTATGCGTGCGAGAGCCGACCGGAGGTGTACGCTGACATCAGGAGTTCGACCGCGGAGTCCTGTCCCCTGATCCTGTCGAGCCCCATCGACTCCTCCGGCGCACCGTCAACCGAAAAACGGCGGAACTTCCCATCCTGACTTAGCTTATCATTTTATCGTTCGTGTTCCGGGGAATCAAGACGATTCGGTCCCGGCGGGGCGCGGAGCCCTGCCGACCGACGGGCCGGGATGGCCGGACACGCCCCCTATTGCCCGTTGCTCTCGCGCTCGGCGTTCTCGAGACGCCGCAGCCGATGGGCAATGTCGCGCGCCAGGGTGACCGCGCTGATCATGCTTCCGGGGTCGGCCTCACCCCTTCCGGCCAGATCGAAGGCCGTCCCGTGATCGACCGACGTCCTGACGATCGGGAGCCCGAGCGTGACGTTCACCCCGTCGGAGAACCCGAAGATCTTGATGGGGATGGTCCCCTGGTCGTGGTACATCGCGAGGACCGCATCGAAGTCGCTCCCTGGACCCTCGGCTCCACCCAGTCCCGTGAAGATCGTGTCGGCCGCGAACGGCCCCTCGACCGCGATACCGCGGTCGCGCGCCGTCTGAATGGCCGGAACGATGGCTCTGGCCTCCTCGTCGCCGAAGATGCCGCCCTCCCCGGCGTGCGGGTTGAGTCCGGTCACCGCGATGCGTGGGCTCTTCACCCCGAACCAGAGCTCGAGTCCTGCGTCCAGGATGACAAGCTTCTCGAGTACGCGCTCGTAGGTGATCGCGCGAGGGACGTCGCTCAACGGGAGGTGCGTGGTCACCAGTGCGACTCGCCTGCTGTCCGCAACGAACATCATCAGATACTTGCCGGTCCCGCTGGCCCGCGCGAGAAACTCGGTGTGACCCGGGAACTCCGCCCCCGTCGCGGTGATCGCGGCCTTGGAGACCGGCGCCGTGACCATCGCGTCGAACTCGCCCGTCAGACACATCTCGGTTGTCGCACTGATCACCTCGAGCGCCGCGGCAGCGCCTTCGGACGTCGGCGTACCCGGCGTCAGCTTCCCGACAGCCGCCCCCACCTCGAGCGTCTCGATCTCGAGCCGGATGCCCAGAAGCTCGCTCCACTGCTCGTAGACGCCGGGCGCGGTGACAGCAACGAGGTCGCACCGCTCCCGGAGCTTCCGGACGGCGGCGGCCTTGAGGACGACCTCCGGCCCCACACCGGCCGGGTCGCCCATCGTCAGCGCGATGCGCGGACGGCGATCGTGGCCGTTGTCAGAACGAGGCGACATGTCTCTCCTCCAGAACCTCGTAGAGCGTCCGGGCGCGTTCCTTGCTGACGTTGCCCTTCGGCACCTCGAGGACGCGGACGCGAAGGAATCGGTCGCGGAGATTGAGGATGATCTCGTCACCCTCGTGCACCTCGGCGCCGGCACGCGCCCTCCGCCCGAGAAGCGAGACGCGTCCACCGTCGACGGCCTGCTTCGCCATCGTCCGCTGCTTGATGAGTCGTGACAGCTTCAGGAACAGATCGAGTCTCATGCTGTGTCACCGGGTCTCGCGCGCCGTCTACGACGCGTCGAGCAGCTCCGTCCTGATGTCGATGAAGATCTCCGAGCGCAGTTCCTCCATCAGCTCCTGGAACCGCTCTTCCGCGCGGAGACCAAAAATGTACTCCTTGAGCTGGTCGCGGATCTCGTCGAGTTCCGCCGTCCGCGGCTCCTCGTACTCGACCAGCTGGAGGATGTAGTACCCTCCGTCGCCTTCGAGAACGTCCGTGATGCCGCCCGGCTCGAGCTGGCGAAGAGCGCCTTCGAACTGCGGATCGAGGTCACCGGGCGCGAACCACCCGAGGTCGCCGCCCCGCGCGCTCGACGCTTCATCGTCCGAGTACCCGCCGGCGATCGACGCGAACTCCGCCCCGTCCAGGATCATCGCCCGAAGGCTATCCGCCCGCGCGCGCGCCCGCTCGACGTCCTCCGGGCCGGGCACGACCCTGGCAAGAATATGGCGGGCGCGAATGCGTTCGCCGTCCTGCTCCTCGAGCTTGATGACGTGGAACCCGAAGCGGCTCGGGACGACACCGCTGACCTCGCCGACCGAGAGTGCGAACGCGGCGTCCTCGAACTCCGGGACCATCATCCCACGCCCGAACCATCCAAGGTCGCCACCGCGCGACGCGGACGCGTCGTCGGAATACCTGGCCGCGACATCTTCGAACGATGTTCCGGCATCGAGCTCTGCCCGCGCCGCGTTCAGTCGGTCGTAGGCGACGCGCTTGCGTTCCTCGCTCACCTTCGGCGAAGAGACGATGCCGGACACGTGAAAGGCCTCCGGAACCTCGCCGACGTCCGAACCGTGTTCCTCGTAGTACTTCTCAACATCGCGCCACGTCACGTCGATCTTGCCGTGAACCTCGTTCCGGATGACACGTTCGGCGAGCATCCGTCGCTCGATATCCTCACGATAGATCTCGCGAAGACCTTCCCGAGTCAGTCCTTCCGCCTCGAGCGCCGCGTTGAGCGCTTCCGGCGAACCGTGACGGCTCTCAAGCTCCGCCACGCGGCGATCGAGCTCCTCGTCGAGCGCGCCCGGCGCGAGCATGATGCTGTCCCGATGCGCCTTCGCCACCAGGAGCATCTCGTCGACCATCTCACGAACGACCTCGCCGCGGTACTGGAGCACGTTGCTCTCCGTCAGCGCCTGCCCGCCGCTTCGCATGTTGAACAGGTAGAGCTCCTCGTCGATGTCGCTCTCGAGGATGATCTCGTCGCCGACGATCGCGGCGATGCCGTCGACCTTCTGCCGTACCTGGAGCGGGTCGGGCTCGGGCTCGACCTCGGGCTCCGGCTGCTGCGTGATCCGGGGGGTCGCGGTCAGCCCCGTGTCGTCCGGGTCGAACTCGTCTGTCTGCGCGGCCGCCTGCGCGCCCGGCAGGCAGAGGAAGATCGCCAGCGCGAGCAGAAGTACAGATCGTCCCGTCATCTTGATCATGGTGTTCTCCCTGTTACGGCGCGACGAACCCCGTCGTGTCTCCCTCGGCCGCTTCGTCAGAGCCGGCCGAGGCGTCCTCATCGACGCGTTCGCGTGATGCCCGTCTCAGATTCGCCGTGTCGACCACGACCACGGCGCGGTCCTCGAGCTCGACCAACCAGCCATCGAACGCCTCCCGTCGACTCTTCGACGTCAGGAAGTTCATCACCGCCGCTCGCTTCGAGTCGAACGAGGGCTGTCCGGCGCCGGGGTGACGGTCGAGAACCTTGATGATGTGGTACCCGTAGCCGCTGGCTATGACGGGACTCACTTCGCCGACCTTCAACGAGAACGCGTTCTCCTCCAGCTCGTGGATCATCTCGCCACGGCGCACGTATCCAAGATCTCCCCCGAGGGATGCGGTCTGGTCGATGGAGAAGCTCTGCGCCACGGTCTCGAAGGGGCTTCCGGACTCAAGCTGCTCAAGCGCACGCTCGGCTTCCTCGCGATTGCGGACGAGGATGTGCGCCAGACGAACCTGGATGCCGTACTCGCTTCTGTGCTCATCGAAGTAGGCGCGTGCGTCCTCCTCGGTCACCGGTTCGATCGTCTCCATTCGGTGCCTGATGCATGCTTCGGCGATCAGCTCCCGTTCGATCTCGTGGACGCGTCGTTCGATCTCGTCGTCCGTGCCGAAACCAAGCCGTCGCCCCTCCTGGTAGAAGAGCTCCGTCTTCACCCAGTTGTCGATGGCTTCCTGCTGATCTTCGAGCGTCATCACGGCCAGGTGCTGCTCTGGGATCGAGGCGTAGAAATCGGCCGCCGAGAGTTGTGAACTCCCGACGCGTGCCACCGTGCTGCCGTCTCCTCCGCCACCGCAACCGGCGAGCGTTGCGGCGAAGGCGATGGCGATCGGAATCAGTGCTCTCACGGTTCCTCCATGCGTGGAGCTGCCCGTGCATCAGGAAACGGCCGCACCCGGGCGGTTTCCCGCATGCGGGCGCGGCCGTCACGTGTCGTCGCGTCTGTCCGGTCGACCGTGTGCTACCCGCCCGTCCCGAGACGCATCGTCTCCATCTTGTCCGCAGCGTCCGCCGGGTCGGTCATGAGCCCGAGGTTCTCCTCGTGGATCGTCACCTCGACGGTCTCTCTGACCTCGTCGAGGAACTCGACGAGCCGCGCCTCGCGACGCTCGGCCGTCACGTGCTCCACGACGACGCTGCCCACTTCACTGAACTCAAGCTGCTCTTCCGGCTCGCGATTGAGCACCATGATGAGCGCGAAGCCCCCCGGCGCGCGGATCGGCTCGGAGAGCTCGTTGAGCTCGAGCGCGAATGCCGGCTCCTGCAGGTAGGACAGGCGCCCCTCGCCCTGGAGAACGTTCTCGATCAGACCGTCTCGGGCCTGGCTCCAGCTGTCGATCGAGTGGGTGCGTATCATCTCGATGAAGTCCGCCTCGCCCTCAAGAATCTGCTGGCGGATGAGGTTGGCCTGCGCCTCCTCGCCGACGATCAGCTGACGCACGTCGGCGCGCGGCGGCCGCACGAACTTGTCGCGGTTGGCCCGGAAGTACTCGCGGATCTCCGTCCCTGACGGTTCGACCATCTTCTGTGAGATCTCGGCGCCGTACGTCAGGTCGACGATGGACTCCTCACGCCGGGCAGCGATGTACTCCTCCATCTCGCCGCTCGTGAGGTACCCGCGCTTCTCGATCTCGTGGTCCACGATCATCTTGAAAACGCGCTTGCGGACAGAGTCCTCGATGTACTCCGGCAGACCGCGCTTCGGGGTCTCGATCCCCTGCGACTCGTCGAGGATGCGCGCATAGTCGCCGAGCGTCCAGGTCGTTGTCTCGCCGCCGATGGTGAAGGTCACGAGGTCCATCGCGGCCTCTTCTTCATTGAACTGCGGCACGATCTTGGTCTTCGCCCTCTGGATGGCGATCTCAGACGTCATCTCGCCCTCGTGCGGGGGAAGCAGCTCGTTGACCTGGTCCTCTATGCGGGCGCCGGCAAGGTCCATGCCGTCCCAGTTGTATGTGATGTTCGCGTCGTTCATCCAGCCCTCGATGACCTCGTGCTGGAGGATGTCGCGCTTGAAGCCACGACACTCGTTGGTGATGCCGGTGAGGTGGCGCCCCTCGAGAGGCTCTCGGTTCGGCGGGACCTTCTTCGAGAGGATCTCGAACACGTAGAAGGTCTGCTGGATACGGACCGGACCGATGATGTCGCCTGACTCGGCGTGCTTGATGGCGACGCGGGTCAGCGGGTGCATGTCGGTCCACGCCTGGATCTGCGGACGACGGCCTCCATCGGCCGCCGACGCGGCGGTCGACACCTCGCGGGCGACAGCGGCGAAGTCCTCGCCGCCCTCGGTCACGCGCCGGTACGCCTCGTTGGCAAGCTCCTCGTCCTGGACAACGATCTCGCGCATCTGGTACATCGCGTCGCGGTACGTGTAGTACTCCTCGACCTCCTCCTGTGTCACCTGGCTCGGAGCGGTGATGACATCCTCTTCAAGCATCTTCTCCGCCTTCTGATCACGCATGTGCTCCAGCGCCATCTCGATACGCGGATCCTCGTCGAGACCGAGGCGATACCCGGCGATGACGATGAGCTCCTTGCGGACGATCTCGTTGAGGAACGCCAGCTTGGCCTCGTCGCCCTCGCCCGGCGGCAGCATGGCCGGAGGCATGTGCTCGAGACGCTCGTTGACATAGCCGACGCTCACGGTCCGCGTCTCGGCGATGCCCTGCTGATCGACCAGCGTGATGATGGGCTTCTCATCGGGGGTGGCGCAGCCGGCAAGCGTCACGGCGAGCACACAGATGAGAGCCAGTCCGGCGGCGAATCTCCTCATCATGGGACTCCTTTCGGCGCTCGCGGCGCGCAACCGCGAGCGGACCTATTCCCCTGTCCGTTCACATGTTAGCAATATACAAAGCGCCCGCGCTATGGCCCAGGCACCGCCTCAAACGCTAGCAGATTCCGCGAAGCCCTTCAACACCTTTCTCCCGACCCGGATGGCCTCGCGCCGGTCCCGCGATGCCTCGAACCGGACCGCCAGCCCCTCTGTCGCGTCGAACTCCATCGGCGTCTCCACCGTCTCGAGCGCGCGCTTCACGCGCGACGGCTTGGGTGAACGGTCGCTCGCGAATCGGGCCGTGATCGTCCGGCCATCGAGCCGCACGTCCTCAACCCCGGCGTCACGACAGACCACGCGCAGCGCCTGCACATCGAGGAGCGACTCGATCTCCGCCGGGAGGCGTCCGAACCGGTCGTCGAGCTCGGTTCTCAGGGCCTCGACCCGCTCCTCGGTGCCCGCATCCCGGATGCGCTTGTAGACGTCGATCTTCATGTCGTTGTCGGGCATGTAGCCGTCGGGAATATATGCATCCACCTTGATGTTTATGGTGGTCTCCAGCTCCTCGACCACCGGCTCACCCTTCTGCCGTCGCACCGCCTCGCGGAGCAGGCGCGCGTAGAGGTTGAACCCCACGGCCATCATGTGGCCGTGTTGTTCAGCTCCGAGGATGTTGCCGGCCCCGCGGATCTCGAGGTCGCGCATGGCCAGCTTGTATCCGGAACTGAGCTCCGTGAACTCCTGGATCGCCCCCAGCCGTTTCCGCGCGATGGCCGAGAGGCTCTTGTCGCGCGGGATGAGAAGGTACGCGTACGCTCGGTGGTTCGACCGACCGACACGCCCGCGGAGCTGATAGAGCTGCGCGAGCCCGAAGCGGTCCGCCCGGTTGACGATGATCGTGTTGACGTTCGGGATGTCGAGGCCGGACTCGATGATCATGCTGCACACAAGCACGTCCACCTTCCCCTCGAGGAACCTGAGCATCACCGTCTCCAGCTGACGCTCCGGCATCTGTCCGTGACCGACGTCGATGATCAACTCGGGGAGCAGTTGTCGGAGATAGCTCGCCATCGCCTCGATGGTCTGCACGCGGTTGTGCACGAAGTAGACCTGACCGCCGCGGTCGATCTCGCGCATCACGGCCTCGACGATCAGGTCGTCGTCGAACGCAGCGATCTCTGTCCGGACCGGCAGCCGGTCGCGCGGCGGCGTGACGATGAGCGACATGTCGCGCGCCCCCATAATCGACATGTGCAAGGTTCGCGGAATGGGGGTCGCCGTCATCGTGAGCACGTCCACGGTCTTCCTGATCTGTTGGATCGCTTCCTTGTGGAGCACGCCGAACTGCTGTTCCTCGTCGATGATGAGCAGACCCAGGTCCTTGAACTCGACGTCCTTCGAGATGAGGCGATGCGTCCCGATGATGACGTCGACCTTCCCGTCGGCCAGCCGCTCGATGATGTCCTTCTGCTCCTTCGCCGTGCGGAACCGCGAGAGCACGTCAACCTCGACCGGGTACTCGGCGAACCGGTCCCGGAATGTCGTGAGATGCTGTTGCGCGAGGATGGTCGTCGGGACGAGCACGGCGACCTGCTTGCCGGCCATGACCGACTTGAATGCCGCGCGGATGGCCACCTCGGTCTTCCCGAACCCGACGTCGCCGCAGACGAGGCGGTCCATCGGCTTCGATGACTCCATGTCCTTCTTGATGTCCTCGGTCGCGCGGAGCTGGTCCTCGGTGTCCTCGTAGATGAACGAGGCCTCCAGTTCGCGCTGCCAGACGTTGTCCGGCGGGAACGACGTGCCGGGGCGCGACTTCCGAGCAGCGTAGAGGTTGAGCAGGTCGCGCGCGAGCTCCTCGACCGCCTTCTTGGCGCGCGCCTTCGTCTTCGACCACGCGATGCCCCCGAGCTTGTTGAGCCGCGGCTTGTGCTCCTCCTTGCCGACATACTTCTGAAGGCGATCGATCTCGTCGGCCGGCACGTAGAGCTTCCCGCCCTCGGCGTACTCGACGATGATGCAGTCGACGAGCCGGTCATCGGCCTCAACCCGGGCCATGCCGACGTAGCGGCCGATGCCGTGGTTGACGTGGACGACGTAGTCGCCCTCGGTGAGCGCCTCGAAGCTCGAGATCGGCGCGCCGCCGCGGAACTTCGGCCGGCGACGACGACGGTATCGGTCAAAGATGTCATGGTCGGTGTAGACCGCCAGCCCCGCTTCCGGGACCGAGAACCCCATCTCGAGACTCCCGACCTCGAGCGCCACGTCGGTCACGGCGTCGCCGAGAAGCTCACCGAGACGCGCGACCTGTCCGCGGTTGTCACACATGATCCACACGCGGTTGTCCCGGGCAAGCTGGGCAAGATGCGCGCGGAGGCTCTCCAGGTTCGAACCGAACGACTCCTGTCGCTTCGTCGACGCATCGACGCGCTTGAGCGACTCGAGCGCGCGACTGCGGACGATACCCGTCGCGATGATCGGCCGCCGACCGAGACGATCGACGAGACGGTCAAACGGGACGAACAGCGACTCGGGCTCGCACAGCGGCACCTCTTCGCTCGACGCGCTGTAGATCTTCGCTGCCTCAAGCGAGATCTGCTCGGCGCGGTCCCACACCTCGTCCTCGCGGATGATGATGACGCCCGCGTCCTTCGGCAGGTACTCGACCAGCGTCTCGGCATCCGGGTGGACGGCCGGGAGATACTGCTCGACGCCTTCGAAGTAGAACCCGGTCTCCAGACCATTGAGCAGGTGGTCCCGGTCCTCCGAGTCGACGCGGTGCGCCTTGCTCAGGCGCTGCGCGAGCTCCCCGCCACCCTCCCCCGAGAGCACGACCTCGCGCCGCGGCAGGATGACCGCCTCGTCGAGTTCACCGGTCGAGCGCTGCGTGTAGACCTCGAACTGGCGGATCGACTCGATCTCGTCGCCGGCCAGTTCGACACGGATCGGCTCCTCGTATCCGAACGGCAGGATGTCGACGATGCCGCCGCGGACGCTGAACTCGCCGGAGTCATCAACCATCCGTATGCGGCGGTATCCGAGATCGGCCAGGCTGGAACTGAACGTCTCGAGCTCCAGATGCTGCCCGACCGCGATGCGCAGCGTCACGTCGCTGAGCAGGCGCCGCGGGAGGGTCCGCTGCATGATCGCCTTCGGAGTCGTCACGACGATGAGGGACTCGCCCGCCATCAGACGGTCGAGCGTCACGAGACGCGACTCGGTGATGGAGGCGAGCGGCGAACGACGTTCGTACGGAAGCGTCTCCCACTCGCTGAAGAGCAGGATCCGATCGTCCGGAAGGTATGTGATGAGGTCGTCCTGGATGTGCTCCGCGTCGGAGAGGTTCGGCGCGATGATCACCCAGGTGTGCGGAAACCGCTTCCGCAGGGTCGCGGCGAGAAGCGTCTTCGACGACCCGAGAAGCCCCCCGATCCACAGCCTGCTCTCGCCGCGGTCGATGCGCGCACCGATCCCGGCAAAGGGTTCGGCGCTGCGCGCGTGTTCGACGATCCTCCGTCCCGGCACTCCGTCTCCTTCGCTGTTCCAGCGGCCCCCGGCCGCGCCGTCTAGAATCTGGGTCGCGCGATCCACATCTCCAGCGCGACCAGCACGAGGGCCGCGTACACGAACACGCGCCAGAGTTCCCGCCCGTGACGCGCCACGAGAACGGCGTCGGTCAACGGTGTTCCCGCATCGAGCATCATCCACTCGTGCCCACCGAGCGCCGCCCCGATCTCCTCGGTAGTCGCGGGAGTCAGGTCCGACTCGGTCGCCGGCACGTTCACGGCCGCGAGCGCCGCGGCGTCCCCGAGTCCGCTCGCGTCCTCTCCTCCGCCCGCGTAGAGCCGGTAGACACCAGTCTGCGTGGCGGAGCGAAGCACGGCACCCCCGGCCGTTCCGGGAAGCCGCTCGGCCGCGACGATCGTGCCGTCCGGCCGCTCGACCATGGGCGCGTCCGAACGCGATGCGTCGAAGGGGAGCATGACATCGTCGCCGACCACGGTATCCATCGACACGCGACGGTCGCCGGTCAGTGAGCGTACTGTTCGATGGAGGATCGGGACGAGCAGTCCGCTCGTGGGCAGATCGCTCCACGTGGCGTCGAGACCGGTATAGAGCACGGCGGCCCGCCCACCTCGTTCGGGCCGCGTCAGCGACAGGAGCGGCCCGATGCCCGGGAGTTCCAGCACGACCTCCCCGGATCCCGGCTCCGCCCGGAAGGCGCGTATCGCGCTCGCATCGTCGATGAGCCGCTCGCCGAACACGAGACCGGCAAGGAGCGGGTGACCGACACCAGCCGGCGCGATCCGCATGCCGCTTCGGCGCTCGACGGGCTCGATGATGACCCCGGCACCGAACTCGCCCGGCAGGACATCGTTCCAGTACCGGACGTCGGTGCGCTTTCCGAGGATGGCGACCACACCGCCGCCGCGGGCCATGTGCTCGAACAGCCAGCGCTCCGCGATCGAATCCATGCGACCGACGTCGGCCAGCACGACCACCGCGAAGCGGCCCTGCTCCTGGTGTCCGAGCGAAGTCGACGGAATCTCGGCGCACGCGTACGGATCCCGCGCGCCGGTCGGGTCGAGCGCTCGCTTGGCGTAGTAGGCGTCGCGCTCGTCGGACGCGCCGGGCGCGCTCACGACGAGCACATCGGTCCGGCGTTCCGGCGGCGTCGCGAAGTAGCGGACGTTGTCCGAGTCGAGCGCGTCCGGCGGCAGCTCGATCCTTCCTTCGTGCCACGACGTCCGATCGACGACGGTTGAGAAGACCGCGTCTCCGCTCGCGCCCGGCTCAAGCGACACGCCGGACTGTCCGACCTGCACACCGTCGATCACGAGCCGGACGGGAACCTCCGTCGCGACGCCCCCGTGATTCGTGACGGTGGTCGTGATCGCGATCGAGCCCGGGGTCCCGGCATACTTGGGCTCGACGACCACGGCCCCGACGCTCCGGTTGCCGAGCGCTCCGCCCACAGGAAGCAGGAGAATGCGCGGCGGAACCTCGCCAGAGGCGGGGGCGATGGTCCCCCGCGCCCACCCCGTCCACTGCATGTCCCCCACGACATAGAGCTCACGGTTGAGGTTCCTCGATTCGGCGAGCAGCGCCAGCGAACGTTCGATGGAGGTACGGTAGTCCGTTGCCGCCTGCCCGGGAGACGCCTCGTCGAGCGCCCGTCGAAGCACATCGATGCTGAACGTTCCGCCGGGCACGAGGTCGTCCGGCGGCTCCGAGGCCGTGACAAGGAACGCTTCGTCGCCGTCCCCGAGCAGCTCGGCGATCTGATGCACGCGACGCCGCGCAACGTCGAACAGGCCCTCGTCATCGCTCCGGCGCGCCATGCTGCCGCTCGTGTCGAGGACGATGGCAACCGAGGTCCTCGCGTGCGACGACGCCCCGGACCCGAGCCCCTGGAGCGTCGGCCGCGCCAGAGCGAGCGCCGCGCAGAGGATGATCAGGCTTCGCACGACGAGCAGGAGGATCTGGCGTATGCGGACACGCCGGATCTTCCTCCGTTCGAGCTCCTTAAGGAAGAGCAGCGAACTGAAATCGACGGTCTTCACCTGCCGCCGACTCAGCATGTGGATGATGAGCGGGAGCAGCGCCGCGAGCGCGGCGAAGAGGAACGTGGAGTTGAGGAACGTCAGACCCATCTATCTCAGCCTCTTCCGCTTCTCCAGGCACGACGAGAGCGCATGCGCCGTCCTATCCGAGTCGCCTCCGCTTCTCCAGATACGAGAACAGCGCGCGGTCATACGGTGTTGATGTCTGGATCGGCACGTAGTCGATACGGCTCTCCGCGCACTCGCGACGGAGCCGCGCCATCCACTCCTCCACTGCGCCGACGTAGTCGCCGCGAATCGACAGCGGCTCGGTCGTCATCGTCTCCCCGGTCTCCATATCGCGGAACGTCGCGTCGCCGTCGAACCGGAACGCCGCCTCCTTCGGATCGAGGACGTGGAAGACGATGACCTCGTGTTTGAGATGTCGGAAGTGCTTGAGCCCGGAGATCACGGCGTCCGGGTCCTCGAGCAGGTCCGAGATCACCATCACGAGTCCCCGTCTCCGCATCCGCCTGGCCAGCTCGTGGAGCACGTCCCCGATGCTCGTCTCCTCAGCCGGCTCCGCGCGGTCCAGCTCCGAGAGAAGCAGGTGAAGCTGGCGCGGGCTCGAGCGCGGCGGGACGAACTCCCGGACGGTCTCATCAAATACGAGCAGGCCCGCCGAGTCCTGCTGCTTGAGCATGAGGTAGATGAGCGCCGCCGCGAGATGACGCGCGTACTCGATCTTGCTGATGCCGGTCGTGCCGTACGCCATCGACCCGCTCGCATCGAGCAGCACATACCCGCGGAGGTTCGTCTCCTCTTCGTACTCCTTGATGTAGAACCGGTCGGTCTTCCCGAAGACCTTCCAGTCGATGTGCTTGAGCGGATCGCCGGGCATGTACTGCCGATGCTCGGCGAACTCGACGCTGAACCCCTTGTACGGGCTCCTGTGCAGGCCCGTCACGAACCCCTCAACGACCAGGCGCGCGCGAATCTCCATCGTCGCGAGCTTCGAGACGACCGCGGGGTCGAGGAATCTTCTGGAGGACTCTGCGCTCATCGGCTCCTCAGCGCGTCTGGTTCATGTGGCAGTCGCTATCCGCTGTGCTCGACGAGCCGGTCGACGATGCTCTGCGACGACACCCCGTCGGCCTCGGCGTTGAAGTTCGTGACGATGCGGTGTCTGAGCACCGGACCCGCCACCGCGCGGACATCCTCGGTCTCGGGCGCATACTTCCCGCGCAGAATGGCGCGCGTCTTCGCTCCCAGCACGAGATACTGCGAGGCGCGCGGACCGGCCCCCCAGCTGACCCAGTCGCGTACGAACTCCGGCGATCCGTCCGTCGGGCGCGAGCTTCGCGCGAGCTTCACGGCGTAGTCGAGGACGTGGTCCGGCACCGGGACACGGCGAATGAGCTTCTGGAGCTCGATGATGTCGGCGCCCGAGAGCACCTTCTCAAGATCCGGCACGTAGGCGCTCGTGGTCGACTCGACGATCTCCTTCTCCTCCGACGCGGTCGGGTAGCCGACCTGGATGGAGAACATGAACCGGTCGAGCTGCGCCTCGGGAAGCGGGTACGTCCCCTCGAGCTCGATCGGGTTCTGCGTGGCGAGCACGAAGAACGGGAGTTCAAGCGGGTAGGTGTTGCCGCCCGCCGTCACCTGCTTCTCCTGCATCGCCTGAAGGAGCGCGGCCTGCGTCTTCGGAGGCGTCCGGTTGATCTCGTCGGCGAGGACGACGTTGGCGAATACCGGGCCCCGGATGAACTTGAAGCTCCGCGCGTGGGTTCCCGGGTCCTCCTCGATGATGTCGGTGCCCGTGATGTCCGACGGCATCAGGTCCGGCGTGAACTGGATGCGATTGAACGACAGGTCGAGCACGCCCGCGAGCGTGCTGACCATGAGGGTCTTCGCCAAACCAGGCACGCCGATCAGAAGACAGTGTCCATTGGCGAGAATGGAGATCAGCAGCTCCTCGATGACCGCGTCCTGCCCGACAATGACCTTGCGGATCTCGCTGAGGATCCGGTCGCGCGCTCCGGCGAGCGCCTCGACGGCGGCTAGATCGCCTCCCGCTCTCGTCTCATCAGTCATGGGTCTCCTCTCGGTGGTGTATGAACGCACATAGCCGCCGCGCCGGCCTGTTCGTGGGCCCGCGCCGCGGTTCGCGATGGTCTCTGGCAGCGTCGATGCCAAGCTCGTGCAGCACGATGCGTTGGACAGCGACGAGGTACGGTCAGTTTAGCAGTGGGCGGGAGATGGCGCAAGTGGCCGCCCGACGCCGCACCCGCGTGTGGAGCCGGTGGAAAGGCGCGCGCCGAGCTGACTCCGACGACCGATGGTCCGCGTCGGCTATTCGCGAGTCATGGCCGTCAGGATGACGTCCAGTGCCTGGAGGAACTGCGAGCGGTCGCCCTTCGCGAAGGGCTTCGGACCGCCGGTCTGGACGCCCATCTCGCGAAGCTCCGCGGCAATCTCACGGCGGGCCATCGCCTCGGCGATCGAATCCTCGGTGAACTCACGGCCGCGATGACCCAGCACGCGGACCCCCGCCTTCAGGCAGCGGTCGGCCAGCGGGATATCGGCGGTGATAACCAGGTCGCCCGGGGCGGCGCGTTCCACGATCCAGTCGTCGGCCGCGTCGAAGTCGCCCTTGACCACTTCGAGCGTGACGAGGTCGCTCTCGGGCGTCCGCATCCATGCCTCGGCGACGACGGTCACCGGCACAGCGTACCGCTTCGCCACGCGATAGGTCTCGTCCTTGACCGGGCACGCGTCGCCGTCGATGTAGATGCGCGGCATGCTTCACTCCATGAGGACGGTGGACTGGATAGACTGCGGCGATCCGCCGGGTGGCGAGATCGCCGCAGCGAGTTGCGAGCAAGTGGTCCTAGCGGTACAGGGCCTTGACTGCACCCCAGGTCGTCGTCTCGACGGGAACCGTCGCACAGCCCTCAGGCGGGATGTCACACACGCCGAGTATCCCACCGGGAAGGGAGTCCCATTCGGGGAGGTTCCAGTACCGAAGCTCGTTGTCGCAGTCAACGAACGCGGTGCCATCGACAGGGTGCCCCACCGGCGTCAGCGTGCCGGGAGTTCCGAGGTACAAGTACTCGATCTCCCCGACATAGATGACGCCACCAACCGGTTCGGCGCAATCGGCGCCGGACGACAAGACCCAGCCATCCGTCTCGACGTCCCCGAAATCGAGGCCCCCAAGCAGATTCGTCTGGCTCAGCTTGAAGCCGCCGAACGTCCTGTCGAGCCGGAAGGCGAAACCCATGATCCCGGCTTCCGCCTGGTTCAAGTCACGCATCGTGACGGACACCGTGAAGGGCTGACTGGCCCCCGGGCACGAGCAGTTGCTCCCCCCGACGTCCAGGTACAGGCAATCCTGCATCGGCACGGGGTTCGCAAGACACACCGCGGGAAGCAGAAGCAGGGCAATCGCAAGAGCTCTCACGTGTTCCTCCGCGTCTGAAGGCCGTGGTTCGGGCCTGGGCTGCGGACGGACTAGCGGTACAACGCCTTGATGGTACCCCAGCTGCTCGCCTCCTCCGGATCGACGGTCGTGCTGGAACACGGGATGTACAGCGTCTCGATGAGCGACGCCGCCTCACCGTCGACCTCGACGTCCCACGAACCGACGTAGAAGCTCCCGTCGAACCGGACCTTCCAGATGCTCACCGAGTACGGCCCGGGCGCAAGACCACCGATGGTGATCTCGCAGTCGAAACAGCAGAGGCAGTAGCACGGACCGATCTCGTACCACTCCTCCTCGAGAATCAGGATATCGAACTCGTCGACGTTGACAGAGATGTCGAGCGAGGCGCAGCAGTTGAACTCCGTCTGCTCATGGTGGCACACGATGGTGCCCGGCGGCGTATCGAACCATACCTGCTCATCGCACTGGGCCTGGACGGACCCGACGGCGAAGAGCGCGATGGCAAGCGCAAGTGTCAGTGTGCGCACGCTTGCCCCCTTATCGGTACAACGCCTTGATGGTACCCCAGCCGATCTCCTCGACGGGATTGCCCGGCGTGTCCTCGCAGAACCAGCAGTAGTCGTCGATCCAGAGATGTTGCTGACCGACGCCCGCGTGGTTGACGAGGCAGTACGGAATATCTTCACCGGTGCCCGTGATGACCTGTCGGGGGAACTCCGGGTGGTCCTCGACCCTGATGTGCCCGGGAACACCAAGCCACATGAAGTCCATCCGGGCCACCGGCACCTGCGAGGTCAGGATCGGCTCGGTGACAGCCAGGGTGATACCGGTCTCCCAGTCGCCGGTGATGATGACATCGGACAGGAGGCTCTGATAGCCGGTCACGACGATCGTGCCCGGATCGTAGCCGAAGGCGAATGAGATCGCGGAGACACTCGAATAGAGATCCTCGAGACCGCAGGTGACCATCAGGTATGCCGAGACCGGCGTGTTGGGCACCGGGTAGATCTCCGGCGCATAGATGCCGTCCGGGGAGAAGGTCAGCGATACGGCCGGCCATGAGGGGAGCGGGTTCGCCGCGGCTCCGACACACAGAACCGCGAGCAGGAACACAGCAGTCACAATGCGCATGTGCGACCTCCTTGGCTGGAGTGCGCCAGGACGGGACAGGGCTGCCTCGCTCTCATTATAGCACGAGTTTCCGGCCGCAGAAGCTCCTTGCCAAATCGCATCGGTTCGCCGGTGCCGCTCCCCAGCCGCGGGTGTATACTGAACCGACCGCAGGGCGGTACCTTGGAGGCCGAATGATTCGCCACTCAGTTCCACTCACACGCTCCCTTCTCACATGCGCTGTCGCCCTGATGAGCATGGTCGCTGGTCCTGTTGTGGCCGCGGGAGCCCCAACTGACGCCGCGGCTCCGCGGGTCGCGTCCACGTCACGGGCCCCGCTCGCGATGCTCGCCGGCGATGTCCCGTGGCCGGACGCGGCGGTGACCGCGCGCGATGGCTCCCTTCAGCGGCTGCCCGATGTCCGGCCTCATGACAGGCCCGAGTTCCTCCCCCGCGTCCCTCCCGACGAGTTCCTCGCTTCGCTCATGGACTCGGTCCGTCTCACGAACGTCACCGGCACCATCCAGCGACTCCAGGACTTCTACACACGATACGTCGTCACCGACTCGTGCTGGGCCTCGGCCGAGTGGATCACGAGAGAGCTCGAGAGCTACGGGTACTCCGACGTCGTCTATGACACATTCCGCTGCTGGTCGTATCAGGACACGGTCGACGCCGCGAACGTCATCGCCGTCAAGCCCGGGACGACGCGGCCGGACGAGTACGTCGTCATCGGCGGGCACTACGACTCGATCTCGGTTGAGAACTTCCATGACCCGGACGCCTACGCCCCTGGTGCGGACGACAACGGCACCGGTGTCGCCGGGGTGCTCGAGGCTGCACGCATCCTCGCACCGCTCGAGCTCGAACGTTCCGTCATCTTCGCGATCTGGTCCGGTGAGGAGGTGGGGCTGCGGGGGAGCCGCGCCTGGGTCGCCGACGCGGTCGCCGATGCGATGGACATCGTCATCTACCTCAACATGGACGTCATCGGCTACACCGACGAGCCGGAACCCGTCGCGATCGTCTACTGCGACACGACGTCGCTCGCCGTCGCCGGCCTCGTCCAGGATCTGATCATCGCGAACACGCCGTACGACTGCATCACGACGGTGCAGCCGGTGGGCGCGAGCGACCAGAACAGCTTCTCGGAACGCGGCATCAACATCCTCGACACATCGAGCGGTGCGGGTTGGTCGCCCTATCACCACACGGAGTTCGACATCATCGACAACGTCGACCTCGAGCTCTGCCGCGCACTTGCGGCTTCCAACGTCGCAGCGACCGCGGCGCTTGCGCTGGTCGTCGGAGAGGAACCGAACCTTCCTCCCGAGACGCTCCTCGCGGACAACTGCGCGGCGACCCACGACACACTCAGTCCAACGCCTCGATTCGAGTGGTCCTCCGTTGACTTCGATGGCGAGATCGCCGGATACGAATACCGAGTGGCGTCACCGGACGATGCCCCGCCGGGACCACGCACATGGATCGCACTGCCGCCGGACTCGACGGGAGTGACGCTCGCACCGCTCGACGACGGCCCGCACGAGTTTGAGGTCCGAGCCATCGACGACGAGGGCCTGGCTGACCCGACGCAGGCGACTCGGGGGTTCACGGTCTCGGGCGGGCTTGCGCCGCGGCTGACGGTCGCGCCGCGATTCGGGCCACATCCGATGGTCTTCGTCGGCGCGGAGCGATCGCGGCGGGATGCGCCGGGTGGCGAACGCGGCGACGCGCGCGCGACGCTCCATGGCACACGCGCCGACTCTCGAGACCCGGTCCTGACCGTCTTCGAGAACGAGCGACTCGTGTTCGATGTCTTCGCGAGCGCCGACCACTACTGCTCGACGATCGACAGCGTCCTCTGGGCGCGCGGGCGATGCGGTGCAGCGGAATGGACAACGCCCGCGGACCGGACGGCGCTCGAGAACCGGAACTGGCAGGAGATCGGGCATGGGGTCGATGCACGGGACCGGGTCGAGTCCCGAGACCGGTTCGAGGTCCTGGTCCGCCCCGGCCTCGGGGATACCGCGCTCACGTTCCGGGCGGTCGACTCCAACGGCGGCGTGACCCTCGGGACGGTCGGACTCGACGTCATCCCGGCCGGGATGACCCTCCCCCTGCTCCACATCGACGACTGGTTCGCCCAGTCGATGCCGGAGGAGGAACACGATGCGCTCTACGACTCGCTCCTCGCCGGCCGTCCGCATGACACATGGGATCCATACGAGCACATCCAGGGAAGCGAACCTCAGCTGCCATCGATGGAGGATCTCGGCGAGTACCGAACCGTGCTCTGGTCGCTCGGCGGGTACGCCACCGCGCTCCGTCCCGCTCATGCGGAGTCGGGGTATCATGCGATCGAGGGCTTCGTTCGGGCGGGGGGCAATCTGATCCTCGAGGGCTACTCAACGCTGTCGGCGTTCGCATCACTCGACGCGCTCACGCAGAATGCGACCTTCGAGGCCGGGGATTTCCTCTACGACCACGCCGGGATCGACAGCCTTCACAACGCCGGGAACCTGTCGAACCCGGGGATCCCCGCGATCCACGGCTACGCCTTCCTCGGAGCGACGTCGCTCGACCCGACGCATCTCCCGGATGTCCCGGTCGACACGCTCGGCTCCTGGTCGGAGGGGTTCGTGCAGTACGGCGGGCTCCCGTGGTGCGAGGTCTACCGAACGGCAGGGGCTGCGCGCACGCACCTGTTCGACGCCTATATCAACGAGAGCCTGGCCGAGAAACCGTGCGCGACGTTCATGCGCTCTGACGTGGGATGCGGCAGCGTGGCCGTTCTCGGGTTCCCGATGTGCTACCTGCAGCAGCGGCCGGCGCGAGAGCTTGCGCACGGACTGCTTGACGGGATCCACGCCTGGCAGGAGCCGGCCGACCTTGCCTTCGTGACATGGGACGCCGACCGGGAGTACGTCTTCCTCCTCTGGTACCTCCTCCCGGTGGACGGACCTCAGGGCGCCAGGCTCGAGCGACGCGTGAGCGGCGAGGGCGACTTCGAGCCGATTTGCGCCGATCTCGTCATGCCGGACGACGACGGGCGCTATCGATACATCGACGCGAACGTCGAACCAGGCGCGGTCTACGACTACCGCCTGGTCGTCACGGAGTCGTGGGGCGGAACCACGTTTCACGGTCCGTGGACGATCGAGATACCTGTCCATCCTTCGGGCGACCGTCTCGGGCGCCCCTTCCCCAACCCCACGCGAGGCGCAGCCACGTTCTCCTACAGCCTGGCCGACGAGCACCGCTGGGCCCGGATCGGCGTCTACTCGGCCGGCGGACGGCTCGTCCGACGGCTCGAGAGCGGGCCGGTCCGGCGGGGAACTCATGAAGGCACCTGGGACGGCCTGGATGAGAGCGGCGCCGAGGTGGCGTCCGGCGTCTACTTCATCCGTGCGGACTTCGGCGGCCCGGCGCTTGAGCGGAAGCTCGTCATCATCAGATAGCCCGGGACCGCCGCGCTGCGGCGCCCCCGACGATGTTCGGGCGTCCGGGAGACCCGCCTGATTGCCCATCATCGCCCGCCGTGCTATATTCCTCAGACACACCCTCACCCCGAAAGGACAGCGCGTGGACTACCTCAAGGAACTGGCTCGGAAGGGCATCGAGCGAAGCAGGGACTACCCGGACGAGTCGTTCCAGATCCGCGGTCTGTGGCGGACCGATCTGATGTTCAAACCGAACCCCGCGGAGCGGACGTTCAAGTACACGTTCCTTCTTGTCCAGACGTTCGGCGAGGGCGCGTGCTACTGCGCGACCATCCCCGCGCTCTCGGAGGGCGAGTACCTCCTCGGCAGGGACTGCCGTGAGGTCGAGCACAACTACCGGTGCTTCGAGGTCGCCACGACCGATGCCATGTACTCCGCGTTCGAGAAGCACCCGGACGAGTCACACACAATGACGGGGCCGTCCCGCAAGAAGGCACTCTGGCGAAGCGGTCTTGTCGTGACCGAGGTGATGCGCCATCTCGAGGGCCAGGACGCCGCACCCGGACGTGTCGTCAACGTCGGCGTCATCGGCAACATCATCAAGATGCTTCGCGACCGTGGCGTCGGGGTCGTCGGTACCGATGAGGACGATGCGATCGTCGGCACCGAGGTCGAGGGTGCGAAGATCTACAGCGAGGACAGGACCGTCGAACTCGTCGAGGAGTGCGACGTCGCTGTGATGACCGGGATGATCATCTCGACAGAGACGATGGGCGACATCCTTGCGGCGGCGAAGCGGGGCGGCACGAAGCTCATCATGTTCTGCGAGACCGGCGCGAACCTCTGTCCCGAGTACGTGAAGCTCGGTATCGACAGCGCGATCGCCGAGCCGTTCCCGTTCTACATCTTCGGCGGCCAGACGCGCATCGACATCTACAGAAGGAAGTAGCGCGCGACGCCTACGCGCGACGTGACTTCACAGAGACCGGAGGACCACCCCTGCTCAGGAACTTCACACACACCAACGGCGTCCTGGAGATCGGAGGCATTCCGGTCACGAGGATCGCCGCGGAGTTCGGGACGCCGACGTACATCTATGAAGGCGACATGATCCGCGACCGCTTCCGGTCGCTCCGCGCCGCATTCCCGTCGTTCGAGATCTTCTACTCGATGAAGGCGAACCCGTCGATGGCCATCGTCGGTCTGCTTCAGGAGCTCGGTGCGGGTTCGGAGATCGCCTCGGGCGGGGAGCTCTTTCTCGCGCGCGAGCTCGGCTATGACCCGCTCGACATCGTCTTCGCCGGCCCGGGGAAGACCGACCGCGAGCTCGAAGACGCGATCCTCAACGGCGTCTTCGCGGTCAACGTCGAGTCGCTCCGCGAGCTCGAGCGCATGTCGCGCATCTCAAAGCTCCTCGGTGTACCCGCGCGAGCCGCGCTTCGCATCAACACGACCGTCGGTCTCGGGAAGGTCGGCGGCGGCTCGGCCGGACCGCTCCACGAGCAGATGGCCGGCGGGCCGAGCAAGTTCGGCATTGACGAGGAGAAGCTCCAGGGCCTGGCCGACGCCTGGGACAAGCGGCGGATCGAGATCGTGGGGCTCCACGTCTACACGGCCAGTCAGATCCTGCACGAGGATGAGATCGTCGCGAACGCCGAACGCACGGCGGCCATGGCGCTCCGCGTCGAGGAGGTCATGGGCGTGCCGGTCCAGTCGATCGATTTCGGCGGCGGCCTCGGCGTCCCGCACTACGAAGAAGAGAAGCCGCTCGACCTCTCGTCACTCGGCCCGAGGGTCGAAGAGGTCTTCCGTCCCTTCAGGAGCCGCGACGGGTTCCGTCTGATTCTCGAACTCGGACGGTTCCTCGTCTCGGAGAGCGGCGTGTACATGTCGCGCGTACTCGAGCTCAAGGAGTCCCGCGGCGAGCGCTACGTCATCACGGACGGCGGCGTGAACCAGTTCATCCGCCCGGTTCTCATGAAGATCAAGCACCAGGCCGCCGTCCTCAACCGCATCGGCGCCGAGAGCACGGGGACGGCGAAGGCCACCGGCCCGCTCTGCACGCCGATCGACGTGACGTGCGAAGAACTCAACGTACCCGCTGACATCGCGACCGACGACCTGATCGGGCTGTTCAACGCCGGCGCCTACGGATACTCGATGAGTCCTGAGATCTTCCTCTCTCATCCGACCCCGTCCGAGGTGCTCGTGATGGGCGGGAAGATGCACCTCATCAGAGAACGCGGGCGTCACGAGGACCTGCTGCTCAACCAGAAGCGCTTCCCCGGACTGGAGTAGGATGATGAGTCGATGCGACACACAGCGACGAGACCCCGGCACGCGGCGGACCCGGAGCTCCGCGCGACGGACCGTCACCGCGTCGCTCTTCATGATGGTTCTGATCGTGCTCGTCCTCTGCATCGCTTCGTGCAGCGACGATATCGTCTGTCCCGACGACACCATCATCGTCGCGCCCTCGATCACGGCGGCCGTCGTCGAATCCCGTCTTGTCGCCGGCGACCACACGACGGTGGACGTCCGCTGCGTTACCGACCCGCTCACGGACGACTTCGCCGTCTTCGTGACCGGGCGGCAGATCGAAGACGTCCAGCTCGACTCCCCGCTCGCGCTCGTGGCATCGCTCGAAGAGACCGACATCATCTGGCAGCATGGACAGGAGTGTTCGCTCCGGGTGATCACGGACTCCGGCGTCGCGACCGCCATCGAGGTTGTGCCCGGTGCGTTCGCGGTGGAGCCGCCCGGAGATCTCTCTCTCGGTGATACGCTCCGATTCCGGTGGAGCGGCTCAGACAACGCCGACTACTACACGGTCCGCTGTGTCATCATGGGTGCGCGCGGCGACTCGCTCGTGCTCGAGCGCTCCGTCACCGACACGACCGCGGCCTTCGCGCCGGATGAGATAGACATGGCGGGAAGCGCGGCGGGATGGGTTCGGGCGACGACGGGCCCATTCACCGACGGCGGGACCGCCGGGAACGTCACCGGTGAAGGCTGGGGGTTCTTCACGGTCTCGTACTACGACTCGCTGTGCCTCTTCAACTTCGAAGTGACCGGGCTCGGACGCCCTCACTATCTCTCCGCGAGCCTGGGTTCCAGGTAGACTCCTACGAGCCTTCCCGCCTCGCGCAGCGCGAGCACTTCGGCGTCCCGCGCCGAGCTGTCGCGTGACTCCGCCACCTCGAACGACGTCTCGCCCGTGACCTTCGCCACTCTCTGGTCGAAGACCCGCACCGAGCACGCGACCCGCGTGAGCCACGCACCGTGCGTCTCCTCGGTACCGAGCGAAACGTCGACGGACACGACAAGCGCCGCATCGGGACCGCACTCGGCGAGCCGCGATCCGGCGTGCTCAAGTACCGGGAGCATTCCGTCGCGGACGCGCTCCGCGTCCACCTCGGTATCCGCGTCGACCTCGAGACAGACGGTCGCCTCGCCGGCGGCGACGACGACCACCTCGCGCCTGAGCCTGGCGATCACACCGTCCGGGTCGTTCTGCCCCCAGTGCCCATAGACCGCCGCCACCGACGGGAAGCTCGCGGCGATCTCGAGCGTGTCCTGCCCGGCCACAGTTCCCGCGACCACCTCGATCTCGACCTCGCCGTTCTCGTCGGTGACGCCCGCGAGCGTCGTCGCCCATGCGAGAGAGCCTCCCGCAACCGAGACCGGGACGCCGACGGCGGGAACGTCCTCCGCATCAACCGCGTAGGTGAGACTGACGCTGAACGCCTCACGGTCGCCGACGCCCATGACGAGCGCGCCCGCGCCGTCGACGAACGCGAGCTCGGGGCCGAAGCGACCGGTCCACGCCGAGCCCTCTGCCGCCACCTTCTCGACAAGACGGGGGTCGCTGTCGACGGACCCGAGCCACACTCCGAGTTCGAAGGCGCGGCGCATCTCGAGCACGGCTTCGATCAGCCGACCAGACGCGCGAAGGTCGTTGGCAGAGCGAATGCGAACCTCGAGCTCACGCTCTGCCCTCCGTCTCTCCCACTGAGCGTGCGTGACATCGCCGCGAAGGAGACCGATGGGGTACTCCGCAAGCAGGTGGGCGCGCCAAAGCCCGCCTGTTCGCGGACAGCGCTCGACCACGGTTTCCTCGACCTCGATACGAGGGAACTCTATCTCCTCGCCCCGCGCGACCGCCTCGGGGAATCGCTCCATGACCTCGATGCGCCGTGTCGGACCGAGATGGGCGCCTCGTCGGTCAAGCATCTCGAACGCGCCTGGCAGGAGTCGCGCCGCAGCGGCCTCAACCGCCTCGTCGCGAGTCGCACCGAAGGCGGCCTGACCGGGGTCCTCAGACGCCACCGACGACGCCAGGCACCTCATCCTCCCGTCCTCCCGCCACCAGACCGAGTCCTCGGCCTCCGGGAGAACCTGCGGATCTCCCTCGGTCACGACGCAGCCTGGCATCAGCACGGTATCGTCACCGGGCTGATCACTCTTGTCCGGTCCGGAGTCGGGTGGAACCGCGGGAACGGAAGGTGAGCAGCCGGCAAGAAGCCCCGCCAGAAGAAGCGCGGCGGATGCCGCCGGGACCAGAGTGGATCGGAGACGCATCACGGACCTCCAGTGCGGGGTCGGACGACGATGCTTCACCATAGCACAAAGGGGCCGCCCGCATCGAGCGGGCAGCCCCTCGTTCGTGAGTGTCGCGGTAGGGTCCGACCGCGGGCGGTCCTTCCGGAAGTCTACGTCAGGAACGGCTCGATCTGCGCCGCGAGGCTGTTGGTGTCGATCGGCTTCGTGATGTAGCCGCGGCAGCCGGCTGCCACGAGCTTCTCGAGCTCGCTCGGCATGTCGCTTGACGTCAGCGCAAGGATCGGGATGTCGTGCGTCTCGGTCATCGAGACGAGGCGGCGCGTGATCTCGAGCCCGTCGAGTCCATTGAGATAGACATCCATCAGCACGAGGTCGGGGTGTGACGACTTGGCCAGCGAGAGCGCCGACGCGGCGTCCGAAGCCTCGATGACCTCGTACCCGTTCGCGCGCAGCACGACCGACGCCACGCTTCGGCTGTAGTCGTTCCCCTCGACGAGCAGGATGGTTGGACCGGTGTTCAGACCGCCCCAGGCGGCCTCGCAGGTGTCGGAGAACGCGATGACGCTCCGGTTGCGGCCTTCGGCCCGACCGCGGCAGAGCGCGGAGTCCGCCATGCGGACCAGCGTCTCGGCGTCACCGGCGTGGTCCGGATATGACGCGATGCCGCAGGTCACGGTCGCGCGCACCTCTCCACCACTGCGCGCGAGGGTGCGGTCGGCGAACGTCGTCCGGAGGCGCTCAACGAGGATGCCCGCGTCGCTCGCCCTTGTCTCGGGAAGGATCAGCGCGAACTCGTCGCCACCGAACCTCGACATCACATCGGAGAGCCTCGTGCCGGACAGCAGGATGTCGGCGAGCGAGCGGAGTACCGCGTCGCCCGTCTTATGATCGAAGTTCCTGTTGATCTCCTCGAGCGAATCGATATCCATCAACGCGACGGCGAGCTCGCGGCCGTAGCGGCGCGCGCGGTCGAGTTCCGTCTCGAGCCTCTCGTCGAAGTAGAGCCGGTTGTAGAGCCGTGTAACCGGGTCGCGCATCTGCCTCGGCGACCCGCCGTTCTCGCAGTACATGACGCGAAGCACGGCCTTCACGCGCGAGACGAACTCGCTGACGCTGAACGGCCTCGGCAGATAGTCGATGAGCCCGTAGGGCGAATCGATGTTCGCGGTCGGCCCCTCGTCCAGCGCGCAGAGCACGAGGACGGGGAGCTTCTTCGTGGCCGGGTTCTGGTCGAGGCGATCCTCGAGGTGGGCCTCGGCGACCTGGGACGACGACCGGTCGATGATGATCAGGTCGGTCTCAGACGTCGCGGCCTCGCCGACGAAGCTGTCGATGCTGGTCGCATGCGTGACGTCATAGCCGGCCGAACGCAGACGGTCGGACAGCAGCCGCCAGTCGCGCCCGTCGAACGATCCTACGAAGATCTTCCTGTGCGTGTTCTCGGCGCGCCGTGCCATCCTCTCTCCCCCTGGCCGCATCGAGGGCGGCGGTCGTCCGGGCGGATGCACCCGATGTGGTCTGTGATCGGCTTGGCAGTTTGCACGGAACTGCGCGCTTTCTGCGCCAGCACGCTCTCCGCCACGCCCTCACACGCCGGAAACGCCGCATATGCGGCCATCTCCAGCGAGGTGCCGAATGCCCTGTTCTCTGCCTGATGAAACAGCAAGGAATGTGCCACGGAATGGGCGAAAGCGACCTACATGGCGGGGTATGCGGGGACCGGTGAGACCAGCGGCCGGCGGTCCGCCGCCGCCTGTCCGATGACGGCCTGGTACTTCTCGATGAGCCCGTTCATCACGGACTCCCACGTCTGAGAGCGGGCATACCGGAGGGCGCCCCGGTGGAGGTGATTCCTGAACCATGGGTCGCCGAGGATCTGTCCGACCCGCGCCGACAGCTCGCAGCTCCGTCCGGGCTCGAACAGGAACCCGTTGTCGCCGTCGAAGACGTGGTCAACCGGCCCGCCGCGCCGAGCGGCGACCACCGGAAGACCGGACGCCATCGCCTCGAGGACGACATTCCCGAACGTCTCATGCTCGCCCGGAAACACGAAGACGTCACCCGACGCGTAGGCCGCGGCGAGTGCGTCTCCCTCGAGATAGCCGGCGAAGACGGTGTTCGTGTGCCTGAAGACCGTCTCGAGTTCGCCGCGCAGCGGCCCGTCTCCGAGGATGGCGAGCCGCACGTCCGGCTGCATGTCGAGCAGCGGACGGAGCACATCGATGCGCTTCTCCGGCGCCAGTCGACCAGAGTAGACCAGCAGGGGAGCCTCGGGGTGTCCGTCGGTCAGAATGTAGCGCCATTCCTCCGACGCATGCTCAGGTGCAAAACGCGTGGTGTCGACACCCCTCCCCCATATCTCGACCCGCTGGAACCCGTGCTCTCTCAGTTCCTTTCTCGTGAAACTCGACGGGCACACGTTCAGGTCGGCGGCGTTGTGGAGCATCCGGAAGTAGACCCAGCTCGGCTGCGTCAGCACCCCGAGCCCGTACTTCTCCATGTAGCCAGGGACATCCGTGTGGTACGACGCGACGATCGGGATGCCGAGCCGCTTCGCGCGGAACATCCCGACCAGCCCGAGAAGCGCCGGGCTGACGAGGTGGACGACGTCCGGCCCGAACGCGTCCATCTCCTTCCCGATATCCGCCCGCAGCGTCGCGAGCTTGAGGTCGTCGTACACGGGGCACGTGAAGCTGCGCACCCCGACGATCGAGGTGTTCGCATACCGTTCCGGCGCGCCCTCGGGAGCGAACATGATGCTCTCGTGACCGTGGTGCGCGAGGTGATCGAGGAGTCGACATGTCGTGTTCGTCACGCCGTCCCACTTCGGGAGGAATGTCTCTGCAAAGAGCGCGACTCGCATGGGTTGGTCCTCCGGTTCGCGTGTGGTGACGGCCGGCGGTCGACGACCGCTAGACGCCTCCCGAGAGCAGCCACGCCCCAACGGATACGGCCACGCCGAGCACCGTTCCCGCCGCTGTCTGAGCCAGCGTGTGGTGGTGAAGATAGAGCCGGGACCAGGCCATCGCGATGATGACAACGACCGCCGGGAACGGCGAATCGGCCAGGACCGACAGAAGCGTTCCCACGACGGCCGCTGCGGCGCAGTGGACGCTGATCTTCCAACGCAGCGTCACGAGAAGGATCGCCGCACCCTGTATCGCCAGCGCGGCCGCCAGCAGCGTCATCCGCGGCGGGGCCGAGGAGAGCTCGAGCAGGACCCACCCGGCGATGAGACTCCCCAGCATCACGAGCTGCGGCACAAAGCGGTCGGTCCGGCTGGTCAGCTCGATGTCGCCGACCTCGCGGCGCCGGAGCTGGCCGAGCAGGACGAGCACCGGCGTCACGATGCTGACGAGGACGTAGAACCCGGCGAGCGCCCAGGCGTGCGGGTGCCCTCCGGCGGTTGCCGCAAGCCCCATCGCGACCGCGATCGCCACCGGCGGGGCAACCAGCGCGGAGAAGGTCACGGCGGCGGCGCGCGTCATCCGCCTGTGCATCGGAACGCGGCCGCCGTCGAGAACGACTCCAAGCCCTCGAACGTCCGCTCCAGCGCCTGCTGTGTATTGTGGCGGTGTCATCGTTCGCCTCTCTGCAGTGTCAAGACCGGCTGCCGACAGGGAACATGGTAGTCGCGGACCGTGTGGCGGGCGTGAGCGGCAAGATAGGAAAACGTCTCTCGCAGGCTGAGCGGGCATCACAAAGATCGAGGGGTGAGACCGAAGTCTCACCCCTCTGGTCCAACGCGCTGGTCAGAGCGTTGTCTACTTCATCTCCTCCGGAGGGTTCACCGGCGTGACGACCACGCGGCGGTTCTTCTTCCGGTTCTCCTCGTTCACGTTCTCGAACGCGGGACGTGTCTCACCGAAGGCCTCCATCAGGAAGCGCTCCGCGTCGACGCCGTTCTCGGCCAGGTAGTCGATGACAGCCTTCGCACGCCGCTCCGAGAGACCCATGTTGTAGTCGTCGTCTCCGAGGTCGCACGCGTGACCGGTCACCTCAGCGAGCAGCTCCGGATGGTTCGTCATGATGACGACCATCTCGTCGAGCGTGCCCCTGGCCTCGGCCGTCAGGCGCGAGCTGTTGAGCGGGAAGAGCACGCCGACCGGGTAGATGTCCTCGGCCGCGGTCGCCGGCGGGATCTCCTTGATCTCGCAGCCGTGCTCGTCAACCTCAACGCCCTTCGGCGTGTTCGGGCACTTGTCGAGCTTGTCGAGGACACCGTCGCCGTCGTTATCGGGATCCGGGCAACCGTCCGCGTCCTCGAAACCGTCGAAGTCTTCGGGCTTCTCCGGACACTTGTCGTCCATGTCGAGGATACCGTCGCCGTCCATGTCGACGTCCGGGCACCCGTCCTCGTCGTCCTCACCGTCGAAGTCCTCGGCGTCGTCCGGGCACATGTCGTCCACATCGAGAATGCCGTCGCCGTCGTTGTCGACGTCCGGACAGCCGTCCTCGTCCTCGAACCCGTCGAAGTCCTCGGGCTTGTTCCAGCACTCGTCGTCCTTGCCGATGATGCCGTCGCCGTCACAGTCGCCGGGGCCGAAGTAGTAGGTCAGACCACCGAAGACCTCGAGGACCGTGTCGTTCGCGTCGACCCAGTCCGGACCCTCGACCGAGCTCAGACCGACGTTGTCGATCTCCTGGCCGATGAGCATGTTGTAGCGCCCGCCAAGCGTCACGGCGAGCCGCTCGGTCACGAGGATGTCGGCGCCGAGACCGATGCTGGCGGTGATGTTGGTGCCGTTGAGGTCCTTGCTCTTGCCGTCCTCGTTGTACCCTTCGGGAATCTCGCCCTCGTCGACGTCATCGATCCAGTCCTGAACCTCCCAGAACGTCAGACCGAGACCCGCGCTCACGTACGGGAGGACCTTCCCCTCATCCATGAACATGTACTGCGCGGAGAACTGCGCCTTGTTCCAGACGGTCTTGAACTCGTCGGCCTCGCCGAAACCCTGCATGCGACTGCCACCGCTCTCGGGCAGCGCCTCGCCGTTGGCCGAGACGCCGTGGACGTAGTCGAACGCGCCCCAGACGTTGCCGGTCAGCGGCTTCTTGATGGTGATACCGAACAGCATGCCGGAGTCCTCGTACTCCTCCTCGCCTCCGGACGGCTGCAACATACCGAAGTTCACACCGACGCCGAGATCGTCGCAGGCGATGTCAGCCGACGCGACCGCGGCGCAGACGATAAGGACCGTCAGGACCAGTCCCAGTGCTCGCACCATCTGCTCCCTCCTCCGTTGGACAGCGGCCCCTCCACCCGCGCCGGCATGCGCTTGGGCCGCTGCTCTCCTCTAGCATGACACAATGGACAAAGAGGGCGTATACCCCCTTCGCACTTGCATATAGCACCATCGCCGTGCCAGTGTCAACCGATTCGTGAGACGTGCCCACACCACCCACTCTTCCGGGGGAATCATGCTCATTAAGGACGTCGCCGCGCTGCCCGACGTGCAGGCGGCCGACTACACCGAACTCAGAGAGATCCTCCACCCGGAGCGGGACGACGTCGCGCTCCGCTACAGTCTGGCGCTCGCCGCGGTGGCTCCGGGCGAGCGGTCACTCCCCCACCGCCTGGCGACGACCGAGGTCTACTACATCCTCTCGGGAAGCGGGACGATGCACATCGGCGACGAGATCGAACCGGTGCACCCGGGACAGGCCGTCTACATCCCGCCCCGACAGACGCAGTGGATCGAGAACGTCGGCCGCACGCCGCTGGCGTTTCTCTGTATCGTCGATCCCGCGTGGCGCGAGGAGGACGAGGAAGTCGTGTAGCAGGCGTTCTTGGAGATTTGCGCTTGACGGAATGCGTTATCTGACGCATTCTGCGCGCATGAACTCGGGCGGAGGGTCCGGGATGCTCTCCGCAAGGCCGCCGGAGCCGCGCTCCGGCTGAACGATGGAGGATGTGATGAAGCGTGTTGTCCTGATCGCTCTTCTCGTGGTCCTGGTCGCGGCCTCGACGGCGTCGGCCGACATGTACGGCAGCCTGCGGTTCGCGAACTACTTCAACCTGAAGGAATTCGCCTTCGGGACGCAGTCCGAGAAGTTCGGGGCTGAGGTGGCCGTCGGCTACTCGAAGATCACGCTCACGGACCTCGACAACCTCGACATGGGCGAGGACATGCCGGAGCCCGACGCGACGCTGATGACACTCGGTGCCGCCGTCTTCTTCACGATGACCGAGAACTCGCAGTACGCGTTCGACCTCGGCGCCCGCGCGCAGTACGTCAACATGAGCCTCTCCATGGAGATCCCGGAGATCGAGCTCGCCAACGACGATGAGATGAGCCTCACGGCCAGCGCTCTGACCTTTGGTCCGGTGCTTCGCGGCCGCTGGTACCTCGCGGACGGCGCCATGGCGATCGGTCCGGAGATCTACCCGAGGTTCCAGATGTGGTCGACCGAGGGCGAGATGGGTGGCGACAGCTCGGACGGTCCCGGTATGAACATCATCGACCTCGAGTACTCGCTGAGGATGGAGTTCTACTTCTAGACTGAGCGGCCGGTCGGCGGAGGCGAGTGGGCTCTCGTCACGCCGGCGCTCACGGCCGAGACCGGCGCGCATCCAGGCTGAGCGCGCCGGCACAACGCACGGGGAACGGGGGACAGCGCTGTCCCCCGTTCCTCATGTGGGCCGGGATTCCTGTTTGTCTCAGATTGTGATTTTTCTCCCTTGACTGCCACCCCCCCTGTTGTATGGTCAGCGCGAAAGCGGTCGTGGGCGTAGCCTGCCCTCGACATGATGACGATCTTTGGCTGCTCGGCGGCCGGAGACCCGGACCGCATTGGGCGCGGGCGGGTCGGCACGCGCACGGGCGTTCCGCACACACGGGGTGTCCCGTCGAGCTCAGCGCAAGGAGGGACCATGCGTCGCGGTCTTGTGCTCTGCCTCGTGGCCCTGCTCATGGCATCGGCAGGCGTCGCATCGGCGGAGACGTATCTCGGCCTCCGGTTCGGGGGATACGGGAACTATGTGCACTCCGGCGGCACGTTCTGGGACTCCGGCTTCTTCACGTACCGGGAGTTCGCGGTTGGCTTCGGTGATGAGATCCAGGGTGAGGTCGCCATCGGATGGAACACCGTCAACCAGACCTACGACGATGACGATGGCGGCGACTTCCGCGGCAATCAGGAGGACAAGTGGTCCGCGATGGGATTCGGCGTCGCAGGATTCTACCCCATCATGGAGGGGAGCAGCTACCGTGTCGACGCCGGAGCCCGCTTCCAGTACATGACCGGCTCGAACACCTGGACCTGGGAGCCGACTGACCAGGAGAACACGCAGTCGATCGGCGGCTGGGCGATCGGGCCGCTGGTCCGGGGCGCCTGGCAGCTCGGCAGCCTTCCGGTGACGTTCGGTCCGGAGGCGTACCTCAAGTACTCGAGTCTGACGTACAAGGAGGAGCGCGAGGTCGGCGGTGAGACGACGTTTGAGGAGGAGCAGGACATCTCCGGGTTCTCGATCGACTACTCGTTCCGACTGGATTTCTACTTCGACTAGGGCGGAGCAATCGCGCCTCCCGAACTCCGGGAGGCGGTGAAAGGAGACAGAGATGCATCGCGTTCTGTTCGTAACGCTCATCGCTGCAGCTCTGCTGATTGCTCCCGCGGCATCAGCGGAGATGTACACGGGTCTCAGGCTCACGGGACTCGGCAACTCCAACGGCGATCTCGAGATCCTCGAGGACGCCGGCTTCTACACGGCCCGCGAGTTCGTCATCGGGTTCGGCGACGAGATCCAGGGCGAGTTCGGGTTCGGCTACAGCAGCCTCTCGGTCGAGTGCCAGGACGATGATGATGACCCGCCGCCCGAGCGCGTCATCGACGCGGACGAGGCCAGCACCAGCGTCATGACGTTCGCGCTCGCGGGCTTCTATCCCGTCATGGGTGAGGCAGGCGGGAATCGCCTCGATGTGGGTCTGCGCTTCTCCTATCTGACCGCGAAGTACGAGGAGAAGGGGGGCTACTACGCCCGAGACGACTTCGAGGAGGAGTACGGTGTCAGCGGTTGGGCGATAGGTCCGGTCATGCGCGGCCAGTGGCGCTGCTGCAACGACCGCATCGGCTTCGGCCCGGAGGTGGCCCTGAAGTACTCGAGCTACACCCTCACCGGCGAGGGGCTGTACTGGGGCGATCCGTGGGAGGATGACGACTCCTACGTGAAGGGCTGGTCGCTCGACTACTCGCTTCGGTTCGACTTCTTCTTCGACCCGAAGTAGCCGGTCGACGGCGACTCAGCAAGGAACCGGGGCGTCTCGTTCGAGACGCCCCGGTTCTGCGTTCGTGTCAGATGTGGCGTCCAGTCGTCCGACCGCAGTTGAGTCTCGGTCCCAACACGTCGACGCCTCGGCCTGCCGACGATCCGTCACACGACCCCGGCTCAGTTCGCCAGCGGCATCATGTCCACGTCAGCCAGCGACGGGTCATCGTTCGCGTCGTAGATGTCGAGCGAGTCGATGCCGCCCTCGCTCCCGTGATCCCACGTGTTCCGCTCCGCGTAGATGACCGCGGCGCTGTCGGAGGGCACTTCGATGTAGAGGTCGTAGCCGGCGTTGCCCGTCAGCACATTCCCGCCCCAGGCGCCCTGCGCGCCGCCCCCCATGTCGACGTCGCAGAAGAGCCGGACACCCGCTCCGCCGTTGTTCGTGATGAAGTTGTCCTCGAACGCGCCGTAGTGGGAACCGAGCCCCGTCGCGAGGAAACGGACGCCATCGGAGACGCAGTTGCTCACGGTGTTGTCTGTGAAGGCCTTGCCGTTCCCGTACCCAGCAACGATGCCCCAGTGTGACGCGCTCACGACGTTCTCTGAGAGCTCGGTCGCACCGCTGACGTCCCAGATACCAATGGAACCGCCCGTCACCTCGTTGCCTGTGATCACGCCCTCCCCACAGATCGCGAGGATTCCCACGTTTCGCCAGTCACCCGGGTCGCCGGTGGGCTCTCCAGCCCCCGGGAGCGTCACGGTGTTCCCGACGAGGTTGGCAGGTGCGCCGCAGTTCATCTGGATGGCGTACGTGTCGGCCGGCGCGTTGACCGTGTTGTAGCGAACGGTCGCGCACCCGGAGCGGTTCTCGATGATCCCGTTCTGAATGTCATTGTGTTCGATGAACTGGCTCTCCTGCCCCCACCCGCCGCTCGTGTCGATGACGTCGCCGGTCGGAAGCATGTTGTGGGAGATGGTCGTGAAGTTGGCGCCCGACTTGTCGATGATGCCGTGGACCGTGTTCTCCGTAATGGTGAAGGTCGCGCCGCTTCCGTTCCGCATCCAGATGGCGCCCCCGATCGCGCAGTTCTCGATGGTCGTTCGGGCGTCTCCGCCACCATGCGTGAAGCTGATATTGCCGGCGACGAGACAGTCACGGATCGTCCTGGTCGCCCGGGTCAGCGTCGCGGCGTGGTCGAACACGAGGCTGTCCACCAGGCTGTTCTCGACGATGTAGGTGTGGTCGGGCGGATAGCTGACGGCCGCGAACCCGGCATCGCAGCTGTCGATGTGGACCGGGGCGTACTCGACCCGTGGCGAGAGCAGGTCATCGATCGCACCGCGGCTCGCCGTCGACGGCGTTCTGTGCCAATCGGTCACGCGACGTGCGCCCGGCCGGTTCCCCCAGGAGAAAGCGACGCCGTCGAACGCCATGTGCTTGAAGAGCACGGCGACGCTGTCCTCCGGGGCGCTCACGACGAAGTACGCGTCGACGACGGTCTCGTCGAACCCGGCCCCAAGCACCTTCACGACGACCGGGACATCGATCTCCTCGTCCTGACGGCCGCCGTAGCTGCCGGCCGCGACGATGAGCGTGTCGCCTCGCGTGGCGACATCCATGCCCTCCCAGATCGTGTTGTACGGATGCGCCTCCGTGCCGTCCTCGAATCCGGCGTTCGACGCGTCGATGTAGATCGTGCCGAGTGCAGGCGGCTCGTCATCATCGTCGTCGTTTCCGGCGGGGCTGCCGCTGCTTCCGCAGCCGAGCCCGAGCACGAGGACGACGAGCCCGATGGCGGCCGCGATCAGCAGTCGGCGGGCGCCATCAAGGGTACGCTCCGTGCTCAAGAGCACACAGCTCATGGGACCCTCCCTTGTCCGCGCTACAGCGGCGCGTCACGCGTCACTCAGTTCGAGAATGAGGGCGCCGCAGCAGGTTCTCTACGGCAGAGGCTCTCTCGTTACCCGGATGTCGTCGATCCAGACGCGACCGGTGCCGTTGACGACCATGTTCAGCATCACGTCGCTCGGGTTCTGCCCGGCCTCGAGGCGGAAGACGGTCCGAAGCTCCGTCCAGTCGGTCGTGCCCCTCACGACGCTGTCCATCCCGCGCGAGAAGAACTCGCCCAGCTCGGGGAAGACGCACCACATCTCCAACATCGCCTCGCCCTCGAGATCCTGCGACCTGACCTTCGCCGTGTAGACCAGCAGCGAATTCTCAACATCGATGTCACCGGTGTTGTAGAGCCGGTACCCGCCCGGCTCCTCAGCCTCGATCAGCAGCGCGGGCGACCCATCGCATCCATCGGCGTCAAGTGATACCATCTCGCGATCGATGACGCCGTCGAACGAATCGACGGCAAAGACGGCGAGCTCGTCGCCGGTGCCTGCGACCATGCCGGTCGCGCCGGCTTCGGTCTGGCTCGTCGCGCCCGCATCTGTTCCACCGGTCTCGCCAGTCGTCGCTGTGTCCCCGCCCGAGCATCCGGCCAGGGCGAGCGCGGTCACAAGAAGCGCGGCCGTCAGAGCACGGAACATCATTCTCCCCTCCCTTGTCATGCGCCGTCCTTGACGGCGCGAACGCACAGGAACCCGGGCCAACGCAGGAGCTTCGCGTAGTCCTCCGGGTCGTCCTCCTCAAACTGCGGTATCGGTCTTGGTTCGACCAACCGCTCGATCCTGAACCCAGCGCCCGCCACCGCGTTGACCAGATCCTGGAGCGGTCGGTGCCACTCGCTCACCTCAACCGGCCTGCCGAAGCCCTTCCAGGTCGCGGTGAAGAGCTGCTGCTCGAAGTAGTCGTCAATGTGACGCTGTGTGTAGTCGCTCGCCGGGTGCTCCTTTGACGCCACGAACCACCCGCCGGGCTTGAGCACGCGATGGAACTCCGCGAACGCCGCGGGCCAGTCAGGCAGATAGTCTATGACGAGCGGCGCGATGACAAGGTCGAACTCGGCATCGCTCGCGAACTCGAGCGGCGCATCGAGGTCCGCCTGAAGGATGGTGGCGCGGTCACCGACCCGGTCTCGGGCATGGGCGATCATCCGGGGACTTACATCAACGCAGACGGCATCGGCGCCGTGGTCGAGCAGCCACTCCGCGTAGATACCGGGGCCGCACCCCGCGTCGAGAACGCGGAGACCGTCGACGTCCGGAAGGAGCGCGAGCATCGCCGGCTTCTCGTAGTAGGCGTTGTGCGCCTTGGTCTCCGCGTGCTTCGCGAACCCGTCCGCCAGCGCCTCATACGCGGCGAGCGCAAGCAGTTTGCCCCGCTCGCGCTCGTTGCGTTCGTCTCTGTTCTCTGGACCGTTCGTCACACCCACCTCGTGTCCGACCCGGGAGTCGCCACTGTGCCGCCGCCACGCGGACCCCGCTATGCGTCCTCGCTCATCGTGAGGTCGTTCTCGCGGAGGAACGCGCCGAACTTGTTGTCGACGTCCTGGATGTGCTTGACGAACCAGTTCATCAGGAGCGTCTCGATGGAATCGGCGAGCCCCTGCGTCGCGCCCTCCTCGCGGAAGTCATCCCCGAGGTTCGCGAGCGTCGTCTTGAACTCGGTGTGCTTCTCGATGTGCGCCGGGAGCTCGGGGTAGTCGAACGCGCGCATGTTCTTCTCTTCGGTGCCGAAGTGGTAGTCGGTGTAGTCGATGAGGAAGTCGAGGACGCGGATGATCTCCGCCGGTCCCTGCCCGGTGCGGATGGCGTCCTCGAGATGCGCGATCTTCTCGATGAGGCTCTTGTGCTGGGTGTCGATGAGGTCGATGCCGACGGACAGCTTGTCGCTCCACGCGATGTTGCTCACGAGATGCTCCTTGTGGCGGGTTCCGGCCGCGCGGGCCGGGCTTGGGGTGACACTCTGCCAGCAATAATGGGGGAAGCCGGGCCGCGGTGCAAGTCCGGGGTTCTGTGAGGTGGGACCCGCGTGACCGCGCCGATCTCGCACGACGAACGCACGGGCAGCACAGCGACGCCGTCTAGCTGCGAGGTCGTCTGGTACTCCGCCGCATGATCACACGCGCCTTCGACGGGCGGGCCGCCTCCCGAAACCCTGCCTTCTCAAAGAGAGCAGGAGTCCCCATGAAGCTCGAGACGGGATCGAGCCTGCGACCGCGGGGAGCGGTCGGGTACGCCTCAATGGTCGTCGCGCCCTGCGCGCGGGCGTAGTCGACGGCCGCCTTCGCCATCTGGACGGATAGACCCTCGCCCCGGAGATCGCGCCGTACGAACAGGCAGACGAGCGACCAGACCGGCTTGTCGTCCAGGCATCTGAGCACGCGCGATCGCTCGAGCGACGGGAACTGCTCGCGAGGCGCGATCGAGCACCAGTCGACCGGCTCGCCGTCCAGGTAGCCGATGATCCCGGGCACCTCCCCCGAGTCGACGATGCGCTTCATCGCGCGCCTGTTCTTCGCGCCGTGATTCCGGTCGAACTCGGCGCGCGTCTGCCGCCACCACATGCACCAGCAGCCGCCGCACGCGCCGTTCTTCCTGAACAGCGTCGTGAAGTCGCCCCAGTGCTCTGGTGTAAGGGGATGGAACTCCACCGTTCGCTCCTTCTCGCCTGTCGCCCACCCCTTGCTGCCGCGCGGCTACCAGCGGACGCGGTCACTCAGGAGCAACACGTCCACGAGCTCCTCAGGCCCCTTCGCGGCCAACCACCGCTCCTCGAACCTCTTGTCGTGCAGCGTGCGTGCGATCGCCGCCAGCCCGCGCAGATGCAGGTGGCGCGTGTCGCGCGTTCCAACCAGCACGAACACGGCCTTGACGGCGGGTGCCTCATCCGAGAACCGGATGCCTTCGCGCGATCGCGCGAGCAGGAGCTCGAACACCCCTTCCCCGTCGAGCACGATGTGCGGCACGGCAGCGAACGGGATGATGGCCGTGCTCCCGTCGGCCTCCCGTTCCTCGAGAAGCTGAACGATGCCCGCCGGGTCGGGGCACACCCCGCTACACGACAGTTTCTCCGCGATCAGCTGGAAGAATGCCTCCCGGTCCATCGGGCCATCGATATCGACGAACATCGCACGGCGGACGGCGTCGTCGAACGCATCGGTCTCCAACTCATCGCGTTCGCGCACGACCTCGTGGAGTTCCTCCTCCAGCCCCCGAGTCGTGAGCTTGCGGTTGGTGATCCTCTCCAGAAGATGCAGCAGCGCCGACTCCGTGGACGCCCTCCGCCGACCGTAGAACGTGTAGAGCACGAGCCCGGCGAGGATGAACCCGGCCGCGAGGACCACAGGCTCGACGCCCATGTCGATGACCAGCGCGATGAAGGCGAGGACGCTGACGATCTGAAGCCACGGGTACAGCGGCGCCCGGAACGTCGGACGGTAGTTCGTGAGCCGGCTTTCCCGGAGAATGATGAGCGAGAGGCTCGCGAGAATGTTGGTAAGAAGCACAACGACCGACGCGGCCTTGACGAGATGTTCGAGCGGCAGGAGCAGTGAGAGCGCTATCAGAAGCCCGGTGACGAGCACGGCGATCGTCGGAGCACCCGACCGGCGATCGATTTGCGCGATCCGGTCCGGGATGAGCCGATCGCGGGCGAGCGCCATCGGGTAGCGCGAGGCCGTGAGCATGCCGCCATTCGCCGTCGTGACGAACGCCAGGAGCGACGCGATCGTGACCGCGACGTAGCCCGGTCGACCGACGATGGCCCGCGCCGCGTCGGCGATCGGGGTCAGCGACGAGGCCAGCCGGTCCGCCGGCAGCACACCAACAGCCACGAACGTCACCGCCGCGTAGAGGGCGGTCACGACGAGAAGCGAGCTGATGAGCCCGGCGGGGATGGTGCGCGAGGGGTCCTTGACCTCGCCGGCGATGCTCGCAGTCGTCAAGAGCCCGCCAAACGAGACGAACACGAACCCGGCGGTCGAGAAGAGCGCGTTCGTCCCGCTCGTCAGGAACGGCTCGAAGCTCCTGACGTCGACGCGGGGGAACCCGGTCGCCAGGAGCGCGACGAGGATGGCGAGCAGCCCGGCGACGAGGGCGATCTGGAAGCCCGTCGCCTCCTTCACGCCCACGAGATTAAGCGCGACGAAGAACACGCAGAGAAGCACCCCGGCAAGCGCGAGGTCGAAACCGAACGCCAGGTGGATGAGCTCCGCAATGCCGATGATGGCGAAAGCGCTCTTGAGCGAAAGGGCGAGCCAGCTCAGGAGTCCTGAGACCGAGCCCAGAAGGCTACCGAACGTGCGCGTGATGAAGAAGTAGTCGCCGCCCGCGCGCGGCATCGCGGTCGTAAGCTCGGTCAGACTGAGCACGCCCGTGAGCGCCAGGAGACCCGCAAGCCCGTACGAGACGAAGACCGACGGGCCCGTCTGTGCGAAGGCCAGCCCGGGAAGGATGAAGAGCCCAGAGCTGATCATCGCGCCGCTGGCGATAGAGAAGACCGCGAAGAACCCGAGCTGTCTGCGCACTACGCCCCCTCGCCCGCAGCGCGGGCCCCCGGGTGGCGCCGCGCCTACTTGAGAAGAGTTAGCTTGATCGTCTCGTCGAAGTCCGCCGACTGCATTCGGCAGTAGTATACGCCCGACGCCACACGCGCGCCACGCTCGTCCCGGCCGTCCCACACGGTAGCCAGCACCCCCGGCTCCTGCAGCGAGTCCACAAGCGTCCGAACCAGCCGGCCCGCCACGTCGTAGACGGTCACGCTCACATCGCCACCCGGCGCCGGCACATCGTACGCGATGGTCGTGACTGGGTTGAACGGGTTCGGGGTGTTCTGGTGGAGCGCGAAGCGGGCTGGGAACTCGTCATCGACGCCGACCGGCTCACCCCACTCGATCGTCACAGAGGTACAGACAGGTGCGACACCGTTGACGTACGAGAGCTCCGCGCGCTACAGAAGCTCATGCCCCGGGTGCGGCAGATCGTACCAGCGACCGCGCGGGTCGACCTGCAACCAGTGCGCGCCGCCGTCGGCACTCAGCCACCAGATGATCTCGCCAGTGTACTCGGCTGCCAGCCGCGCCATGGTCACCGTCTCGCCGTCCGGTTCGACGTCGAGCGATAGAATGGTCGTGCCGTCCAGGTCGTGCGCGCGCTGGTAGACGCGATGAACCTCGAACGCCCCGAAGGTGAAGATCTGGTCGCCATCTGATGTCAGGAAGAGATAGTCGCCTTCAAGCGACGCCCTCTTGTAGTGGCCGGCCGTCGAGGTCGCGGTGAAGTCGAGGAAGCCTGGGGCGGACATGTCCGTGATGTCCACGCGCTCGACCCGGTCGGTCGTCAGGTACATGATGTCACCGTCGACCAGCACGTTCGAGACGGTCTCGTAGTTGCCCCCGCCGTGCTCGACGTCGTACGTACCGATGAGCGGGGCGGACGTCGGATCGCCTATGTCGAACAGCTTCACCTCCTCCGTTTGACCGAAGTGTTCGAACGGCAGGTAGGCAACCGCCCCGTCGATCTCATGGCAGTATCCACCCGTGCCCGATAGATACCCGGAGAGAGCGGGCGTGGTCGGGTCGCTGAAGTCGAAGACCTGGCACCAGTAGGGAGTCATCACATAGAGCCAGTCACCATCCAGCTCCACCGAAGAGACGAAGCCGAGGTCGTCTATCAGGGCAAGCGACGCCGGATGAAGCGGATCTGATATGTCGAAGATCTCAATCGACTGATCCGTCGCCTCGAACGGCCCACCGCCGACGACCATGTAGTCGCCGTCGATGCAGATGTCGTGTATCGCAAATCGCCAGGTCGGCCCAGGATGCGTCACCTCGAACGTGTCGGCCAGCACCGGACTCGCGGGGTCCGAGACGTCGACGATGGCAATCCAGTCGCTGCGCCCCACATAGGCGTAGTCACCTGCCACTGCCATTGCCTGACAGTCTCCCGATATCTGGTCGATGTCGCAGACTCTCAGGATCCGCAGACCGCCGTCCCGGTCCGCGACGAACGCATGCTCGCCCGCGAGCGCCGCGTGGAACGCATGACCCGGCGTGTCGTGCACCCCCAGAAGCTCCGGAGCGGACGGATCCGTCACGTCGTACACCAGAACGCCCGCGCCGTCGCATGGCACGTAGGCGTAGTCCCCCGCCACGGCGACCGTCTGCGCGTCGTCCGGCGTGCTCGTCGAGCTGAGCAGCGTCAGCGTCGTCGGATCGCTGATGTCCAGTACCAGCAGCCCCCCGGCCGCGTCCGCGACGTACAGGCAGTCGCCCTGGATGCTGACGGCCACTGCCACTCCCGGCGTGTTGTACGTTCCGATCACCGACATCGATGTCGGGTCGGTCACGTTGATCGCGTGCACACCGGCATCCCAGCTCGCCACGTACGCCACGTCACCGGCAAGCTCCACATCCTGCGGCTGGCCCGCCGGGACGATCGCCTGCTGAAGAACCGGAGCCGACGGGTCCGTCACGTCGAGTGAGAAGAACCCACCCGTGTTGTCGGCGACGAACGCCAGGTCCCCGGCCACCGCCACGCCACGCACCTTCCCGGGCGTCGGGTAGACCGCAACCGTCGAGGGCGATGTCGGATCGGTGATATCCAGGATCGCCAGACCCGCGGTGTCGTCGGCCAGGTACAGATGGTCGCCTGCGACCGTCCCTTGGTACGCGTACCCGCCCGGGTCGTAGGTCGTCACGATGGACGGCGACGTCACGTCGGAGATGTCCACCACGTCAACCCCGTCACCCGACGACATCACGAACGCGTAGTCCCCATGCAGCGTGACCGAGCGGCAGTTCCCGCTCGTCGCGCAGGAACCGGCTTCCGATATCTCGTAGGGTGGAAGTGTGATATGACCTGCGGAAGTATCCCATAGCGCTGTGGAGTTCAATGCGTCGAAGTGTGTGAGGTCTCCGAACTCCTCGACGTGCGAGTACGTGTCGGCCCAGGCCGACGACGACGCCAACAGAACACAGAGACCAAGGAGCGCCAGCCAGTGGTTCCACGAACGGCCTCTCACTTCTCCACCTCCTCGTCTGCTGATGGACTATCCGCGTGATCGTGTCGTCCTCATCCTTGAGTGGCAGCACGGCACATCGCCCTGCGTGCGCTGCCTCCGGAGGCTGCGGCTTGCACCAATTTGACATTCTATCATGAAGTAAGGTGACTTCCAACCACTTATATAGGATGGCGCTGCAAGATGGTGTGTTCTAATGCCCGTCAGGAGGAACTGCTGTGGCTGCAAACTGCTGCACCCCGGTATCGTACGCCGCGCCGGCGACATCGCCGAGGAGTTCGACGACCTCGAGACCGGCCTCCGCGAGCTCACGAGCGAGCGACTCCGGCGTGAAGCTCTGGAGCCAGTTGTAGATCTCGCGCGTGCGCGTCGGCTCGACGAGCGTGTACCGGTCGAGTGAGACCATCTCCTCACTGTAGCGGTGGGTCGCCTTGACCAGGAAGTGCTCCTCGGACGACCAGAAGCCTGCGTACGGGGAGTGCTCGAGGCTGACGGCTTCCACCACGCTCTCGAAGTACTTCTCGGACGGAACATCCAGCAGCATCGCGCCGCCCGGCGCGAGTGCCCGGCAACACATGGCGAGGAGAACGCGCCGCTGGTCCGGGTTCAGGGGCGCGAGGTCCCAGTAGATGAACGTGATGAGGTCGTATTGCCCCGGCGGCTCCCACTCGAGGTAGTTGGCGTGTATGTATTCTATAGAGAGGCCTTCGCGCTTGGCCGTCGCGCGCGCGTGGTTGAGCGAGTTCTCCGAGAAGTCCACGCCCGTGACGACGGCTCCGGTCTTCGAGAGCGGGGTCGTGTAGAGCCCGGGACCGCACCCGAGGTCGAGCACGCGCGTTCCCTTCCCCACAGCGAACCGCTCGATGATCCACTCGAGCGAGCGCCCCACGAACTCCGGATTGCGCGACGCGAGATCGGTGTCGGGGTTGAGGTGGAACTCGAGCATCTGTGACGCGATGTGCGGGTCCGTCCAGAGCGTGTCGGCCGTGTAGCGGCTCCAGACCTCCGGCTTCGCGGTCGCGTTCGCCAGGTCGAGATGGAGCGGGCTCTCGAGAAGCTTCTCTCCCCCATCGTCGCGGACGTCGATGCGCGATGAGTACGGCTTGATGTCCAGGAGCGGCGTCCCGTCGAGCATGTCGACATCCTCGACGCGCAGGATGTTGCCATCGCGTCCGACGAGACGGACGAGGCTCAGCCCCATCCCGTTCGGATGGTGCGGCGAGCGCGTCGCGAAGATACCGCGCGACTCGGTCGCGCCCGGCGGCGTCGCGTCGAGCCGCGGCTCGCCCGCGCGGTCCATCGCGAAGATGAGATAGACGTACGACGACCGCTCGATCCCGCGGAGCCCGGCCTCGTACTCGGGGAAGAGCTCGACCGTGCCAGGGATGCCCTTCGCGTAGCTGGGCTGGCGTGGCGTGTCCGTATCGCCGGTGTGCGGCGTGTGGATGACGCCGATAGGGTGGAGTGTGACCTCACTCGGTGCTTCACGCATGAGAATCCTCATTGCCAGGCTGGACGTGGGCTCCTGGTCATCCGCGCGTCATCATATTATGGAGGGAAGGATGATGCGTGGGCGCCGGACCCCGACGCGGAGCTGGGTCGTCCCGTCGATCAGAACCATCTCGCCGCTCCGCCGCTCGAGCGCCCGGCGCACCTCGGGCGGGAATCCCTCGCTCCCGAACTCCGACACGGCGACCAGTGAGAACGGGAGTTCCTCGTCGAGGACGTCGGCCAGATCGAGGGTCCCGGCGATGACGCCCGGGACGAGGGCCTCCCGGAACCGCGGAAGCATCGCCTCATCCAGTCGCTCGACGGCTACGACGGTGCCCGCCGCCGCCTCTTCCGGTTCGAACACAAGCCTCCCTGTGACGGCCCCGCCGCTCCCCCACAGACCGACGATCTCGACGCCTTCACTCACGATCGTCGCGCCGCGTTCGCTCACCGAATCCACCGTGCCCGGAAGCCACGCCGTCACCTCGAGCTCCTCGAGCAGCGGCTCGATCATCACCATCCCGAAGTGATGGTCGATGCGCGCGACCTTCCCGCGGACCGGTGACTCGGAGCCCAGGTGCGTCCCGCCTGCGAGCTTCGCGGCGACCCACTGCCCGCGCTCGACCTCGTCACCAACCGCCACCCGAAGATACGGCTTGAGCCGGCTCGGGTGGAGGTTGAGGTCCTTGGCGGCCTCGATGGTCGTCAGGACGGTCGCGTCCTCCGCGTGCTCGCGCACGACGAGGGTCCCGTCGGGGAGGATGCGCTCGATGGTGCCGTCAACGGGGCTCCGGTATGTCGACGGAAGCCCGAACCGCATCCGGGTCTTCGCGATGACATCGTTGCGCGCGACCTTTTCCCCTACCGACTTAAGGAGAACCTCCTCTACCCGTTCGGGCTCGATGTGCAGCGATGTCGCGACCTGGAGGAAGAACGGGCGCAGGAACTGGCGGCTCGCGCGGGCGACGATGGTCTCCGGTGAAACATGGTCGCCGGCGGCGACCAGCACGTCACCGTTCGTCGCAAGCTCCCGGACCGCCATGATCCGACCGGTCCGTACTCGGGCCTCGGATGCGAGTTCGATGCGTGCGTGATCGCGCGCCTCATCGGCCGCGGTCGAGTGTGTCGGCGTCGAGCCGCCATCACCCTCGGGCACGCCAGCGCCGTCCGCATGGTCACCCGCCGTCCCGAGCTCGACGAGCGCCAGCTTAAAGAAGAGCTCGCGTGCGAGCGCCTCATCGACGCCGGAGAGCACGCCCAGATGCGGGAACATGAACGCGCGGTCAACCGCCAGTCTCACGGCCGGGTCCGGTCTCAGGGCGTTCACGAGCATCCGCGCCGCCGCGTCGCGCGGCGAGTGCGAGAGGATCCCCCCGCTTCCGATGATGAGATCGTACCCGCTGAGCTGGAAGGTATCGTGGGGCGAAACGTCATGCCTGGAGCGTCGCCCGGGCGGGCCGCCAGCCGCCGGTGGAACATCCATCTCGCCCGGCCGCTCACGCTTCGGGATGCCCCGGAGCACTCGGAGATGCTCGAGCACAGCCTGTCGGATGGCGACCGCCGCGGTCGCCCACTCGACCTCCGCGCCCTCCCTCGTCGTGGGGAGACTCGTCGGCTGCGTGTACTTGTTCCCAATGCGGTTGAGGAGCGCGCGCTCATCCAGCTCGACTCCGAGGTCGGCCGACAGGAGCTCGGCGATCGGGCGCGTCCCGGCGAGCCGCGCCACGTTGAGAACGCTGTAGCTCATCCCGATGTTGGCGCTCACCGTCCGGATCACCTCGCCCGCCCGCGCGGTGAACACATCGGTCGTCGCGCCGCCGATGTCGACTGCGAGCACGGTCCCGTCGAGCTCGCGCGACGCGAGCGCGATGGTATCGGCGAAGGCGGCCGGTGTCGGACGGATGGGCGCGGCGACCCACGGCTTGAGCTTCTCGTACCCGGGCGCCATCGACATGACGTGGTCCATGAAGATCTCGTTGATAGCATTCCGAGCCGGACGGGTCTCCTCGTGGTGCTCGTCGGGACGGACGTTCGCGACCGGATGGAACAGGAAGTCGTCGCCGAGCGACTGCTCCACGTAGGACCGGGCGTTCGTGTTCCCTCCGTAGACCACCGGGAGCTTCGAGCCCGGGTTGAGCTTCGGGTGGATCTCGGACTCGACGAGGAGCTCGGCGAGGAAGACGGGCGCGCTGATGGCCTCGCCGTCGTATCCGCCCGCGAGCAGGACCATGTCCGGGCGCAGCCGCTTGAGGTCCTCGATCTGGCGGTACGCGGTGCGGCCGTCGTTCATGCAGATGATGTCGAGCACGATGGCGCCCGCGCCGAGCGCGACCCGTTCGGCCGTCTCGGCAGTGAGCTCCTTCACAAGACCGGTGACGACCATCGCGAGCCCGCCGCCGGCGCTCGAGGTCGAGAGATATGGAACGGCCGGCCTGCCGTCCTCGAGCAGCTTCGCGCCCGTCGCCTCCTCGAGCGCCCGGAGCGCCTGCGTCACACCGATCGAGACATCCTCGTACGGGCGCTCGACCGTGGTCGGCGCCTCGCGGCGGACGTAGGTCCACACCCCCTCCTTGCTCCGCCGGAAGAGGATGGCCTTCGTCGTCGTGCTGCCGACATCGGTGATGACGAGGGTGTTCGCGCTCGCAAGCTCGGAGGTCATGGTCCCGTTCGCGGTTCGAGGTTCCCAGATAGCATCGGGCCGGCCCCGAGAGGCCGACACGAATCATACCACATCCTGCACCTACTCGGGCTCGGTCGGGTCTACCCGCCACCGGTCCATCGCGCGCGCGTAAAGCCACAACCCGAGCGCCGCGAACATCGCGATCATGAACCCGCCTTCCAGCGCGGGCATCCGGAGCCACGCGTACCGGCCGTCCGGCACGTGTCCCGCCGCCACGAGGGCGCCGATGAACGCGCCGCCCGATGTCTGCATGATGATGGCCGGCCAGACCGACCGCGTGCGGAGGCGGATCTCCCCGTAGACGAGCGACGCCGCGACCGCGCCCAGGATGAACCTCGGCGCGAGGGTCACGAGCGACTCGGACGTGTACGACGTGATCGCCGCGAGGAACGGGAGGTGCCAGGCTCCCCAGACAAGGCCGACGATCGCGTGGCCGAGCAACCGGTCGACGCCGAGCGTGGTGAGCTTGGGCGCGAGGTATCCGCGGAACCCTGACTCCTCGAGGATGTTCGTGATGAGCTGCGGGAGCAGCGCCGCGACGAGCACCGGAACGAACGCCATCTCACGCCCCGGGACCGGAATCTCGCCCGACCAGTGGTTGATGCCGAGGATGATCACGGCCGCGACCGGGTAGATGATAAGCGAGAACGCGTACCACCTGGCCTCGCCCCGGAGCGCGACCTTGATGCCGAGGTCGCCCCAGCCGTCACCGGCGAACGCCCGAAGGAGGAACGAGACCACGAGCGGCGACGCGATCCAGATGAGCATGCCGGGACCCGCCCCCGGCGCCGCTCCGGTCGCCGCGTCGGTCCAGCGCCCGATCCACCCGAGCGCGAGGACCGCGATGGTGAAAATGAGGACGTTGCGCCTGGATGCGCTGATCAACATGGCCTCGTCTCCCTGCGGCCGCGCCCTAGGGCACGATCCTGGTGAACGCGAGTGAGCGGCCTGTGGCTGTCACGACCCAGGCATAGTCGACCTCGATCGTCACGACCTGACCGGACATCCCCACGCCGACCGTGCGCAGGACCTCGCCGTCATCGGGATCAACAACGTAGAGCGTGTCCGCGGCCTCGTTGATGATGACCCACAGATGCTCGCCGTCGTACGAGAGCGCGCGCGGGCGCATGCTGCCCCTCGGTGACGGGATCGTCCCGGTCTCGGTCCCGTCGGGGGTATACGTGTGAATGAGGCCGTCGCCGTTGGAGCCCGTGAAGTCGCTCCCGACGTAGAGCTCCGCGCCGTCCCAGGTCGCGCCTCCGTGCTGGCCGGAGTAGACGACGGGCCACGATGAGATGGTGGCGCCGGTCACCGGATCGCGCTCGGCCATCATCCCGCCGTCCTTGACCCAGAGGCTGGTACCGTCCCACGTGATGCCGCCGGTCCAGTTCGTCAGACCGCTGATGGAGTCGATGATGGCGCCGGTGACGGGGTCGGCCTTGTAGATGTTGCTGAGCCAGCCTGTGAACCAGAGGTTGGTCCCGTCGTGCGTCAGGCCGAACGGACTGAAGCCCTCGGGCAGCTCGGCCGTATGCAGGACATGCCCGTGTCTGGTGTCGAGAACGACGCTCACCGTCGTGTGGTCCACGGCCGAGCCCTCACGGACGGCAAGAGCGACCTCGACGGTATCGCCTGAAGCGAACCGGCGCGTCACCTGCGACTCGGTCGACCAGTCGGTGTCCCATGTCCCGTCGTTCTCCCAGTCCCAACGGTACTCGAGCGCCCGGCTTCCGGACGCGCTCCCGCTCGCGTCGAAGACGAAGTCCGTCAGGACCGTGCCCGTTGTCGGCGTGACGGTGAGATCGGCCTCGGGGACGGGGTCGCTTGACGATGTCGTGCTGCTGCAGCCTGCAAGCAGAGCGACGATCGCAGCACCGACGACAAGAGCCATCGTGGAAGCACGGATCATGTCACACCTCCCAACGCCTAGATCGGCCAGTCGTACTCGCGGATGATCGACGCGAGGATCTCCATGAAGAGCGCGTCGCCCCCGAAACCGTTGGTCATGATGATAGCACCTTTGCCGGCGTTGGGTAGTCCTACGGGAAGGCTGTTGGAGCCCGGGGTCGCGCCGCCGTGGTGGAAGAACATCAGCGCGTCGCCCTCGCCTCGCAGGAACACGCCGAGCCCCTCCGAGATCGGCGCCGCGATGGGTGACGGCTCGATCTCGAAGATGGGCGTGAACATGCGGCGCGTCATCGCGGGCGAGAGCACCAGATCGGACTCCCCGTCATACGAGCGCATGAGCTCGAGGTAGAGCTTCGCCATATCGGTCGGCGTCGTCATCACGCCGGCGTGCCCGAACGCCACGTAGTCCATGAGCGGCTGGCGCGCGATCCCGTCGCTGTCGTGCGGCATCGCCTCGCGCGCTGCCCGGTCCGGCGGGAGCGGGTACCCGTAGCTGGTCGATGTCATCCCAAGCGGCTCGAAGAGAACCTCGTCGGCGAGCTCGGAGATCGGTCTGCCGAGCGTGTCCTCGAACATCAGCTGGACGATGATGCACCCGAGGTTCGAGTAGACCCACTCGTCCCCCAACGGTCGCATCGGCGTGGCCGGCTCGTTGCCGGCTCCGCCGTTGAGGATCTCCGGAATGCCCGGCGCCGTCTCCGGCGTGAAGTCGGCGAAGTTCGTTGTGGGGAGTCCGGCTCGGTGGGTGAGCAGGAGTCGGAGCGTGACCTTTTGATCTCGCGTGAACTCGGTCTCCGGGAGCTTCCACGATGTGAGGTACTCGTTGACGTCCGTGTCGAGATCGAATACGCCCTGCTCGACGAAGTGGAGCGCCATGATGCCGGTGAGGAGCTTCGAGGTCGACGCCGCCTGGAAGATTGACTCCGTCGTGACGGGAGCGTCGCCATCGGCGGAAAGCACGCCGTACCCCTTCGCCCAGGCAAGCTCGCCGTCGTCGATGACGGCGACGCTGACGCCCGGGACCTTGAGCTCGGCCATCCGGTCGGTCAGCGTGTGGGTGTCGAACGTGTCGGCGTGCACGTAGGAGGCGTCGAAGAGCTCGACGGGTGATGGGATCTCGATGAGGCCGCTCTCGACGGCGGCGATGCACTCTGATGTCACCGTGTCCTCCTGCGGCGCGCAGCCTGCGAACACAACCAATGCAGCCGAGACCGCCAGCGGCAGGCGGAGCAGCGCGCAGCGGTGTCGCCGTGTCGTCGTCACATCGCCCTTCACTTGCGGTACAACGACTTGATCGAGCCCCAGCTGCTCTGCTTCACGGGGCTGTCACACTCGCCGCAGCCCGCGCTGAGCGCGCCTATGAGCTCATGCCACGGGTTCGCAGGTGACCCCGGAAGACAGAGCGAGTTGCTGCAGAGCCTGAGATCCCATGCCGCCATGTCGCAGAAGCGCGGGTCGACGGAGATGTTCTCGGGACCGATGGTGATGCCCGAGCCGCCGGCGTTCCCGAAGATCACGCACCTTTCGACATCACCGTCCTCGATCGCCGAGCCGGCGGTGCTGAAGGCCACGATGCAGTTCCTGATGGTCGGACTGGACGCGTACACGCCGACTCCGCCTGAGCCGACGCTCGCCGCGTTCCCTGCCATCGTGCAGCCGGTGATAGTGGGCGACGAGTGATTGCAGTACACGGCCCCGCCTCCATGCGAGCCGCCGAGCGCGGCCTCGTTGTCGTAGAACACGCAGTCCGTGATCTCCGGCGACACGGCAGCGTTGCTGAGTGATATGCCGCCGCCGCGATACTCGCCGGTGTTCCCATGAAAGACGCAGTTGCGGATGAAGCCGAGCGTCGTTGAGTAGCCCCAGTAGATCCCGCCGCCGTTGAAGTAGGCGTTGTTGTTCACGAAGATGCAGTCCTCGATCGTTGGAGCCGCTTCGTCGACGCTGATGCCGGCTCCGTTGCCGCCATAGGCATTCGTAATCGTGAACCCGCGTATGACCGACGTTGCGTCCTCGCCGTCCCAGATGTCGAAGGCCCGGGCGGTGCCCTCGCAGTCGATGATCGTCTGTGCGGCGCCGGACTCGGACATGACGACCATGTTGACGCCACCGAGGCCCAGGTCGTGGTTGCCGGCGCCGGTGTAAGTACCGGCCGCTACGAGCACGGTGTCACCTTCCACGGCGGCATCGATGCCGGCCTGGATGGTCGGCTGCCCTGATGGCACGCGGATGGTCGTCGCCAGTCCCGGGCTGACCGCGGCCGTCAGTGTCAGGACCGCCAGCAGGGGAACCAGTATCTCTTGTCTCATCCCTTCCTCCTCTCGGCACTCACGTGAGTCCGCTAACCGGTTCGCGCAGCAGCAGGATAGCATAGTTGCCGACATGCGCGAAACCGAGCGACTCATATGCCCGCTGGGCTGATTCGTTGTCTATGCCTGTGAAGAGCACGCCCCGCTTCGCACCTTCGGCGCGTGCGTCCAGAAGCGACTGCGCCACGATCGCGCGAGCGTAGCCCCGGGAGCGGAGCTTGGGCGGCGTATACACACCTCCGACCTGGACGTACTCGGCCGTCTCGGCATTGAACGCGGTTGATGAGACGCGAAGCCCGTCGTGTTCGAGGATCCACATCGTGCCCTTCTCGCACGCGCGCTTGAGGAATGCAGCGACCTTCTCGCGGAACTCCGGGGTCGGGTCGGCGTAGATAGTGTTGACCTCGTAGTCCATGCGCCACTCGAGAAGGAGCTCGAAGTCGTCGCGTCGGATGCGGCGTCCCACAACCCTCCCGTTCGCGAGACTCTCGGGGATGATGAGATCTGCGAGCTCGAGCGAGTAGAGCTTCTCGGTGCCGTCCATGCGGATGTTCGAGGGCCGGATATCGAATGCTGTCCGAGCAACGGTGACCTGGTCAGCCGGGCCGACAAGTCCGCTGAAGCCGCGGCAGGACGCACGAACCGCTGCCCGCGCGAGCTCGATCTCGTTCCCCGGGGCCTGGAAGACGATATTGCCGTTCCAGTAGTGTGCTGCGACCCCGGTAATCCGGCCGTGCTCGATGCGCGCGGCGTAGGTCCCGCCGTACAGCTGGCCCTCTTCCTCGAGTCCCGCGGCTCGCATGTTGCCGAGCAGGAACATCGACGAGTCGATGCGCGGGATGAGGAACGCCTCGAGAAGCGCCTCGTCACCCGGCTCAAGGATGCGGATGGTGGGGTCGGTCATGGGAGGTAGTCCCGAAGGCGCAGTACTGACAGCCGCGAACGTGCGCCCATTCTACATCTTCGCGAGACTCTCAATGAAGGAATCAATGGGGCCGGGGTGCTCGCTGCGGACGCTGCACTTCGGGCACCATTCGAGCATCATGCGCTTCCACTCATCCTTCTCAGAGCCAGCCGGCATCGCAGAGTAGAAGCCAAGCCAGTCGAACTCCCAGCACGGCGTCTGGCTCGCGTAGACGGGACACTGCGATGTGGCAGGGTCGGTGCCCTTGAACGGGCACTCGTCCTTCATATCCCAGCAGTTCTTCATGGTGACGCCGCCTTCTCAAGAGTGAAGTACTCGTGCACATAGCAGATGAGCTTCGCGCGCGTCTCGTACCCGGCGTGCCAGTCGTCCGCGGAGACTGTCTCCGGAGCCTCGTCGTGCAGCTCCATCCACGTGTCGAACGACATCCGGCTCGCCATGCGACCCATGTAGCGGACGGCCTTCTCCCTCGCCAGGATGTCCCAGTCGGACACGAGCGCGAGCGCCTCGTCGTCGGTGAACAGACTGTGCATACCCTCGCCGTCGCGGTCCCAGCGCTCACCCGGCTCGCGCTCCTCTCCCATCGGGGAGAGCGGCCACGTGTCCGTCGAGATGACACCAAGGAAGCAGAGGCCGCCCGGCTTGAGGACGCGCCGCATCTCATTGATGGCCGTCGCCGTGTCGCGCTTGGACAGGTGACACATCGAGTAGTGCTCGTAGACGTAGTCGAAGGAGGCGTCCTCGAACGGAAGCTCGCGCATGTCGCATTCGCGGAGGTCGATGTCGATGCTGTGCTGGGAGCAGAACTCGCGGGCGCGCTCCAGCTGTTCTGGGTCGTTGTCGATCCCGACGCACCGGAACCCGCTCCGACGGAAGATCGCGAGCGGCGGAACCATGCCGCCGGCGCCGCACTCGAGAATCGTCCCACGCGAGCCCTCGCCGTGGCGCGCCGCACCAGAAGACTCATGAGCCTCGCGCTCCTGCCGCGCGACGATCGTACCGAGGAAACCGCACACCGGGTGGGCGGGTGAGCGGAGGACGACGTCTCTCATCGGAGTACCTCCAGCCCCGCCTCGAGCACCGGGTCGGTGCCGCTGCGGATGTCGTCGATGGTCGGACGCACGAGGATGTCCGGCTGAACGCCGACGCCGACGTACTCACTCCCGTCAGGCAGATACGCGCGGAAGGTCGCCATGCGGAAGGAGCCGCCGCCGGGGAGCGGCACGCTGACCGGGTTGCCGGCGCTGCCGGAGGTTCTGTCCCCCACAAGCATCGCTCGGCCAGCCTCGCGGAGCGAAATGGGGAAATCCTCGGCCGTGCTGCTGGTCACCGCACTCGTCAGAACTACGACCGGGCCCAGAAACCGCTTGCCGTCGCGGGGCTCGATAGTGTGATGGCTGCTCTGCCACTCGCGCTCGTGCCCCCAGTTTTCCTTCGCGGCCGAGTAGACCGGGTACTTCCAGTGTGGCGAGCTCACGGGTTCATCGATGAGGGCGCTGATCATCTTCTCGGAGATTCTCCCGTCACCCCCCATGCAGAACCTCATGTCAAACAGGATGCCGGTGATCGAGTCGTCGAGCATGTCGACGATGCGGAGGAACTCGTCCCCCATCTCCGTGTGATCGAAGTTGTGGAGCGTGATGTGAAGAATGCCCCCGGGAAGCTCCTCGACCTCCATCGGCTGGTTGGCCATCAGCGAGAGGAGGATACGCGGGAAGAACGGACCTTCGCCCGGCACCATCCAGTCGCGCGTGAGCAGCACGTCGCGCTCGTCACCCGCCGCGTCGCGGACCTTGAGCGCCACCTGCGTCCCGGTCGGGCCGCGCAACACGTACACGGTGTTCACCGCATCATCACCGGCCGCCGAGCCGCGCGGGTAGTAGAGATTGACCGAGTCGTCCATGTAGGTCCGCGCATCGACGCCTTCGATCTCGAGTATCTCGGTGCCAACGGTGATGCCGGCCTCGACAAGCTCGGGGGTCTCCGCCGCGCGAACGACGACGAACGCATCACCGATGATCTCGACCTCGAGCGGCGGATTGCTGTAGTCGGGTCGCATGTACTGCCACGGCGGGAGCACACTCGTGTGCCCGTCGCGCAGGAGCCCGGCGAACTCCATCAGCGTCCAGTAGTACTCGTCCATGCCATCGGTCGCGATGACACGCGGGATGTAGTCCTGGAAACTGGCGTCCCAGTCGAGGTCAGGCACGGCTCCGAAGGACGGAAACCCGTACTTCGCCTGCGCCCAGATGGCGGC
>Ga0180430_10000317_pt1 | contig 53859 bp, 38 predicted proteins | sample SS_ome_9_FD_132999 | JGI IMG/M metagenome (GOLD analysis project Ga0180430, IMG submission 132999) | Hypersaline lake sediment archaeal communities from the Salton Sea, California, USA - SS_1_S_2 metaG | ecosystem: Environmental > Aquatic > Non-marine Saline and Alkaline > Hypersaline >...
AACCCCCCGGGCTTTTAAGCCCGGGGATGAATGGCCGCCCGGAGCGAAGCGGAGGCCATTCGGGCATGTCCGATAGACATGCCACACGGCCAACCCCGCGGGCTTCAGCCCGCGGAGGTTTAGTATTTAAGATTTGTAATTCTCATTTATGAGAGATCCCTCCGTAAGCGTTATAATTCCAACCTTCAACAGACGTGAATTTGTGCTCGAGGCGGTCCGCTCGGTCCTGGAGCAGACGTTCGAGCCTCTCGAGCTCATCGTCGTCGACGACGGCTCGACCGACGGCACTGCCGATGCGCTCCGTGGCCTGGGCGATAGGAGGCTTCGGGTCATCGAGCAGAAAAACAGGGGGGTATCGGCTGCCAGAAACGCCGGAGTGGCTGTCTCGCGGGCGCCGCTCGTCGCCTTTTTGGACTCCGACGACCTGTGGCTGCCCCAAAAGCTTCAGGTCCAAACCGCCTACATGGATGCCAACCCGGACATATCGATCTGTCAGACGGAGGAGCTCTGGCTGCGCCGGGGAAGGCGGGTCAACCCCAAGTCCAAGCACAGAAAGCGCTCCGGCTGGATATTCGAAGACTGCCTGCCGCTTTGCATAGTCTCCCCATCGGCTACGATGATGCGCAGGCTTGCCTTCGATGCCCTGGGAGGCTTCGACGAGGGGCTGTTGGCATGCGAGGACTACGACCTGTGGCTGCGCGCCTCCCTAAGATACCAGATCTCGACGCTTTCGGAGCCGCTCATCGTCAAGAGGGGAGGCAGGCCCGACCAGCTCTCGGCACAGTGGGGTCTGGATATGCACAGGATCGCCGCGCTCGAGAAGATAATGGAAGATCCGCTTCTGAGCGAAGAGCGGAGGCGGCTCGTCCTGGCGGAGATAAAAAGGCGCTCCCGCATAGTTTCGGCGGGAGCGCGAAAGCGCCTGAATACGGCGCTCAGCAGGGACTACGCCTCGAAGGCGGACCTCTTGGGCTAGATCTTGGAGCGGGTGCGCGCGCGCGCCGTAGCCCGTTCCCTGGCCTCGGCCGCCCTCTGTTCGGCCTCGATGAATCTGCGCCTGCCCCTCTCGACAGCCATATCGACCTTGTTCCTGGGGGCCCCGTCGCCGTGGCTCTTTATCACGTCGATTCTATGGCCCTCGGCATTCCTCTCGTAGCGAGTCAGGTATTCGACGACCTCCTTGGGCAGCCTTGGCGCGCCTCGGAGGACCTCATTGGCGGGGCGCATGAAATCACTGAGGGTGAGGCTTTTCATCTCGGCCGCGCGGAAGCCCCGGTAACCTTCGGAACGGGTCACGCCCAGCGCGCCCTCGGCCATTATCTCCCAGTGCAGAGTTCCCGAGGGCATCGTGCTCTCCCGGTTAAAGTAGTCGCGGACGGCGTGCTCTATCGCAACGCTCTTGTCCTCCACGTCCATCCTGAGAAAACCTTTGCCGTGGCGGGCCGCTATCTCCCTTGCGATGGAGCTTATCTCCGTCTCCCCGAGGCTCAATTCGCCGGAGGTGATGAGAGCCTTTCGAATTCCGTCGGGGAAGGGGTTGCGGGCCTTCGGGCCGTCGCCTCCTCCTCCTCCTCCTCCCTTTTTTGCCTCCAGCTCCTGCCTCACCGCCTCGGACATTAGATCGAGCTGCTCGCCTTTGGTCATGATTATGTCGCCGACATTTACCAGCCTTTCCATCTCCCCTTCGGCGCGGACCTCCTTGCCGGGCTTGCCCCGGATCTCAACGTCCCAGTTTTGCTCGACCAGCTCCGCCAGGTCGACGCGGGGGTCTATCATGTGGAGTTGGCCTGTAACCGGGTGCCTCGCCCAATTGTCAACGGGTGTCATCCTCGACCCGGTGTAAGGATCGGTCAGCAGCGTGTCGACGAAGCGCCTCTTGGCCTTCTCCAACGCCCTCTCCTCTGCGACGTCAGGGTCCATCAGCAGCGCGTTCGCGAATTCTCCCGTGCTACGGGCGAAGCTGGACACCGCCCTGAGGTGCGGGTGGCTCTCCCTGGTCGTCCTCGGATCCTCCATCGGCCTGCTCATGTCCACGGCGGCGTTGCCGTTGAACATGGAGCGAGCCTTCCAGACCACGCCTCCGACGAGCGCCAGAGCCGTGGCGACGATACCCGCGTACCAGCCGGCGTCGGAGCCCTCCTCGTACGAGCTTTCGGCGGGCACGAGCTCGGCGAACTCTCCGCAGTCGGGAGCGCCCTCCACGGCCTCGCCCTCGCAGACGATCCTGCCCTCGCCGAGGGCCATGCAAAGATCGTCGCCCAGGTTGCAGATCTTGACGTCTGAATTCATGCTGTCCGACATAAGCTATCTCCCCTCAAGCGTTTAAGCCCTCACCCCGGCCTCGGCCATCTGAAGTCCTCGGCCCAGGACTGCGAGCTCAAACTCGATGACGTTTCTGTCCCCCACGTCCTCAGTCTCATGATATTCGCGCCTGCGCTGCTTCACGAAGGTTGCAAGCCTCTCCCCCTCCTCATCGTCCTGTGCGGCCATGCCCTTCCACTCGTGCAGCGCTGCGAAGTATGTGGGGGTGGGCTCCCAGCGGCCGCGCTCGTCGATGAGCCCGACCTCCCTGGCGAGGCTTGCGAGCCTGGCCCGCTCTTCGCCCTCGGCTCCCAGCGAGCGCCTTATGAGGTCGCGCCTGCGCAGCTCCAGTATCGCCACGCGCGCGGTGTCCGCGTCCTCGACCTGAGGCATCGCCTCGGTCGCGATCTCCAGGAGCATCTCGCCGGGCCTGAACTCCATGCCGTCATCCTCGTAGTCCTCGAGCAGCACCCCGTCCTCGTCGACCATGCGGCGAAACTTGTCGTTGACAGGGACGTGCATGAAGTGCAGGGCAGCCATCGTCTGCTGAAGGCTGTGTGCCGTCATGATGCTCGACTCCTCCGCGTATTCCTCCGCCAATATGCCCAGCATCTCGTCCTGTCTCTGTGGCGGTAGCTTCGCGAAGGCCGGGTCGGCCCTGAGCTCCTCTATCCTCTCCTCGAGCTCCTCCGCGTCGTCCCTGTCGACTTCGTCGGTGAGCGAATCGAAGCTCAGCTCTTTGTAGAACTCCGCGGTGTCGCGCTCGTCGCCGACGCCGGAGAGCAGCACCGTAAGAACATCCACCGGAAGGCCGCTGTTGGTCTCGGGATCGTAGCGCTGTATGAGCCTGGAGTCCTCGACGTCCCGGTCGATGAGCCTGGCTACCTTGCGGTCGAACTCGCCATCGTCATTCATGCCGGAGCCGGCCAGCCTGGCCGCGTCTATGGCCGAAGGCATCAGCGCGTGCGTGACCTTGCCCAGTCCCACCGCGATGAGCGCGCCCGGCACGGCCAGCCACCTCGTGTACCACGGCGTGTCCAGCGCGCCCCTGAAGAGCGTGTCTTCGGCATCCGCCCATGAGCCCTCCGTGGCGCGGGCGGCGATGTCGCTGTGGTATGCCATCGCATCGCCCATCGCCATGCGCTGGATTCCCATGATGCCCAGGTCGATCAGAAAGCCGAGGCCGGCGAGCCTGGACGCCGCCTTAAGCCCCAGGCCGCGGGCTAACTTGACGCCGCGCATTCCGGTGGCGATCCTCAGCGCGTCCGGGATGAAGAACGCTCCGAAGCCTATCGCGCTCCTCGTGTCCAGGTCCATGTCCTCCGGCAGGACCGTGTCGGCTATCGCGCAGGACAATAGCCCCGGCCCGATGCCGTAGGCGATGTTCGCCACACCTCGGGCTGCCTTGAACGGCAGCTTGAGTACCGTGGCGCCGCCCCTGACGGCCGTCCTCATGGACAGGCCGCCCGCGAAGTTCGCCTTCAATGCGTTGGTGATGGCGCGCCCTATGGTGCCCCTGCTCGTGATCGTGAGTTCTAAGACCTTTCCGCCCTCGCCCGCGACTATCCTCTGGTCGAGAACCCTCGACAGGGTGGGCAAGAGCTTGACGTTGCCGCGCGCCGCTTCGTAGATGCGGCTCCCGGCTGCGTGTCCTGTCGTCGACATAACGTGCATCGTCGCTATCACGCAGGCGAAGTGCTCCTGCGGCTGGTGTATCGCGCTTATGCCTACGATGTCGGCGATCTCCATGGCGCCGAGCAGGCTCACGACGCTTATCGCCAAACCGGGGGCGCCGAGCCTTACGCGTTCCTTGAACGTTTCCGCCACCGCGCCCCTGTTCCTGGCGAGCCAGCGCTTTCCATTCTCCTTGGTGAGCCACTTGTCGAGGTTCTCTATCGTAAGGTTTCGCTCGATGTGGCGGGCAACCTTCTCGTGGATCCTCTCGCTCGATGCGAGCTCGAGGAGTTCGGGGACCTTCTTCGCGCTGATCCCGGCAACCTCGGCGATCCTTAGGATCTCGGCCTCGACCCTTATCGTGGCCGTCTCGGCGGGGGCCTCGATCTTGGAGGTCATCGACTCGGCAGAGCGCCATATCGACTGGGGCAGCGCAGCCTCGCCGGTGAAGGACAGCTCCATCGATTCGGTGTAGCGGCACTCCGGAGTCGCCCGCGTCTCAGGCGCCGTGCGGGCCTCCGCCTTGCTCGTGCGCTCCTGTTCGCGAACCGCGGCCTCGGCCGTCTGGGAGGGCGTCTCGGCGGTGTTTTTTATCCTATTTTCAGACATTTAGCGCACCCCTTCCCTAAATAAACGAAAATCCCCCTCGCCTATATTATCGGCAGGCGAGGGGGGGTGAGTTGCGCCTCTTTGCGAATAAATTCAGAGATATTATCTAGAGATATTATCTAATGATTACTGGTAGTTAATATTATTTACTATTTGAGTTTGGATCTGCCCTTCATGCGCTCGCGGGCGACGCTTATCCTCTCCCGGGCCTTGGCGATGCGCTCGCGGGCCCTGTCCTCCACAGACTCGGACATGGCCCTGACCCTGGATCTGGCCCCAACCGTTCCCTTGATCGAGCGGACCCTGGCCGCGGCCGCCCTGTCGGCGATGGCGTCCATCGGCGTCACTATCTCCAGATCCAGTAAGCTCTCGTGGGGGCGCTTCTCGATCTCTATTTCGATGACGCCGGCCAACACCTCTATGCCCATGAGCCGCCGGTGAAAGGTCATGCCGTCCTTGAGGCCGTCGCTCACGTGCAGCTTCCCGGTCGCCTTCTGTATGTCGTGGGCGAAGTTCATGCTTATCACCTTTTTCTGCTCCTTTGACAGCGAGTCGAAGCCAGACAGGTGTTCCCTTATGAAGGCCTCGTTGGTTCGGTACATCTGCTCCATCTGAAGCTGTCTCAATGGTTCCGAAGGATCGAACTCATAGGGGTTCCAGTCCGGCCTCTCCCACGCCGGCTCGCCGTGCATCCTGTACAGCCCGACTCCCTTGGGCTTTGGCGCCGCCTTCGGAGCGGCCTCCTTGACGACCAGGTCGCTCTCGACTATGGCCAGGACCCTGTTCTTGTCCATCTTGCTGCCGTAGCCGCGCGGCGAGCCCCCGGCCCTCTTCGGGTCGCAGCCCCAGTTGTCCTTTTCGCTGAACGTCGAGCGATTCGCCTGGGCCTCTGCCGTCTTCAGTGACTCGAAGACGCGGCTCAGGTCGTGAGTCGCCTTGGTCGCCACCTCGGGCACGATGCTGATGTCGTACTGCCAGCCGCCCTTTTCGTGATAGGTGCGCTTGACGACTACCTCGACGCCCCGGTCCTTGAGCTCAGAGAAGACGACGAGCGGATGCACGTAGGATTCGGTCTCCACGAAGGCGACCCTGCCGCGTATCTCGAGCTTGCCCTTGCGAAACGCCGCGCGGGAGGCCTCCATGAACTTCTCAGTTCCCCTGTAGTACATCTCGAAGCGCTCGGGATTGCTCAGGACTTCGGGGACCTTGCGCAGGATCTCCTCGGTCGGCACCTTCTCGAACTCGCCGCCTCTGTCGCCGTGTATCATCGCCATGATGATCCAGTTGGCCCTCATCGCCTCTGACTCGCCTATGAGGTGGTCGCCTGCGTGAGCGGCGGCGATGGCCCTCTCCGCCATAGCCGGATCGGTTATGATGCCGCGCCCGATCGCCTCGGCCATCACGCGGTCGGTGTCCATGTGGTTGCCCACGACCCTGACCACGCCTTTCAGCGCCCCTTCGTTCCTAAGGCGCCATACCTCGGCCGTGGCGGTCTTTCCCTCCATGCCTACCGCGTGGTGGTCGGCGAGCACGGAGTCCTGTCCCCTGGCCTCCGGCACGTTCTCGGGTATGAAGTCGACGAAGAGCACCTTCTCGCCCAGCCCGACGCCCTCGAAGGCCCTGGAGACGTCCTTGCCCTCGATGCTCACACCCTCGACGGCCTTGCTGCCGCCCGCGCCTATGATGCTGCCCAGCGCCATGAGGGCGCCGGTCACCGCGGCCCCGGCCTCCGATATGCCTTCCTCTATTCTCTCCCAGAATGTAGGTTCGAACCCCTCCTTCTCCGTGATCTCGTCGCTTGATACGTCGCGGCTAGCGCAGGATTCGGCCGCGCAGTCGCTCGGGACGTCCTTGTGATAGGTCAGAAGCGTGTTTCGGCCGGAGATGCCCGTGTAGTCCAGGAGCCTCCTGATGGCCGGCAGGACGTTTATGGTGCAAAGCATGGTGCCCGCTACGGCGGCCGCCGTCCGCAAGGCGGATGGCCCCTCCGAGGAGACGTCGACGTCGGCGTCGACGTCCATGTCGGCTCCTATCGGCTGGCCTGTGATATCAGGGTTTAGACGTATCGATGCACGAAGATCTTCATAGGACATGGATATACCCCTCTGATAAAAAAAGATCCCCCGCCCGCGATACGATTATCGGACGGGGGGACGCGCGAGTTGCGGCGGCCCAAAAAAAAGGTCCCCGGGGGCCCCATATCATTATATATGTTTGGGGCGGCCAAGCGCACCGAAGCCGGCTCCCGCGAAAAAAAGTCCTCCTTTTTCCGATGAACCTGTAAAAAGGAGGCACTTTTTTTCGCTCGCGCCGTCCCTAATCACGGAGGCCGTTCGACAAGCTGAATGTGGCAGAAGGTGCCGCTATGACGGAGCACTTCGGAGGGACTTTTCGCAGCGTGGCTCGAGGAGGCCGGATACAGAAGCCTATATGTACCGGCCGACGAAAGCCCCCGACGAGCCGGCGTCTGAGGCGAGGAGGGATAGCGAGAAAAGTTCCCCAAAGTGCTCCGTCTGATGAGTCAGGGATTCGGCTTTATTACTCCTAGCCGCCTGTCGAACTTGTTTTATTTGCCCTTGCGGCGGAAGCGGGAGAAGAAACCGGGGCGCTTGGCCTTTCCGGTCCCCTCGGCCTTGCGGCCCCTTCCCCTCTGATCCTCGCGCCTCTCGTCGCGCATCTCCTTAAGGGTAGCCTGGACCATGGCGTTCCCACGCGCCTCGACATAGCGGTCGAAGAGCTTGCGCAGGGCGCCCGGCTTGAACCTGCTCTTGTTCGTCTTTTTGTCCACCTCGAGATACTCCCTCCAGGTGCCGTCGCGCTTGGCGGCCTCAAGCGTCTCATAGACGCCCTGAGCGAGCGCGACCCTGTCGTTCTCCCTGAGCGCGTCGAAGTCGAAGGCGCTGCCCCTGAACTCCTCGTGCAGCTTGCTCAGGATGATCGCCGCCTCTCCGGTCAGCGCCTTGGTGACCACCTCGTCCTGCGACGGCGCGGCCTCGGGCTCCGGCTTGGCATCCGGCGGCGGCGGCGGGACGCTGGTCATGGAGTGGACGTCGACGGGTGCCTCGCCGTTGCCCCGCTTCATCTCGACGACGATCTGCCTCCAGTAATCCACCGCCTCGACGGTGAACCTGTCGTCCTTGATGAGGCGTTCTCCCAGCTTCCGGTTGTTCAAGATATCCTGCGACAACTGATCCGCGACATCTCTTTGCATCTCGGGGGACAGCTGTGCAAAGTCCGGATCTATCATGCCCATCTCCGCCACCGCGCCCCTGATGGAGGATATCGCGTTGCCTATCGGCGTGCCGGGCTGGGCCATGCGCGCCAGCAGCGCGGCGGACGGACCCATCGTGGCGTTCGCGTCGCCGCGGCCTATGCCCTGCCAGTGATGGATGGCCTCTATCGTGAAGCGGCCGTCGGCCATGAAGCGCTCGGCGTTCCCGGGCTTTAGCATGTCCGTCCAGAACTTCTGTGCGATCCGCCTCTGCTCGTGCTCGGGGAGCGCCGCGAAGCCGCGGTCGACCTGGCGCATGGCGGAAAGCCTTCGTTCAAACTCGTCGACCCCCACGGTCGAGTCGCCGTCCGGGCGGTCCGGTATCACCTTCGGGCCTATCGGGATCGGCCTCGGCGCTTGGGCCGCATCGGACGGCCGCTCGCCCCCGCGCATGGCGGCGGACTGGAGCTGGGCACCTTCGTCGGGCAGCTTGCCGAACATGACCTGGTGCACGCCCATCATCAGGTGGCGCACCTCCACGTCGACGAGCCGGCCGTCTTTCTCGGCCTCGGTCGGCTGGGTCTGTATCCATCTCTCGACGACCCTGAGCTGGAAGCGGTCGTAGTCGCGCTCCAGGACGTCGGTCACCTTCTTGGGGAAACGCAGGAAGAGGTCCTGCATCTTCGGTTCAAGCGCCTCGAACCAGTCCCTGTACGCCTCGGACGCTCCCTCTGGAGCCTGAAGCATAGGCGGGCGCGGCGTGCCGCTGGGCGGCGTGGGCGCGTCGCTCGTGAGCGGGGCCTTCATGTTCACCGTCATCGCGTGGTCGAAGGAGGGGTCCTTGGCGTTCATATACCTGCCGCGCATGAGATGTTGCTTTATCCATGCGTACGGGAGCGGGCCGCGCCTGAAGACGCCTCCGCTCAACTTCCTCTTAATGTGCCTCCATTGTTTCGGATCGCTCGACTTGAAGATATGGCGCTCTATCATGAGCCTTCTGGCCCACAGCTCGGAGTATTCGGCTAGCTCCTGAGGGGAGATCCCCTCCCGTCTCACATGCGAATCGTCGCGGAGGATATCGTAGACCTGCTCGCGGATCTTCAGATACTTCTTCCTGAGCCTCTTCGCGTCGCGCGGTTTGACATGGCCGCCTATGATGATCTTGCCCAGGCCGTCTACGGCGACCTCCGCAATGTTGTCCTGGATCCTGCCCGAGGCGAAGTCGTAGCCGCCGACCCCGAATTCGCCGAGGTTCGGCAGGTCGCGGAAGCCCGCGATCGCGCTCGCGAGGTCCACCTTTCTCCTGACGGGGATGCCCTTGTAGACCTCGCGCGCGGCGAGCTGGTCGTGGACGCGCATGATCCTCGCGAGCTCCTCGGCGATGTCGTATGCGGTGTCCGTCTTCTTGGCACTTGCCTTGGCGGCCTTTGCGGGCTTCTGCGCCTTTGGCGTCTTCGGCGCCTTCGCCTTCTTCGCCTGCTTGGGTTTCTTTGTCCTTTCGGAACCGGCCGAGCGCAGGACGCGCTTTACGCCGAAGACGGCCAAACCCAGCCCCGCCGCCGCGATCGCCACCTTGTAGCCGTGGTCGACGGCGAACTCCGTCACCGCCTCCAGCGCCCCGTCGAACCAGCCCCGGCTATCCTCGGCCTCATCCTCGACAGCCGGTTCGACAGCCGGGGCCGCGGGCTTAGGTTCCTCGGCGGGCGTCGTCTCGGGAGCATCCTGCATCAGCGGCGTTCCGTCGCTTCGGTAGTACACCTTCCAAAGGCCGCCGCCGGCGTTGCAGACTCCGCCGACGCCGTCGAGCGTTTTCACCCACTCGTTCACCGATGCGCCTTCCTCCATCGGCAGCTCGTTCATCGGGCCCATCGTGCGGTTATCGCAGCCGGGGTAGTCGTCCAGCCCGCAGGTCCTTCCGTTCAGCCCGCAGACGTTGGTCTTGAGAATGTCCTCTCCCATACGTGCACCTCTGCCAGAGTTGTTTTTTTGCGGTTCGTCAGGCTTATCGGTCGGACGGCTCCAAAGTTGCGCAGAAAAAGGCGAAAAATATCATTTAATAACTCTTATATTTCAGCAGCTTAGTAGTGGACGCCGATGATGCCCAGCGCGGAGAAGGAGGGGTGGAAGCCGCCCTTGTATACCAGCGTGTTCGGCACCCCGTTCACCGTCTGCCTGATCTCGTCGTAGAAGAAGAGGTCCTCCTGCGCGACGAGACCGAAATAGAAGTACTTCTTCCAGATGAAGGCGACGCCGCCGCCTACCGAGGGGCCGTAGCCCAGGCTCGTGACCTTCCCGTCGCCCGCGCCCGGCGCGTCGGGCAGGATCGATGCCCGAAGGCCCGCTCCCGCCTTGGCGAACGGCAGGATACGAAGCGTCGGGAAGTCGGTGAGCGCGTCTAGAATCAGGAAGTACTTGGTGGCGACGACCGCGGAGGCGTAGTGGACGCGGTTGCCGGAGTTGCTCTCGGTGGAGTAGAGTCCCTGGAGCTCGGTGGAGAACCAGTCGTAGATGTTCCAGCCGAAGATAAAGCCGAAGGCCGGCTCGATGTCGTGGCCCATGCTCTGGCCCGTGGTCTGGTCGGTGTCGAAGTCGATCTGCGTGACCCCCGGCTCCAGGGCGAGATATGGTCCCGAGTTGAAACCCCTCTGCGGCCTGGCCTGGGTCGACAGCGGCGCCATCGTGGCTATGAGCGCCAGGGCTATGAGGGTCCTCTTGAACACGGCGCCATTCTTACCGTTCGCCACCCAAAACACAAGCTTGCCTCGCACAGCCCGCTTCGGACGTCCCTCTGTCTTCGAGCATGCTACCGCGGCGTTTTGGGGCACTCCCCTTCGTCGCTGGGCGCGCTCGCCTCGCTACTCGTTGCGAAAAATCGAATGTCTTCTATATCTTGGTGTCTTCCTGCCTGTCAGGCCCCAAGATCATGAAGACATACCGATTTTTCGCTTCCTCATACGCTCGGTCTCGCATCCCCGCCCGCTGGGCGAGGATGAGCGCCTTTAGGCTCCTCAGGGGAGTGCCCCAAAACGCCGCCGCATACCTAGTTAATCTCATTCACGTCCGGCGCGGGCAGCTGAACTCAGCTTTCGTGAAAAGACCAGAATAGCATTTATTGTAGCCTTGATGGGACGGCCTCCGTGATTCGGGCCGGCGCGAGCGAAGAAAAGTGCCTCCTTTTATGTCATCCTGAGGCGTTGTTTCTGCCACGGAGCACTTTGCAACCGTATCGACGCCGAAGGATCCCCCAAATCCAGTGTCCTCTGTCTTAACGGGGTCCTTCGTCGCTCCACGGTTGGCAAGGCCTTAACGACACAAGACGCTCCTCAGGATGACAGACAAGGGAGCCGGCTTTATTACGCATAGCCGCCAAAAGCTTCCGAAGCGCTCCGTCTGATGAGCTAGGCCGCGGAAGATGCGTCAGCTAGGTTTATGTGCCGCCTTGTAAAGGGGGTGGGGCTCTGATAGGAATGCGGGATATGAAGCTCGTTCTGGCTACGAGAAACGAGGGGAAGGTGAGGGAGCTGCGGAGGATGCTCGAGGGGCTGGATGTCGAGGTGAGCTCGCTCGCAGATCACCCTGAGGTGCCCGAGGTCGTGGAGGACGGCGAGACCTTCCTGGACAACGCCCGAAAGAAGGCGCGCGCGGTCTGCGAGGTCACGGGGCGCGCGGCACTGGCCGACGACTCGGGGCTTGTGGTCGAGGCCCTGGGCGGCGAGCCCGGCGTGCGCTCGGCCCGCTACGCCGGCAGGCAGGGCGACCACGAGGCCAACAACCGAAAGCTCATGAGGGAGATGGAGGGCGTGCCGGACGGCGAGAGGCAGGCCGCCTTCGTGTGCGTGATGGTGCTGGCGATCCCGGGCGGCGAGGAATACGACGTGGAGGGCCGCTGCGAGGGCGAGATCGCGCGCGAGCTGAAGGGCGAGGGCGGCTTCGGCTTCGACCCGCTCTTCTTCGTGCCCTCCGAGGGGAAGACGATGGCGGAGCTACCGATGGAGCGAAAGAACTCCATCAGCCACCGGGGACAAGCACTACGCAATATATGTGGAATTTTACAGAGGATTATTGCAGAAAAGACAGTTTGATGAGGTTATATTGGGGCAGGAGGAGTTAGAACGGTTCATGAAGATTAAGGAACGAGAGGCAGCAGTTGAACTTCGAAAGCAGGGATTGACGTATAACGAAATACGTCAATCTCTTCGAGTTTCGAAGAGCTCACTTAGCAGGTGGCTGCAGGAAGTTCCCTACGAGCCTCGGAAGGATGCGCTTGAAAGGAGAAGGGTGGCTAGCATTAGGAATGGGCAGATCTTACATGATAGGAAACTTGATCGAGTGTCGAAAATTGTGCGGAAGGCAAAGAGTGAGATGGGTTCATTAACCTTGCAGTCGCTGAAGTTGCTCGGTGCCATGGCCTATTGGTGTGAGGGTTCCAAGACGAATGATTCGATAGTAAAGTTTACAAATTCTGATCCAGGCCTTGTCAGATTGATGGCCCACTGGTTTCGATCGGTTTGTAAGGTGCCTGATGATAAGTTAAAGGTCCATGTTCGCATTCATAAAGACATAGACCAACTGAAGGCTAAGGAATATTGGTCGAGTGTGACTGGAATCCCAATGAAGCAATTTTATAGGACTACTTATAAGGAGAGCGATTCGAAGGGAAAGAGAGGAAATCGGCTTCCGTATGGGATAGCATCAATCATAATATGCGATACGGATCTCTTCTATCAAATCAGGGGATGGGCAGAAGCAGTCGAAGCGAAGATAGTTGATGAATCGGGGTGTAGCGCAGCTTGGTAGCGCGTCTGGTTTGGGTCCAGAAGGTCGCCGGTTCAAATCCGGCCGCCCCGACAGCGCAAAGGGCCCATAGCTCAGTGGATAGAGCATCTGCCTTCTAAGCAGAAAGCCGCAGGTTCGAGTCCTGCTGGGCCCGCAAGAAAAGGAGGACCCCCTAAGGGTCCTCCTTATTCGTCAGAGCAGCGCTACAACGTACAGAGGCTATAATACGTGACGAGCAGCGCTCGGAACGAATGGCCTCTATCGTCAGAGCAACGCGACAATCCTGGTGGGCACGCAAAAAAGGCGCCCGTACGGAGCGCCTTTTTCACAAATCCTTTGAGAGTGGTTCTTTTCAGCTCACCCAGTCCTTCAGCTGCTTGCCCGGCTTAAAGCGCGGAACCTTGCGAGCCTTGATGTTGATCACGGCGCCCGTCTGCGGGTTGCGCCCCGTGCGCGCGCGGCGCTTGGAGACGTAGAACGTCCCGAAGCCCGTCAGCGTGATCTTGTCGTTCTTGCGCATGCACTTGCTTACGTTGTGCGTCACGGAGTTCAGCACCTGCTCCGCCAGCGACTTGGAGATCCTGCAGTCCTTCGCGATGTAGTTGATCAGTTCGGCCTTTGTCATGATGTCACCCCCTTTCCCTTAGTGGATTCGGAGTGCGGCCGGATGAAATGCTTGGTGTGCGTGCGTTAGCCGCCATCCGTGGACGCAAATCTACTTTTCGAGGAGCGTCATGTCAAACAAAAAGGATTCGGCGGAGGCTTATTTTTCCGATATCAGCGGGCGGACGGGTATGCGACGCGCTTTTCGCAAGCCCCTCCGCTGAGTCGGCGCATTGCCGGCAAAGCCTTTAGTTATCGGCTTCTTAGGGCCCCAGCCGTCGCCCGAAATCGTTTGACTTTTCACTGCTCCAAATGCAGAATCCGCACGATTCAGAGCAGCGGACCATCAGCCATCAGTCACAAGCCATAGGCGTCAGCCGATGGGGGCTTGCGGTCCCCTCGGGCAGCTGTCCGGAAAATATCACGGATAGCGGTTCAACGACCGACAGGAGAAGAAGATGAGCAGCGCAGCAGAGGTCATCCCGATCAACATAGAAGACGAGATGAAGGGCTCGTATCTCGATTACGCGATGAGCGTGATCATAGGCCGCGCCCTGCCGGACGTCCGCGACGGTCTCAAGCCCGCCCACAGAAGGATCCTGTACGCCATGTACAAGGAGGGGATCCTCTCCAACAAGCGCTACTCCAAGTGCGCCGGAGTCGTGGGCGAGGTCCTCAAGAAGTACCATCCGCACGGCGACGCGGCGGTCTACGACACGCTGGTGCGCATGACGCAGGACTGGAACATGCGCTACCCGCTCATCGACGGACAGGGCAACTTCGGCTCGATCGACGGCGACTCGGCTGCGGCCTACCGCTACACGGAGGCCAGGCTCAAGCAGATGGCGGAGGACCTTCTCGCCGACATCGACAAGGAGACGGTAGACTTCGCGCCCAACTTCGACGAGACGACGACCGAGCCGGTCGTACTGCCGGCGAGGCTTCCCAACCTGCTCATCAACGGCTCCGACGGAATCGCGGTGGGCATGGCCACCAAGATCCCGCCGCACAACCTGACCGAGGTTGTGGGCGCGCTAGTTGCTCTCATCGACAAGCCCGACATGACCGTCAAGGAGCTCATGAAGCACGTGCCTGGTCCCGACTTCCCGACAGGAGCCTTCATACACGGCCGCGAGGGCATCAAGTCCGCCTACGAGACCGGCCGCGGCCAGATCAAGATGCGCGCTCGCGCGATGATCGAGCCCATGGCCAGGGGCGACCGAGAGTGCATAGTGGTCACCGAGATCCCCTACCAGGTCAACAAGGCCCGCCTCATCGAGCGCATCGCGGATCTGGTCCGCTCCGGCAAGGTCGAGGGCATCTCCGACATACGCGACGAGTCCGACCGCGACGGCATGCGCATCGTGGTGGAACTCAAGAGGGGCGTGGTCGCGGGCATCGTCCTCAACCAGCTGTACGCGCATACGCAGCTGCAGACAGGCTTCGGCATAATCCTGCTGGGCATCGTGGCCGGGCAGCCCAGGCTCATGGGACTCAAGGAGATGCTCACGCTCTTCATCGACCACCGCAAGGAGGTCGTCACCAGGCGCACTGCCTTCGATCTGCGCAAGGCGGAGGAGCGCGCGCACATATTGGAGGGCCTCAAGATCGCCGTCGAGAACATCGACGAGGTCGTGGCGCTGATCAAGAAGTCGAAGGAGCCCGCCGCCGCCCGCGCGGGCCTCATGAAGCGCTTCAAGCTCTCGGAGCGGCAGGCGCAGGCGATCCTGGACATGAGGCTCGCAAGGCTCACCGGCCTCGAGCGGAACAAAATCGTCGCCGAGCACAAGGAGATCCAGGCTCTCATCAAGGAGCTCAAGGCGATACTCGCCGACGAGCGCCGCATCTACGCGATAATCCGCGACGAGCTGGAGCAGGTGAAGAAAAAGTACGGCGACGAGCGCCGCACCGTCATAAAGGGCAAGGCTGAGGAGCTCTCCGTCGAGGACCTCATACAGGAGGAGGAGATGGTGGTCACCGTCTCCCACCGCGGCTACATCAAGCGCAACCCGATCAGCATCTACCGCGCTCAGCGCAGGGGAGGGCGCGGCAAGCAGGGCATGGTCACGCGCGAGGAGGACTTCGTCGAGGATCTGTTCATCGCCTCCACGCACAGCTACGTCCTTATCTTCACCATGGCGGGCAAGGCCTACTGGCTCAAGGTCCACGAGATACCGCAGGTGGGGCGCGTCGCGCGCGGGCAGGCGATCACCAACCTCGTGAACATGTCCAGCGACGAGAGCATCGCGGCGATCCTGCCGGTCAAGGAGTTCACGGAGGGCCAGTTCGTCTTCATGGCCACGAAGAAGGGCGTGGTCAAGAAGACCGACCTCATGGCCTACTCCAACCCTCGTTCCGGCGGCATCATCGCCACCTCCATCGACAAGGGCGACGAGCTGATATCGGTCAGGCTTACCTCAGGCAGCCAGCAGATCTTCATCACCACTCGCAACGGTCAGGCGATACGCTGCGAGGAGGGCGAGATACGCGCTATGGGGCGCACCGCCCGCGGCGTCCGCGGCATATCGCTCAAGAAGGGCGACGAGGTCGTAGGGATGGAGGCGCTGGTGGCCGACGTGCCGATTTTGACCGTCACGGAGCGCGGCTACGGCAAGCGCACCGCGCTCGACGAGTACAGGATCCAGTCGCGCGGCGGCTCCGGGATATTCACCATCAAGATCTCAGATCGCAACGGCCCGGTGGTGGGCGCGCTGCAGGTGACCGACGGCGACCATATCATAATCGTCACCGACGGCGGCAAGGTCATACGCTCCCGCGCCAAGGAGACCCCGACGATAGGGCGCAGCACGCAGGGAGTGAGGCTCATCTCGCTGGACAAGGGCGAGAAGGTCGTCACCGTCGCCAAGGTCGTCGAGGAGGACGGCGAGTGATGGTCCGCCTCCCCGCCGCTGTCATCATCGCGTGCGCGCTGCTCCTCTCGGCGTGCGACAGGACCAGCTCCGACTTCGAATCCGAGATCACAAAGGCCGAGGCCTACGTCGGCGTGGGCGAGGCGGACAAGGCGCTCTACGCCTACCGCGACATAGCCGACAGGTACGCCGACGACGGGCGCTGGGCGGGCGTGATGCTCAGGATCTCCGAGCTGTACTCCACGGTCTTCGCCGATGCTAAGTCCGCCGAGGAGGCGCTCTCGAAGGTCCTGGACAGGGCGCCGCTTACCGAGGCGGGCAGGCTCGCCAGGCTGGCCCGGGCTGGGCTTCGCGAGTCGCACGGCGATTACGCCGGCGCCATCGAGGATTACACAGCATACCTCAAGCACTTCCCGGAGCACGAGGGAGCGATGCGCGCCAGGCTCATGCTCGCAGGCGTCTATCTCACCGCGGGCGACTTCAGGCAGTCCCGCGTGGAGGTCAAGCCGCTCGTCGAGGGGAAGAACGTGCCCGAAGATGTCAGGGAGAAGGCGCTCTTCGTGGGAGCGGAGAGCTTCTTCCTGGAGGGCAACGTCAGGCGCGCCTCGAGCTACTACCGGTGGCTCATCAAGGACTTTCCCGATTCGGCGCTGGTGCCGGAGGCCAAGCTCCACCTTGCCAGCTGCATCGAGGAGATGGGCTATCTGGGCATAGCCAAGGACGTCACGCGCGACGCCGCGAAGGACTACCCGAACAAGGGCGTCATTGAGGCCAGGCTCGAGAGCATAGACGAGCGCGGCACCAAGTCAGCTGGAGAGATGTTCGATGAGGTGGGCGCCCCTGAGGCGAAGGGCGGTGAGGAGACGAAAACTGTTTACAAAGAGGGCGGGCTAAATTAGCTTCGGCAACCCTATGAAACGAAAGTCATTCTGAGCGAAGCGAAGAATCCCCTGGGCTCCATGGGATCCTTCGGCTCTGCCTCAGGATGACACACAGTGATAAGGAGATAGACATGGCATCGGAAAAGACGCTGGCGATCATCAAGCCCGACTCGCTCGAGAAGGGCATCATAGGCGACATAGTCGTGCGCATGGAGAACGCCAACCTCAAGATCGTGGGCATGAAGATGCTCCAGCTCGACGTCACCAAGGCCGAGGGATTCTACGCGGTGCACAAGGACAAGCCCTTCTTCGAGAGCCTGGTCAAGTTCATGGTCTCGGGCCCCTGCGTCGTGGCGACGCTGGAGGGCGAGAACGCGATCAACAAGTGGCGCGAGACGATGGGCGTGACCGACCCGGAGAAGGCCGCCGAGGGAACGATTCGCCGCGACTTCGGCACGAGCATCGAGCGCAACGCGGTGCACGGCTCGGACGCCCCGGACACTGCCGAGTTCGAAGTCAAGTTCTTCTTCGAGCCGGGCGAGTTGGTGGAGTACGAATGGGTCTAGAAGACCGTTATCCGTGATCCGTGACCCGTGATCCGACTTCACGGGAGTAGCCCATAGCAGTTACGGATTACGGATCACGGATTAGGGATCACGGATTACGGATCACGATGTATGAAATAATCGATCATACCGCAGATGTTGGAATAAGGGTGACAAGCCCCTCTCTGGAGGGGCTTTTTGTCGAGGCGGCCGGCGCGATGTTCGACATGATGGTGGAGCAGAGGCGCGCGCTCATCCCCTCCATCGAGGTGCCGGTTCAGATCCTGGCTCCGACGCTGGATGAGCTCATGGTCAGGTGGTTGTCCGAGCTGCTCTACGTCTTCGAGACCCGCAGGCTCGTCTTCACCAACTTCTGGATAGACGAGTTGGGCGAGGGAAGGCTGGTCGGCTCCGCCAAGGGCCTCAAGTTCGATTCGGCCAGGCACGCGCAGAAGCTGGCCATAAAGGCGGTCACATATCACCGTATCAGGGTCGAGCGCTTCGAAAGGGGCTGGATGGCCGAGGTCGTATTCGACATATGATTTCGCGCAACATATATGGGCGGCAGCCGATACACCCGTGAGATCGACATCTTGGAGGTTGGCATGGACGCAGGCATATCAAGCGTAAGATTCCCAAAGTGTTTCGATGTGGATTCCCAGGCGAGGCCTCTGCACAGGAGTACCCGGAAAGAGCTCTCCGACTCGGACCTGAACAATCTGGCCGATCACTACCTCAAGGAGGGCGAGAGGCTGTGCTACAAGGTGTCGGAGCGCGGCTCCTACGAATGGTTCGCCTATGGCGCTGCGGCGGAGCCCGCGGGGACGAGCGGCTTCGAGGGGACGTTCGCGGTGCAGTTCAAGGCCGGATTGGCGATCATCTTCGGTCTGGGATCCTTGGCGGTCATCTTGGACGCACTTTGGAGGTACGCCTTCGAGTCCACGAAGTTGCCACCTCCGGCAGACGAGAAGGCCGAGGGCGAGAGGGAGCGGGCCGAGGCCGAGCGCCCCACGAGCGTCGAGGTACCCGAGAGGAGGGAGATCTTCGACAAGGAGGCGCCCTTCGTTTTGGACGACAGGCCCTGGCAGAAGGAGGGGTGGTTTCGGATGCTTGGCGATCACGACAAGGAGGCGGTCCGCATGCTCATCGAACAGGACCTCCCGGAGGCCCTCAAGAGCAGGCTCTTCCGCGAGTCGTACATGGATGCGGACGACAGGCTCCGTCCGGAGGGGCTCAGGTATCTGATCGACTCGAGGGAGGGGACGCTGCTCGAGGGGACCGACCTGAGGGTCGGCTCGATGCGGCTTCGAAGGCGCGACAAGCGCGGGGCCAGGGGCGGCATGGAGCCCACAAGGCGCATCCGCGACATAGCCAGGAAAGCCGTAAAATAGATTAAAATAAGCTACTTAGCCGCCCTCCAGCCGTCTTCACTCGGCAGGGGGGCATTTTTTTTGCCCGGAAGAGCAACTCACATAGATCTTTGCCGATAACAACTTCGGAACGGGGCGCTCACAACGGCCTAACACATTGAAACTAAAGGCTTATGAAAAAGATGAAACAAACTGGCAACTTTTTCCCCGACCGGACGATAAATATACAGGGGCGGGGATCATCGTCTGCACTAGGAGTATTCGATGGGTGAACGAAAGATCCAGATGCCGCCCCAGCGCTGCGTCCCTTCGCCGGACAATCACTGCAAGCCGGAGGACTACGACTTCTGCGGCGACGTCGTCCGCATGGAGGGCGACGTATTCTCCGCCGACGAGATAATGATCACCCAGTCGGACACCGGCGAGGACATCATAAGGTTTCTTGCGCCGGACGATCTAGAGCCCGATGGCGCGCGCAGGCCGGTCGACCGCGACAACCCGAAGACCCCCGAGAACGACAGCGAGATCGACATGGCCGTCTACAACGGCCACATCTCCGAGAGGGGCTACGACGGCATCTGCAAGAAGCTCGACCCATCCAAGGCGCGCGGCGACTCCGACTACAGGTGGTTCGCCTACAGCGGGCTCACCAACTACCTCATCTTCAGAAACGAGGAGCAGGGCCGCTGCGTCATGCTCGACAAGGCCGACATAGCGCTCGGCGTCGCCGAGATGCAGATGCTCGTGCCTCTTTTGGGCCTGAGCGTCACCGACATCGCCATAAAGCCCGGCCGCGGCCCGCAGATGCAGCCCGACGGCGGCTTCAGCGCGGGGCTGTACCACTTCACCAACGACGAGACGCGCCTGCAGCAGATGCGGGACACGCTCGGCAAAGCGGTGGAGGAGACGGAGAGGCTAAAGCTGCTCACCGCCATGAAGGGCGATCTGCAGAAGACCGTCGCTTTGGAGCACATGCTGGGCCTCTACAAGAGAGTCGATGAGCACCTGGCGAAGGTCAACGAGGCCTACGACGTGGGCATGGAGGCGGTCGACAGCCAGGAGACGGCGATGGGCTTCGGCACCTTCGTGGGTCTCGGTTCGCTGATCTTCACCGGGGTCCTCCTGTGGATCTTCCGCGCGCAGTTCAAGCTCTCCAGGCTCATGCTCGAGAGGCAGGACCAGGCGCTGGAGATGCAGAGGAAGATGATGGAGGGCGACTCCGACAAGAACAGGCTCGAGAAGTTCTCCAGGGACCTGGTCGCCGAGCAGCGCAAGACCCTGGCGGCGGACGTCGTCTCCAACGAGATACGCGGCCGCGACTCCGAGGCGCTGGAGTTTCTGCGCCGCCTGGCCAGGCCTCGATACGCCAACCCGCTCATCGTCGCCAAGTCGGGCGTCGGCAAGGACAAGGTCGTCGAGCGCGCAGCACAGCTCATCGCCATGCGCGACCACAGGGTGCCGGCGCAGTTCAGGGACGGCACGATCAAGGGCCTTCTCATCATAGACCCCAGCGCCTTCACGGCCAACACCGGCATACGCGGCGACTCGTCGGCGCGCGCCAACGAGATCATAAAGGCGATGCGCGCGGGCTACGCCGTCTACTTCCCGGAGCTGGCGGACTTTCTGAGCGCGGGCGCGGCGCGCGACGGGGCGAGCGAGTCGCTGGCCAGCCAGCTCAAGGACGAGCTGCCGCGCGGCACGGCGCGCTTCGCCGGTTCGACGACCCCGGACAGCTTCCAGAGCCTGGTGCGCACCATACCGTGGCTCAAGGACATCGAGAGGCGCATGCCGCCGATGGAGCTGGCGGACCTGCACATAGACACGATACGCGACATAGTGCCCGAGGCGGCCAAGCCCTTCTACGAGAAGTACTACGAGGTGAAGCTGCCGGAGGCGACTGTGCGTAGGGCGATAGACCTGGCGCTTCACAACATGCCGGGTGAGAGCGCCGCGCGCATGGACGCCATCGATCAGCTGCTCGTGGCGAGCGTGGAGAAGGCGGTCATCGAGCGCAGAAACGGCGGCGAGGTCGTCGTCGAGGTGGCGGACGTCGAGGCCATCATCCGCGAGCGCGGCATCGAGCCTCAGAAGGGTCCCTTCGAGGACACCACGCCGCCCAAGAGCGCCGAGGAGATGAGGCAGGAGAAAAGCTTCTCCAAGGAGCTCAAGAGGCAGCTGGCGGCACAGCCGTGGTTCCACGACCTCTCGAGGCCCGCGCAGCGCGAGATCGTGCGCAAGGCCGGTTCGATGCTCTTCGGCGAGGGCGGCGAACGCTACCACGCCGAGGTCTGGGGACTCATCGATAGTCGGCAGCTGGCGCGCGATTTGAAGGCCGCGGTCACCGAGCTCCCCGAGGATGTACGCAGGGGCACCGCGGCTGCGCAGCCCGCGGCAGCGGACAGGGATGCGGAGGTCGGCGTCGCCGACACCGCCGATGCCCGACGCGAGCGCGAGATCGAGAAGATAAGGGACAGGATGCTGGAGGAGGCCCGCAAGCTCAGGCAGGACGGCAAGGTGAGGTTGAACGGGGCCGACTTCTCCTTACTGACCGAGGCCGACCAGAGGGCGATGGCCGAGCACGCGCACCGCATCTGGAAGGCCGACTGGAAAAAGTACTCCGTCGTCGAGGAAGGTCAGAGCGTGCTCAAGCCCGGCGCCGGCATGAAGCTGATGGAGCGGGTGCTCGTCGAGCGAGGCGATGCGGAGAGCGCGAAGTTCGCCAGGAAAGGCACGAAGAGGGTCGAGAGGCTCGAGAGGAAAGGGCGTCCGGGTTTCTTAAGGCGGGCGAAGGACAAGATGTTGAAGAGGGGCAAGTAGATCTCACGGGGCGGGGTAGGACCATGACACAAGGAGAGACGATATGCCACGCGTGAGACCAGACAAGGTACAGAATCCGCCGCCGATGGAGGGCGCGGAGGGATCCGCCGAGCCTACGCTGAAGACCACCAAGGCCGGCTACGTGGTCGACGAGAGCAACTACGTCGCCCAGGGCCCTTACAAGGGCGAGAAGGTGGCCATGTGCGACGCCCGCTGGGGTTCGAACATCCCGGGCACGTATCGCCTCCCCGGCATCACGATGACCAAGGACGAGGCCGAGTGCATACGCGGCGCCTGGGGCCTAGAAAAGAGCGCGCTACACCTCGACCACGCCAAGAAGCCGCAGGGCACCTACTGCATCGAGAAGATGGACCCCTCTGCCTACAAGGTGTACCTAGAGGACGAGATGTACTCCGACTACGAGGAGTGCCTGGACGATGAGAGGATGGAGAAGTTCACCGAACACCTGAGCGTGGAGGAGCCGAGCAAGTTCGAGGAGTTCGCTTTCCTGAGCCTGGCGTTCGGCGGCGGAGCTACGGCGGTCGGCATGGGGCTCAACGGGCTCATCAAGCTGGCCGTATGGATGTGGAACAAACGCAAGCCGCCCACACCGCCTGCGTCGGGCGGCGGAGGCGGGGACGTCGCCGCCCGGGAGCCGGCGGCAGAGGAGGCGCCGCCACCGCTGGCGTTCGACATGAAGCCGGCGCTGGAGGCCGAGGCCGCGAGCGCGCCGAGCAGGAGTGCTGCGGAGACGATAGGGCTCATTGGGGCGGGGATACTGGGGATGATAATCCTGTGGGTCGCGGGGCCCGGTGCGACGATGGGGCTGCAGGGCAGCGCCGCCGGCGGCACCTTCATGCTCAGCCCCGGATCCTCCGATCCGAACTCAGGCATGTACGGCATGGGGCCCATGGCCTGACGCCGCAGATCCAGATGTGACAAGACCCCCGGCTGGTCCGGGGGTTTTTATTAGTCATTACAATAGTTTACAATCCCCACTTTTCACGCAACTTATCCGACATTTTGTCGACACATTACAAGGGGGATGTGCTAAGGGTTTGCGGTTGGATTAGAATATGGGAAATGATTATCCGACAGCTGGTTTGTGCGGCTTCGCGGGGCGCTCCTGCGCCCTCGATGACTATCCGGACTGCGACCGCAGCTCGATGAAAGGCGTGACGGCCCTGCCCGACGACTCATCCGCCGACCGTTCAGCCTGGGTGGACCGATGGGTCGGCGAGACCGCCGACATCGGCGGCATCTGCAGGCTCCCCGGAAACAGATGGGCGATGTACTTCTCGCCCGAGGCGAGGCCTCCGTCTCCTGATGAGGCCGAGGACGCGGGGCCCGCGTCCGACGCCGGGGTGGCAGGGGCGAGCGCTCCGATCGCCGAGACGGAAGATGAGCCCGAGGACGGGGACTTCATAGACGGTTGGCTTCGCTCCGCGCAGGGTTTCGTGGACGATCTGATACCGAAGCGTGAGCAAAAGGACGCCGCGACCTACGGCACCGCGGGGGCGATCGCCCTCGTCGTGATCGTCGGCGCGTCGCTGTTCATACGCTCGATCCGAAGGGGGAGGGCGAAGGGAAAGGTTGAGGCTAAGGTTGAGGTTGAGGGAAAGGCCGGGAAGAAAAAGGGCAAGGCGAGGGAGGAGGCTCCGGTCGAAACACCGCCGCCCAAGATGAAGAGTCCCAACTACGAGGTGGCCGAGAGGCTGCAGCTCATGTTCGCCGTCCACGGCAAACTCGCCGATATGCCGTGGTACGAGGCGCTGCCGAACGACATGAAGTATCTGCTGATGCGCTCCTACACCGAGGAGGGGGCTTTGCTCGTGGGGCTGAGGTCCCAAAGGCCCCTGCCGGTGAGGCTCGTGCGGGAGATGGTGGACGGCGAGTCCTCGACGGTCATAGAGCAGGACGGAAAGCGCGTGACGATACGCCGGAGCGATCTGGCCGACGCGAAGAAGGTGGGCACCCTTGCGCTCCTGTACGACTCGATCCTGCACGAGGTCCAGACGATAAAGGGGATGGGCAGCCAGGTGGTCGACATGGATCGCGTCGATCCGCACGCGCTCACGCGGGCGCTTCTCATGGACATGCAGCTCAACCTCGCCAGCGGCGAGTGGGATCGGATTCATTCGTCGTTCGTCCCCGGCGGCACCGGGCTCGAGGGTCCGATCCCGCCCGACATGGTCATCCAGCGGGCAAGGCAGGGCTGGGGCATGGAGGGCAGGGGCGATCCGTTCTCGCCGTTGTCCAACGGTCGCAGGCAGAGGGGGCCGCGCCCGCAGGCCGCCGACGGGGCCAGGCGCGGGGAGCTCGGCATGACGCTCGGCCACTCCGCATTCTGGGGGCAACTGGTGACCAGCGAATGGTACGTCGACCTGGACCCGTACGCCAAGGAGGCCATCGAAGGGCGCCAGCAGCATATCGAGGACTGCCTCCACAACGCCTACGACGATCCGCTCTTCAGGGAGAGGCTCGTGAAGGACACGCAGTTCACGGAGGAGGGGCTCAAGGTCGTTGTCAGCGAGGTCCTGAGCGCCAGCGGCGTGGACATCCTCCGCGACGGCCGTTTCGCTCCGCTCTCGCGCAGGGAGCGCGGTCGCGAGAGGGTCGAGGACAGCTGGACCAGGAGGTTCCGCGACTTGGTAAAGAGCACCGGCAAGTAGCGCCCTGAGAGCCTCGCTTGCCCTTGACATATCCCCCCAAAAGGATGAATGTAGCGCGTCCAAAGTGTTGATTTCCCGATAATTCCGGTTTTTCAGGTAGTTACGCAAGATACCGGGCAGGGTGTCTCCAAAGGAGGAAGAACATGGCACGCAGGATGGTTCCGCACAGCGGAAACAGCGCGGTCTCGCACGTCGCGCACGCTATCAACGAGGTCATCGCGATCTACCCGATCACGCCGAGCTCCGACATGGGGGAGATCGCCGACGAGAAGTCCGCGCGCGGCGAGCGCAACATATGGGGCACGGTTCCTGTGGTCGCAGAGCTGCAGTCGGAGGGCGGCGCCGCCGGCGCCTGCCACGGCGCGCTCACGGCCGGCGCGCTCACGACGACCTTCACGGCGTCGCAGGGCCTGCTGCTCATGATACCCGACATGTTCAAGATCGCAGGCGAGCACTGCCCAGCGGTCTTCCACGTCTCGGCCCGCGCCATAGCCACGCACGCTCTGTCGATCTTCGGCGATCACTCCGACGTCATGGCCGCGCGCACCACCGGCTGGGCGATGCTCTCATCCGCAAGCATACAGGAGGCGATGGACTTCGCGCTGATCGCGCAGGCGGCCTCGCTGGAGGCGAGGGTGCCTTTCGTGCACTTCTTCGAGGGCTTCCGCATCTCCCACGAGATCCAGAAGGTGGAGGAGCTCACCTTCGACGACATGCGCGCCATGATCGACGAGAGGTCCGTCCACGCGCACCGCGAGCGGGGGCTCACGCCCGACCGCCCGTCGATCCGCGGGACCTCGCAGAACCCGGACATCTTCTTCACCTGCCGCGAGGCCGGCAACAAGTACTACGCCGCCTGCGCCGGCATCGTGCAGAAGGCTATGGACAACTTCGCAAAGGTCGCCGGCCGTCAGTATAAGCTCTTCGACTACGACGGCGCCGCCGACGCGGACCGCGTGATAGTGATCATGGGCTCCGGCGGCGAGACGGTCCAGGAGACCGTGAGGTACCTCAACTCCAAGGGCGAGAAGCTGGGCGTGCTCAAGGTCCGCCTCTTCAGGCCCTTCGACGTGAAGGCCTTCGCCGACGCGCTTCCCAAGACCGTAAAGTCCATCGGCGTGCTGGACCGCACAAAGGAGCCCGGCGCCATCGGCGAGCCGCTGTACGAGGACGTGCGCACCGCCATAGGCGAGGCGATGCACGAGGGCTGGTTCGACCACTACCCGACGATAGTCGGGGGCCGCTACGGGCTCGGCTCGGCCGAGTTCAACCCGGCCATGGTCAAGGCGGTCTTCGACAACCTGTCCGGCGACAAGCCCAGGAACCACTTCACGGTGGGCATCCTCGACGACGTGATGAACACCAGCCTCGACTACGATCCGTCCTTCCATACCGAGGAGAAGGTCTACCAGGCCATGTTCTACGGCCTGGGCGCCGACGGCACGGTGGGCGCCAACAAGAACTCCATCAAGATCATCGGCGAGAAGACCGACAACTACGCGCAGGGCTACTTCGTCTACGACTCGAAGAAGGCCGGCGCCATGACAGTCTCCCACCTGCGCTTCGGGGAGAATTTGATCCAGAAGCCCTACCTGGTGGACAAGGCCGACTTCGTCGCCTGCCACAACTTCTCGTTCCTGGAGAAGTACGACATGCTCAGGCAGATCAAGAAGGGCGGCACGTTCCTGCTCACCTCCATGTACGGCAAGGACGAGGTCTGGGACCACCTGCCCGCCAAGGTGCAGCGCCAGATCATCGAGAAGGGGCTCAAGTTCTACGTCATCGACGCGATAAGCATCGCAGAGGGGCTCGGGCTCGGCGCGCGCATCAACGTGATCATGCAGACCGCATTCTTCAAGATCTCGGGCGTGATCGACGAGAAGACGGCGGTGGACGCCATCAAGGAGGCGGTCAAGAAGACATACGGCAAGAAGGGCGAGAAGGTGGTGGAGATGAACAACTCCGCCGTCGACAAGGCCCTGAGCTCGATCGAGCAGGTGAGCGTCCCCTCCAAGGAGAGCGGGGCGGCGCTCCCCGAGACGGTGCCCGCCGACGCCCCGGATTTCGTCAAAAACACCACGGCCAAGCTCATGCGCGGCGAGGGCGAGTGCGTCAAGGTCTCCGAGGTCCCCGACGACGGCACGTGGCCGGTCTCGACGACGCAGTTCGAGAAGCGCAACATCGCCGTGAACATACCGGTCTGGAACCCCGAGACTTGCGTGCAGTGCGGAAAGTGCGTCTTCGTATGTCCGCACGCGACGATCCGTGCGAAGCTCTACAAGGAGGAGCTCGTCAAGGACGCGCCGAAGGGCTTCAAGCACGCGGCGCCCAAGCCCCCGAAGGGCATGGAGGGCTACGCCTACACGCTGCAGGTCGCGCCCGAGGACTGCACCGGCTGCGGCACCTGCGTGGAGAACTGCCCGATGAAGGCCAAGGAGGCCATCAAGATGGAGCTGCAGCCTCCGCTGCGAGATCAGGAGCGCGAGAACTACGCGTTCTTCCTGGGGCTGCCCGAGACCGACCCGGAGAAGTACAACCGCAACAACATGAAGGGCGTGCAGTACGTGAAGCCGCTGTTCGAGTACTCCGGCGCCTGCGCCGGCTGCGGCGAGACCGCCTACGTGAAGCTCCTGAGCCAGCTCTTCGGCGACCGCGCCATGATCGCCAACGCCACCGGCTGTTCCTCGATCTACGGCGGCAACCTCCCGACCACGCCCTACTGCCAGCGCGATGACGGGCGCGGGCCCGTTTGGAACAACTCGCTGTTCGAGGACAACGCGGAGATGGCATACGGCATGCGGCTGTGCGTGGACAAGCAGGCGCAGTACGCGACGGAGCTCGCCGGCCGGATAGCCGACGGCGGCTACGACGCAGACCTCAAGGAGCTGTGCAGGGAGATGATCGGCGCCAAGCAGGATTCGCAGGCCGATATAGAGCTGCAGCGCGCCAGGGTCGCCAAGCTCAAGGACATGCTGGGCAAGGCCAAGGGCCCCGAGGCTGCCGAGCTCGCGACGGTGGCCGACCTCTTCGTCAAGCGCTCCGTCTGGGCGCTGGGCGGCGACGGCTGGGCATACGACATAGGCTACGGCGGTCTGGACCACGTGATGGCGGCCGGCCGAAACGTCAACATCCTCGTCGTGGACACCGAGGTCTACTCAAACACCGGCGGCCAGGCCTCCAAGTCGACGCCGATGGGCGCGGTCGCGAAGTTCGCGGCCGGCGGAAAGCCCGTCAGCAAGAAGGACCTGGGGCTGATGCTCATGACCTACGGCTACGTCTACGTCGCCACCTGCGCGTTAGGCGCGGACCCGATGCAGACGATGAAGGCCTTCATCGAGGCGGAGAGCTACGATGGTCCGTCGATCATAATCGCCTACGCGCACTGCATAGCGCACGGCTTCAACATGATGAAGGGGCTGGGCGAGCAGAAGAAGGCGGTCGACACCGGCCACTTCCCGCTCTACCGCTTCGACCCGAGGCGCCGCGCCTCCGGCGAGAACCCCCTGAGCCTGGACAGCAAGGCGCCGTCCATGAAGCTCGAGGAGTACATCTACGGCGAGAACCGCTACCGGATACTCGAGAAGGCCAGGCCGGAGGTCGCCAAGCGCCTGCTCGAGGAGGCGCAGAAGCACGCCACCTACAAGTACGAGCTCTACAAGAGCCTGGCCGGGATGAAGTGCGAAGGCTGAGGGACACCACCCTGATGTGATGAAGAAGGGCGGCTCGAAAGAGCCGCCCTTTTGATTTCAGTTGTGCGGTGCCGTCAGCCCTTGAGGGTCTTGAGCACCTGGACGCTGATCGAGCGGAAGGCGTCGAATACCCCGCGTCCCTTCGTGGCGACCGTCTCGAACTGCTCGCGCCCTCCCGGGTTGAGGTATCGGGCCATCTCCTCGGCAGGCACGACCTTCGGAAGGTCGCGCTTGTTGTAGGCGAAGGCCAAGGGGACCTGCTGTGGGTCGTGGCCCGAAGCCGCGAGGAGCTCGCGGAGCCCGGCCAGGCTCTTTATGTTGTCCTCCATCCTCGTCAGCTGCGAGTCGGCCACGAAGACCACGCCGTCGAGGCCCCTTGATATGAGCGTGCGGCTCTGCTCGTAGCCCACCTCTCCGGGTATCGTGTAGAGGTGGAGCCTCACCGTGTAGCCGGCGACCTTCCCCAAATTGAGAGGGACGAAGTCGAAGTACAGCGTCCGATCGTCGTCCTGCTCGAGCGAGATCATCTTCCCCTTGGGCGCCTTCTTCACCTCGGCGTAGATCTGCCGCAGCGATGTGGACTTGCCGGCGAGCGCCGGGCCGTAGTAGACGATCTTGCAGTTAATCTCTTTGGTGTTCTCGTTTACGAAGGACATGCGCCTCCCCCTTGTCTTCGCGTCACTTGGGCACCTTCTCCCAGTCCTTCAGGAACTTGTCGAGGCCTATGTCGGTCAGCGGGTGCCTCATGAGCTGCTCGATGACCGCAAACGGGACCGTGCAGATGTCGGCGCCGTAGAGGGCCGCCTCGCGGATGTGCAGGGGGTTTCTGACGCTGGCCACGATTACCTCGGTGGGCACGTCGTAGTTCTCGTAGATCTGCACGATGTCGCCGATGAGGTCCATGCCGACGGTCGTTATGTCGTCTAGCCTCCCCACGAATGGGCTCACGTATGTGGCGCCTGCCTTCGCGACGAGCATCGCCTGGCTTGGCTGGAAGCACAGCGTGCAGTTCGTGTGGATGTCCATGTCGGCCAGCGCCCTCACCGCCTTGAGGCCCTCGACGGTCGACGGGATCTTGCAGACCACGTTGGGGCCCAGGTCGGCGAGCTTCTTCGCCTCTTCTATCATGCCCGGGGCGTCGAGCGCCGTCGTCTCAAGGCTCACCGGCCTGTCGTTGATCTCGCCCAGGACCTCCCTCACGACCGTCTTGAAGTCCTTGCCGGTCTTCGCCACGAGCGACGGGTTGGTGGTAACGCCGTCGAGCACGCCCATGGCGTTGGCCTCGCGTATCTCCTCGATCTTTGCGGTGTCGATAAAGAGCTTCATCGCGATCCTCCCTTTCAGCTGTCGTTTTTGGCGGCGCAGCCCTCGCAGCAGAAGCGCTCGCCTCCCCTGGATATCGATTCACACTCGAGCACGAAGGTGCCGCAGCGGTTGCATGCTATCATCTCGGCGGGCGAGGACGGGGTCGGCTGCGCAGGCGTCTTGCGGCGCCGCCTCGTCGAGCGTTTCCAGAAGGCCCAAACGGCGTAGATCAGAAGCGCTGCGATTATGACCCTGAGCATCCGTCTCCTCTCTTGGTCTCGATCGGGCTCATGCCATCCTCCGCGGAGAGGCCCTCGGCCATGCGGCCCACCGTTACGCCCTCGCCCGGGTGGACGGCGTCCGGGGCTATATCACACAGGGGCCCCAGCACAAACAATCTTTTGGACATCTCCGGGTGGGGGACGCAAAGCCCTTCCTCGTCTATGACCTCCTGGCCGTACATCAGCAGGTCCAGGTCGATCTCCCTGGGCTCCCCCTTGGCCCGCATGGGATCCCGGCCCATCTTGACCTCTATGGCTCGCAGGAAGTTTAAAAGCTCGCGCGCCGTCAGCGTCGTCTCGACCCTAGCTGCGCCGTTTACGTAGCGCGGGGAGTCCGGGTCGCGCGCTCCCTCCGCGTCCAGCGCGTCCGACTCGTACCATCTGGAGGACTTCACTACCTCGACCTCGGTGCTGTGGCCCAGATAGCCCAGTGCCTGGCGGCAGTTGGCCAGCCTGTTGCCCAGGTTCGACCCGATACCTATGTACGCGGTCGTGCTCACTCGTCGCCGCCTTCCTTCAGGCCCAGGACATCCGACATGTCGTAGAGCCCCGCGGGCCTGCCAGCGATCCAGCGGGCGGCCTTGACCGCGCCCTGCGCGAAGATGCCCCGGTCCTTGGCGTGGTGCGCCAGGGTCAGCTCCTCGCTTGCGCCACTGAAAACTATCGTGTGGTCGCCCACGACCTCGCCGCGCCTGATGGAGCGGACGCTTATGCTGTCCTCGTCGTTTCCGCGCTGCCACCGCTCGTCGTCGGCCAGGTGGACGACCTCCGCCTCTTCGTCTGTGCCCGTGGTGCAGCAGGTTATGCTCAGTATGCGCTTGGCCGTGCCGCTCGGCCGGTCGACCTTCTTCGTGTGGTGGACCTCCTCTATGTCCACGGTGAACTCGCGGCCGAGCGCGCGCGCCGCGGTCCGCACCAGCTCGAACAGGACGTTCACCCCTATGCTCATGTTCGGGGAGTACACCACCGGTATCGATTCGGCCGCGGATCTGACCGCCGCCTCCTCCGCGTCGCCAAGGCCCGTGGTGCCGACGACGACCGGCACGCCGCGGCGCGCGCAGACGCCGGCGTTCTCCGCGGCTGCCGCAGCTACCGTGAAGTCGATGGCGACGTCGGCGCCGGCCAGCGCCTCGTCCAGGGAGTCGCCCTGGTCCACGCCGGCGGCGAGCTCCATGTCGGGCGCGTGCCCCACGAGCTCGCATATCCTCCGTCCCATCCTGCCCTTGGAACCTATGACCACGACTTTTATCATCAAGCCCTTCCCTGTGTTCTACAGCCAGTCACTAGATACTGATTGATCAGCCCCTCCTGTTTCAGTATGTCCCTGAGCTCGTTTCTGTGTCCCTCGGCCAGCGGCGTGAGCGGGAGCCTGTACTCCTCCGCGCAGCGCCCCATCATCGCCAGGGCGGCCTTGGCCGGTATCGGGTTGGTCTCGACGAACATGGCGCGATTGAGCCTGTTCAGACCCTCGTGAAGCCTCCTCGCCTCGGCTTTGTCGCCGGACTCGAACGCGTCCCATACGGAGGCGACACGCTTCGGCGCTACGTTGCCGGTCACGGAGATGGCGCCCACGCCGCCCGCCTCGTAGATGTCCAGGTTCATCGCGTCCTCGCCGGAGAGCACCGCGAAGTCGCCGGGCACGAGCCTTATCACCTCGCGGATCTGCTCGATGTCGCCCGAGGCCTCCTTGACGCCCACGATGTTGTCGACATCGGCCAGCCTCGACACGGTGGCGGGCAGCATGTTCACGCCGGTGCGCCCGGGCACGTTGTAGAGCACGATCGGGAGACTCACCACCTCCGCGATCGCGCGGAAGTGTTGATAGAGGCCCTCCTGCGTCGGTTTGTTGTAATAGGGCGTTACCTGCAGGAGCCCGTCGGCGCCCGCGGCCTTTGCGCGCCTGGCCAGCTCGATGGCCGACTGCGTGCAGTTGGAGCCCGTCCCGGCGATCACCGGCACGCGGCCCGCCGCCTCCTCCACGGCCACCTCTATCGCGCGGATGTGTTCGTCGTCCTCGAGTGTGGCCGCCTCGCCCGTGGTGCCGCAGGCGACGATGGCGTCGATCCCCTCGGATATCTGCCAGCCCACGTGCCTGCGCAGCGAGTCCTCGTCGACCCTGCCGTCCCGGAAGGGGGTTATCACAGCGGTCATCGCACCTTTGAATCGCATGACGCCTCCTGTTTCGTTTGGACTCCCTAACAGATTGAATTTAATCATGAAACAAAAAAGCGCCACGCTTTTGACGGTTTTATCTCGGAGGTGGGTCGGTTTTGCCCCTCAAACGGCCGAGCTCCGAAAAAACAACTATATTTAACGCCATGTTGCAAGGCCGACAGCGCACGCGGGATTGGCATCCTAAATGCATAATATCGTGTGGGGACGATAATACTATAGGCCCCGGGATGTGGGGCCATTTGGCGAGAAGGAGAGGGGATATGAGATATAGTCGATTCCTGAAGCTTCTGAGGTCGGCGCTGGTCGTGGCGCTCGCCGCAGGGCTTGCCGCGTGCCAGGGCTTTATTGAGGGCTCGGCTAGTTCCTCGGAGGACGCGAGCATTGAGGTCGAGGTCTCGGTGACCACGGACACCGCCAACGGCTGCTGGATCGTGGAGTTCGATGCGCCAGAGGGCCTCACGCTCCCTGAGATGGATGTCTCCACCATCGAGGACGCGATACGCATCGTGGACGCGGACGGCAACCTGGTCTCCGACAGCGTCACCCTGAGTGGGGGCGGCTCGCGGGCGATGGTCTGCGCGCCGTGCATGTACTGCTCCACCTACACGGCGAGCATCATCGAGGGCGTGATCAAGGACGTCGAGGGCAACCTCCTGGAGAATTTGGAGATACCGGAGGAGTTCCAGGAGGTGGAGCTTGAGATGGACGACAACCCGGGCGACTACGACGGCGACTGCTACGCCGACTTTATCGTGGGCGACTTCACTGCCAACCACGACGATGGCATAGTGAGGCTTTACTACGGTAGCGCGACGCCCTCGGCGGGCATGGACTACGCCGAACACGTGCCGGCCGAAGTCCAAGCGCGCTTAGGTGGCGAGATCGTCTATACCGACCCGCTGGGCGTGACCGTCGGCGGCGGTCCGAACTTGCTCGTCGGCATGCGCACCTACACCGACGTCGACGACGAGGGCGCGCTGTTTCTCGATGCTACTGCGCCCGGCGATCCGGCCGATCTCGTCCCGCTGCTCTCCGTGGAGGGCGTCGACGTGAACCAGAGATTGGGCTTTCGCGTGGGCTACCTGGGCGACGTGGACGGCGACGGCTACGGCGACTTCGCGGCCGCAGGCAGGGGTGCTACCGTGCCGCCGCAGCTTGATCCACAATCGTCCGTCAAGCCGCGCCTCTTTCTAGGGCCGTGGTCGAGCGATGGGCTTGCGACCGATGCGGATGCGATTCTGGATACCGACTTCGACCCTTCGAATCTCAACCTCACCTACAAGATCAAGGGCAACTCCGACCTGGACGGTGAGGGACCGAGCGAGGCGCTGGTCTCGGCCGCTTCGGTGAACGTCGGGACCTTAGAATTCAATTACAAGCTCTTCGTCTATGCCGGCGGCAGCGATTTCTCCGAGGACGTCGCGCCTACCACGTATATCTGGGGTGGCGGGGACGATTATAACGGCATGGGGTTCTTCTTCGATATGGCCGACGTCAACGGCGACGGGCAGGACGACCTCATCGCCGCAGCTGCCGAGTTTGAGGCCGTCAACCTCGCTCCGCCTGATATTAAGCTAAACTACGGCGCGGTCTTTATCTTCTTCGGCCCGCTATCCTTCGACTCCGCAATTACCCCTAGCGACGCGGACGTGATGATATCCACGGACGACGAGATCATGGGCTTTTCGGTGGCTAACATGGGCGACGTAAACGGCGATGGCATCGAAGACATCATGACCACCTCGCTCATCGCCCCTAACATCCCGGGTTATCCCGACGCCAGGGCGTATCTGTACCTAGGCAGGTCCGACTGGGAGGAGGAGTACGATGCCTCTGACGCCGATCTGGAGATCACCGGCGTGATAGACGATGTCACGGAGTCGATGGACGAGACGATCTACGCGGCCGCGGGTCTGGGCGACGTCGACAACGACGGCTACGACGACTTCATTGTGGGCGCGGTCACCAAGGCTACGGGCCAGGCCAGCGCCTACCTGTTCCTGGGAAGCGACAGCTTCTCGAGTCTGCCGATCAATCTGGGCTTGGACGATGTTACCCTCGTCTCGCCCGACGGAGGCTCGACATTTGGTCTGACCGCCGCCGCCGGCGTCAAGGGCTCCTACGCTGAATGTCAGTATCCGCTCGACGACTACGAGCCCGACCCCGAGGAGCCGCCGAATCCGAAGGGCGGTGGCGACGAGCGGCTGCCGGAGTAGTAGTGATTCAAGTTTCGAACTGATATAAAAAAGGCCTCCCGTCGGGAGGCCTTTTCTTTTGCCATGGTGGTCGCGTCAGATCGCTATCTCGCCGGCGAAGACCGTCTCGGCGGGCCCCTTCATATATACGTGGTTGTCCTTCTGGTTCCACTCCACCTCCAGTTTCCCGCCGGGCAGCGCCACCGTGACCTTGCGGTCGGTGTAGCCGTTTAGCACGGAGGCCACCGCGGAGGCGCAGGCGGCCGTGCCGCAGGCCAGCGTAGCGCCCGTGCCGCGCTCCCAGACGCGGACGTGGATGTCCTTCTTGCTCATGACGTTGACGAAGCTGGCGTTCACGCGCTTGGGGAAGATGCTGTAGGTCTCCAGAAGCGGCCCGTACTTGTCGAGCGGGAGATTCTCCAGGTTCTCGTGGAACGTTATGCAGTGCGGGTTGCCCATGCTCAGGCACGTGATGCGGAACTCCTTGGTCTCGGTCTTGAGCGGGCGGTTGACTATACGGCCTGATAGGTTCACCGGTATGTCCTTGCCCTTCATTATCGGCTCGCCCATGTCCACCTGCACCTGCTTGCCGGCGAACTTCACCGTCCTGGGGCCCGCGCCGGTCTCGATCGTGAGCTCCTTCTTCGCCGAGAGCCTGCGGTCCTTGATGTAGCGGGCCAGGCAGCGGATGCCGTTGCCGCACATGTCCGCCTCGCTGCCGTCGGCGTTGAATACCTTCATGCCGAAGTCGCACTTGCGCGACTTGGTGAGCAGGATCATCTGGTCGGCGCCTATCCCCGTGTGCCTGTTGCACAGCTTCCGGGCCACGTGCGTGGGGTTGGATATGCTCTTTTTTAGGCAGTCGAAGAGGATGACGTCGTTTCCGATGCCGTGCATCTTGACGAAGGGCCTTGGCCTCGCCTTCTTCTGGGCTGTCATGTGGGACTCCCTGTAACTATTTGTAAAATATAATGATTTCGGCCTACGATAACAGCTGAGGTATGCTTTGTCAAGCGCCGCGGGCCCCGTGTGTCATATAAAGTATCGAAAATCCGGGCATTTTGGTGCCCCCTCGGGGGGTTTCAAAAATCTTGACTTTATCAGGTAGTTAGAGCATCCTCCCCCTACCTTTCGCGGTAACTGGTTTCTTAATCACCTGAAAATCCCAAACGAAGGGAAGCTCGGCCGAGGTCCAAAGACCCGCCAATATAAAGCTTATACAGCAGTCCACGCATGCTGAATGCCGAATCTATAAACGTAATATGACCTTTGCGCCCATCTCGGCGCAGGCGTGCACCCCTGTCCGGGGCGCGTCGGAAAGGGAATGAGGGACATGCACCTGAACGAACTGAAGCAGAAGAAGATAGGCGACCTGCTGGACATGGGCAACCAGTTCAAGATCGACGGGGCCGCGACGATGCGCAAGCAGGAGCTGATATTCGCGCTTTTGCAGGCCCACACCGAGAAGAACGGCGCGATCTTCGGCGAGGGCGTGCTCGAGACGCTGCCGGACGGCTTCGGCTTTCTGCGCTCGCCCGACTACAACTACCTGCCGGGTCCTGACGACATCTACGTCTCGCCCTCGCAGATCAGGCGTTTCGCGCTTCGCACCGGCGACACCGTGGCGGGTCAGATAAGGCCGCCCAAGGAGGGCGAGCGCTACTTCGCGCTATTGAAGGTCGAGAAGATCAACTTCGAGGCCCCCGAGAAGACAAAGGAGAAGACGCTCTTCGACAACCTCACCCCGCTGTATCCCGAGGAGAGGTTGAGGCTGGAGTTCAACCAGAAGAACTACTCCACGCGCATAATGGACCTGTTCACGCCCATCGGGAAGGGCCAGCGCGCGCTGATCGTCTCGCCGCCGCGCGCGGGCAAGACCGTCATGCTCCAGAACGTCGCCAACGCCATCACGAGCAACCACCCGGAGGTGACGATGATCGTGCTGCTCATCGACGAGCGGCCCGAGGAGGTCACCGACATGGACCGCTCGGTCAAGGCCGAGGTCGTATCCTCCACCTTCGACGAGCCGGCCCAGCGCCACGTTCAGGTCGCGGAGATGGTGATCGAGAAGGCCAAGCGCATGGTCGAGCACGGCAAGGACGTCGTGATACTGCTCGACTCTATCACCAGGCTCGCCCGCGCCTACAACTCGGTGGTGCCGCCCTCCGGCAAGATACTCTCCGGCGGCGTCGACTCCAACGCCCTGCACAAGCCGAAGCGCTTCTTCGGCGCGGCGCGCAACATCGAGGAGGGCGGATCGCTGACCATCATCGGCACCGCGCTCATCGACACCGGCTCGCGCATGGACGAGGTCATCTTCGAGGAGTTCAAGGGCACCGGCAACATGGAGATACACCTCGACCGCAAGCTCATGGAGAAGAGGATATTCCCCTGCATGGACGTCAACAAGTCCGGCACCCGCAAGGAGGAGCTGCTGCTCAACGAGGAGGAGCTGCAGAAGGTCTGGATCTTGCGCAAGATGCTGCAGCCGCTCAACCAGATCGACGCCATGGAGTTCCTGCTCGACAAGGTCGCGCCCTGCAAGGACAACAAGGAGTTTCTGATGTCGATGAACAAGTAGAGGCCAGCACGGCGAGAACGGCCAGTACATTGAAGCCAGTACAGCCAGTACGGCCAGTACGGTAAAACCCCGGGATCGCTCCCGGGGTTTTTTATATCTTGCGCGATCTGTCAAAAAGGTGACTGGCGACGCAGAATATTCTAAAAATGAGAATTCTCATGAGTCAGGTCAAAAAAATAGTGTAATTTATCAATTAGTTGCGTGTGTAGGACGCGAAATCAATCTGGCACAAAACTTGAAGAAAATAGCGGGTTGTAGGTCATATGAAATCCAAACTCGCACTATGTAGGGTGCTAAAATAAAGGAGGTGGACGATGGGGCGCGGTGGATTTAACAATAGAGCGGGGGTTGGCTATTCCGCTAAACCTGCAATTTGGAGGCCTAAACATCGCAGCAGGAAAGACAGCAACGTCAGATATGCGAACGACGATGATCGTGCCAGGGCTCGAAAAGCTGCAAGGGAAGCCTTGGCAGGGAAGAGACATGCCAATAAATAACCGTGATTGATGACGAGGCGTGGTCCGTAAGTCACAAGCCCCGGGATCGCTCCCGGGGTTTTATTTATGCTCAGCCTTAACCTCAACCTAAGCCTGGTTTATTTTTTGAGGACCACTATTCCGTTGGTGACCTTGGCGATGCCCGGGCGGTCGAGGGTGAACTCGCCGATCTTCGCGTAGAGCTGTGACGAGCTCCCGCCGTCGAGCGCCATGGAGTTCGGGCAGTCGAAGCCCCCCTTGAACATAGTCCCCCCCATCCTTCTCGCCAGCTCCTTCATCGAGATGCCGTTGCCCGAGGTGATGAGCAGGACGACGTGGCCCTGCCTGTCTATGCCGACGGCGGAGCGCGTGGAGATCCCCTCCTTGAGCTTGGGGATCGCCCCGTCGACGGTGAGCCTTGGGCCCACCTGCAGCGCCATGGATATGTCCTCGGACTCCTTGAAGTCGGCGGGCCTTGCGATGGCGGGCTTGCCGCCCTTGATGTAGAAGATGCTCCACCAGCTGGTCTTGTGCAGAGGGTTCAGCCGCTTCCCGTCCTTCATGATCAAGCCGATGGAGGTGTGCTCGGGCGTGAAGAAGCCCCCGTTGATCGCGATGAGCGCACCCGCGCGCTTTGCCATATCCTTGGCGGTCGTGCCCTGCTTCTCGTCCGGGGCGGTGGCGACGCTGATCGCGTACTTGGCCGGGTCGATGCGAAAGGCCTGGATCTCCGTGCGCTCGTTCTCCTTGGAGGCGAAGGTGTAGTTGGCGTACTGAAGCCCAACCGCCATCCGCTTCCAGATGTAGCGCGACTTGGGCGTGGCGGTGCATCTCACCGGTATCAGGAGGAGGAGTGCAGCTGCGATTATGAGATGACGTTTCATGGTATCCGTTAAACGGGAGGGGCTATCTCCAGATGTCCACCTGCGTCCCCTCCTCGATCTTGTCCTGTCCCTGGACGACGACCATGTCGGCGTCCTTGAGCCCGCGGGCGATCTCGACGTAGCCGCCCCTGGTGTCCTCCGGGATGACCTGTACCCTGTGCGCCTTGCCGTCGACGACGGTGAAGACGAAGTATGCGCGCTGCGCCCTTATGATGGCGCTCTCCGGGACGAGGTGGACCTTTCTCACCTCGGGGTTTTGCATGCTGATCTCCGCCCTCATCCCCTCCTTGTAGGTGCCCGCGGGGTTTGCGATCTCGGCTCTAACGGCGAACATCCCGTCCTCCGGATCGATCTTGGTGGCGACGGAGGTAACCCTCGCCGTCGTCCTGCGACCGCCCAGCGACGGGAATGTCAGCTCGATGCGGCTGTCGGGCCTGACCATCGAGGAGAGGTCGGGCCGGAGCTTGAATGCCACGAGCGCCGGGTCGATTCGGCTGACCGTCGCTACGGGGCTGCCGCCCTGGGCGGTCTGGCCCGCCGAGACGTATCGCTTCGTCACCACCCCCGCGATGGGCGTGGTGACGGCGAGCTCGCCCAGGCCGCTCTCGACGCGGGAGATGTCGGTCTGTATGCGCTCGATCTCCGCCTCGTCCTCCGCGACCTCGTCCTCGACCTCGTCGTACTGCTCCTCGTCGATGCGTCCCTCGTCGAGCAGCCTGTCGCGGTTTCTGAGGACGTAGCTGTCCTTCTCGAGCTTCTGCTGGACCTCCCTGAGGTCCGCGCGGAGCCTGGCGACCCTGAGGTTGACCTCGTCCTCGGAGATGCGCGCGATCACGTCGCCGGCGTCGACCGCCTCGCCCTCCGCGACCGCGAACGATTCGATCAGGGCGTCGTCGGGAACGGTCACGTCGACGGTCTCGGAGATCTCGACCGTGGCCGGCACCGTTATCTCCTCGACCTTCTCCTCGGAGGCCACGGTCTCGACAGTCACCGGCACGCCCTGGGGGCCGCCCCGCAGCAGGTTCGACAGAAAGCCCCCCCGCTCGTTGGAGCAGCTGAAGACGACGATGACGGCCGCGGCCGCTATGATCACTATGGCGTATTTCATAAATGCCCTGAATTATGGGGCATTATATTGAAAGGGGCGCTTTCGGCAACGGAAAACGGGCCCTTTAGGCCCTTGACGCTGGGCCGGCCCCATGTTAACTGAGCGCTCCTTTTTTCCCAAATTTCAAGGGGTTCTTATGGTCGAGATGGATGTTTTGGTGTCCCTTTGCAAGCGGCGCGGTTTTATCTACCAGTCGAGCGAGATCTACGGCGGAATCAACGGCTTTTGGGATTTCGGCCCGGTGGGCTGCGAGCTCAAGCGAAGGGTGAAGGATTCCTGGTGGCGGTTCATGGTCCAGGAGCGCGACGACGTCGTGGGGCTGGATACCTCCATCATCGCGCACCCGCAGACCTGGATCGCCTCCGGCCACGTCTCCAGCTTCAACGATCCCATGGTCGACTGCAAGCAGTGCAAGAGGCGCTTCCGGCTAGACGAGATACCGGCGGGCGAGGGCGGAAAGCCCCAGACCAAGTGCCCGGAGTGCGGCGGCGAGCTGACCGAGGCGCGCGAGTTCAACCTCATGTTCCAGACGCACGTGGGGGCGACCGCCGACAGCGCCTCGATAGCGTACCTCAGGCCGGAGACATGCCAGTCGATATTCACGCAGTTCAAAAACGTCCAGGTCTCGGCCCGCAAGAAGGTGCCCTTCGGCATCGCGCAGATCGGCAAGGCCTTCAGAAACGAGATCACCCCGCGCAACTTCATCTTCCGCTCCCGCGAGTTCGAGCAGATGGAGATGGAGTTCTTCTGCCACGGCGATGAGGCGCAGAAGTGGTTCGAGTACTGGGTGGAGGCCAGGCACGGCTGGTTCAAGGCGGTGGGCATCGCGCCCGAGAAGCTGCGCGTCCGCCCGCACGAGCACCACGAGCTGGCGCACTACGCCAAGGCGTGCATGGACGTCGAGTACCAGATGCCCTTCGGCTGGTCGGAGATGGAGGGGATCGCCAACCGCACCGACTACGACCTGGGCAACCACATGAAGGTCTCGGGCAAGGACCTCACCTACTTCGACGACGCGCGCAAGGAGAAGTACCTGCCGCACGTAATCGAGACCTCCGTGGGCGTAGACCGCACGACGCTCGCGATACTGGCCGACGCCTACCGCGAGGAGGAGGTCCGCGGAGAGAAGAGGGTGGTGCTGGGCTTCCACCCGACGATCGCGCCGGTTCAGGTGGGCGTGCTGCCGCTGTCGGCGAAGCTAAAGGACCCCGCGAAGAAGCTCGAGAAGGTCGTGCGCGGCCACTTCGTGAGCGAGTACGACGACGCCGGCTCCATCGGAAAGCGCTACCGCCGTCACGACGAGATAGGCACCCCGTTCTGCCTGACCTACGACTTCGAGTCCGACACGGACGGCGCGGTCACGGTGCGCGACCGCGACTCGATGGAGCAGGAGAGGGTGTCGATAGAGAAGGTCGTCGATTATCTGAGGGACAAATTTCAAGGATTGTCATTCTGAGCGCAGCGAAGAATCCCCCAAACTTCAGGGGATCCTTCGGCTTCGCCTCAGGATGACACAACACGGGAGGAACGAGATGGGCGACAAGTACGTATACAACTTCGGCGGCGGCAAGGCCGACGGGAACGCCACGATGAAGAACCTGCTGGGCGGCAAGGGCGCCAACCTCGCCGAGATGAGCGGCATGGGCATCCCGGTGCCGGCGGGCTTCACCATAACGACCGAGGTCTGCACCTACTACTACGACCACGACAAGCAGTATCCGAAGGAGCTCGAGAAGCAGGTGGCCGACGGCCTCCATTCCATGGAGAAGGCGATGGGCGCCAAGTTCGGCGACCCCGCCAACCCGCTTCTTCTGTCCGTCCGCTCCGGCGCGCGCGTGTCGATGCCGGGCATGATGGACACGGTGCTCAACCTCGGCCTCAACCAGGAGACCATCAAGGGCATAGTGGAGAGAACGGGCAACGAGCGCTTCGCCTACGATTCCTACCGCCGCTTCATACAGATGTACTCCGACGTCGTCATGGGCGCCGAGTCCGAGCACTTCGAGAAGATCATAGACGACCTCAAGGCCAAGCGCGGCGTCAAGCTCGACACGGAGCTGACGGTGGACGACCTCAAGGGGCTATGCGACAGCTTCAAGGCGCTGGTGAAGAAGGACCTGGGCCACGACTTCCCCGAGGACCCCAAGGAGCAGATCTGGGGAGGCATCGGGGCGGTCTTCAAGTCCTGGATGACCCCGCGCGCTATCGAGTATCGCAGGCTCCACGGCATCCCGGGCAACTGGGGGACCGCAGTCAACGTGCAGGCGATGGTCTTCGGCAACATGGGCGACGACTGCGCCACGGGCGTCGCCTTCACGCGCGACCCCGGCACCGGCGAGCACCGCTTTTTCGGCGAGTACCTCATCAACGCGCAGGGTGAGGACGTGGTCGCCGGCATCCGCACGCCGCAGCCGATCAACAACGCCGCCAAGAAGTCCGACGAGGAGAAATCTCTCGAGGAGGTCATGCCCAAGCCCTACACGGAGCTGGAGGGCATCTACAAGAAGCTCGAGAAGCACTACCGCGACATGCAGGACATCGAGTTCACCATCCAGCAGGGGAAGCTCTGGATGCTGCAGACCCGCAACGGAAAGCGCACCGGCCCCGCGGCGGTGAGGATCGCCGTGGACATGGTGAACGAGAAGCTCATCGACAAGAAGGAGGCGGTGATGCGCGTCGAGCCCACGCAGCTCGACCAGCTGCTGCACCCTAGGATCGATCCGAAGGTCAAGCGCGAGGTGCTGACGAAGGGGCTTCCCGCCTCGCCCGGCGCGGCGGTGGGCCAGGTTGTCTTCACCGCCGACGAGGCGGCCGACTGGGCCAAGCAGGGCAAGAAGGTGATGCTGCTCAGGCAGGAGACCTCGCCCGACGACATCAAGGGCATGGCGGTTGCGCAGGGCATACTCACCGCGCGCGGCGGCATGACCTCGCACGCGGCGGTGGTCGCGCGCGGCATGGGCACCCCCTGCGTGGCCGGCTGCGGCGATCTTATCATCGACTCCGCTCGCAAGCAGGCCAAGGTCGGCGACGTGACGCTGGGCGAGGGCGATCCCGTGACCATCGACGGCTCCACCGGAGAGGTGATGCTGGGAGAGCTGCCGACCATCGAGCCGGAGCTCACCGGCGATTTCGGCATCTTCATGGGCTGGACCGACGAGCTCAAGAGGCTCAAGGTCCGCACCAACGCCGACACGCCGCACGACGCGGAGGTCGCTCGCAACTTCGGCGCCGAGGGCATCGGCCTGTGCCGCACCGAGCACATGTTCTTCGAGGGCGACCGCATCGACGCCGTCCGCGAGATGATACTCTCCGAGGACCTCGAGGGCCGCAAGGAGGCGCTGGCCAAGATCCTGCCGATGCAGAAGGGCGACTTCAAGGGGATCTTCAAGGCTATGGACGGGCTGCCGGTCACCGTGCGCCTGCTCGACCCGCCGCTGCACGAGTTCCTCCCCCACACCGACGAGGAGATAAAGGAGCTAGCGCAGAAGATGGACGAGCCGTTCGAGAAGCTAAAGGCCAAGGCCGAGGAGCTGCACGAGTTCAACCCGATGCTGGGCCACCGCGGCTGCCGCCTGGGCGTGAGCTTCCCGGAGATCTACGCGATGCAGGCGCAGGCGATCATGGAGGCGGCCTGCGAGCTGGTGAAGGATGAGAAGGTCGTGGTCATCCCGGAGATCGAGATACCGCTGGTCGGCCACTTCCACGAGCTGCAGCAGCTGCGCGGGGTCTGCGACAAGGTCTGCCAGGAGGTGATCTCGCGCACGGGCCAGAAGGTCGACTACACGATAGGCACGATGATCGAGCTGCCGAGGGCCTGCATCACCGCAGACGAGATCGCGAAGCACGCGGACTTCTTCAGCTTCGGCACCAACGACCTCACGCAGACTACGTTCGGCTTCTCCCGCGACGACGCCGGGAAGTTCCTGCGCGAGTACGTGCAGAAGAAGATCCTGCCGTGCGACCCATTCGTCTCCATCGACACGAACGGGGTGGGCCAGCTCATGAAGATCGCCGTCACCCGCGGCCGCGAGTCCAACCCGGACATCGAGATCGGCATCTGCGGCGAGCACGGCGGCGAGCCGAACTCGGTCGTCTTCTGCGACGAGATAGGGCTGGACTACGTGAGCTGTTCGCCCTACCGCGTGCCCATCGCCAGGCTCGCTGCGGCGCAGGCGACGGTCAAGGAGCAGACGAAGCACTAAAAGTACTGTAATATCAACCATGTGTGGAAGCCGCCGGATCGGCCTGCTCCGGCGGCTTTTTTTGCCCGCCGTCTTATCGAGAAGTCGATAAAGGTGTGTTAGAACAATAGGTTGACTATGACGCGTCGTATATTGTAATTCGAGCAACTTTTCCCCAAAACTGCCGATAACTAAGCTGATCGGGGGATTTCCCCATCTGATGGGAGGGGTCAGGGATGAGCAACGGTCTATCCAAATGCGGCAAGCGCTTCTTCACCAGCCGCCAATGCAAGCCAAAGGACTTTCCCAGCTGCGACTCGCTGGGCAAGGCGGAGCTCCAAGAGCTCATCATGCGCAAGGGCGAGCTCGACGTGCCGGCCCAGGGCGAGCAGGCCTCGAAGTTCAAAAGCCCAAGGTTCAGGAACGTCCGCGACATGGACTGGTCCAAGTTCGCCGACTACGACGGCGTCTGCAATGCGAAGGGCTGGTACCTCTTCAAGGCGCAGGCCGAGGAGGGGCAGGCCGCAGGCGCCGATGAGTCGGGCGGCAAGAAGGGCTTCATCGACGAGATATTGGATCCGATAGACAAGGGCATCGAGCTGCTCATGAAGGGCAAGGTCGAGAAGGGCCTGAGCCGCATCGGCTGGGAGCGCCTGACCGGCCTGGCCGTGGGCGGCGTTCTGGGCCTTTTCATACTCGTGCAGATGTTCAGGCTCCCGATCAAGGGTGCCAAGAAGCGTGCCGCTGTGCGCAGGGCCGAGGAGCGCGCGAGGGCCGAGGCCGAGAGGCGTGAGCGTCAGGAGCGCGCCCGTTTTCTGGAGATCCAGACCCAGAAGGCTCGGGTGGAGGATCTTGTGAGGGGCATCGACAACATCAAGGCCAGGCTCGCGCAAAATCCACAGAGTCATGACCGGTGCGTCGAGGAGATAAGCAGGACGACGGAGGAGCTGCTCGACATAGCCGAGCGAGCGCTAGACAAGGACGTGGCGCGCATGGCCCGAACCGCGATGACCAGGTCGATGGACGCCTTCCGCGAGGTCGAGAGGGCGGCCATCCTGGCATTCGAGAAAAACCGCACGCCCACGCCGACGCCGGTGCCGCAGGAGCTGCAGGAGATCCCGCTGGAGCTGAGCCAGCCCGCGGCGTCCGCCCAGGAGCCCCCGCCTGTGAATCTTGGCGTCGGAAACGAGAAGACTCCGGCCCAGGGTACCGCGATAAAGGAGTTGGCCGGCCTCGACGTCGAGGACGTGGTCATCGATAGGTTGCTGGAGCTCGATCCGCTGGGCGAGCGTGCCGAGGGCAAGGAGGGGCTGTCCTTCATACGCGAGACGGAGCAGGCCCTCGAGGTCGAGATAAACCTGCCCGAGGTCAAGAGGGCCGCGCTCATCGTGAACGCATACAGGCTGAGCGACAAGGGCTTCGGCGAGAGCCTCAGGAGCCTGATCCTCACGGCGGCGGGCCTGTGCGACAGGGACGCCACGATGGGCGAGGAGCAGCTGAGGAGGGCGGTCAAGTACCTGAGCAAGAACTCCATCAAGGACGCCCAGATAACGGAGGCGCTCGCCGGCTACGAGACTTGGATAAACAGCCCGGCGATCATGACGGCAAACTACGAATACAGGCAGAACTTGAAGGCCCAGCGCATGAGCATGAGCGGCGTCATGGCCACAAAGGCCAAGCCCGAAGAGCCTGAGCGGTTGGCCGAGCCTATTAAGCCCGTGCGGCCGTCGAGGCCGCCCAGGCCAGCTCCCCCCAAGAGCGCGACGACCGTCGTCGTCGATGCGGTGGATGCCGACCCGATGAGCAGGGTGGGCACGGAGCTCAGTGGTCTACCCACGAATACCGGCCAGTCGTTCTCGGCCACTCAGAGCGTCGATCACGAGAGGCTGGCGGTCGAGCAGGCCAGGCGGGGCAGCGTCTTCATTCAAGACCCTTCGGAGACCCAATTCTCCGATCAGGACATCGCCGACATGGAGGAGCGCGGCATAGAGTGGGGCCAGCCCTCAGGTATCGAGGGCCAGCGCGGCAACGGCAACTACTTCGACCCGGCAAGGGTCATGTCGGCGGCGACGCCCGTAGTCGAGGCCGACCCGAGGCTGGCCGCGCAGTCGTCCAGCTTCAGGCGCGGGATCTCCGACGCGTATACGAAAGCGGTCATGGACGTCCCCGGATTCGCCGATATGTACTACAGGAACCGCAACGTCTCCGCCGAGGGCGTGGGGCTGGTGGCCGACCTCATGATCTTCATGGCCGGCGAAGAGAGCTACAGCATGCTCACCGATGCGGACAGGGACGCGCACGTGCGGCGCTACCTGACCGCGTTCGCGGCCAGCGAGCAGATGCAGCAGATGCACTTCGAGCGCGGAGTTGACCTTGTGACCATGGCCCGCGCGGGCGAGATAGTCGAGTCAGGCGAGCGCCCGTCCAAGGGTGGCCGCCGCGACGAGAGGCGCGACGAGAGGCGCAAGGCGGAGCGCAGCGGCCGCCGCGACGACCCGTTCGCCGACTCCGAGATGCGCGGCCTCATGAAGGACGTGGGCAAGAAGTACGGCAAGTGATTCATGAAGGGTTAGGATGCCGAAAGTGAAGCCGAACAGCGGCGGGCGTGGGACACCGCGTCCCGCCGATTTTTTGGACTGCGCCCAGGCGCGTTCGATGGGCCTCTCCGTCACCCCGCTCACCACCGACCCGGGCGACGCGGACTCCTTCGCTCGCGAGCTGGAGGGCGTGGCCGAGTTGTGCACCTATCCGCAGGGTTCCCCCCACAGGTTCGGATACTTCTTCGAGGATGCGAAGGAAATCGGCGACGAGGTTGCGGCCGAGGCGACGAGCCCGGATGATGGCCCGAAGGAGCGACCTCAGGCGACTTCGAAGTCGGGCTCGCTTTCGCTTTCGGACGTCCCTCTATGGGCCAAGGTGGCCGCAGGTGCCTCGGCGCTCGTCGTGAAGGGTCTGGCCGTCCTATACGGAATGCACAGGCTCAAGAAGAGGGCGCGTTCGGGGCGCGCGAACGACCTGCCGCTGCCTCTCGACCACAGGGATACTCTCCACGAACTGGACCTGGGGGACGACAGGCCGATATTCAAAGACGACGATCCATTTCGCGAGACCGAGCCCGCGCCCCAGCCCAGGCCCGCCCCTGATAGCGCGCCTGAAAGCAGGCCCGGCTTCAAGGCGCCGGCGCCCGCGCGCGCGGTCAGGCCCGTGCCTCGCCCGCGCTGGGAGGACCCGAGCGGGAGTGTGACCACCGCTTGGGACGGCTCACTGCCAGAGAGCGTTCAGGAGCAGAGGCTCTTCGACGGCTTCGACTGGGACGAGGACGAGGTGCAGGACCGCTCCGAACAGGATAACAGGACGACGCTGCCGGCGCCGGCGCCCGACGATCGGGTGCTCGCGCAGCTTGGCGACCGCGAGGCCGCCTGGATCCCCTTCGCGAGCCGACCCGCGGGCACCGACGCCGATCTTGCGCACATATCCGCGCTGATTCAGCTCGCGTACCAGATGGGCGAGATGCGGCTCTACGCCGACCTGAGCGAGGAGGAGCTTCAGCGCAGGGCCGAGTATCACTACGAGAACTGGCGCGCCGTGCCCGACTCGAGGAAGCGAGAGCTCCTCAAGGACGTCAGGCCGGAGGAGGCGATACGCTCCGGGTTCGAACTCGTCATGCCGCACTCGTGGCTCGTGCGTCAGGAGGCCAGGCTCAACGCCAGGCTCCGCCTGTCAGAAAACCCGGTGTACGCGAAGCTCCCCGACGAATCGAGTGGGGCGGTGGTGGTCCTGAGCGAAAGGGCGAGTTCGCTGTCCGACCCGCGCATGAAGTACGCACGCCTCGGCATATCCGATTTCGACAGGAGGTTCCCCGGCAAGGTGAAGTGGCCCGTGTTGAAGGACGGCGAGACGGAGGATCCGGTGCGAATCGTCCACGACGGTCCGGGGAGGTCAGTGCTTCGCTCCGCCGCGGCGATGGTCTCCAACTACACCCACGAGGGCGACAGGTTCGGCGAGTTGACGGAGGCCGTCTTTTCCTCCGAGGGACTAGAGCGCGTGCTGATTACACATGCCAAGGTATCGCCGATCAAGAGGCTCGCCGAAAGGCTATCGAGGCTGTTGGAGTTCTCGCACATGGGGCTCGGAAAGCTTGAGCTCGTGGCGAAGAGGTATCTGAAGAACTGGCAGGAGATGGGCCGGGCACAGCGCGCGGATATCGTGATCGAGGATCTCGCGGAGCGCGGCGCCGTCTACCTCGCGCCCAGGGAGGGAGATAGCGAGGAGGAGAGGAGGGCGATCCGCGAGTTCGGGTCGAAGCACGGCGTATCGGTCTTGTGGGAGCCGGTTGCCGCGACTGGGGGCGCAGCGCGCGCGGCCGTGGACGAGCCGCCGGACTCCTGGCTCAGGCTCCAGCGCAGGGAGTCCAACGCTTGGAGCATGGCGCTCAGGGCAGCGGGGGAGGCAGTGGCAGGCGAGAAGCCGGGCACCGACTTCTCCGCGCGCCACGTCCACAGGCAGCTGTATCACCCGAGCAACGAAAACTTCATGGCCCTGCTGCCATCCGATCGCTATCATGTCTGCAAGCACGTCGCCAACACGATGGAGGGCCTGAGGGGCGACGCGGAGTTCATGGCAGCCATGGTCAGCAAACGAGGCTACATATCGCCCGAGGGGGTGGCCAGGATCATGAGCATGAGCGGGGTGGCCGACTCCAGGATGAGGGTCGATCTCCGTCGCTCCAGGGGCCTGAGGATGAGACGGGTAAGGCGCACCGCCGACCAGCGCGACTGGATACGCGATGTCTCCAGACATATAAAGTAATGATATCAGTAAGTTAAGCTCTTATCATGCAGGGGCATGTTTTCCCGCAACATTTTCCGAATCCAGCCGATAACTATTCAGAAGGGGGAGGGCCGTATTCGAGGGGAGTATGGCCAAGAATCCCAGAGTTCGCCGAGGCGCCAGGCGGGAGGTCTATCCCGACTGTGCATCCCTGTCTCGCGAAAACCCCAGTCCCCTCTCCGCAGATCCGGGCAACATAGACACGTTCGCGAAGGACATGCAGGACGTGGGCATGGGCATCTGCCGCATGCCCGACGGATCCAAATCCAAGTGGGGCTACTATACCAAGCCGGATTTCAAGGCGCCGGACGTGGCGCGCGAATCGACGCAGGTCGAGACAAAGGACGAGCGTACTCCGGAGGCGCCGAAGGCGCTGCCTGCGGGGCCTTCGGCCGAGGAGCCGGGCGCTTTCGATTTGCTTCTGGGCTTCCTGGACGAGAATCTCGGCGAGGTCCTTGCAGGCGTAGGCGGCGGCATGGTCGCGACAGCGGCGGGCCTTTACGCAGCGAAGAGAATCAGGGCCGCCCGCGAGTTCGCGATCTACGACGACATGCCCCCGCCGCTGGCCGACGATCCGCTGCCGCCTCGCGCGGAGGAGCCCGAACTCTCAAAGCAGGAGGCCGCGCCTGTCGAAGAGCGGCCGAGCCTTACGCCCAAGGAGCTCAAGCGCATCAAGCCCGAGCCTGCGAAGCCCGCGGTGCCGAGGTCCAGGCCATCGGATGCGCCTAAGCCGAAGCCGGGACCGCTGCCTAAGCCGAAACCCATGGCGCGGCCCGTGGCGGCGCCTTCGCGGAGCGTACTGGAAGAGTCCCTGAGGATCGATCTGGCCGAGCTTCCGCCGCCCGACGTCGAGCTCGAGCTCTCCGGCGAGCGCAGCGCATCACGCGAGGTGGAGATAGACCTGGCCGACCCGGAGTTCGAGGCGAAGGAGTGCAGGGAGGGCGAGAAGCCCAAGCCCGACGCCGTCTCCGACTACGAGTTCGAGAACAGGAAGACCGTGATGATGAAGGCCGTGACGGTTGCGCCCAAGAAGGGCAAGGGCCCCATCGCCAGGGTTGCGGATTTCTTCAGGGGGCTTTTCGGCTCGATCCGAGCGAAGGTCGAGACCAAGAAGGGCCGTCCGAAGATACCACGGCCCCCGAAGCGGATCCGCCTGGGCGAGAACGTAGAGCGGGCTCTGGGGTACTCGCTGGGCAGGCTCCACGGGTTTCTGCCCTTCAAGGATCTCAGAAAGCGGCTCGATGCCTCCGTCAATCGCTACGCGCAACTCCAGCTGATGACGGAGCGGATAGATGTCTTCACGGAGCGCGGCATCAGGGAGAGCCGCTGGGGGAAGAGGCGGATGCACGACGTAGCCCGCGAGGGTCAGATCGCGCAAGGGCCCTACCGCTACGTATGGAGACGCGGTCCGCTGGTCGACATAGTGAAGTCGCTCATCAAGCTGGATGCCTCCCCCGAGCGCGAGCGATACCTCGACGAGCACGGCAGGATGCTGCCGGAGGTGATCGATAGCGTTGTGCTGGCCAACTCCGGCATGCCTGAGGAGGTAAGGCTGGCCCATCGTATGAGCCTGATGGAGAGATTCGCCAAGCTCGGCAGCCGGCGGCTTCTGGAGACGGCCTCGAGCCTGCTAGCTGAGTGGAGGCGCACGCCGAGCGATCTACGAATTGCCCCCGTGTTGGATATGCTCGCCGAGAAGGGCTTCGTGGAGCGGGAGATCATAAGCTTTGACGTGATACGGGACACCATGAAAGCGGAACCGAACTACGATTCCGGTTTCGTGCTCTTCGACGGGATAAAGCACCTAATCAAGTACGACATCGTGCAGAGCGACGCCGCCGCGGCGGATTCGCCGACCGAATCCTGGCTCGTCTCGGAGGCTCGCTTCGCCGCGAAGGAGGAGGCCGCCTGGAGGCAGGCCGCCCCGATGCTCAAGAGATCCGACGCAGCCGTACACAGCGTCCACAAGGAGCTCTGCCGGAGCCAGTGGTTCCGCGTCATGGATGGTCCCCAGCGCTACGAGATAGCCTCCAAGCTCGCCCCGATCCTTCACAGCAGGGCGTTCAGGGGGAACCGCACATACGTCAACTCCATCGGGTACGTGACGAAGGCCGGCCTCGAACACGCCTACGAGAAGGCCGGCATCGTCGCCCCCTACGACAGCGTCAAGACACGCCTGATGCTCCCCTCGGCGGAGAGCCTAGTCGCCGGCAAGGCCCGCGTGAGGCAGATGAGACAGCGGCTGTCGCGCGACAAAGCGCGCACCTCGCGCGCGAGCGACGCCGTGGATCGCTCCAGGGATGCCGTGGAACGTTCGAAGGAGAGGATCTCGCGCAGGAAGGCCCGCACCGCGAAACTCAAGTAAGCCCCCTTACCGTTTGCACCGAAGCCCGCATTGATATAAGGATATGGAAACCCCACGGGAGGTTTTCATGCCCGAGCTGCTATCCGATATCTTCGCCTACGTCACCGGACCGATCCTCATCGTGGCCCTTCTGGGCACGGGCGTCTTCCTCACCATAAGGATGCGCTTCGTCCAGATCCGCGGCTTCGTCGAAGGCATAAGGGTAACCTCGGGCAAGTACAAGGATCCCGCGGTGGCCGGCGACGTCACGCCTTTCAAGGCGCTGTGCGGGGCGCTCTCGGCCACGATCGGCGTCGGCAACATCGCCGGCGTGGCCGCGGCGATAGCGCTGGGCGGCCCGGGCGCGGTCTTTTGGATGTGGGTCACCGCCTTCCTCGGGATGGCGATCAAGTTCACCGAGTGCACGCTCGCCCAGCACTATCGCACCGTGCACAAGGATGGTACGGTCTCGGGCGGCCCGATGTACTACATCGAGCGCGGCCTGGGGCACCGCTTCAAGTTCCTCTCCGTGATCTTCTCGATCTTCGCCATATTCGCCTGCTTCGGCATCGGCAACATGGTCCAGGCAAACCAGGTCTCGCAGATACTCGGCACGACCTTCGGCGTGCCCCACGTCCTGACGGGCGTGGTGATGACGGTGATGACCGGTCTCGTGATAGTGGGCGGGATGCGGCGCATAGGCCAGGTCGCGGGCGTGCTGGTGCCCTTCATGTCGATCGCCTACGTCGGCGGGGCCATGTACATCCTCGGGGTGCATCACGCGCACATCCTCCCCACGCTGGGCAGCATCGTCAGCCACGCCTTCACGCCCACGGCGGCCGCGGGCGGCTTCGTTGGCAGCGCCATCATGATGACGCTGCGGGCGGGGGTCATGCGTGGGCTGTTCTCCAACGAGTCGGGGCTGGGCTCCGCCCCGATCATACACGCCACGGCCAAGACCAGCCCGCCGGTGCGCGAGGGCCTGGTGGCCCTGCTCGAGCCGTTCACCGACACGCTCGTCATCTGCACGATGACGGCGCTGGTGATACTGACCTCCGGGCAGTGGATGACCGGGCTGCGCGACGCGCCGCTGACCTCGGCGGCCTTCGGCGCGGGCTTCGCCGGCGGAGAGTACATCGTCACCTTCGGCATCACGCTGTTCGCCTACTCCACCGCTATATCCTGGAGCTACTACGGCGACCGCGCGGCCGAGTACCTCTTCGGGCGCAGGGCGGTGATGCCCTTCCGCGTCGTCTACTGCGCGGTGCTCTTTTTGGGCGCCATCGCAGGCACCTCCTACCGCTGGATCACCACGGTGTGGGCGTACGCAGACATAGCCAACCTCCTGATGGCGTTTCCGAACCTCATCGCGCTGTGGCTGCTCTCCGGCGTCGTGGCCAAATCCCTTTCCGCGTACATGAAGGGCCGCAGGCTCCCCTCCGGCGAGATCGAGGGGTATCCCGCGCCCGCCAACGTTATCGAGACGAACTCGGCGGGTTAGGTCTCTCCCAGAAGGGGGCGTTATGGATCTCGAGCGCATCCACGATTACGCCTGGAGAATTCCCAGGCACGGCAAGATGCGCGTCGACGGCATCGTCTATGCCTCGCGCAAGATGCTGGACGTGATAAGGGGCGACGAGAGCCTGGATCAGGTGGTGAACGTAGCGAGCCTCCCCGGCATCATAAGGGCCTCGATGGCGATGCCCGACATCCACTGGGGGTACGGATTTCCCATCGGAGGCGTGGCCGCCTTCGATCCGGAGGACGGGGTCATCTCGCCCGGGGGCGTGGGCTACGACATCAACTGCGGCGTGAGGCTCATTCGGACCGAGCTCGAAGCCAAGGACGTCAAGCCCAGGATGCGCGAGCTGGTGAACAACCTCTACCGCGACATCCCCACCGGCGTCGGCGCCCACCACAGGAGCTTCAAGCTTGGCCCCGACGACATCAAGCACGTGCTCAAGGACGGCGCGGGGTGGGCGGCACATCACGGCTACGGGGAGCCGGAGGACTGCGCGCACATCGAGGCGGCGGGCTGCATCGCGGGCGCCGACCCGCAGGCGCTCTCTGAACGCGCCAAGGGCCGCGGCCGCGATCAGCTGGGTACGTTGGGATCGGGCAACCACTTCGTCGAGGCGGACGAGGTCGTAGAGATCTACGACGAGGCGGCGGCGAACGCGATGGGGCTCTTTCGGGGGCAGCTCACGCTCACGGTCCACACCGGCTCCAGGGGCCTGGGCCACCAGGTCTGCGAGGACAACATACACACGATGCTGGCCGCCTCACGCAAGTACAAGATAGAGCTCCCCGACAAGCAGCTCTGCTGCGCGCCGATAGGCTCCCCCGAGGGCAAGGAGTACTTCGCGGCGATGGCCGCGGCGGCGAACTTCGCCTTCGCCAACCGCCAGGTGATAACGCACTGGGTCCGCGGCGCGCTGGAACACGCGCTGCACATGGGGCCGGCCGACCACGGCATGCGCCCGGTCTACGACGTGGCGCACAACATCGCCAAGTTCGAGGAACACGTTGTTGGCGGTTCCTCCAGGCGCGTCTGCGTCCACCGCAAGGGAGCGACTCGCGCCTATCCGGCGGGGCACCCGGAGGTGACGGCGGCCTACCGAGACATCGGCCAGCCCGTGCTCATCCCGGGCGACATGGGCCGCTACTCCTTCGTGCTCGTGGGCACGGACAGGGCGATGGAGGAGACCTTCGGCTCGACCTGCCACGGAGCCGGGCGCCTCATGAGCCGGCACGCCGCCAAGCGCGCCTGCCGCGGGCGCGCCGTCGAGCGTGAGCTCCTGGACAAGGGGATCGTGGTGCGCGGGGCCTCGCGCGCCACGGTCGTCGAGGAGGTCCCCGACGCCTACAAGGACGTGGCCGAAGTCGTCGATGCCGTGGAGGGCGCGGGGCTCTCGCGCAAGGTCGCGAAGCTAAAGCCGCTTGGGGTTATAAAGGGATAGAATCGCTTTATCATCGCCTTTTATATCGCCTTACCATCGCATCGTCATCGCTTCTCCATCGCCTTCCCTGACCACCGAGCAAAGCGACAAGCCGAAAACCGAGACACCGATACACTGAGAACCGAGACTCCGAGAGCCGAGCTCATGGGAGAGCCTCGATCATGGTGTACGCCAGGCACAGGCGCGATTTGAGCGAGGCCTGCGCAGCAGCGTTGATGAGGCCGAAGGCCAGAGCGAGATCGAGACATGCGGAGACCTCGGAGATGGACCCGCGCGAGATCGAGAAGAAGCGCCGGCGGTCCCTTCCAAACCGGCTCTTTCCGTTGCCCTCGGCCAGATTGAGCACCGATGAGGCCATGGCTCGGCTGATCTGATCGACAAGATATCCTTTGCCCCGGGGCCACCTGGCGACCATCCTTGCAACCTCCTCTGCCAGCGTAGCCAACAGCTTGTAGCACCTGAGTTTTTCGTGATTCATGCATCCTCCTTTGGTTCGGTTATTTTTTCGGGCTCCCAACCGG
>Ga0180430_10000318_pt1 | contig 53821 bp, 53 predicted proteins | sample SS_ome_9_FD_132999 | JGI IMG/M metagenome (GOLD analysis project Ga0180430, IMG submission 132999) | Hypersaline lake sediment archaeal communities from the Salton Sea, California, USA - SS_1_S_2 metaG | ecosystem: Environmental > Aquatic > Non-marine Saline and Alkaline > Hypersaline >...
CCCGGGAATGCGACCTGGCCGCTCCAGGGGTCGCCAGGACGCTCTGCACGCCGGATGAAGCACACGTCCAGGCCGGCCTCGCCATCGGCCAGGATCATGGCCACGGCGGCATGGCTGGGCGCGGGTCTGAAGGCAGCGGGGACGTGATCGCGCGCGCGCAGCGCGGCACGGATTTCGGCGAGGGTCAGCACCGCTTAAGGTTGGCCCGATTGCTGCCATGCGTCAAGCACGCACAGGCTCCCTGTCACCTGATTCACGAGGAACACCCGAGATGCCCTTTCGACACCAGATCCGAGTCCGCTACGGCGAATGCGACCAGCAGGGCGTGGCCTTCAACGCGCACTACATGGCCTGGATGGACGACGCCACCGAGGTCTGGATCCGCGGGCTGATTCCGGGCGGCGATTACCGCGAACTCGGCTGGGAATGGATGGTCGTGCGCGCCACCGTCGAGTGGCAATCCTCCGCGCGCAACGCCGACATCCTCGATATCGACGTCGCCGTGGTGCGCTACGGCAGGAGTTCGTTCGACTTCGGCTTCCGCGGCTGCATCGATGGTCGCGCCGTGTTCACCGGGCGCACCGTGTGCGTGAGCGTCAAACCGGTCGCGTTGAGCAAGATGGAGACGCCGCCACGCGTACGCGAGCTGCTCGGCGCTCCGCTCGACTGGGACGTGCCGGCCTGAACAGCCCCGCGACCCCGGGGTCGGTCATCGGGGTCACACGATGCGCGAGTTCTTCTCGCCCCAGTAGCGGTCACGCAGCAGGCGCTTGTAGAGCTTGCCGGTCGGCAGGCGCGGCAGTTCGTCCTCGAAGTCGACCGAGCGCGGACACTTGATGTGCGAGAGGTGCTCGCGACAGAAGGCGATCAACTCCTGCTCGAGCGCGCCGCCGGGCGTCTCGCCGGGCATGACCTGCACCACTGCCTTGACCTCTTCGCCAAGGTCCTCGTTGGGCACGCCGAACACGGCGGCATCGGCCACCTTGGGGTGGGTGATGAGGAGGTTCTCGCACTCCTGCGGGTAGATGTTCACGCCGCCTGAAATGATCATGAAGGTCTTGCGGTCGGTGAGGTAGAGATAGCCATCCTCGTCGACATAGCCGATATCGTTGACGGTGCTCATGGTGCCGTCGGGCGAGCGCGACTCGGCGGTCTTCTCCGGGTCCTTGTAGTACTCGAACGGCGTCGCCGTCTTGAACCACAACGTGCCGGGCTGTCCGGTCGGCACCGGCTGCATGGCGTCGTCGAGCACGTGCAGCTCACCGAGCATGACCTTACCTACCGTGCCGGGATGGGCCAGCCATTCCTCGGCGCTGCAGTAGGCGAAGCCCAGCCCCTCGGTGGCGCCGTAGTACTCGTGCACGATCGGCCCCCACCAGTCGATCATGGCCTGCTTGACCTGCACCGGGCACGGCGCGGCCGCGTGCACGGTGTACTCCAACGAGGAGACGTCGTATTTACTGCGCACGGCCTCGGGCAGCTTGAGCATGCGGCTGAACATGGTCGGCACGAGCTGCGTATGAGTGATGCCGTAACGCTCGATCAGGGCGAGATACTGTTCGGGGTCGAACTTCTCCATGATGATGCTCGTGCCGCCCTGCCGGATGGTCAGGCTCACCGCCGCGTTCGGCGCCGAGTGATACAGCGGCGCGGGTGACAGGTAGACCATGCCCTCGCGGTACTGCCACAGTTCGGTCAGGAACTGGTAGAGCAGCAGCGGCTCGGCCGGCGGCTGGTCCGGCAGCGGCCGCACGATGCCCTTGGGCCGGCCGGTCGTGCCGGACGAATAGAGCATCGCCGTGCCCAGCCATTCGTCGGCGATGGGGGTCGACGGATATGCGGCGGTGGCGGTCGCGAAATCGACCACCTGCCCGGCGGCCTCATCACCGCCGTCGACGACCAGCACCTTGACCACCTGCGGGCATTGTTCGACCGCGGCGAGCGCAACGTCGCGTCGTGCGACCGAAGTAATCAGCACGCGCGAATCGCTGTCGTTGATGATGAACGCGACTTCGTCGGCGGTCAGGTATGAGTTGATGCACGTGTAGTACAGACCCGCGCGCGAACCGGCGCCGCAGGCCTCGCAGTAGCGTGCGTTGTTTTCCATGAAGATGGCGTAATGGTCACGGCGCCCGAGTCCGCAATCGCGGAGCAGGTGTGCGAGTCGGTTGGTACGGGCTTCGTACTCGCCGTAAGTGACGACTTCGCCCGAGCCGGCCATGATGAAACACGGCTGATCGGCCTTCTCTAATGCATGCTTGCCGGGATACACGGACCACCCCTCCCCTTGGTATGAAGGCCCAGTATACGAGAGTGATCCGTGCCCGTTGAGCACGGCGCCGACCACCGGCGACGCGATGCCGCCGCGCCGCCCGGGCTGTCGGTGTGCCGCAACCGCGTCGCGCGGTCGCGGCGCCGCCTCAGCCGCCGCCCGAACGTTGCGCGATGTCGTCGAGTACCGGCATCAGGTAGGTCTTGAACTGGGCCGGGTCTTCCGACATCGGGAAATGCCCCATGCCCTCCATGAGGGTGTACTGCGCGCCCTCGACCGCGTCGGCGAGAGCCTGGCTCGCCTCGGGATAAGCCGACCAGTCGTAGTCGCCGCTGAGCACGTAGAGCATGCACTTCGTAGTATCGATGAGATGCGCGGTCTCGCGCAGGTCGTGCTCGGCGCCGTAGTAGTTGAGGTCACCGGAGAACACCGGCGGCGCGCCCTGGCTGTAGGTCCACACCGTCTCGCGCACGTTTTCCTCGGGCGCGTGCGGCGAGCACAGCGAGAGCATCATCGCCGGCTTGGCATCGTTCGAGAGTCGCGGATGTCGCCACCACTGCTTCCACACGCGGTCGAAATCGCCGCTCCACAGCGAGGCCTCCAGGCCGATGCAGGCACGAAAGTGGTCGGGGTGGTCAAGGGCGAGATCGCCGGCCAGGTGCCCCCCCATGGAACACCCCATGAAGACCGGCTGGTCGAGTTCCAGGGCTTCGACGAGGCGCACCCAGAAGGTCATGAACCAGCGTTTGGTGAGCTTGTACTCCTCCTCCCAGTAACGCTTGCCCGCCGGTGGCAGGGACTTGCCGTGGTAGGGCAGGTCGACGGCGATGACGCGAAAGCGCGAGGTGATGTCGCGGTCCTCGAGCAGGTGGCGGTACTGACGTCCGTCCGAGCCCGCGGTGTGCTGGCACACCAGCGGGATGCCGCTGCCCGCTTCCTCGAGGTAGACGCGGTATTCGAGCCCTTCGACCTCGAGATACAGGTAACGGCCGGTGATGTCGGAATAACGTGCCATGCTTACCTCCCCCTCAGGCCGCCGCGGCGAGCGCGCGCACGCTCTCGCCCATCATGGCGTGGATGCGACGGATCGCGAAGTAATAGGCGTAGGCCGACTCGAGGTCACCGCCCAGTTCGAAGTCGTGGTGGAACGAGGCCGCGAACCAGTCATGGTAGAACGGCCGCGGCCTGGCGACGAGCATCTGCTGCCAGACCTCGACCGGCCCGCCGATGTTGATGGTGTACGGGTCGAAGCCCTGCGTGCCCTGCTGGAAGCTCTCCACGCGGCCGTTCTCGATATGCATGAAATACAGGTCTTCGCCAACGACGAAGCGCAGGTCGCAATACCAGTAACGTGCGGTCAGCACGAACTCGGGATCGCGGTTGAGCCGATCGCGGATGTCGTCGACCGGCAGAGTCAGGGTCCCACTCATGTTTTCTCCTCGGCGGCGGGCCGCGGCGCACCGTGCACCGGCGGCCGGCGCATTTCAGCCCTTCTGGGCCTGGAAAGCGGCCAGTGCCGTCTGCTGGTCGGCCATCACCTTGGCGCCCGCCTCGCGCGCGTTGGTCGCCTCGAGCGCCGCGGCCAGGCCGGGCACTTCCGCCACGATGTCCCAGCCATAGACCGCCTGGCACACCGGCGTGGCGTAGATGAAGGTATGCGCGGCGACGATGTCGGCGACGGAGAAATCGCCGCAGATGTACGGCTTGAAGGTACCGAGTTGGCGCAGCGCGCGCAGGCCGTTCTCGATCACGGGCTTTGCCTCGGTGACCGCGGTCTCGTTGCGCTTCTCGCCGAAGAAGATCTCGGCGTAGTGACGCCGCGCCGGCAGCTCGACGTAGAGCTCGATGATCTTGGCCACCTCGCGCACCTTCGCCGCGGGGAAGGCATCAGCGGGAAGCAGCGCCGGGCTCGGCTGGACGGCCTCGAGATAGTCCAGCATGACGCTGGTTTCGGAAAGGAAACCGTAATCGGTCTCCAGGCACGGCACCTTGCCCATCGGGCTCTTGGCCGTGTAGTCGCTCTCCTGGCTCGGCATCGCCTGCACTTCCTCGAAGCTCAGCCCTTTCTCGAGCAGCGCGAACTTGACCATGTTGTAGTAATTGCTGACTGCGAAACCGTGCAGCTTGCGCATGGGTAGTGACCTCCCTTGGTGTGACGAAATCGGCGTCGCTACGGTCCGCGGCAACCCGCGTCCCCGTCATGCGTCACCCTCGCGGTCGCGCCGCGCCCGCCGGCCTATTCTCGCCAATCGCGCGACCGCCGAACAGCGCCGCGCGAGGCCCCGCTCAGCTGCTGGGCTCACCGAGGTCGCGGGCGCGCGGGATACCGAACTGTTCGAAGACCTCCGCGGTGTGTTCGCCGAGCGCCGGCCCCGCGTGACGCACGCGTCCCGGCGTCGCGGAGAAGTGTACCGGCACGCCCGCCAGCGCCTTGCGCACGCCGAGTCCGGGCAACTCGACCTCGGGCAGCATCTCGCGCGCGGCGGTATGCGGATCGGCGACGATGTCGGTGATGTCGTTGACCGGTCCGGCCGGCACGCGGCCGCCGAGCAGCACGGCCAGGTCCTGCTTGCTGCGCGTACCGGTCCACTCGGTAATGATCGCGCGCAGCGCGACGGCATGTTCGACGCGCAGCTCGTTGCTGGCAAAACGCGGGTCGTCGGCCAGCTCGGGGCGCCCCATGACGGCGAGCAGCTCGCGCCAGTGCCAGTCGGTCGGGCAACCGATCGCCATCCAGCCGTCCGCCGCGGCGTAGACCGAGAACGGCGCCACCAGCGGGTGGTCGTTACCGGCCGGCTCCGACACGGCGCCGCCGAAACTGTACCGGTAGACGTTGCGTTCGCAGATCGAGAGCATCGCGTCGACCATGCCGACGTCGACGAACTGGCCCTCTCCGGTGTGCTCGGCATGGCGTACCGCTGCCACCACGCCGAAGGCGCACATCAGTCCCGGAATGAGATCGCCGACACCGGGCCCGGCTTTCATCGGCTCCCCCGGCGGCCCGGTCATCGCCATGAAGCCGGACATCGCCTGCGCGACGATATCGAAGGCCGGCCAGTCGGCGTAGGGGCTCGCGCCGGTGCGCTTGTCACCGAACCCGCGAATCGCGGCATACACCAGCCGCGGATTGACGCCCTTGAGCGTCTCGTAACCGAGGCCGAACCGCTCCATCACGCCCTGGCGATAGTTCTCGACGACCACGTCGGCTTCGGCGACGAGCGCGAGGAAGGCATCACGGTCGTTCGCGTTCTTGAGGTCGAGCACGACGCTGCGCTTGTTGCGATTGATGCTGTGGAAATAGCCGCCGTGCGCACGCCCGTCGTCCTCGGGCAGGTAGGGCCCCATGCCGCGCGACATGTCGCCGGCCGGGGGTTCGATCTTGATCACGTCGGCGCCGTGGTCGGCGAGCACCATGGTGCAGAAGGGCCCCGCCAGCATCTGCGTGAGATCGAGCACGACCACGCCTTCGAGCGCACCGTTGGTGTCGAGCGCACTCATCGACCGGATTTGCCGAGGAGGTTGTCGGAGATGATGCGCAACTGGATCTCCGAAGTACCTTCGAAGATCTTGGTCAGGCGCGCATCGCGCCAGTATCGCTCGACGGCGTGCAGGCGCGTATAGCCCGCGCCGCCGAGGATCTGCATGGCATCGGAGGTGACGCGTTCGGCCATCTCGGAGGCGAAATACTTGACCATGGAGGCCTGCTTGTCGCACCGCGCGCCGGTGTCGATGCGATCGCATACGTAGTACAACAACTGCCGCGCGGCCTCGATATCGCTGGCCATGCGCGCGAGTTTGAAGCGCAGGTCCTGGAACTCGGCGATCGGGCGTCCGAACTGCATCCGCTCCTGGGCGTAGGCCACGGCATCCTCGAGTGCGCCCTGGGCCAGCCCCACGGCACGTGCGGCGGTATGCGCACGCGCCTCGTCGAGTCCCTTGGCGAGTGCGTAGAACGCGCAGCCGGGCTCGCCGATCAGGGCGTGGCCCGGCAGCCGCAGGCCGTCGAAGGCGAGTTCCCAGGTCTTCCAGCCGAAGTAGCCAATCTTGGGAATCGGCGCGCCGTGGCAATTCGGCGGCAGCTCGCCGCGCGGCTTGTCGATGAGAAATGCGCTGATGCCGAGGTGGCGCCGTTTCGGATCCGGCGGTTGCGCGGTACGCGCGAAGACCACCAGGTAATCAGCGCCGTCGGCGAAGGTGCACCAGTACTTCGATCCGGTCAGCACCCAGTCGTCGCCATCGGCAACGGCCCGGCACGAAATGGAGGCGAGGTCGGAGCCGGTATCGGGCTCCGACAGCGACATCGCCCCGAGGTATTCGCCGCTGGCGACGCGCGGCAGCATCTCGGCCTTCTGCGCGTCCGACAACAGGTCCATGGTCAGGGTGCCATTACCGCGCGCAATGATTGACGCCACGCTCATCCAGCCGCGTGCGAGCTGCTCGGCAACCAGGCAATACTCGAAACAACCGAGCCCGCTGCCGCCGTACTGCTCGGGAATGCGGATACCGAAGTAACCCATGTCGGCAAGCTTGTCGCGCAGCGCAAGCGGAATCTCGCCTTCCTGCGGATCGAGCTCGTTGGCGACGGGCAGGACTTCGTTGAGCGTGAACTCGCGCGCAGTGTCGCGGATCATCAGGCGTTCTTCGCTCAGCAACCCTTCGGCGCCGGTCATGGCATGCTCCTCGCGGATCGCGGCGGCCGGCCGGCCGCCGCTCGGTTCAGGTCTCGCCGCTGCGCAGCACGTCGGCTGCAGCGAGTGCGGCGATCTCGTCTTCGCTCTTACCGAGCAGCCCGGCGAGCACCTCCGCGTTGTGCTGGCCGAGTGTCGGCGCCACGTAGTCGGCGTCAGCGGGGTAATCGGACGTCTTGATCGGCATACCCGGGACCTTGAACTCGCCGACGATCGGATCGTTCACCGAGCGCACCGTGCCGCGCTGCACGAGGTGCGGGTGGGTCACCGTCTCCGCCACCGTCAGCACCGGTGCACAGGGCACGCCGTGCGCCTCGAGCGCGGCAATCGCGGCGTCGACGTCGCCGAACCCGCCGAGCCAGCCCTCGACCAGCGCGATTACCTCCTCGAGACGTGCCAGGCGTTCGGCATCGGTGCTCCAGCCCGGCGCCGAGACCAGGTCCTCGCGCCCCATCGCCGCGCACAAATCTTTCCAATGATGCAGGAACGCCATGAGCATGACGTCCCCGCCGTTGCCGCGGTAGACCCCGGCCGGGCACACGTAGCTCATGTGGCGCCCGTTGCGCATCGGCACGATGTCGCCGTGCGAGCCGCTGTACTGGTGCACGTTGACTTCGTGGTAGTGGTAGTAGCAGTCGAGCAGCGCGATATCGAGGTGCTGCCCGCGCCCGGTGCGCGCGCGGTGCAGCAGTGCGGCGGCAATGGCAAACGCGCCGTGCACCCCGGTCGAGACGTCACCGATCCCGAGCAGCGGAATATAGGGCGAATCGTCGCGTTCGCCGATCATCGACGTCACCCCGGCATAGGCCTGGGCAATGAAGTCGTAACCGGGCTTGGCGGCCAGCGGCCCCTTCTGCCCCAGCGCCGAGATCGAGCACAGGATGATGTCCTCGCGCAGCGCCTTGAGCGACTCGTAGTCCAGTCCCATCGACTTCATCACGCCCGGACGGAAGTTCTCGACCACGACGTCGCAATGCGGGACCAGCTCGCGTACCAGCGCCATCCCCTCGGGCTGGCGCATGTCGATGCACACGCTTTTCTTGTTCAGGTTCTGCTGCACGTAGTAGAGGCTGCGTTCGCCGCGGATCTTCGACACCGCGCGGGTCAGGTCACCGCCGGGCGCCGCCTCGGCCGCCGCCACGGTCTGCCAGATGAGCGTGTTGATGGTCATCGGCCCGACGCCGCCCGGCACCGGCGTGTAGGCGGACGCGCGTGCGCGCACGGCTTCGAGTTCGATGTCACCTACACCGCCCGGGTGATAGCCGGCGTCGACCACCACGGCGCCATCCTTGATCCACGCGCCGCGGATGAACTCCGGTTTGCCGACCGCGCCGACGACGACATCGGCCTGGCGCACCAGGGTCGGCAGTTCGGCCGTGCGCGAATGGCACACGAGCACGGTCGCATTGGCGTTGAGCAGCATCATCGCCATCGGCTTGCCGAGAATCGGGCTGCGCCCGACGATAACCGCCAGCCGTCCCTCGAGCGCGACCTCGTGATGCGCGAGCAGGCGCATGATACCGGCCGGCGTCGCCGAGCCGTAGGCCGGCTCGCCCATCGCCATGCGGCCAAAGCCATGCGTGGTGACGCCATCGACGTCCTTGTCCAGTGCGATGGCGTCGAAGCAGGCCCGTTCGTCGATCTGCGGCGGCACCGGGTGCTGCAGCAGAATACCGTGCACGTCGGGATTGGCATTGAGCTGCGCGATCTGGTCGAGCAACTGGGCGGTCGTGGTATCCGCGCTCATCTCGACAGCCAGCGAATCCATGCCGATGCGGCGACAGGCGTTGCCCTTCATACGCACGTAAGTGGCCGAGGCCGGATCGGTCCCGACGAGGATCGTTGCCAGGATCGGTACGCGGCCGCCGGCACGCGCTTTCAGCGCGCTCACGCGCGCGGCGAGGGCCGCCTCCTCCGACGCGGCCAGCGCCTTGCCATCGAGAACGCGTGCGGTCATACGAAAAACTCCTGTGGTGAACGCGGCACGAAGTCATGCGCGCGGCGCGGCTGGACCCGCGGCGGCCGACGCACGGGGGTGACACTCCCGCCAGCGCTTGTGGACGAAATCTGCGCTCAGGGCATTATAGGTAACATGGCAATCAGTCCGCGCCGCACGGTTTGTATCCACGTTGTCCTGCTTCGCAGCGCGAAGCGCGCGTAATCGCCCGCTGTTGCGAAGATACGCAACGCCGAAATCGGGCAGCGCGGACGCCGGATGCCGGATTTTCAGAACCCTGCTCAGAATGATCTCATCAACACCGAGGGAGTCCCCGGGTGGTCATGGCAAGGCGCGATTCGCAGGCCATAGCAGCGCTATTGGCAACCATGGCGGCGCCGCCACGGCCGCCCGGGAGCGGCCGAATGCGGAGACAATTCCGACCAGGTGCTTGCTTGTTCGGAGGTTCCCATCGGCAGCTCGGCGTGGCAGCGTCAAGTACGCGATAATCCGGCCCCGCGCCTTCCACAAGAGGACCACGCATGCACAAGCAACGCGGCGCGACGCCGCCACGGACAGGTGACGCGCGATGAGCGGCTTCGCCGACTACGACGCTTACGACGGACGCGGGCTCGCGGCCCTCGTCGCCGCCGGCGAGGTCAGCGCACGCGAACTCGTCGAAGAGGCCATCGCCCGCTGCGAGCGCATCAACCCGCGCATCAACGCGGTCGTCCAGCCGATGTACGAGCACGCCCGCGCGCGCGTTGCCGAGGCTACGCCGGGCGGCCCGTTCGGTGGCGTGCCGTTCCTGATCAAGGATCTCGGTTCGGCCGTCGCCGGCGTCCCGCTACGCAACGGCTCGCGCCTGTTCCGCGACTACGTGCCGGACTACGACCACAACATGGTCACGCGCATGCACGATGCCGGCCTCGTGACCATCGGCAAGGCGAGCACGCCCGAGTTCGGCCTGCTCGGCACGACCGAGCCCGCCGCGTCGGGACCAACGCGCAACCCGTGGGACCTCGCGCGTACCCCGGGCGGCTCGAGCGGCGGCTCGGCCGCGGCGGTCGCAGCCGGCATCGTGCCGCTGGCGAGCGGCGGCGACGGCGGCGGCTCGCTGCGCATCCCCGCTGCCTGCAACGGCCTGGTCGGGTTGAAGCCGTCACGCGGACGCAATCCCTCCGGCCCCCTGCTCGGCGAGAGCTGGTACGGCCAGGTTCAGCTCGGCGTGATTTCGCGCAGCGTGCGCGACACCGCCGCAGCGCTGGACGCCACTGCCGGCGGTGACGAGGGCATGCTCTACGGCGCGCCGCCGCCAGCGTTGCGTTTCGAGGACGAAGCCGCGCGCGAGCCGGGCCGCCTGCGCATCGCCGTGTGTCGCCAGTCACTGTGCTGCGAAACACCGCTTTCGGCAGCCTGCCTGGCCGCACTGGACGACAGCGTCGAACTCCTCGCGGGTCTTGGCCACGAGCTCGTCGAGGCCGCGCCGCAGCTCGATCGCATGGGTCTTGGCAGTGCCTACATGATGCGCGTGCTGGCCTGCACCGCGGCCGAGGTCGCCGACGCCGAGAAGCTGCTCGGCCGTCGCGCCGGCCCCGGCGACCTCGAACCCGTCACGCGCGCGTTCGCGCGCCTCGCCCGGGCCTTCGACGCGGTCGACATGACCGCGGCAAATCGCGCGATCGAGCGCGAGGTACGTAAGCTCGGACGCTTCATGCGCGACTACGACGTCATGCTCACGCCGACACTCGCCCAGCCGCCGGTGCCGCTGGGTGCGTTCCGCCCGCACGGCCGCGACGCACTACTCGTCGCGCTCGCGAGCCGCGTGAGCCTCGGCCGCCTGCCCCGCTGGGTCAACCTGCTCGAATCACTGGTCGAGAACAATTTCGTCTTCGTGACGTCGACCATGCTGGCCAACATGAGTGGTGAACCGTCGATATCGCTGCCGTTACACTGGACCGACGACGGCCTGCCGGTTGGCATGATGTTCACCGCGCGAATCTACGAGGAAGCGACGCTGCTGCGCCTCGCCGGGCAACTCGAACGGGCACGGCCGTGGCATGACCGCCGCCCACCCCACCACGCCGGCGTGGCGCACGCCGCGGCCACGACCTGAGCAGCCCGGCGAAGCCGAGGAGGACCTGCAATGCCCGAGATCAGCTATGGAGAAGCGGTGCGGATCGCGCCACGGATCCGCCGCGTCACCGCACCGAATCCCGGCCGCATGACCGGCCCGGGCACCAACACCTACCTCGTCGGGCAGGACGAAATCGCCGTCGTCGATCCGGGGCCGGCGATCGAAGCGCATGTCGACGCGCTCGAGCGGATCTGTGCCGGGCGCCTGCGCTGGATCCTGGTCACCCATACGCACCGCGATCACTCCCCGGCCGCGCGCCTGCTCGCGGCGCGCACCGGCGCCGAACTCATCGGCAACGTCATACCCGACGACGGCTACCAGGACGTCACGTTCGCCCAGGCGCGTGCCATGGCGCACGACGAGTGCCTGGCCGGACACGACTTCACCATCCGTGCGCTGCTGACGCCGGGGCACGTGGCGAACCATGTCTGCTACCTCGTCGAGGAGGATGGCGTGCTGATGACCGGTGACCACATGATGGGCGGCTCGACCGTCGTCATCGTGCCGCCGGCCGGCGACATGAAGGACTACATCGATTCGCTCGAGCGCATGCTCGCCTACGACATCGAAGCCGTGGCGCCGGGGCATGGCGACCTGATCGGCGCACCGCAAGACGAAATCCGGCGGCTCATCGCGCACCGCCTGGGGCGCGAGCAGAAAGTCGTGGAAGGCCTGCGGCGTAGCGGCCCGGCAAGCATCGCGGCGTTGACGCCCACGGTCTACGACGACGTCGATCCGGCGCTGCACGAATGGGCCGCGCTGTCGCTGCACGCTCACCTGCTCAAGCTCGCCGCCGAGGGCCGCGCCAACGTCGACGGCGAGACCTGGCGCCTGGCCGACTGAGCGGCGGGGAGTGAAACCCTAGAACGGAAACCCTAGAACGACAGCGACAAGCTCAGCGAACCGAAGTTGTGATGCCGCTCCTGGCCATCGAACTCCTTGGTCCGGAACACCTGGGCGTAGGACAGCTTCACCGCGCGATACACCACGCTGGCACCGAGAATGAAATCGCCCACGAGGTGCTTCTTGTCGACGTCGTGACTGCTGCTGAAGGTGTTACCGTCGAGAAAGATATCGCGCGCCACGAGACGGCCACCGAACGCGGCGAAGCCGTACACGCCGAGACCGCGCTGGCGCGTGCCAGAAGCGATGGCCGGCGCGTTGGCGTCACCACCCGGCCTGATCAGCGACGTCCCGAAATCGCGCGGCAACCGCCAGCCGAACCGCGCTTCGCCGCCCGCCGCAACGTAGTCATAGACGTTTCCGACGGCCAGCCCGGCATGCCCGATGAAATCGTAGCCGAGCTTGCCGACGAACTCCGACCGCGCCAGGCGCCACTTGCGTTCGTAGTAGATCACGAGTCCCGGCTCGTCGTCGAGCTGGTTGTCCCAGCCACGCGGCAGCGGCAGGTCGCGTATGTCGTGCACGAACTTCTGTGCGTCCTCCGCGAGCGACGAAGGACCGATCATGCCGAGCTGGATCTCCAGCGTATCGGCGACGCGGTCGCTCTTGCTGACGAACGCGAGCGCGCCATAGAGCCAGCCGGCATAGGGGCGATCATCCGGCACCAACGCGACCGCTTGCGTGTCGTTTGGCGTGAACATCATCTGGCCGATGGCGAAACCGAGATTGAACTGGCGGTGCTCGTCGCCGAGCAGGCTGCGCTCGAAGGCGTTCAGGCGCGTCACCAGACCGAGTAGCCAGCCCGGCACCGCCCCGTCGCTCTCCAGCGCCTTGAGATCGGGCGACAGCCACGACAGCTTGAGGCCGTTGGTGTACTGCGCATCGCTGTCACCGAACAGGTCGTTTTCGAACATCAGCGTGAAGGTCTGCGGCCCGCCGCTGGTCTGCTCGCCGTGCGCGCACGGCGCGAGCGCGCTCACCAGTACCAGCAGCGTCGCGACCAACGTGCGGCGCGATGTGCGAGGCGGCGGCGTTTTCTGCTTGCGCGTCATTGTGCGAGACTCGTTCCTGCGGGGCGGCGGAATATAACATCGCTGCCGGCGAACAACCGCGAAACAATGCGCGCCGCACACAGTCGCAACCACAAGGAGCAGACCCCGGTATGAACTGGATGACCATCGGTGATGTCGGCATCGGCCGCGTGCTCGAATCGAACGGGCCCTTCATGAGCATCTACGACTTCTTCCCGGACGCCACGCCCGAAGCCCTCGCGCCGCATCGCGACTGGCTCGAACAGGGCGCACTGGACGCCAACGATTTCCTGGTCATGCCGATTCAGAGCTACGTGGTGCGCACGCCGCAGTCGACCATCCTCGTCGACGCCTGTGTCGGCAACCACAAGTCGGTCAAGTGGTTCCCGGCCTGGGACCAGCAGGACGGTGCGGCCTGGGAGCGCAACCTCGCCGCGCTCGGCCTCGGCGTTGCCGACATCGACATCGTCCTGTGCACCCACCTGCACGTCGACCACAGCGGCTGGAACACGCGCCTTGTCGACGGCCGCTGGGTGCCGACGTTTCCCAATGCGCGCTACGTCCTATCGCAGCGCGAAGTCGCCCAGGCCGAGACGAACTGGGAGAAGTACCAGGACCCGGTCTGGCGGGAGAACGTCGAGCCGGTCGTCGCCGCCGGCCAGGCGGTGCTGGTCGCCGACGACCACGAAGTGGATGCCTGCGTGCACCTCGAACCGACGCCCGGGCACACGCCGGGCCATTGCGCCGTACACATCGCCCATCGCGGCCACGAGGCAGTCGTCACCGGCGACCTCATCCACAGTCCGATCCAGTGCCATTACCCGCAGTGGAACTTCAAGTTCGACGCCGACAAGCCGCTCGCCGCCGCAACCCGCAGCGCGTTCCTCGAACATTACGGCGAGAGCGCGACGCGGGTGCTGACGTCACACTTCCCGCTGCCCTCGACCGGCCACATCCGCCGTGCCGGCGAAGCCTGGCACTTCCATTACGACGCCTGAGCCACGGGCGCGGCGCCGCGGTTCAGGGTGAGGCCGCGTCGCCGTGCGCGCGCTGCAACCAGTCAGCGAGGTCGGGGGCGCGCAGGTGCGGCTGCTGCTCGAGCATCACCGCGGCCACGCCGCTGGCGTAGGCGGTGACGAACGACGGCCCGGAGACGAAGTCGTAACGGCCTTCCGGCACCGTCGTCAGCATCTGCAGGCCGGCGCTGACGAAGCTGGGCCCGGGCGGTAGCCGCGGCGGTGCGGTCGGCGCGCGCTGCGCGATGGCAATGACGCCGGGAATCGAAGCGGGAAAGCGCATCTCGGGCTCTTCCCCGACCGCGCCGAGGACGATGGCGCCGAGTTCGATCGCCCGCTCGACGAGGCGCGTCAGCACCGGGTCGTCGGGCCCGGCGAGGCTCAGGTTGATGATGCGCGCACGGATGTCGATGGCGTAATCGAGCGCCTTGGCCAGCGTATCCGTGCGGCACAGACCGTAGGCCTGCGACGGCTCCCAGCAGGCGCGCAGGGCAAACACCTCCGCGTCGGGTGCGAGGCCATGGATACCGACGCCGTTGCCCGGCACGGCGACGATCAGGCCGACCACCGCGGTACCGTGGAATTCGGCCGGGATCAGTGCCGGATCGCCACCGACGAAGTTCACCGATCCGGCGATCTGGCCGGCTAGATCGGGGTGCCCGAGGTCGACCCCGGTATCGAGCACCGCGACGCGCGCACCGAGACCACTGCCGCGCTGCAGGACCGGAGCGATTCCGCGGCGCTGGCCGCGCATCTGCAGATCGTAATACGGATCCTTGACGGCAACCCGTGCCGGCGTCCCACTGACCGCGTGGGCGCGTACCGGCTCCGCCTCGATGACACCGGGGCTCGCGCGCAGGCGCGCCAGCAGCGCCGGGAGATCACCGGCCGGCTGCGCACCGATTGCCAGGCACACCGCGTCCAGGGCACGCAGTTCCCAGCTCTCGACCAGTGCTATCCCGTGGGCCGCCACCAGGGTGCGGGCGCGCGCCGGCGAGTCGACCAGTACCAGTGCCGCCGGCGCGTCGTTCGCAGCACGCACCGCGTGCGGCAGCCATGCCGCCAGCAGCGTCAGCAACAGCAGCGCCGCGCCATACCTGGCACGGCAGGCCGGGCTCACCGCCGGCGGTCCGGGCGCACGCCGACCAGGGAGACCGGTTCGACGAACACGGTGTCGGCGTCGTCGCGCATGCGCTCGACGACACTAGCGAAGGGACGCGGCCCGAGCGCGACGGCGACCGTCATCACACCGATCGCGGACGGTCCGTCGAGGAGTTCGGCGCCATGCCGTTCGAGCCACTCGCTCAAGACCTCGCCGCTGACACCGTCGCGCAGCACGATGCGCAGCCGCGGCCGATCGAGCGAGGCCGATGCCACCGCGTGGCGGCCCAGGGTCTGGAACGACTGCTCGTCGGGCACCGCGCTCGGCGCGCCACCCAGCACGATCATCGCCACGAGTGCCGCCGAGCAGACCAGCACGGCGGCGCCGGCGACCAGCGGCACCGGCTGCAGCACGCGCGTGAAAGCGCGCCAGGCCTGGACGTGCCAGGGCTGGCGGGCATGATGGATCTGCGCGGCGAGACGTGCATAAGCCTGGCTGCAACCATACTCGCCAAGCGCACCGGTGACGGCATGCGCGAGGTGTTCGAGCCGCTGCACTTCGCGGCGACACACCAGGCACTCGCCGAGATGCGCTCGCACCAGGCCGTGCTCTGCGTCCGCCAGGCTGTCATTGACGTACCACGGCAGCAGCGGCCAGGCGCGCGTGTGTTCCGGGTGCATGTTGCGATGCGTCATATCAGTGCCCTCAGCTGCGGCCATCACGCCTGCTCCGCTCGAGAGCGAGATCGAGTACCGGCCGCAGGCGTTCGCGCGCGTAGAACATGCGCGTCTTCACGGTGTTGACCGGGCAATCGACGATCTCGGCAATCTCCGCATAGGTGTAGCCGTAGAAGAACGCGAGGTGCACGATGCTGCGTTGCGCCATGGGCAGTCGCCCGACTGCCGCGCGAATGCGGTCGAGCAGTGCGTGGTCGGCCACCGTGTCGGCCGGATCGCGCGTGTCCGCGTGTTCGACCTCGAGCTGCAGCTCGCGCTCGGCGAGCCGCCGATTGCTGTGCAACCGCTTGAGCGCCTTCTTGTAGGCGATGCCGAAGATCCAGGTCGAAACCTTGGAGCGTTCGGCGAACTCGTCGGCCTTGTTCCACACGACCAGCATGGTGTCGTTGATGGTCTCCTCGACGTCACTGGGCGAACCCAGGATGCGCATGACGAAATCGAACAGCCGCGGGTAGAACTCGCGGTACATGGCCTCGAAGGCGCCGTCCTCCTCGTGCAACCGGCGCAGCCGCGCGAGATCCTGGGCATCGATCGCCGCGGTCCGGGTTCCGCCTGTTTGTTTCATGGCGTTGCTGACACTCCCCGCTTCACGCCTCGAGGCCGCGCCACGGACGCTGCGCCTTCCTGTCTGAGTCAGGCCTCGGCGGAAAAAAGTTCATTCGGCCGCCTCACCGGACCCGCCCGGGCCGATTGGACAGCCATGCCTCGCTCATCTCGCGGTACAGGCCGACCATCTGCTGCAAATTCGTCGGCGGGCCCAGCCCGTTGCGGCTGCGCGTCCATTCCGCGGGCGTCTCCATGGCCTGCGGCAGGCTCAGCCGCAGCGCCGGCTTGTCGAGCACGTTGAGCGACACTGCCCACGAATACAGGCCCGTGGCGGTATTCTCGTTGACGCTGAGACGGAACACCAGCAGCCGCAGATTGTTCCAACTCCAACCGGCATCGTGCACCTCGTCGCGCTTGACGATGTCGTAGCCGCTCGCGCGCAGCAGCGGCGCCACCGCCGCCTCGACACTGTCACGCGTCAGTCCGTGCACCGCGTACTTGGGATGGAAGCCGGCATAATCCAGCACCAGGCGCGGCCGCGCGTTCTCCGCCGCCGCACGCGCGCGCTCCTCGGCCAGCCGCGCGAGGCGCTGTTCCTCCGCCTTGCGTTCGGCCTCGGCGGCGAGGCGCGCCGCCTCTGCTTCCTGCGCGCGCTGGCGCTCGCTTTCCGCCGCGCGCCGCGCCTGCTCGGCCTGGGCGCGCATCTGCGCGGCGCGCGCCGCGGCCTGCTCCGCCAGCAACGCGTCGGCGGCCTCGCGCCGGCGGTCGTCGGCGGCGCGGATCTCCGCGCCGAGGGTGCGCGCCGGTTCGGAATCCGGCCACACGCCGAGCGCGCGCCGGGCATACTCCGCAGCGTCGTCGAATTCGTCGCGGGCCAGCGCCTGCGTGCCCATCGCGAGGTAGCGATCGTGGATGCGGCGCACGCCGGCAGCCGCTTCGGCATTGCCGGGGTCGAGCCGTTCGACCTCCTGGTAGCGCTCCAGCGCACTACGCCCGGCCGGTGACGTGAGGCGGTTGGCATCGACGTCCGCGCTCGCCGCGGCGAGGAGTTCGGTGACGGTCGCGGCGCGCTCGCGGGCTCCGCGCGCGTCGGCCAGCGCGGCGCCGAGCGCGATGATGTCGGCATGCTCGGCGTCGAGCAGCGTGCCCTGGCCGTGCCACTCGCGCGCCTCCTCGATGCGCCCCGCCGCGAGCGCCGCCTGGCCGCGCGCTGCCAGCGCGGCGCCCAGGCGGACCAGGCCGGCGCGGGCCGCGGTATTGTCGGGCTCGAGTATCTGCACCGCGCGATAGCGCGCCAGCGCGTTCTCGGCATCGTTCCCGACCAGGCGACCGGCCTCGAGGTCGGCCGCGGCGTCCTCGAGCAGGCTGTGGATGCGCTCACCGGTCATTGCATCGGCCTGGCGGCGCGCGCGATCCCCGGCGACACGCTCTTGCAGCGCGGCGAAGTCCCCGGCCGCCGGCGGCAGACCCGCGAGCAGCGCCGACAGCGCATCCACGCGCGCCCCGTCCCCCGCCGCGATAGCCGCGTCTATCGCCCCCTCGAGGCGTTCCCCGGCGATGCGCAGGCCATGCTCGGCGCCGACATCGCCGGGGCTCGCGGCCCATGCCTGGCGATAGAAATCGAGCGCGCTGCTGCCGCGTGGCTCGAATACCTGACCGGCGGCCAGCGCGCGATCGCCCTGCTGAACGAGACGCGCGCCTCGATTGAAATCGAGCAACCCGGCCGGCACCAGCCCGGCCTGCCAGGCAGTGCCGAGGCCACCGCCGGCCAGCGCCAGCAGCAGCACGAGGACCCACGGCCAGCGTCGCCGCGCCGGTGACGGCGCCGCGGCCGCCGAAGCCGGCGCGCGCGCGGCGGCGGCCTGCGCGGCGCGCGTGCCGCGCACGTCCGCGTTCACGACCGGCGCATCGAGCACCTGCGTCGGCTCGACGACGCCGCTGTATCGCGTTTCGGCCTCCGGCGGGTGGCTGGTCATCGGCGCGTGTCGCGGCGCCGGCTCCTCGGCGCCGGCAAAGGAGAATTGCTGGCGCCACTGGGCGACGTTCTGCGGGCGCTTCTTCTCGTTGAACACGAGCGCCGCATCGACCGCGCGCAGGAAATTCGGCGAGTAGCGGCCGGCGCCGAGTTCGCTGGCGCTGACGAACACGTCGCGCTCGGCCTTGAGAATCGCCTCGCTGCGATCGATCGCGGCCATCGGCTGCAAGCCCGACAGCGCGCGGTAGAGCGTCGCGCCGAGGCCATAGATGTCCGTCCACGGCCCCTGGCGATCGCTCTTGGAGTAGTACTGCTCGAACGGCGCGTAGCCTGGCGAAACCACGCTGGTGAGGGTCTTGGTCTCCTCGCCCAGGGCCTGGCGCGCCGAGCCGAAATCGAGCAGTACCGGGTGGCCGTCGCGGCGGATGTAGATGTTCGAGGGCTTGATGTCGCGGTGGATGAACCCCTCGGCGTGGATGACCTGCAGGCCGTCGAGCAGCGGCAGGACCAAGGCGACGAGCTCGTTCTCGGGCAGCGTACCGCGCCGGTCCAGTACCGCCTGCAGGCTCATGCCGAGCTGGTACTCCATCACCATGTAAGCCGTGTTGTTGGCCTCGAAGACGGAGTTGACGCGGACGATCGCCGGGTGCTTGAAACGCGCCAGCGTGCGTGCCTCGGCAAGGAAACGGTCCAGCCCCCAGCGGTAACGCGTGTCGTGCGCACGCGAGGCCGGGTAGACGGAGAAATCGCCCTCGCGTACCGCCAGTTCCATCGGCAGGTATTCCTTGATCGCGACGTGCTGCTCGAGGTTCGCGTCGTAGGCGAGGTAGGTGATGCCGAAACCGCCCTGCCCCAGAACCTCCTCGATGCGGTACCAGTGCAGCTCGTGGCCCGGCCTGAGGGAGTTGCGCAGCTTGTCGTCGTCTTGGCTCATCGCCGCGCTCCGCGAACAGCAGCCCGGGACGCGCTCAAGCGTGCGCCAGGTAGAGCGGCTTGGCCGCCTTGGCGTAGGTCTGCTTGAGGCAGATGCGATCGCCTGCGAAGACCAGCAGGTCGAGACCGCGCAGGGTCGTGGTGCGCGTGTCGGTGGCGACCTCGAGCGTCCAGCTGCTCATGACCTTGCCGGCCTCGGCGTCGACGAAGGTATCGTCCTCGCTGAAGCTCAGGCGACCGTGTTCGCCGTTGAATTGCGGCTCGAAGGCCGCGCGGATCGCCTCACGGCCGACGTCACGGCGGCCGTTCATTTCCTCGTAGACGGCATCATCGGTGAAGAAGGCCATCACCGCGTCGAGATCGTTGCGATTGAACGCATCGAGAAACTCGCGCGCGAGTCGATCCAGCTCCTGCCTGCGGTCGGCCATACCCTGCCTCCTGCCCAAGTACAGCGCGCGATTCTAGCAGGCCGGAGCGGCGCCGCGGGGGCTCCCCTCAGCGCACGATGCCGTGCCAGCGCAAGTAGTCCTGCGCGGTGTGAGCGGGTCGCTCGATCATCGGTACGTGGCCCATGCGCACCATCAGCAGGCATTCGGCCTGCGGACACAGGCCGGCGAGGGTCGACAAGGCCGAGGCATGCAGGATGCGGTCCTCGTCCCCCCACGCCACCAGCAGGCGCGCCGGCAGCTGCGCGGCGACGTTATCCAGTGCCTGCGGCCGGGCGAAAATGGCCTCGAACATCCGTTCATTCCAGGCCGCCTCGGCTCGCGCGCGCGCCAGCAGCGGTCGCTTGAACTGCTTCGGCATGGCCGGCGGTACCGCGAAGCACAGCCGCGTGAGCCGGTCGAAGGCGGCCATGTCGGTCGTGATCAGCGGGTTGTCGCCGCGCTCGATCATCGTCATCACCTCGCTGTCCTCGGCATCGGCGACACCGGCGGGCGCGAGCAGCCACAGCGAACTCACGCGCTCGGGGTGGCGCGCGGCGAAGTGCGCCGCGAGGTAACCGCCCATGGAGTTGCCGGCGAGATGGAAGCGATCGAGGCCGAGCTGTTCGGCGAAGGCCGCGATGCGCGCGATCTGGGCATCGAGGTCATAGGCCGCCCCAGTGTCCCGCGTGGCATCGCCAAAGCCCGGCAGATCCGGCGCGTAGACGTGGAAATGCGGGGTCAGGTGCGGCGCGATCATCGTCCAGTGATCCTTGTTGCCGCCGAAGCCGTGGAGCAGCAGCAGCGGTTCCCCCTGGCCACCCTCGAGATACGGCAGCCGGTGACCGTCGACCTCGACCTCGCGCAGGTGCAGGCGGCCGATGCGCCGCGCCAGCCCCATCGCGAAGCGCAGCGCGACGCCCGGAAACAGGAAATACAGCGCGATGGCGCCGAGTGCGCTCGCGATCAGGAATCCACCCAGCCAACCCACGTCGCTCTCCCCGCTTCAATCGCCTGCCATGACCGGCAGGATGATACGCGACGGGCGCGCCGCGTCATGGAATACGCGCTGCAAGGCGGGTTCGAAGCGCGTCGCCGCGTGCGCGAGTTCGCCGGTATTCGGATTCCGGTCGTAGCGCGGGAAGTCGCTCGAGGTGACGAGCACCGCGAGACGGTGCCCGGCACGGAAGACCATCGCCGTCGCCCACAGGTCGATGTGGTAGCACGCGATGCTGCCCGGCGCGAGGAGCCGGTGTTCGTGGCCGTCGCGCAGGGAAGCACGCACGACACCGTCGCAGACGTTGAGCACGCGCCCGTCGCGATGCACGTCGCACAGTTTGACCATCCAGTCGGTATCCGGACCGGAGGTGCTCGCGTGGAGTTCGCACACGACACGACCGATGACTTCGAGGTCCGTTTCGAGCACCGGCGAGTAGAAGGCGAGCACGTCACGGCGGCCGAGCAGCGCGCGCTGGTCGACGGGACCGGCCGGGTACTGCGCCGGCAGCAACGTGTTACCGCCGCGTGTCGGGCAGGGATCGGCCGGGTCGTAGACATAGCTGCTGGCGCCACCGTCGCCCGACGGCGCGCTGCGCGCAAGCTGCCCGCCCGCGCCCAGGTGCCAGGCCACGGCGCGCGCGCCCGGCGGCGGCCAGGCGGTTTCCTCGCGCCATCGGTCGATGCCCTGGACGAACAGCTTGACCGGCGCCTCGTCATCGTCCGCACCGGCGCCGTCTTCGCGCAACCAGCGGTCGAACCAGCGCAGCTGCAACCGCGTGAGGTCTTCCTTGAGATCCAGGAACAGGCCGTTGGCACGGAAGCCGAAGTCGACCTCGCCGACGACGTTGGCGAACATGCCATGCGACCAGGGCCCGATCACCAGCCGGCTCGCGCGCCGCGCCCGGTCGCTGCCGCCACGTTCGCGCATGCCGCTGAAGTGCTCCAGATCCGCGGCAAGCAGCAGGTCGTGCCAGCCGGCAATGGTCAGGCTCGGCACGGTGACCTGTGCGTGGCGATCGGCGAACAGCAGGCTCTGCGTCCAGGCATCGGGCGCCGGGTGGCGCAGGAACTCGTAGAAAAACGGCACGAAGTCGCCGGTATCGGGCCGGGCCGGCGCGAAGCGCTCCAGCGGCAGCGCCCGCAGCACGTCGTCGAAAGCGTCGATGTCGTCGACCAGTTGCACCAGCGGTGGCCCGAAAGCGGCCGGGTCGGGACGCGCACGCAACAGCGCGGCCGGGCCGATCGCGCGCAGCGCCCACATCGCGAGCGTGCCGATATTGAGCGCGCCGCCGCGCCAGAAATGGTTGCGCCAGAAATCGTTGGGCGCGGTGGTGGGCGAGATCGCGCCCAATGCCGGATGGCCGGCGAGCGCCGCGAGCCATGCAGTCCCGCCCATGTACGACAGTCCGTAACAGCCAACCTGCCCGTTGGCATAAGGCCGCGCGGCACACCAGGCGACGCTGTCGAAACCGTCCTCGCGCTCGTCGCGGTAGGGGAAGAACACCCCGCCCTCCGAGGCCCAGCGCGCGCGCACGTCCTGGATCACCACCGCGTAGCCGGCTGCGGCCGCGCGCACCGGATCCAGGGTCAGTGCGGTGATCGGCCACAGCTCCTTGTTGTACGGCGTGCGCTGGAGCAGCACCGGGCAGGGTCCACCGTCGGCGGGCCGGTAGACGTCGGCACGCAGGGTGATGCCGTCGCGCATGGGCACGGCGACGTTCTTCTCGACAATGACGTTCATGCAGGCTGTCCTCGTGGTGACCGTTCGAGCGCGGCGGCGGCGCCCGGCAGGCCCGTGATGGGCGTGACGCGGGTGCCGCGGGGCGCGCGGAAACATTGCGTCCGGGCGCCGGATAGCCTATATTGCACTGCAGCAATTCTGCAATTCGCCTCACCGCACCCAATCATACGGTTTCAGGAGATTTCCCATGGCCACCAAGAAATCCACCACGCCCGAAGTGCCGCAGCAGATCACCGAATCCGCGACGGCCTACCTCGATAGCCTCATGCAGGGTCACGAGACCTTCGCCGCGGCGCTGGAAGCCTCGCGCGCGCGCAGCGCCCGCGTTGCCGACAAGTTCTTCTCCGCCCTCATCGACAGCCAGCGCGATGCCATCTCGCTCGGTCAGGCGATGGCCGCTGCACCGACGGCCTACGGCAAGAACATGGAAGCCATGATGCATTCCATGACCGCGGCGCAGGAGCGCGCACTCGATCTCGCCAAAGCGGTGTACAAAGAACAGGCCGAAGCGACCGGCGAGCTGCGTTCGGCGACCGAGAAGGCGCTCGAGTCGGCTCGCGAGTTCGTACCGCCGGTGGAGAAATTCACCAGCCTGTGGACCAGCGCCGGCAAGTAAGCGGCCGTTCCACCAGCCGCCCGCGCCACCGCCCGTGATCCCGCACGAGGAGCGCCAGGCAGTCCCGGCTCAGGAAGCAGAGCCGGGACTGTTCGATTACGACGACGCCGTCGAGCAGGCGCTCACGCCGCTGTGGCGCGAGGCGCGCTGGGGGCTCGAGTGGGCCAGCCTGCGTCTGCACCCGGTGTACTACGGCGTCGGCGTGCCACGCGGGCGCCGCGAACCGGTGCTGCTGATCCCGGGTTTCATGTCGGGCGACCTGATGATGCTAGAGATGCATCGCTGGCTGCGCCGCATCGGCTACCGCTCGTCGCTCTCGCGCATCACCTGGAACAACGACTGCCCGAATCTGACCGGGAGCAAACTGATCCACCGCGTACGGGCACTGGCTGACAAGACCGGGCGCCGCGTCGTACTGGTCGGTCACAGCCTCGGTGGCATGCTCGCCAAGAGCATCGTGCAGGAAGTGCCCGAAGACGTCGAGCTGGTCATCACGCTGGGTTCGCCGTTTCGCTCGCTGGTCAAGGCACATCCCGCGATCATCGGCATCTGGGACAAGCTCAAGCTCGCCCAGGGCGGCCTCATCGGGCGCAACCTGCACGCCTCCTGCGGCACCGGCCACTGTACCTGCACGTTCGTACGCAATATGAACACGCCGCGCCCGGTGACCGTGCCGCAATACGCCGTGTACTCGAAAAAGGACGGCGTCGCCGAATGGACGAGCTGCATCGACAGCGACCCGGCGCGCAACATCGAAGTCACTTGCAGTCATATCGGCATGGTCTTCGATCCGCGCGTCTACCGCGCGGTGGCCGATCGTCTCGCCGCGCACCTGCACGACGACAGCGCCGACCACGTGCCCGAAGACAAGCTTTGAGGAAGCCCCCATGAGCAACGACGACAGCCTCGACCCGATCCGCCTGTGGCGCGAATGGTTCGTGAAATCGGAAAAAGCCTGGAGCGATACGCTCACCGAGATGATGGGCGATGAGAACTTCTCGCGCGGCATGGGGCGTTACATGCACGAAGCGCTGCACACCCATCGCATGTTCAGCGAGTCGATGGCGCAGTACCTCGCCAACCTGAACATCCCCTCGCGCGGCGACATCCTAGACATGAGCGACCGCCTCGCGCACATCGAGGAAACCCTGAACCACATTCAGGTCGAGCTGCGCAGCCAGCGCGCGCAGCTCACCAAGCTCGCTGCCGGGACGCCCGAGGCGGGCCCGCGCAAGCGCCCCGCGCGCACCCGAACCGCCGAGCCGAACCCGTCCTGATCGGGCCACGGCCCGCGCCCGAGACCACCCCCATGGAAGCACCCAGCGCACGCAACGAGAGCCCGGCAGGCGACGTCGACAGCCGTATCGGGCGCATCATCGAGCGCGCCATCGCGCGCAACATCCCGGGTCTCGCGCCACTGCCGCAGACCGAATCGGAGCTCGACGTCGGGCCGACGCCCAAGGAACTCGTCTACAGCGACGAGACCGCGCGGCTCTATCACTATGAACCGGTGCTCGACGAAATCTACCGGGTGCCGCTGCTGCTGGTGATGTCACCTGTCGCCAAGGGCTACATCCTCGATCTCGCACGCGGTCAGAGCCTGGTCGAGTACCTGCTGCTGCAGGGGCACGACGTCTACATGCTCGACTGGGCTGCGCCACGCCGTGAGCAGAGCCGGCTCGGCCTCGCCGAGTACGTGATCGATCTCGTCGGCGGCTGTATCGATGCCGTCGCCCGCGACTGCGGCGAGGACGACATCACGCTGGTCGGGTATTGCATGGGAGGCATGCTCAGCGCCATGTATACCGCCCTCAACCCCGCCGGCGCGGTCAAGAACCTGGTCTGTTTCACCACGCCCGCCAACGGCGACGGCATGGAGTTGTACAAGAAATGGATGACCTCGCCCGCTTTCGATATCGATCGCCTGGTCGATGAACTGGGCAACATACCCGGCGACTTCATCAACCAGTCACTGCAAGCCCTGCGTCCCCTGCAACGCAGTGCGAACCAGATGCGCCTGCTGAACAACGTGCAGGACGACGCCTTCGTCAAGGCGCACCTGCGTTTCGACCGCTGGGCCGTCGACCAGTTGCCGGTGCCCGGCATGCTCGCGCGCGACCTCGTGCGGGACTTCATCATCGGCAACAAGATCGTCGACAATACGCTCGAGCTGCGCGGCCAGCGCGTCGACCTGGCGCGTATCACGGTACCCTTCCTGCACGTCGCCGCCCAGCACGACCACATCGTGCCGGCAGCCGCTTCGCGCGACCTGATCGGCCTCGTCGGCAGCAAGGAGAAGCAGGAGATCGTGATGAAAGGGGGCCACGTCAGCCTCGTCGCCGGGGGCAATGCCGTGTTCCGGCTCTGGCCTCAGCTCGACCAGTGGATTCGCGTGCGCGCGACCTGAGGCAACGTACTCGTCCCACCGCCCGGCAGAGGAACAACCCGCATGTCCCGAGACGCTCTCGAAAAAGCCTTGTCCGCCTATCCCATCGAAGCGGCGCTCAAGGGCAGGTCCTATACCATCCGCGTCATGCGCACCACCGACGGCCCGGCGCTGATGGCCTTCGCTCGCGAGCTGCCCGCCCACGACCGCCTGTACATGCGCCGCGACCTGACCAGTCAGCGCGGCATCGATTCGTGGATCCGCGACATCGAGGAAGGCAGTATCCACTCGCTACTCGCCGAGGACGAGGACGGCGTCGCCGGCTTCGCCACCATCCACCTCAACCATCTCGAGTGGACGCGGCATGTCGCCGATATCCGCGTCGCCACGGCCGAACGCACGCGGCGCAGCGGCCTCGGGCGAGTGCTTGCGCGCGAGGTGTTCAATGTTGCGCTGGCGCTGGATATCGAGAAGCTGTTCGCACGCATGACGCCGGACCAGGAAGGAGCACGCGTGCTGTTCCAGGAACTCGGCTTCACCCCCGAAGCGCTGCTCAAGGATCACGTCAAGGATCGCGATGGGCATTACCACGATTTGCTCATCAAGGGCTGCAGCGTGCAGGCCTTCCTGGCTCAGCGACAGGCTTACGGCGTCGGCTGAGCGATCCGTGGCGCGGTCGCACGCCCGGCCATTGAAGCGCGCACCGCACGCCCCCATCTGAGAGGGCGAAGACGGCGCATGCCGCGCCGTCGCTGGCCACGCGGATCGCTTGCCCATGCAATACAAGGATTACTACGACATCCTCGGCGTCCCCCGCGATGCGGACGGCGCCGCCATCAAGCGCGCCTACCGCAAGCTCGCGCGCAAGTATCATCCCGACGTCAGCGAGGAAGCCGACGCCGAGGAGCGCTTCAAGGAAGTCCAGGAGGCCTACGAGGTACTCAAGGACGCCGACAAGCGCGAAGCCTACGACCGCCTCGGCAGCAACTGGCGCGAGGGCGACCCGTTCACGCCGCCGCCGGGTTGGGGGCAGGACCCGGGCGGCCACGGCGGCGGATTCCGCGGCGGCGCCGACTTCAGCGACTTCTTCGCCTCGATTTTCGGTGCCGCACCAGGGGCCGGCCCCGGCGGCGGCGCGCGCGGCGGTTTCCAGATGCGTGGTGAGGACCGTAGTGCCCGGATCCGCATCCGCCTCGAAGATGCCTACGCCGGTGCCACGCGCGCGTTCAGTTTCGTCACCACCGAAATCGGTGCGCGCGGCGAGGCCCAGCAGGTGCGCAAGACGGTCAACGTGACGATTCCGAAGGGCGTCACCGAGGGTCAGCGCATCCGGCTTGCCGGACAAGGCGGCGCCGGCTTCGGCGGCGGTCCGGCCGGCGACCTCTTCCTCGAGATCGAGTTCGAGCCCCACGCGATCTTCCATGCCCAGGGGCGTGACATTCATGTCGAGCTGCCGGTAGCGCCGTGGGAAGCAGCGCTGGGGGCCAAGATCAAGACGCCAACGCTCGGTGGCACCGTCGAGCTGAGCATCCCGCCCGGCACCCAGTCCGGGCGCCGGCTGCGCCTGGCCGGGCGCGGTCTGCCGGGCAAGGTGACCGGCGACCAGTACGCGACGCTGCGCATCGTCACACCACCGGCGGCGACCGAGGAGCAACGCGCTCTCTACCGGCGCATGGCCGAGCTGATGCCCTTCGAGCCGCGCGCCGGGCTCGGCACCTGACGAGGAGAGAGACCGATGCCTGAGCCGCAGTTCCTGCACGAGGACGACAACCTGAGCCTCGAGGAAATGGCGCGCGCGAGCGGCGTGCGCGTCGAGATCATCATCGAGCTGGTGAGCCACGACATCCTGCAGCCGCACGGGGACGAGGCCCGGGAGTGGCGCTTTCCCGCGCCGTCGATCGAGCGCGTGCAGCGCGCGCTGCGCCTGCGCCGCGACCTCGAACTGAACTGGCCGGGCGTCAGCCTCGGGCTCGCCCTACTCGACGAGCTGAACGACCTGCGCCGGCGCCACCGCGCCCTGCTGCGGCGCCTGGGCTGAGCGCCGCGTCGCCGGCGGCAGGCGCAGCGACTCGCCGAAACCGAGTACGCGGAAGCTGTCCGGCGGCACGCCGCGTTCGCGCAGCGCCACGTCGAGCTCGGTGTAGGGCTCGTCGATCGCTTCGTAGGTAAGCTGGAACGTGCCGTGGTGGATGGCGATGCTCTGCGCACAGCCGAGTACCGCGTGGGCGCGCACCGCGGCAGGCGGGTCGAGATGAACGGGGGCCATGAAGTCGCGTGGCCGATACGCGCCGATCGGCAGCAGGCACAGGTCGAACGCGCCGAAACGCTCGCGGGCCGCGGCGAAGTGCGGACCCCAGCCGGTATCGCCGGCGAAATAGACCTTCGCGCCGGACCCGACGACGACGAAACCACCCCACAAGGTCTTCATCTGGTCCAACAGGCCACGCCCGGAACGGTGCCGCACCTCGACGAAATGGAACGCGAGATCGCGGGCGTCATGGCGTTGCCACCAGTCGAGTTCGCGAAAGCGGGTGATGCCGTGCTCGGCGAGGAGCGCGCCGTTGCCGAGGCCGGTCAGCACCAGCGGCGCGTCGCGCGCAGCGAGCGCGGCGAGCGTGCCCGTATCGAGGTGGTCGTAGTGGTCATGGCTGACCAGCACGACGTCGATCGCCGGCAGCTCGGCGAACGGCACGCCCGGCTCGCGCACGCGGGCCGGGCCGGCGAACGCGAACGGACTGGCGCGCTCACCGTAGATGGGGTCGGTGAGCACGCGTACGCCGCCGATGTCGAGCAGCACGGTGGAATGGTTGATGAACGTCGCCGTGACGCCCACGCCGGCAGGCGGCGGCGGCGGGTAACGCCCGTTCTGTACCTGTTCCGGCCACGCCTCGCGGCGCACCCGGTAAGTTGACAGGTAACCCAGAATGTCGACCAGCGATTTCTCCGCCGGCACGCGGTTGTAGAAGCGCGTGCCGTCGAAGTGCGCGTCGGCCGGGCCGTCGTGGCGCGGCTGTAGCGCACATCCGTGCGCGACCGTCATCAGCGCGGCCAGGCCAAGCAGGCACCTCCCGAGCGGCTTGCGCATCACGGGCATCGTGCGTTTCGTGCCGTTCGCTTACTTGTGCAGTGCTTCCCGGAGCGGGAAGCGGGACGTGCCGTCGGTTCCGGCAAGGCATTGTCCGTCGATGTCGTCGCAGGTCTCACCTTGAGGACCCCCTGAGCAAGTCATGACCCGGCACCTTGCGCCCGCGCGATCCGATTTCCGCGTTGCGAATCATTGCCATAGCCGGCTATGAGGTGTCCTTCGCGCCTTGAACGCGAACCGCGCGGACACAATCTGCGCGGCCCAGGCTCATTCGGGAGTTCCTTGATCCTACGCGCTGGCGGTGCGCGCGGATCGGCGCCGGGGGCACTCCGCTCGACGGGCGCCGTCTACCGGTATACTAGCGCGCCTTCGTCGTCCAACCTGGGGAGGTGTCCGATGGCCCGAAAACACGCCGGCTCGATGAGCGCCCGCAGCTATTCCATGCCCGAGCTGTCCGAGCTCTACGGCGAACCGCCGTTCCACTACCGCGAAGTCAACCAGCTCCTGGTCGAGTTCGAGACTGAGGCCGCCGTGCTGCGCGAGCTGGTGCCGAAGCCGCTCACGCCGAACCGCGACAACACCATGTTCGTCTCGGTCGCCGAGTTTCTCTGCTCGGGCTTCGGGCGCTACTACGAGACCCACGTGTTCACCCACGCGACGTACAAGCGTCGACTGGTCAATTTCAGCCTCTATCTCATTCTCGACAACGACGTCGCGATCTGCGGCGGCCGCGAGATCTGGGGCTTCCCGAAGAAGCTCGGGCGACTGACGATGAACATGACCGACGACGTCGTCAGCGCCACCGTCGAGCGCGGCGGGATCACCGTCATCGACTGCGCGATGCGCATGGCGACGATGATCGAGCCCGAAGATCTCGGCGGCACCGCCGAGTGGGTTGCGCGCAAGTTCGTGCCCAACGTCACCCGTGGCGCGCGCCCGGACGTCGACCAGCTGACCTCGACGACGTTGACCGACATCACCGTCGGCGAAGTCCACAAGGGGCCGGCGACGCTGAACTTCGGCGCCTCGCCGTCGGACCGTCTCGCCGACATTCCCATCGTGCGCATGCGTGACGGATACTTCTACGAGAGCACCTTCACCCTCGACGACGGCATCGTCCTGCACGACTACCTGGCTTGACCATGGCAGCGGGCGAGCAGGCGATCGACCAGCATTACGGCGGCACCGACATCAGCGCGCGCATCCTCGCCGCGCTGAGCGCCGCCGGCAAGGATCCGGCGCGCCTCGCACGCAGCGATCTCGCCGCCATCGACGAGTTCCATGGCGGCGGCATCGCCTCGACGCGCGACCTTGCCCGCTATGCCGGCCTCGCCCCGGACATGAGCGTGCTCGACATCGGCTGCGGCATCGGTGGGCCGGCACGCACGCTGGCGGCGGAATTCGGCTGCCGCGTGAGCGGTATCGATCTGACGCGCGAGTTCGTACGCGCCGCCGAGATGCTGACCGCTCGCGTCGGCATGGCGGCGCAATGCGACTTCCGTCATGGCAACGGCACCACCCTGCCCTGGCCGGACGCCACCTTCGACGCCGTGTGGTCGCAGAACATGCTCATGAACGTGCCCGACAAGGGCGCTTTCTTCGCCGAGGTCGCGCGCGTGCTCAAACCGGGCGGGCGCTTCGCGTTCGAAAGCGTGCTGGCGGGCTCGGGAGAGCCGGTGCACCTGCCGTGCTTCTGGGCGGCCCGCGCCGAGCTCAGCCACCTGGTCACGCGCGACGAACTGGAGCGGCTGCTCGAAAGCGCCGGGCTCGACATCGCCGCGCTCGACGAGACGACCGCATCGGTCATCGCCCAGGGGCGCAAGCGCAAAGCCGCGGTCGAACAGGCCGGCGCGGGCAAGCTGAGCATCGCGGTCATCGTGCCCGACGACGTCGGTGCGAAGATGGACAACGCGCTCAGAAACAACGAGCAAGGCCGCACACGCACCGTCAAGGGCGTGTGCCGGCGTCGCGACTGACAGCACGTCGCCGCCAGGCCTCCCACACCAGCCATCATCCACAAGGGGAATCGAACGATGGATCTCGGACTCAAGGGCAAGAACGTCGTCGTCACCGGCGGCAGCAAGGGTATCGGCCGCGCCACGGCACTGGCGCTCGCCGACGAGGGCGCCAACGTCGCCATCTGTGCGCGTGGCGCCGAGGCGCTGGAAGCGACGCGCAAGGATATCGAGGCCAGAGGCGTCAAGGCGCACGCCGCGTCCTGCGATGTCGCCGACGCCGCGGCCCTGGCCGCGTTCCTCGACGGCGCCAGGACGGCGCTCGGCAGCGTCGACATCCTGGTCAACAACCCCTCCGGTTTCGGCATGACCGACGACGAGGCGGGCTGGAAGGTCAGCGTCGACGTCGACCTCATGGCCACCGTGCGCGCGACCCAGCAGGTGATCCCGTGGATGGAGGCCGCCGGTGGCGGTTCGATCGTACACATCTCGTCCATTTCCGGTCTCGAAGCCGGTTCGCCGCCGGCCTACGCCGCGGTCAAGGCGGCATTGTTCAACCACGCCAAGACGCTCGCCGCGCAGCTCGCACCGAAAAACATCCGCGTCAACTGCATCGCGCCCGGTTCGATCTATTTCCCGGGCGGCTTCTGGGAAATGATCAAGGAGAACGCGACGCCGATGTACGAGGCCACCCTGGCCAACTGTCCGGCCGGCCGCATGGGCCTTCCCGAGGAGGTCGCCGATGCGGTCGTGTTCGTGGCCTCCCCGCGCGCCAACTGGATCTCCGGCGTCACGCTGCCGGTCGACGGCGTACAACACAAGGGCATTTTCTGAGCGCAGGAGACAACACCGATGATCGACAACCCCTACTACGGCCAGGAACTGCATGGCCCCTACGAAATCTTCGATGCCGGCTCGTTCGAGTTCGAGGACGGCGGTCACCTGCCCGACCTCAAGCTCGCCTACGCGGTCTACGGCAAACTCAACCGCAAGCGCGACAATGCCATCCTGTTCCCGACCTGGTACTCGGGTACGAGCAAGCTGACCGAGCAGATCTACGTCGGCAAGGGCCGTGCGCTCGACCCGTCGAAGTACTGCATCATCAGCATCAATCAGATCGGCAGCGGCCTGTCGAGCTCGCCGCACAATACGCCCGCGCCGTGGAACATGGCGCGCTTTCCGCGCGTGCGCATCGGTGACGACGTGCGCGCCCAGCACAAGCTGCTGACCGAGAAGTTCGGCATCGAGCAGCTCGCGCTGGTCGTCGGCGGCTCGATGGGTGCACAGCAGACCTACGAGTGGGCCGTACGCTACCCGGACATGGTCAGGCGCGCCGCGCCGATCGCCGGCTACGCCAAGAACACCGACCACGACTTCCTCTACACCGACACCCTCAACGAGGCCATCACCTCCGATGCGGGCTGGAACGGCGGCTGGTACCGCTCGCGCGAGGACGTGCACATCGGCCTGCGCCGCCAGGCCAAGCTGTGGTCGGTGATGGGCCTGTGCACCGAGTTTTTCGCCCAGGAACAATGGCGTGCGCTCGGCTGCACTTCGCTCGAAGACTTCCAGGTCGGCTTCATGGAGGGCCTGTTCACCCAGATGGATCCCAACGACCTGTTGTGCATGGCGTGGAAGTGGCAGCGCGGCGACGTCAGCCGGCATACCGGTGGCGATCTCAAGGCCGCGCTCAAACGCATCAAGGCCAAGACCTTCGTCATGCCGGTCGACACCGACATGTTCTTCAAGGTGGAGGACTGCAAGCGCGAACAGAAACTCATCAAGGATTCCGAGCTGCGCGTGATCAAGAGCCTCGGCGGCCACTTCGGGATCTTCGGCTTCGAGCCGGCTTACCACGAGCAGGTCGATCGTCACCTCAGCGAGCTGCTCGCCAGCGACGCCTGAGCAGACGCCGTTCGCGACACGCGAGACACCCGAACAAGGCGTGCGGCGCAAGACAATGAACCACGGCGCCGCCAGCGGCGGCGCGACCACAGACCGGGCGGGGCGCCGGGCGCCCCCCTCGACAACACGAACAAGGAACACGATATGAGCGATACCAACCACGTCTGGCGCCTGCGCAAACGACCCGTCGGCGAACTGAGCGACGACGTTCTCAGCTACGAAAGCGAAGCGATCCCGGAGCCGGCCGAAGGCGAGTGCCTGTTCCGCCTCAACTACCTGTCGCTGGACCCGACCAACCGCATCTGGATGAGCGACATGGACCAGTACATGCCGCCGGTCGAGCTTGGCGCGCCGATGCGCGGTGTCGTCTGCGGCACGGTGGTCAAGAGCCGCTCGCCCGCATACAAGGAAGGCGAGATCGTCAGCGGGCTCGGCGTGTGGGCCGACTACCAGGTCGGCGCGCCGGGCATGATCAACCCGCTCGGCGATACCGGCCCAGTGCCGGTCGTCGACGCCTTCGGCACGTTCGCCGTGGTCGGGCCGACTGCCTACTTCGGCCTGCTCGACATCGGGGACCCACAGCCCGGCGAGACCGTGGTGGTCTCCGCGGCAGCGGGCGCGGTCGGCTCGATCGTCGGCCAGATTGCCAAGCTCAAGGGCTGCCGCGCGGTCGGGCTTGCCGGTTCCGACGACAAGTGCCGCTGGATCACCGAAGAACTCGGTTTCGACGCGGCCATCAACTACAAGACCGAGGACGTGCCGGCGGCGCTCGCCAAGGCCTGCCCCGACGGCATCGACGTCTACTTCGACAACGTCGGCGGCGATATCCTCGATGCCTGCCTGAAGCTGATGAACTTCAAGGGACGCATTCCGACCTGCGGCCTGATCTCGCAGTACAACGCGACCGAGCCGCCGCCGGGACCGATGAACTACCCGATGATCCTCATGCAGCGCCTCAAAGTGCAGGGCTTCATCGTGCTCGACTACGCCGAGCGCTACCCGGAGGCCATCGCCGACCTGTCGCAATGGATGGGCGAAGGCAAGATCAAGATTCGCCAGGACGTCGTCGACGGGCTGGAAAACGCCTTGCAGACCTTGAAGAAGCTCTACACGGGCGCCAACACCGGCAAACTCATGATCCGCGTGAAGGACGTCTGAGAACGTCCGCGCCGGTCGACCAATCGAGGGGGGAGAGAGATGAGGACCCAGCAGATCGGCCGCGTGCTCGCGGCCCTCGCCTGCCTGGCGCTCGGCGCCGCGGCGCCTGCGAACGAGGATCGCGCGATCGGCCAGGAGGCCTTCGAGAAGGCCTGCATGGCCTGTCACGGCGAACCGCCGGTCGCGCGGGCGCCGTCTCGCGCGCAGCTCGCGAAGATGCCGCCGGAGAAGATTCTCCAGGCCCAGCTGAGTGGCCTGATGGCGCTGCAGGCGGCGGCCCTGAACGAGCTGGAGAAGCGCGCGGTCGCGATCTATCTCTCCGACATCGAATGGGGCACGGTCACCGAAGAGCGCGCCGATGAGCGACTCGCGATGTGCGGGGAATCGACGCCGCTGACCGCGGCAGCCTTCGACCAGCCACACTGGGTCGGCTGGGGCCTCGACGCCGCGCACAGTCATTTCCAGCCGGCCGGCCAGGCCGGCCTGACGGCCGCGGATCTGGACGGCCTAGAGCTCAAGTGGGCGTTCGGTCATGCCGGCGCGACCACCACCACCACGCAACCGGCGGTGGTCGGTGACCGCATCTTCGTCGGCTCGCCGACCGGGGCCATCTACGCGCTCGATCGCAAGACCGGCTGCGCGCATTGGAAATACGCGACGGCGGGCGAGGTACGCGCGGCGATCATCGTCGCCCCGCGCGCCGACGGCTCGCTCGGCCTCTACGCCGGCGATCGCAAGGGCTGGTTCTACGCGCTCGATGCCAACTCGGGCGAACTGCTGTGGCGGCTGCGTCCGGAAGCGCACCCCTGGGCGATGATCACGTCCTCGCCCTACCTGCACGACGGCACCCTGTATTTCGGCGTCGCCTCGTTCGAGGAACTGGCCGGCGGATCACCGACCTATGAGTGCTGCACCTTCCGCGGCAGCGTGGTCGCGCTCGACGCCGCGAGCGGTGCCCGCAAGTGGCACAGCTACGTCATCGACGAGGAACCCCGGCCGACCAAGAAGATGACCAGCGGCGTCCAGCTCTATGGCCCCTCCGGCGCCGCGGTGTGGTCGCAGCCGACCATCGACACCGAAGCCGGCGTGCTCTATGTCACCACCGGCGATTCCTACTCCGCGCCGGCGGCCGACACCTCGGATGCCATCGTCGCGATGGATCTCGCGACCGGCGCCATCAAGTGGCACAAGCAGATGACCGCCGACGACGCCTTCACCACCGCCTGCGTCGCGCCGAACGCCGACCCCGTGGCCAAGGAAGGCTGTGGTCCGGACATCGACTTCGGCTCGTCGGCCATCCTGCGCGAGCTGCCGGGCGGCGGGCGCGTACTGCTGGCCGGGCAGAAGTCCGGCGTCATGCACGCCATCGACCCGGATGCCGAAGGCGCCATCCTGTGGCAGAAGCGCCTCTCGCCGGGCGGCGTGCTGGGCGGCATCGAGTGGGGTTTCGCCGCCGACGACGAACACCTCTACGTGCCCATCTCCGACGTGTGGGAGAACCGCGCGACGCCGGGCCATGCCGGCGGCATCTACAAGCTGCGCTTCGCCGACGGCACCGAGGTATGGAACACCCCGGCCGCGGCGCCCGATTGCACCGACATCGCCGGCTGCAACGCGGGCCAGCCGGCTGCGGCGACGTTGATCCCGGGCGTGGTCTTCTCCGGCGCCATGGACGGGCACATGCGCGCCTACGACACCGCCACCGGCAAGGTCATCTGGGACATCGACACCAAGGGCAGCTACGACACCGTCAACGGCGTGCCGGCCTCCGGCGGCTCGATCAAGGGCGCCGGCGTGACCGTCGTCGACGGCTGGATCTACTTCAGCTCGGGTTACGGGCTGTTCGGCATGCCGGGTAACGTGTTCCTCGCTTACGGTCCGAAAGCCGCGCCCTGATCCCCGTTCATCATCCCGACCCGGTGCCGCTCGCGCGCCGGGTCGGGCCTGCCGCGTGAGCCGACCGCTCACGCCACGACCTGTCGCTTTGCGCCGCTGCTGATCGCCGTCAGTATCGCTCCGACCGCCGGATGCTCGACTACGGCGCTATGAAGAACGTCGCGATATTCCTGCTGGGCGTCACCGCGACGAACTGCACCGCGCAGGAGAATACGCCGCTGCCGCTCGCCGTGACGCTCGCGGCCGTGCCCCGCGTCCTCGTCGCCGACCGCCCGGCAGATATCGAGATTGTGCTGCACAACGCAGGCGACGCCCCGCTTTCATTCGGCACCTGGTCCTGCGGCTGGGACACGCAGTGGCAGATTCGCCAGGACGGCAACGCCATCGGCATCGCTGCGCCCGCCTGCACCCGCAACGTGCGGCGGACGATTCGGCTGGCTGCCGGCGGCACCTACGTGCGCTCTCTCACATTCGTCGCACGCCCGGTCGTCGGCGCAACGGCGCTGCGCGTGGCACTCGGTTTCCAGCCACTCGACGCGTCGCGCCGCTACTGGAGCGCGCCGTTCAGCTTGTCCGTCTCGCCGGGTTCCGCGCCCTCGAGCGACGACGATCCGCCACCTTCACAACCAGGCCGGGAGGACTACCAGCCATGAAGACGCAAACCTGTTTAGCGTTCGCGGTGCTAGGGCTCGTGCTCAGCACGGCCGTCGAGGCCGGCATGATCGTGATCTACCCCGATGCTGCCAACCACCGCCATACCCTGACCACCGGCAAAGTCCAGTCGACACTGACGCCGGACCCGGTATTCAACGCGGGCGAGTTCTTCCTCCTCGACAACGTTTCCGCCACGGTAAAGACGGAACTGGCCGGTGGCGACGTCGCCTTCCCGGGCTGGACATTCGATTACGCGAGCAAATGGAAGGGCGTCACGGGGTCGCTCACGGTCGATCGCTATACGGCGGAGAAACCCTACCCCGCTTTCGCCGGCGCCGCGCTCGACGCGCGCTACCAGCGCGCGAGCACCGACCCGATCCGCTTGCGCTGGATCCAATTCGTGCAGACGGTGCCGCCGTTCGCGTTCGACCCCGACCAGACTTTCGATACGCTCACCGGCGCAGCGCTCGGCAACGGCGCCCTGCCCGCCTGTGTCGGCGCATTCATCGATCCCTGCGGCAACGACGGCACGGACGGCGGACCGTTCTACTGGAACAGTGCCGAGATCGCCAACGAGACGTCCGGCACCAACGCATTCGGTGCGTTCGACCTCCACTTCAGCGACTTTCCGCGCGTAACGGTCAGCAACACCTACCCCAAGAACGGCTTGTCCTTCCAGCTCTACCTGGTCGAATGGGATGGTGCGAAGAATGTCAGCTTCCTCGATGGCATCCGCTGGGGCTTCATCGGTGTCCCCGAGCCATCGGTACTGCTCGTCACGCTGCTTGGCCTGGCCCTCGCCGCCTTGTGGTGCAGACCACGCGGCTTGACCACGGCCGGCGCCTCGGGCGCGGTGCTCTTACGCGACTGACCGGTCTCGCCAACACACCGCGTGCGCCTGCCAGGCCGCCTCGAGTCGATCAACCGCGTCCGGCGCGGCCAGCGCCTCGAGCCCGAGCCCGGCCAGCGCGAGCAGCATGCGCGCGCGCCCGGCCGGATCCGATCGCGCCTCCGCGTGCCGCGCATCGAACGCCTCCACCGCGCCGGCGGCGCGGCACGCGATTGCCTGCAGAACGCGGAACGCGCCGTCGGATAGCGGCGGGTTGCCGCGATAGTTCTCGAGGCGGCCGCCGCGCCGGTAGCGCGGGTAGTCTTCGAGCCCCAGGAAGCGCAGGAACCAGTCGGCGCGATAACGGCCCGCGGCCGCGACGATGCCGGCATAGTCGGCGAGCAGTTCGTCGAGCAGGTGGCCGTGCATCGCGCCGAGCACGCGCAAGGTGAAATAGTGCGCGCATTCGTGCTCGCGCCGGATGCGCAGCGATTGCGCCTGCCAGCGCTGTTCGGAAAGTCCCATGTCGGCCGCGCCGACGGCGCTGTAGTTGCCCTGCTGCAGCACGATGAAGCGATCCTGGTAGCGTTCCGGCCGTGCCCGCAGGCGTGCGAACTCGGCGCGCCAGGCAGCCCCTCCGGCGTTGCCGGTGCGCCGGCTCCAGGCCGCGCGGTGGGCCGCGACGCGCTCCCAGTTGTTGCTGCCGCTGACCATCGCCGCGCCCATCGCGGCGGGCACCTCGCGCGGCTCGTTGCGGTAGATCAGCGCCTGCACAAGGCTGGCGAAGTCGTCGCGGCACGTGGCGACGATGACCGCGATGCGCCCGGCCGGTGTGCCATGAACATCGAGCGTGACGGACTCCGGCTGGCGCAGGACCAGACCGCTGGCCAGCGCCAGCGACGTCGTGTCGACACCGCGCAGCGTCGCCGCGCGGTAGTCGTCGGTCTCGCTCATGCCGGCGCACACGGGAAAGCGCAGGCGCGGCAGGTGCCGTACGAGAGTCGGCCAGGCGCCGTCGCGACGCGCCTCGTCGGCGTAAGCCTCCCACGTCGCCACGCAGGGCTCGTCGGCCAGCGGCAGCGTGAGCGGCGTCGGCACACCGGCGAGGTCGAAGGCGCCGCCACCGTAGGCCAGCAGCTCGGCCGCTTGCGCATCGTCCGCGCCGCGCGCAGCGAACAAGGCGCGACGCCGGGTCTCGTTCATTCCAATCCCTCTGCCGCGGCGCGGCCTGGCCGGCGAAATCCGCCCGCCGTCACGATAGCAGAGCGCGCTGGCAGCAGGCGCGTCGCAATGCTCTCCGGTGTGCAGTGCACAGGGCGTTACAGGAAGCTAGGATACGCGCATGAACAACCCGAACGCCGCAGAACCGAGCCTGAGTGCCTTTCCGCCCGAGGAGTACGCCGAGCGCGTCGCGCGCGCCCGCGATGCCATGCGGCGAGATGGCCTCGATGCCGTGCTCATCTCGACCCCGGAAAATATCTATTACCTCTCCGGGCTCGATCACATGGGCTATTTCGCCTACCAGATGCTGTTGCTGCCGCTGGAAGGCACGCCGGTGTTGATCACGCGCGCGATGGAGCGCGCCACGCTCGAACACCAGGTGCCCGATCTGCGCCACGTCGGCTACACCGACGGCGCCGCACCGCCGGCGCCGCTCCCGGAGGACGTCGAGCACCCCGACATGGTCGAGCTCGAGCACGACATTCCCGGCAACCTGTTCGTCGAACCGTTGCTCGACCGCCATGGCCAGAGCGGTCCGCGCAAGCTCGACGCCGATTATTCGCCACCGGTGGAAGTGACCTGCCGCACCCTTGCCGAACTCGGCCTCGGCAGCGGCCAGCTCGGCCTGGAGATGGGTGGCAGCTTCCTCTCCTACCGCGTCGCCAACGGCATCCAGCGCGGCACGCCCGACGCGCGCTGGGTCGACGCGACCGGGCTCGTCGACCAGCTGCGCCAGGTGCAGTCCCCGCGCGAACTCGCCTACACGCGGCGCGCGGCGATCATCTCCGACGCCATGCTGCAGGCCGGCATCGCCGCCGCCGGCGTCGACGTACACCACAGCGAGATCATGGCCGCGATCTACGACTCGATGTTCCGCCGCGGCGGCACCTACCCGGGCTTCGTCCCGCTGGTGCGCTCCTCGGCCAACCTGCTCGAAGAGCACGGCACCTGGGGTGACATCCAGCTCGCCGATGGCGACACGCTGTTCCTCGAGATGTCGGGCTGCTACCGCCGCTACCATGCACCCATGGGGCGCATCGTGCACATCGGCGAGGTGCCGGCCAACGCGGCACGTGCCCTGGAGGTTTGCGCCGCTGCGCAGCTCGCCGCGCAGCAAGCCATTCGCCCCGGCGTCATGGCCGGCGACGTCTATGCCGCCTGGCAGGACGTGCTCGAGCGCGAGGGCATCGGTACCTACCGGCGTCATCATTGCGGTTATGCGATCGGCATCGGCTACCCGCCGAGCTGGTCGGGCGGCGGCGTGCCGGTGGGCCTGCGCGCGGGTTCCGAGATGCGCCTGCGCGCGGGCATGGTGTTCCACCTGATGTCCTGGCTGCTGCGCTCCGATTACGGCGACTCGTTCCTCTCCGACACCATCGTCATCACCGAGGACAGCGCGGAGATGCTGACCACGACCACGCGCGAGCTGCTGCGCCGCCTCTGAGCGCGCCGCGGTGCCATCGCCCTGGCTGCACGGCCGGGTCGCCGCCGGCCAGGCGCATCGCGACCGGCTGGACGCCGTCGGCGCGGCGAGCTCATCCTGCCGCGACCGAACGCAGGCGGAAGCTCTCCCGGTAGCGCGACGGCGTCATACCGACGTGGCGCTTGAACAGGGTGCGAAAGAAAGCCGGGTCGGCGTAGCCGACGCGCGCCGCGACCTGGTCGATCGAGCCATGCTCGTTTTCGAGCAGGCGGCGCGCGGCATTGAGACGCAGCTTCTGCAGGTAGACCTTGGGCGAGTCGCCGAAGCTTTCCTGGAAGCGCCGGTAGAAAGTCCGCCACGACATGCCGAAATCCGCCGCCAGCGCCTCGAAACGAACGCCCTCGTGGAAATGACCGAGCAGCCAGCTCTCGACCGCGGCCATCGCCGGGTTGGCGCCCGTCGCACGGGGCAAGGGCAGCGGTGCCGGCGGCAGCTGGCGGCGCACCCGCGGCGGATCGGCGAGGAACCATTGCGCGCACGCGGTCATCACATCTCGCCCGCACAGGCGGTCGATGAGGTAGAGCGTGAGATCGACCGTCGCGCTCGCCCCGCAGCAGGAGTACACGCCGTGGTCTTCGACGACCATGCGCTCGGCGGTCCAGTGGACTGCCGGCCAGCGCTGGCGCACTTCGTCGATCAGGCTCCAGTGCATGGCCACGTGGTGGCCGTCGAGCATGCCGCCGTGAGCGAGCAGCGCCTGGCTCGGACAGACCGTCGCAAGTGCCGCACCGCGCGCCCGCTGCGTCTCGAGCCAGGCGAGGATGCCGGCATGCGTATCGACCACGGTATCGACGTCACACGGCATCCCGGTGAGGAAGACCACATCGGGCGGCGGTGCATCGGCTAGCGCGGCACCGGGTTCGAGCGTGAGACATCCGCCGCAGGTCACCGCCCGCCCGTCGGGGGTGAGCAGGGATACCTCGAGCGGTGCGATCTCCGCGGCCTGCTCGCGCGCGAAGCCGAGCACGTCCAGCGGCCCGGCGATGGCGCTCGCGTTGCCGCCGGTGAAAGAGACCAGCGCGATGTGGCGGGGGCGGGGCATGGCGTTCACTCCAGTGACCGTAGCGGCGCCGGCGTGCAGGGTGCAGGCCTGGCGAAAGCGCCTATGGAATATGTCTTTTTCGCCAGCTTGTGTCCACGCCCGCGCTCGGCGAGCATCATCGGTACCGCAGCACGCGGCGACGTTGGGGGAGATGGCGTGTGACGATTCAGCTCTACGATCTCGCGGCGGCCGACGAGCGCATCCTGTTCAGCCCGTTCTGCTGGCGCGTGCGCATGGCGCTGCTGCACAAGGGATTGCCCTTCGAGATCGTGCCGTGGCGCTTCTCCGCGCGCGCGGCCACCGCGGCCTCGGGCCACGATGCCGTGCCCGTGCTGTGCGACGGTGAGCACTGGGTCGGCGACAGCTGGGACATCGTGAACTACCTGGAGGAGACCTACCCGGCCCGTCCGGCGCTGCTGCCACCACCGTCCGGCGCGGCCCACGCCCGCCTCGTCGGCGCGCTGTGCGGCAGCCTGGTGTTCCCGGCCGCCGTGGCAATCGCCGTCTACCAGGCCTGGCGCATCCTCGATGGTGACAGCCAGCCCTATTTCCGCGGCTCGCGCGAAAAGATGTTCGGCTGCTCGCTGGAAGCGCTCAACGCCGGGGAGAGCGACGGCCGCGCCGGCCTGGCCCGGGCGTTGAAACCGTTCGACGAGGTCCTCGCGCTACACGATTATCTCGGCGGCGCCGCGCCGACACATGCCGATTACATGCTGTTCGGCGTGCTCAAATGGACGGACATCGTCAGCAGCTACGACCCGATCGATCACGCGACGCCCAGCGGACGCTGGTTCGATCGCCTGCAGGCGAGCCACGGCGGCTATGCCGCAAGCGTGCCGACGGTACGCGACTGACACCCACCGCAGACGACGACCCGGCGCGTAGCGCCGGCACAGGAGCCCGACATGAGCGAGACTGGTCCCGCCTACCGGCCGAACGAGCGCGAGCAGGTATTGCTCGCCGCCATCACCGGCGCCAACGCCAGCCCCAACTGGCTGACCAGCGACATGGTCGACGCCCTGCTCGGCGGGCACGGCATGCTCAACATCGCCGTGATCAACATCGCCGACGTGCTGGTCAGCGAACTCAAGCGCGGCATGGATACCAAGCTGCGCTTCGCCAACGCCGCCGCGCAGCCGGTCGACGAGGTCCTCGCCAAGGCGATCAAGGCGGCCGTGCAGGCCGGTGCGGCGCCGGCCAACGCGGCATTGCTCTCAGCTGTGATGATGTATCTGACCGGTACCAAGGCGCAGGTCGGCATTCCCGCCGGCAATCGCAAGCTCGGCGCGAGCGCGCGCATGCTTGCCGGCGTCGACCGCTCCGGCGTCGCCGCGATTCCAACCTCGAAGAAGAACAACAAGGTCTCGGGCTTCGCCGCCGTGATGGCCGTCCACCAGGCGATGATGGAAGGCAAGCTGTCGCCGATCTCGGGCTACGACATGGTTGTCTCGGGCGGCCCGCTGATCGGCCACAGCCGTCTCGGCGAGGACATCATCTTCCCCGCCATGGCGGTCAACGGGGCGCGCATCGGCACCCAGGCGATGATGGACTGCATGGCCGGCGCCGGCATCAAGCCGCAGGCACTCAACGCCGCGGTGTTCGGCGCCGCCGCGATTCTCGAGATCATCCACCCGGATGCCGACATCGCCGAGGAGTACGGCCCGCACGGCAAGGTGACGACGGCGTTCCTTGCCGGCAAGACCGCGGCCGAGACCGCCGGCCTGCCGGAGAAGCTCACCGTGCGCATCACCGGGCAGGAATACCAGACCGGGCAGGTCATCGGCGATCTCGGCCTCATCCTCAAGGACATCGGCGGCCCGTCGGTGATCGGCATCATGGCCATGGACGAGATCATGGGGGTGTTCGCCGAAGGCATCGCCGGCTCCTCGGCCGGGCCGGTCAACCCGCCGCTCGGCCACGTGTGTACCGATGCGGTGATCGCCATGAAGTGCCTGCTCGAACCCGAGGCCACGCCCGAATCCGTCGCCGTCGCACTGCGCGAGCGACGCTACGACTTCGCCTTCGATCCCGAGACCTCGATGATCGCCATGAACATCGTCGCGAAAAAAGCACAGCAGCTGAAAGCCGGCGCGGTGACCAATGCCATGGTGCTGGCCTCCGAGCCGGTACGCGCACAGGCCCTGTACCGGCGCGCCGCGATGGCCTACGACGATCTCAAGGCCGGCAAGTCGCTCGAAGACGTGGTGCACGCCCTCGACGAGGGACGCAAATCGCGGGTGGAGGCGCGGGTCAGCGCGTTCCTGAGCAAGATGACCGGCAAGGACGTGCAAATCCGCCTCACCCACATCGGTCCCGGCGCGCGCCGTTCGAGCAAGCTGGCCAACGAGTGGTTCGCCTTCGACGCCCACCTCGACGCCGAGGTCACGGTCGACGGCGTGACCACCGTGCTCGAGCGCTACTCCGACCAGATCATCCCCGATGTCGCCCTCGGCAAGCGCGCCGACATCGCCTGGGCCGTGCCCATGGTCGTGCCGCTGGCGAGCGAAATCCTGCTCGCCTCCAACGTCGTCATCAATGTCACCGTACCCGCCGCCGTGGCCGCGGCGATGGGCCTGCACAGTCCGGAAGAAGCAGGGCTCATCGCGCAGCGCGCCGGCTTCGTCTCCTCCGGCATCCCCGGTTCGAACGTCAACGCCGAAGCGGCCGCGCGCGTCGCGCTGTCGGTCATGGCGGTGCCGTGAGCGGGCGTCAGCGTCTCGGGCGCAGCCGATGAGCGAGCCGCTCAGCCTCGTCATGGCGCAGGTCGACGACGTGCCGGGCGAACTCCTCGGCGAGTTCATCCGGCGCGCCGAAGAACTCGGCGCGCGCAACGTGCAGGCGGTCGCGAGCGTGACCAAGAAGGGCCGCCCGGGCTACCTCCTCTACGTCGACGTGCCGGCGGCCCTCGAAACCGAACTCGGGCTGCTGCTCGGCGCCGAGCTCGGCTGCTGGGGCTACCGCGTGCTCGCGGCCGAACATCGGCATTTCGACATCGAACGCCTGCGCATGACGCTCGTCCTGACGCTGGAGGGGACCGAGCTGCGCTGGCCGCTGCGCGCCAAGACCATTGCGAGCGGCGCTCGCGTACTGCGCATCAAGGCCGAACACGACGACCTCGCGGCGATTTGCGCGCACTTGCGCGAGCAGGGTCGCGCGCTGCCGCTGGCCGTGCTCAAGGCCGCCGTCGAGACCCGCCTGCGCGGCGGGATAGACGGCGGCGAACTGCACGTGCGACTGTAGGCGTACCCCGATGAATTATCTTTCACCTCACCCCGACCGGAGAGCGACCATGACCAGGATTCCGACCCTTATCAGCTGTCTCGTTTTCGCCGCGCCGCTCGCCGCGCACGACGGCATGGCACTCGGCGGGCTGCTGCACCGCGCCCTGCACGCCATCGGCACCGACACCGCGCTCGTCCTGGGCGGCCTCGTCGTCGCCGCGGTGGCAGCGATGGTGATACGCCGGGTGGTGCGCCGCGCGCCCCGCCGCGCGACACGCTGAGCCCTCCCGCTCCACGGCACACGCATGCACTACCACCTCGACGCCGTTGGCGGTATCGCCGGTGACATGTTCGTCGCCGCGCTGCTCGACCTGCACCCGGAGCTGGCTCCGGTCGCCATCGCGGCAGTACGCGCGGCCGGGCTGGGCGAGAGCGTCGGCCTCACCCACCAGGCGCACGCCGACGGCGTACTCACCGGCAGCCGTTTCGTCGTCGACGGTCCGCCGGTCGACGAGGAGTGGGGTCACGATCAGGCCCAGGGACATCGTCACGCTCACGAACATGGCCAGGCCCACGCGCACGTGCACTGGGCGGCGCTGCGCCGGCGCCTCGAGGCGAGCGCCCTCGATGCCGCGGTAGCCGAGCGCGCCATCGACGTCTTCGGCCACCTCGCCGTCGCCGAGGCCCGCGTGCACGGCAAGGCGGTCGAGGACGTCGCGTTTCACGAAGTCGGCGCCTGGGATTCGATCGCCGACATCGTCGCCGCGTCCGCCCTGCTCGCGGCGCTCGGAACGACGAGCTGGTCGATCGGTCCGATTCCGCTCGGCAGCGGCCGCGTCCGCACCGCCCACGGGCTGCTGCCGGTGCCGGCACCGGCGACGGTGCTGCTGCTCGAAGGGCTGGCGTGCTTCGACGACGGCTTCGCCGGCGAACGCGTGACCCCGACCGGCGCCGCCATCGTGCGCCACCTGGCGCCGGCGCAAGGCCTAGGCCCGCTGCCGCGCCGGCTGCGGCGCAGCGGCCACGGCTTCGGCACGCGGCGCTTCGAGGGCTTGTCGAACGTGCTGCGGATACTCGAGTTCGCGCCGCACCACGGACAGGCCGGGCCGCGCGGCGACAACGTCGTCGTCATCCGCTTCGAGGTCGACGACCAGACCGGCGAGGATCTCGCACTCGGCCTCGAACGCCTGCGCGATAGCGCCGGCGTACTCGACGTCAGCCAGCTGGCCCTCACCGGCAAGCAAGGTCGGCTCGTGGCCGGTGTCCAGGTGCTCGCCCGGCCGGATGCACTCGACGCGGTCACCGATGCCTGTTTCCGCGAAACCACCACGCTCGGCCTGCGCCTGAGCCCGACCCAGCGCCTGGTGCTGCCGCGCCACGCCTACACCGGCAGCGACGGCAGCCGCGCCAAGCTCGCATACCGTCCCGATGCGGTCACCGCCAAGGCCGAACTCGCCGATCTCGCCGCCGAACCCGGCCATGCCGCGCGCCAGGCGCGCCGCACGGCCGTCGAGCGGGCTGCCCTCGCCGACGCCGCGGAGTCCGACGATGAACGCTGAGCCCACGACGCTGCTCGAACGGTTGCACGCCGCCCTCGCCGATTGCGCCCCCGCCACCGTGGCGGTCTCCGGGGGCGTAGACAGCATGACGCTCGCGCACGTGGCGCACGCGGCGCTCGGCGACTCGGTCCGCATGTTCCATGCCGTCTCCCCCGCCGTACCCGCGAGCGCGACGGCCCGCGTGCGACGTCATGCGGCAGTCCACGGCTGGCAGCTCGAGGTGGTCACCGCCGGCGAGTTCGACGACCCGGACTACCGCGCCAACCCGGTCGACCGCTGCTTCCATTGCAAGCGCAACCTGTACACGACGCTCGCCGCCGCGGGCGACGCACAGGTGCTCGCCGGCACCAACACCGACGACCTCGGCGACTACCGCCCCGGGCTGGCCGCTGCCGCGGCCGCCGGCGTGCGCCACCCCTACGTCGAAGCCGGGATCGACAAGAACGGCGTGCGCGCCATCGCGCGCCTGTGCGGACTGGCGGATCTCGCCGAGCTGCCGGCGAGCCCCTGCCTGTCGAGCCGGGTCGAGACCGGCATCGCCATCGAGCCGGCGACGCTGGGTTTCGTCGACGCCGCGGAAACGCTACTGCGCGAGCAGCTCGCGCCGCTCACGGTGCGCTGCCGCATCCGCCGCGCCGGTATCGTCATCGAACTCGACGCACGCACCCATGCCCGCCTCGACGACAGCGGCCGCGAGCGCCTGCGCGCGCAACTCGCGAACCTGGCGAAAGCGCACGGCCTGAGCCGGCCGGTCGGTTTCGCCCCCTATGTCATGGGCAGCGCCTTCCTGCGCGAGCACGCATGACCGAGCACGAAATCCGCCTCGACCACGATCGCGCCGGACGCCTCGGCCTGGACGAGGCGATCTTCTGCGCGCAGAAACGCCCGGCGCAGATCGAGGTCATCCTCGAGCAGGTGCAGACCGCCGGGCGCAGCTGCCTGCTGACGCATCTCGACCCGGCCCACTACCGCGGCCTCGGCACGAGTCAGCGCAGCTTGCTCGATTACGACGAGGTCTCGCGCACGGCCTATTTCAACTGGAGCGCGCGACCCGCGGCCGAGCCCGAGCTGGGCATCGTCACTGCCGGCAGCTCCGACGTGCCGGTCGCGCGCGAGGCGCTGCGCACGCTCGCGTATTACCACGTCGCGGCACTGCCGGTATTCGACGTCGGCGTGGCCGGCCTGTGGCGGCTGCTCGAGCGAATCGACGAGTTGTGCCAGATGCCCGTGCTGATCGCCGCCGCCGGCATGGACGCGGCACTGCCGAGCGTGCTCGGCGGGCTCTACGGCGGGCTCATCGTCGCCGTACCGACCTCGACCGGCTATGGCGTCGCCAGCGGTGGCCACACCGCGCTGAACGCGATCCTCGCCTCCTGCGCGTCCGGCCTCGTCACGGTCAATATCGACAACGGTTACGGCGCCGCGTGCGCCGCCTTGCGTGCACTCGGTTTCGTGCGCCGCGTGGCCGCAGCAACACCGGCCGTCACCGTGGCCGCCGCGGACGGCGGCTGAGGTACGGCGGGACGGCGTCCGCGGCGATTGTTCGCACGACGGCCAGGCTGCTAAGCTGCCTGCAGCCCGCGCACGCCGGTTTTCTGAGGGGAGAAGACTCATGATTCAGACCGCGTCCGTCTCGGACATCGACTATACCGTCGAGGAAATGGAAGGCTTCGTCGCCCGCTTCAAGGACCAGAAGAGCTCGCACAAGGCCTTCGTCGATACCCGCATACCGGGTCACGAACGCGAGATCTTCAGCATCATCGGCAACGGCGTGCAGGAGGATCCGGACATGCGCCCGCCGATCCCGCCGCAGGATTTCCATCTCGCGATGATCCGCTCCGAACCCGGCAAGGGTGCTGCACTGCATTCGCACCTGACCCAGGAGGTTTTCATGCCCCTGACCGGGCGCTGGGCGATCTTCTGGGGCCCCGAGGGCGAGAAGGAGGTCGAGCTCGGCCCCTACGACGTCATCTCTGTGCCGCTGCACGTGATGCGCGGTTTCCGCAACGTCGGCAACGAGACGGCGATGATGCTGGCCGTGGTCGGCGGGCATGATCCGGGCCGCGTCGGCTGGCCCGACTCGCTCAAGGACATGGCACGCGCCGCCGGGCTCGTCATCGACGAGGACGGCAACCTGCGCGAAGTCGACCCGGCCTGAGCCGGATGGCCGCGGCGGCCATGCATGCGGCGGCGCTCGCGCCGGCCGAGATCGCGGCCTACCAGCGCGACGGCCAGGTCACCCCGCACTGGCGCCTGCCCGACGACCTGCTCGGCCGCCTGCATACCGCGCTCGAGTGCCTGCTCGAGGCGCATGCACCGGCAAGACCCGATTTCATCCCCCTCCCACACGTGGCACCGGCCGAAGGTGATCCCGCCGCGACGGCACTGGCGCGCGAGTTCTTCGAACTCGTCACGCACCCGCTGCTGCTCGACCTGGTCGAGCCGCTGATCGGCCCGGACATCATCCTGTGGACCTCGGCGATGTTCTGCAAACCTGCCGGCACCGGGCTCGAGGTCCCCTGGCACCAGGACGGCCAGTACTGGCCGATCCGCCCGCGGGCCACCGTCACGGCATGGATCGCGCTCGACGACGTCGATGCCGCCAATGGCTGCATGCGGGTCATCCCGGGCACGCACCGCATGGGCGAGTTCAGTCATGCGAAGAGCGATCGCGACGACCTCGTGCTGAACAACGTCCTCGACGACCCACGCCTCGATCCCGCCCGTGCTCGCGACATCGTGCTGCGGGCCGGCCAGGTATCGCTGCACGACGTGGACCTCGTGCACGGATCGCAGCCGAACACCTCGGGCCGCCGGCGTGCCGGCTTCGCGGTGCGCTACATGCCCTCGACTTCGCTCTATGACCGCACGGTAGACCCGGGCCAGGCCTCGAACAGCGTCCCGCTCGAATTCGCGCGCCGCCCCATCTGGCTGGTACGCGGGGTCGATCGTCACGGCGGCAATGATTTCCACATCGGCCACACCTTCTGGTAGCGTGCCGGCCACTGCCAGCCCCGACGCTGGAACCTGTCGCAGGATTATTCGTGGCCATGAATAATCCTGCGACAGGTTCTAACCACCTCAGCCAAGGAACCGCATACCCATGACCGATTCTGCCTCCAACCTGCTGCTCGATTCCGTCGACGCCCTCGCCGCGCGGATCGCCGACGGTGCCAAGGTCGCGCTGTTCAAGGACTGCGGGGTCCCGATGGCCCTGGGCCGCGCGCTGGTGCGGCGCCAGGCGCGCGACCTGCACCTGGTCACGGTGCCGACCGGGGGCATGCTGCCGGATCTCCTGATCGGGGCAGGCTGCGTCGCGACTATCGAGACCGCCGGCGTCACGCTCGGCGAGTTCGGCCTCGCACCGCGCTTCATCGCAGCGGTCAAGGCGGGTGCGGTGGCCATCCGAGACGCCACCTGTCCGGCTATCTACGCCGGCCTGCAGGCGGCCGAGAAAGGCATCCCCTTCATGCCGCTGCGCGGTCTGATCGGGTCCGATGTACTCGCCAGCCGCGACGATTTCAAAGTCATCGACAACCCGTTCGGCGACGACGATCCGATTGTCTGCCTGCCGGCGATCCGCCCGGATTGCGCGATCTTCCACGCGCCTTGCGCCGATCGCGACGGCAACGTCTACATCGCGCGCCAGGCGGAGATGAAAATCCTTGCCCACGCGGCGCGCGAGAGTTTCGTCACCGTCGAGCGCATCGTCGACTTCAACCTGCTCGAGGACGACAAGCTCGCGCCGGCAACGCTCAACGCGCTATACGTCAGTGGTATCGCCGAAGCGCCGGGCGGCGCCGCGCCGCTCAACCTGCCCGGCCACTACGACTACGACACCGACGCCATCCGCGCCTACGCGAAAGCGGCAGCGACCCCGGAGGGGTTCAGCGACTGGCTCGCCGGGCAGGTCCTGGTGCAGACCGGGGCGGCGGCCTGAACATGAGCGCGTACACGTCCGAAGAGCTGCTCATCGCGACCATCGCCGACATGCTCGAGCCGGCGCGCCACATCGCCGTCGGCGTGCTTTCGCCGATCCCGGGCTCCGCCGCACTGCTCGCCCGCGCCCGTTCGGGCAACACCAAGAAGGTCTCCATCATCGGCAGCATGGAGGAGCCTTACCGTACCGATGGCGGTGTCGACCTGTTCGACTGCGCCGCGCAGGGCCGTATCGATGCCTTCTTCCTCTCCGGCGGGCAGATCGACGGCCAGGCCAACATCAACCTGACCGGCATCGGCGCGTACCCGCGCCAGGACGTGCGCTGGTCGGGTGCGTTCGGCTCGGCCTACCTCTATTTTCTCGTGCCGCGCGTGATCCTGTTCCGCGAGGAGCACTCGCGGCGCGTGTTCGTGCCGAGAGTCGATTTCATCAGTGCCCCCGGAACCAGCGCGCCGAACGTCTACCGGCCGGGCGGTCCCCATGCCCTGGTCACCGGCCTGTGCGTGTTCCTGTTCGACCGGACGCGCGGGCGGTTCCGGCTCGCCAGCGTGCACCCGGGACACAGTGTCGAAGAAGTGCGCGACGAAACCGGTTTCGACTTCGATTGCCCGGACAGCGTGCCGACCACGCGCGGACCGGACGACACGACGCTCAGCCTGGTGCGCGAGCAGGTCGCGCCGGCCATTGCGAGCCCCTACCCCGCGTTCGCGCGCCGCGTGTGGCCACAGGCCGTGGCCTGAGGCGAGTGCGTCCCGGCTGCACCGCGCACCCGGCAGTCGACACCCGGCACTGACCACGCGCCGGGCCGCGCGCCCGGCCATGCACCTGCCCGGACGGGCGGGACCATTGGCGTCGCGCCGGGCGTTTCGCGCACAATGCGCGGGTATCCTCCATGCCGGAGTACACGCCGCGGGTTCGGTGTACTGCGCCAGCGTCGCGCCGTGAGCGTACCCGCCTGACAAACCCCGGAGCCGAACGTCGATGAAGCAGTATTGGAGCGAGACCCTGCGCGGCCTCTCGCCCTATGTCCCCGGCGAGCAACCCCAGCAGGTCTCGCTGCTCAAGCTCAACACCAACGAGAACCCCTACGCGCCCTCGCCGGCGGCGCTCGCCGCGATCCGCGCGGCGGCAGACGGCGACCTGCGCCTGTATCCCGACCCGGATGGCAGCGCCCTCAAGCAGGCGGTGGCAGCGGCCCACGGTCTCGACACGGCCAACGTGTTTCTCGGCAACGGTTCCGACGAGGTCCTCGCGCACGCCTTCCTCGGTCTGCTCAAGCATCCGCGGCCGCTGCTCTTTCCGGACATCACCTACAGTTTCTACCCGGTCTACTGCGCGCTCTACGACATCGCCTACGAAGAGATCCCCCTCGATGGCGAGTTCCGCGTGCGCCTCGCCGATTACGCACGCCCCAACGGTGGCATCGTCCTGCCCAACCCGAATGCCCCGACCGGCATCGCGTTATCGCGCGCCGAATTGCGCTCGCTACTCGCCGGCAACCCGGATTCGGTGGTACTGGTCGACGAGGCCTACGTCGACTTCGGCGCCGACAGCGCGGTGCCCCTGATTGGCGAATTTCCCAACCTGCTCGTGACGCAGACGCTGTCGAAATCGCACGCGCTGGCCGGCCTGCGCGTCGGCTACGCGCTCGGCGCACCGGGCCTGATCGGCGCACTCGAGACGGTCAAGGGCTGTTTCAATTCCTACCCGCTTGATCGCCTCGCGCTGGCTGGCGCGAGCGCCGCGCTGACTGACAACGAGTGGTTCGCCGATACCTGCGGCAGGATCGCCGCGAGCCGTGACTGGCTCACGGCCGAGCTCGGCAAGCTCGGCTTCGAGGTCCTGCCGTCGCGCGCCAACTTCGTGTTCGCACGCCATGCGACCCGCTCGGGCGCGTCCCTGCAGCAGGCGCTGCGCGCACGCAACGTCCTGGTACGCCGTTTCGACCGGCCGCGCATCGCCGACTTCCTGCGCATCACCGTGGGCACGCAGCCCGAGTGTGAAACGCTGCTCGCGAATCTGCGCGAGATCGGCCTGGACTGAGCCGCCCCGCGCGGCAGGTGCACGTGATACCAATCGACGCCGCCAGCGAGACAGCCCTCAGACTGGGCTGCTTCGCCGGCCTGTTCGTGCTGCTCGCCGCGCTCGAGACGGCGTGGCCCCGGCGTCCCCGCAGCCTGGCCCGCGCGGCGCGCTGGCCAGCCAACCTCGGCATGTCCCTGGCCAGCCAGCTCGTCGTGCGGCTGCTGGTGCCGCTCACCGCGGCCGCGCTCGCGATCGAGGCCGCGTCGCGCGGCTGGGGCCTGCTCAACCGCGTCGACCTGCCTGCCTGGATCGAGATCGCACTCGCCGTGCTGGTGCTCGACTTCGCCATCTACTGGCAGCATCGGCTGTTTCATGTCGTACCCGCCTTGTGGCGCCTGCACCGCATGCACCACGCCGACGTCGACCTCGATGTCACGACCGGCATCCGTTTCCACCCGGTCTCGATCCTCGTCTCGGCCGCGATCAAGCTCGGTGTCGTGCTGTTGCTCGGTCCAGCTCCCGTCGCGGTGCTGCTGTTCGAGGTGCTGTTGAACGCGACCTCGCTGTTCAACCACGCCAACCTCGCCCTGCCGGTGCGGCTGGACCGGGTCCTGCGCCTGCTGGTGGTGACGCCCGACGTGCATCGCGTCCATCATTCGCTCGACGCCGCCGAGCGCAACTGCAACTTCGGCTTCAATTTTCCCTGGTGGGACCGCCTGCTCGGCACCTACCGGGCGCAACCCGCACGCGGCCACGACAACATGACGCTGGGTCTGCCGGCGTTCCGCGACGCGGCCGAGCAGCGCTTCTTCCGCCTGCTCGGCCAGCCCCTGCGCGGCGAGGCGCCGCCCCCCGCGCCGCCTGCCGGTGGCGAGCGTCAAAGATCGTAACCGTCACCCGGGCTGGCGACCCCGACCGGGCACAGACCGGGCGAAGACGGCTAATATCGGGTTCATGAGGTCTGCCGCCGCACGCTCCCGTTCGCAGGCCGCCCGGCGCGGGCCGCGCGCCGGGCGGGCCGTCACAGGACTCCTCGCCGCCGCGCTGGCGAGCGCCGCCATCACCGTTGCCGCGCACGACGCCTTGCCCACGCCGGGCGCTTTCGCGGCGACGTTCGTTAACCGCTTTGCCACGCACCTTTGCGAGGCGGAATACATGCAATGCCTCGGCGCGGACCGCGAGACCTGCCGCGCCGCCGTGGTCGCCAGCCCGCGCGCCTGCCCGCTGGGCCTGCTCTACGAGGCGGTCGCGCGGCCCTATGCCACGGCCGGCCACCAGCAGGCTGCCGTCACCGACGCCAGCATCGCGCTCGGCGACTGTGTCACCGCACGCGTGGAACGCGCGCTCGCGCTGCGCTTCGACGACTTCCCGCGCTGCTTCGACGAATTCGAAGCCCGCTCCAGCCGCTGACCCCACACCGCGTCGCCGCCATCACCGACGTTTCGCTCATGAAACCCCGACGCCTCGACTTCTATTTCGACTTCATCTCGCTCTATGCCTACTTCGCCTGGCGCCGCCTGCTGCCGATATGCGACGCGCGGGGGATCGAACTCGTCGTCCATCCCGTGGTGTTCGGCAAGCTGCTCGATCACTGGGGCCAGCTCGGCCCGGCCGAGGTACCGCCGAAGAAAACCTTCGTCTACCAGTCCGCGTACCGTTACGCCGCGCTGCACGGCTTCGCCTTCGATCCGCCGCGCAGCCATCCCTTCAACCCCTTGCCGGCCCTGCGCGTGGCGCTGGTCGAGGTCTGCGGTGACCGGCAGCGCGAAGCGATCAATGCGATCTTCGAGGCCGGCTGGTCGAACGGCGCCGAGATCGGCACCGCGGAAGCCCTCGCCGCCATCCTCGATCGCGCCGGACTCGACGGCGCAGCCCTGCTGCACACCGCATCGCTGCCCACGGCGAAGGCAGCCCTGCGGGCAGAGACCGACGCGGCCATTACGCACGGCGTGTTCGGCGTGCCGACGATGCGCATCGGCGAACTGCTGTTCTGGGGCAACGACCAGCTCGACCACGTGGCGCTCGCGCTCGACGGCCGCGACCCGCTCGACGCGACGCGGGTCGATGCCATGCTCGCGCGCCCACGGGCCATCGACCGCCAGCCGCGCCGCACACGTCAGGAGCCCGGCGAGGCCTGAAGACTTGCCGCGCGTCGCCGCCTGGCCCTGCCGCGGGTTCGCGCGGGCGGCCCCGGGACCCGCCGAGCCATGCCGCCGCGGCCCACCGGCGCCTGGCAGCCTGCCGGACTCAGGAACAATCTACTGCGTCTGAATGAAGACCGATGACGTGGCGAGGAGTGGCCGGCATCGCTGCACCCCTGAACGCAACACAGTGGTGTGCGGCGCGAGGCCCACGGTCGGGATCAACGCGGTTTGCCGTGTCGGTACCGGGCGTATCCGCGGCGC
>Ga0180430_10000319_pt1 | contig 53716 bp, 30 predicted proteins | sample SS_ome_9_FD_132999 | JGI IMG/M metagenome (GOLD analysis project Ga0180430, IMG submission 132999) | Hypersaline lake sediment archaeal communities from the Salton Sea, California, USA - SS_1_S_2 metaG | ecosystem: Environmental > Aquatic > Non-marine Saline and Alkaline > Hypersaline >...
CTCGAAATCGCGCGCCAGCAGGCCTCGCCCGATCGCGCCAACCCGGGACACCTGCTGTTCCGCGGAGGCCCGCGCGAATTCGCGCTGCTCGCCGCGGTCGAAGAACAGGCGGCGCTGGCGTTTCTCGAGAGCGAAGCCGAGGCGTCGCGCCTCGAGTTCTCGCAGAAGCACATCTCTTTCCCGGTGTGATCGCGCGCCGTGCGGCCAGCGAAGCGCCGAGCCGCCGGCCGCGTCAACAGGCCCGAGTTCAGACCTGCTTCACGAGGACGGCCCCACCACCTCGACGGCGAGCCGCCGCGAGGCCGCGAAATCGGTTTTGCCGCTGCCGAGCTTGGGCACCTCGGCAACACGGTGAATCGACGCTGGCAGCATCAGCGGATGCATGCCGCGCTCGACGAGCACCTTGCGCACGGCATCGGGATCGATGTCTTCGCCCATCATCAGCAACACGATCTGCTCGCCTTTCCTGCCGTCGGGCAGGTTGACCGCGACCATTTCACAGTCGGCTTCGCCGAGTGCGCGGCGCACGTGGTCCTCGACCGCAGTCAGGCTGACCATCTCGCCGCCCAGCTTGGCGAAGCGCGAGTAACGATCGACGATGCGCAGAAAGCCGTCGGCATCGACGTGTCCCTTGTCGCCGGTCTTGTACCAGCGCGCGCCGTCGAGTTCGACGATGACCTCGGCGGTACGCTGCAGGTCATCGAGATAGCCGAGCATGACTTGCGCACCGCCGATCAGGATCAGCCCGTCGCTGCCGGTCGGCAGCTCCTCGAGCGTCTCGGGATCGACGATACGGAAGCTCGTGCCGGGCAGCGGCATGCCGACCGTGCCGGGCTTGTTACCGATCTGCACGGTCCAGTAGGTGGTATCGATGCAATCGGGGATGTTGGTGCTCGCGACCGGCGTCGTCTCGGTCGCGCCATAGCCTTCGTAGATCTCGCGCGTGAACTTGAGTTTGAAGGCTTCGCGCACGTCCTGCGAAAGCTTCTCGGCGCCCGCCACCACGATGCGGATCGACGACAGCATGAGAGGATGCACGCGCGGATTCTTCGCGTACAGGCGCAGGAACGTCGAGGTGCCGAACAGCAGCGTGGCGCGATACGAGGCGACCGCCTTGGCGACGTTGACCGCATCGGTCGGATCGGGATGGCAGACCACCGGCACGCCCTCGACGAGCGGCATGAACGTGGTCACGGTCAGCCCGAAGGCGTGGAACTGGGGCAGCGTGGCCATGACGACGTCATCGTCCTCGGTGTTCAGCACGTCGTAGATCTGCTTGAGATTGGCCATGAAGTTGCGATGCGAGAGCACCACGCCCTTGGGCTGGCCTTCACTGCCACTCGAGAACATGATCGCGGCTGGCGCGTCTAACGCGACGGTCCTGAAGTAGCGGCGACGTAGCAGGAACGCCGGCATCAACATCACCTGCAGCAGCATACCGAGGCGCGCGCCGCGCGAGAGCGTCGCGCCGAGATCCTCCATCCGCAGGATCTCGGTGCCGGCGAGCAGCGCTTCCGGATCGATCCCGCGGCCGCGCAGGCGTTCGAGGAAGCGCGCCGAGGTCAGCACGTGGCCGATGCCGGCCTTGCGGATCGCCGCCTGTGTCGCCTCGACGCTCGCGGTGTAGTTGAGATTGACGACCGTACGGCCGCGCACCAGCGCGGCCATGTTGGCAAGCGCCCCGGCGTTGGTCGTGGGCAGCATCAGGCCGACGTTCTGTTCCGGCACTTTGCGCTCGATCATCCGGGCGAACAGGAATACGCCGGTCATGAAACGATAGCCCGACAGCCCGCCCATCATGGTGTCGGCGATGACCATCTGGCCGCGCTGGCGACGCGCGGTTTCGAACCAGGCTTCGGGCACCGTGCGCAGCGTATCGCTGTAGCGTTGCCAGGATTCGATCGAGAGGTCGAACACGCGGCGCTTGACCGGTTCGACCGGTGTATCGGCTGGCAGTGGAAGCCCGAAAGCGATGATGAGGTCACGGCGCGCGAAGCGCTCGCGCAGCGTGCGTACCTGGATGTTCGCGCGGGAAAAGCGGCTGCCCCACAAGCCACGCAGATAGAACGGCACGATCACCGCATCGGTGCCGGCGACGCCGGTCTCGAAGCCGCGCTTGAACTCGCCGAGGTGGCCGGAGCGCGATATCGCGCCTTCGGGGAACATGCACACGACCTCGCCCGCGGCGAGCAGATCGTGAACCTTGGCCAGCGCATCACGGCTGCCCGAGCTGCTGATCGGTATCACGCCGAAGAAATCGAACAGCGGCCTGAGCATCGACCAGCGCTCGTAGATACCGCGGAACATGACGAAGCGTATCGGTCGCGGACAGGCCATCTGCACCAGCGCCCAGTCGATCCACGAGATGTGATTGCCTATCAGCAGCACGCCGCCGGCTGCCGGCAGGCGCTCGAAGCCGATGATCTCCGTACGGTAGCGCTGGGCGACGACGACCGTGACGAGTATCCGCACCAATGCCTGGGGCAGCTTGTAACAGGTGAACAGCGCACCCGCGAGCGCGCCCAGCGCCAGCAGCACCAGCATGGCATTGCCGCCAAGCCCGGCAACCCCCGCGAGGCCGGCCAGCAGCAGCGCGACGAGAATCATCGACGCCTTGACGAAATTGGCGGCGGCCACGGCGCGACCGCGCTCCTCGTCGGCAGCGTGATACTGCACGAGCGTCGTCAGCGGCACGACGAACAAGGCGCCGAGCAGGCCGAACGCCGCCAGGCACAGCGCCTGCGCGACGCTACTGTCGAGCAGCGGCAATACGATGAGCGACAGGGCGACACCGAATGCACCGACCGGCACGACGCCGGTTTCGATGTGGCCGCGGGAAACGCGCCCCGCGAGCAGCGCACCGGCGGCGTGGCCGGCGGCGAAGGCGCCCAGCAGCCACGGCAGGCGGGGCACGTCACCCAGCACGCCGCCGGACGTGGCTAAGGCTGGCAGCAGGGAAAGGGTGACGACCGCGATGCTCCAGAAGATACCGAGGCCGATGACCGACAGGTAGACGGATTCCTGCCGGCGCGTGAGCGCCAGGTTCTCGCGCAGATAGGCACCGCGCAGGTAGCGCCGCCAGTCGAACCGGAGCGCCGTACCCGCCGCGGCGGCGGGCCGCAGCAGGTAAGCGGCGCCCAGCGCCGCGAGTGCGCCGGCCACCAGGACCCAGGCGAACGGCGCCGCGGCGGCGAGCGTCGCGCCGAGCTCGCCGCCGGACTCCGCCAGCGCCATCGCACCGAGCACGTGGACCGCCCCCAGCAGCCCGGTAGCGAAACCCGCCGCGGTCACCGCCTGCACCAGGCCATTGGCCTGCGCGAGCCGGCGCACGCCGACCAGGTCACGAATCGAGGCGTACTTGAGCGGCGCGAAGAGCGCGTTCTGCACGGCCAGCAGGCCGGTCAGTGCGAACACGCCGCCGGGGACGCCGTGGCGATAGCTCCAGGCCAGGGCGAGGGTGCCGATCAGTGCCAGCCAGGCACTCGCCCGCAGCATGCGCACCCGGGAGTAGCGGTCGGCAAGCATACCGCCGGGCGAGACCAGCAGCACGAACGGCAGCACGAGCAAGGCATCGACCAACACGCTCAGCGCGAGCCGCGTCGCGCCCCCACTGCTCGCGCGCAGCACCTCGTGCAGCACCACCTTGTTGGCGACGTCGACCGCAACGTCGACCAGCACGAGGATCAGGAATACGCCGAATCCCCGCATCCGCAACAGGTTCCACATCGCCCTTCCACTCCCCGGCGCCGGCTGACACGGCCGGTGCGCCTCATTATGCCCCAGTGCCGCGCCGCGCCGCGCCGAAGCGGTGCCGATCCATCCAGCGCGCCGCCGGACTCGTTCGCAGGACTATCGGCGCGCGCCAGGAAAGGTGTATGCCCGGCGCAGCGTGGGCCCGCCGGGAACGATGACACGCCGGCGCGGTCCACGCCTCGTGGGCGCCGCGCGGCAGGCCGCGCCCGCGGCGGCATCGGGTATGCTCTGCCCGGGGCCGCGCCGCGCGTGTCAGAAAAGTACCGCGCGACACGCGCGGCAATACCGGACCGATCATGAATCGACGCCGAATTCAAGCCCCGCGAGGCTCCTTATGCACATTGTGTCAGAGTTGTGAAAGGGCCCCGGGGAATGCGTGCTCCGAGCCGGCGGAATTGCCGCCATCGAATTCAACCCATTGAATTTCATAGACTAATCTCGGGTGACTAAATTTTGACCAATCTAACCGTTTCACGACCGAGAGCGGCCCGCGGGACGCCTGTCCGCAATTCGTCAACAAAGTTATCCACAGAATCTGTGGGTAACCGAAATAAACCGGTAAATCAAAGGGAAAGCACGCCCCGCACGTGGCCGGCCGCAGCCTCCACGGGCGCCGGCCGGCGCCCCGCACCGGGTCATGGGATGCCGTTGGCGGGCCTGGTCCTGGGACTCCTCTTGGCAAGCGCGAGCAGCGCCTCGACAGACGGCGGCGCGGCCGCGTTTCTCAGCCTCGAGTCGGTCAACGATGGCCGTTGCCAGAATCTCAGCCAAGGCGGCAAGTTACGCGTTCTGCGCAACACGCATGCCGAGCGGGATATTTCCTACCGCCTGATCCGGATGTTCGCGGGGAACCATCCACAGGGGCGTTCGGTGGGCCGCGCGCCGGCCGGCGGCGACGAAGTCAAGCTCGGCTGCACGCGCGTGGACGGTCGCGAACAGGACTGGATCGTCGAACGCGCCCGCTTCGAAGACACCGAGCAGCCCGAGTAGCGTACTGCGCGCATGCCCGAGGTGCGGCATCTCGCGGCGCGTCCCGGCGCACCGTCACCTGACCCCATAACCCGGCGCCGGCGGCGATGCGCGACGGACCGGCCCAACCACAGCCCTCGAAGGAGCAACCATGACTCACCAACGATACTTTCCCGGCATCCTGCTTGCCTTGCTGCTCGCGCCGCCGGTACCGGCCGCGGACGACGTCACCGACCCGGGCGATGCCGCGCGTTCACCGGGAGACATGACCGTCGAGGAGCGCGGCGAAATGATGCGCCAGGCGAACGCGTATAACACCTGCGTCTACGAGCAGGCCATGGCGCAGGTCGATGCCGACCCCGATATCCGTCGCGTCGCCGACCTCGCCATGGGCGCGTGCGAAGGGCAGCTCGATACGCTGGGCAGCACCATCCTGGGCTGGGGTATGCCGGATTATTTCGCGCAGGGTTTCACGCGCACCGTGCGCGACCGCGCCGTGCGCAAGCTCGTGCCGGAACTCGCGATCCGCAAGTCGCGCTGACCGCGTCGCTCAGTCGCGCGGCGGCGCGCAGGCGTCGCGGCCGGCGCCGCCCCACATCTGTCCCACGAAGTCCGCGAATTCGTGCAGCGCCCGCTCATAGACGCTGCGCTTGAAGGGCACGACGAAACCGAGCGGCTCCCAGTAGTCGACCCAGCGCCAGGCATCGAACTCCTGCTCGTCGCCGAGATCGAGGCGCACGTTGTCCTCACCGCCGAGCAGGCGCAGCAGGAACCAGATCTGTTTCTGGCCGATACACAGTGGCTGCTGGTGGTAGCGGATGTAGCGCTTGGGCAGGCGGTAACGCAGCCAGCCCTTGGTCGCGCCGAGGACCTCGACGTCGCCGGGCGCCAGGCCGACCTCCTCGCGCAGTTCCCGGTACATGGCGCGTTCGGGCGTCTCGTTGCGCTTGATACCGCCCTGCGGAAACTGCCAGGCCGACATGCCACAGCGCCGTGCGCAGAACACGCGGCCTTCGTCGTTGACCAGGATGATGCCGACGTTGGCGCGAAATCCGTGTTTGTCGATCATGGAGCGAAACCCGGGCGGGCTGCCTGCCGGCTGTGCTTGGTCGCTCGATTCTCCCAGTACAACCCGGGCAGTTCAACCGCCGGGGCACAAACGAAAAAGGCGCCCCGGAGGACGCCTTCTTCGCAGCCTCGGCGGCGGCGCGATCAGAGGATCTTGAGCACCGCGTCGCGCTCCTCGCGCAGTTCCTGGGCGGTGGCATCCATGCGTGCACGGCTGAACTCGCTGACCGGCAGGTCCTGCACGATGCTGTATTGGCCGTTCTTGCAGGTCACGGGGAAGGAGTACATCAGGCCCTCTTCGATGCCGTAGCTGCCGTCGCTCGGGATACCCATGCTGACCCAGTCGCCATCGGGCGTGCCGAGCGCCCAGTCGCGCATGTGCTCGAGCGCCGCGTTGGCCGCCGAGGCAGCACTCGAAGCGCCACGGGCCTCGATGATCTCGGCGCCACGCTTGGCCACGCGCGGGATGTAGTCGTTCTCGTACCAGGCGTTGTCGACGAGGTCGAGCGCAGCCTTGCCGGCCACCGTCGCCTGGCTCAGATCCGGGTACTGGGTAGTCGAATGGTTACCCCAGATGGTCACCCTGCGGATGTCGGACACGGCGCTCCCGGTCTTGCCCGCGAGCTGTGCCATCGCGCGATTGTGATCGAGACGTGTCATCGCGGTGAACTGCGCGGGGTTGATGTCCGGCGCGCTCTTCATGCAGGTCCAGGCATTGGTGTTGGCCGGGTTGCCGACGACGATGACGCGCACATCGCGGCTGGCGTTGTCGTTGATCGCCTTGCCCTGCACCTTGAAGATGCCGCCGTTGGCTTCGAGCAGATCGCTGCGCTCCATGCCGGGTCCGCGCGGGCGCGCGCCGACCAGCAGGGCATACTGGCTGTCCTTGAACGCGACGTTGGCATCGTCGCTGCACTCGATCCCGGCGAGTAGCGGAAACGCGCAGTCGTCGAGTTCCATGGCGACGCCTTCGAGCGCCTTCATCGCCGGCGTGATCTCGAGCAGCTGCAGGATGACGGGCTGGTCGGTACCGAGCATCTCGCCTGCGGCGATGCGAAAAAGCAGGGAGTAGGATATCTGGCCGGCGGCACCGGTAACGGTCACTCTGACAGGGGGCTTCATACCTTGAGGTTCCTTTGTCTGGCTGGGTCTTGGAAGAAAATCGACGTGTCCTCAGCGATCGGCGAGCGGCACGTAGTCACGCTGAGCGGCGCCGACGTAGAGCTGGCGTGGGCGCCCGATGCGGAACTCGGGGTCCCGCATGAGCTCCGTCCACTGCGCGATCCAGCCCGCTGAGCGCGCGAGCGCGAACATGCAGGTGAACATCGCGGTGGGGATGTTGAGGGCCTGGTAGATGAGGCCGGAGTAGAAATCGACGTTCGGATAGAGCTTGCGCTCGATGAAGTACTCGTCCTCGAGCGCAATGCGTTCGAGTTCCATCGCGATCTCGAACAGCGGCTGGTTGAGGTGCATTTCCTCGAGCAGGTCGTGACAGGCCTTGCGAATGATCTTCGCGCGCGGATCGTAGTTCTTGTACACGCGGTGGCCGAAACCCATCAGGCGGAACGGGTCGTCCTTGTCCTTGGCGCGGTCGACGAATTTGCGAATGTTCTTCACATCGCCGATTTCCTCGAGCATCTGCACCACGGCCTCGTTGGCGCCGCCGTGCGACTTGCCCCACAGTGTCGCAATACCGGCGGCGACACAGGCGAAGGGGCTGCTCTCGGCGCTGCCGGCCAGGCGCACGGTAGAGGTACTGGCGTTCTGCTCGTGATCCGCGTGCAGGATCATCAGCAGTTCGAGCGCGCGCACGGCGACCGGGTTGGCGACGTAAGGCTCGGTCGGCCACGAGTACATCATGTACATGAAGTTCTCGACGTAGCTGCGTCCGTTGTCCGGGTAGACGAACGGCAGGCCCGAGGCGTAACGGTAAATTTTGGCGACCAGGCCCGGCATCTTGCCGATGACGCGGCGCGCGGTGAGCATGCGGTCCGCTTCGCTCGCGATGTCGGTATTGGCGTGGTAATGGGACGCCACCGCCCCCACTACGCCGGTCAATACCGACATCGGGTGGGCGTCGTAGCGGTAGCCGGAGTAGAAACGCGACAGGTGCTCGTGGGTCATGCCGTGCATCTTGAGCGCGTGCTCCCAGTCGGCGAGTTCCGCGGCATCGGGCAGCTCGCCGTGCACCAGCAGGTAGCAGACTTCCACGAACGAGGAATGCTCGGCGAGCTGCTCGATGGGATAGCCACGATGCAGCAATACCCCTTCCTCGCCATCGAGATAAGTGATCGCGCTGCGGCAGCTCGCCGTCGAACCGTAGCCGACGTCGAAGGTGAACATGCCGAGCTCGCGGTACAGGGCGCGGATGTCGATGACCGGCGCGCCATACTCTCCTTCGAGCACCGGGCACTCGACACTCTTGCCGGTGGCGTTGTCGGTGACGGTCACGCTGCGTGTGGAACTCACAGTCCTCTCCCGGGGAAATCGCGAAGTCGGCGCCGAGGCCCCGTCGCGGGACCCGAACGTTCAAGAATACCGCCGGGGCCGATTCAGCGGCAAGGCGGGCCCGCACTGCACCGGCGCGGTGCGAAGCCGCGGTGCGACCGGCCCAATCGCGCACTCGAAGCGGCAAAACCCCGAGAATTGCCGGTAAATTAATGACTTTGAGGCAGGATTGATCAAAGATCCTCGAACGCCCAGCCGATAGTCCGGAGTGGCGCTGTCGCGGTTCGACACGCATGCGTCCGCCGCCGCCCCGGGTACGGGCGGGCGCGGTCCGGCGGCGGAGCCGGCAGGTCGGGGCGCGGCCCCGGCAGGATCATCCCGCGCCGCACCGCGGCCGACCGCGACCGGCGCGTTCACGGGGACCGCACGAGCACGGACGAGGGCCCCTTAGAAATTCATCTTGCAGGTGGGAGACGATGCAGCGTCCATCTTGTTTGTTCAGCGGCAATGCCCCTTTTCTCGAGGCGCTCTACGAGGACTACCTGGCCGATCCGGGATCCGTGTCGGCCGAGTGGCGCGCCTACTTCGACGGTCTTCAGGACGGTGCGAGCGACGAACTGCGCGACGTGCGCCATTCCGAGGTGCACGAACGCATGCTGGAGATCGCCAGCGCGCCGTCGGGCGGGGCGGTGCGCGTGGTCCGCGAAGGCAACGTCGACGGGCAGAAGCAGGTCGCGGTGCTCCAGCTCATCAACGCCTACCGTTTCCGTGGCCATCGCCAGGCCAACCTCGACCCGCTCAATCAGTACGAGCGGCCCGAGGTCGCCGAGCTCGACCCGGCCTTTCACGGGCTCACCGACGCCGATCTCGACCGCACCTTCAATACCGGTTCCCTGCAAGGCCCCAACGAGGCCACGCTGCGCGAAATCCTCGACATCGCCCGCACCACCTACTGCGGCACCATCGGCGCCGAGTACATGCACATCGTCGAGACCAGCCACAAGCGCTGGATTCAGCAGCGCCTCGAACTGCCGCGCGCGAAGCCCGAGTTCCCGCTGGAGAAGCGCAAGCGCCTGCTCGAGTGCGTGATCGCGGCCGGCGCGCTCGAGGAATACCTGCACACGAAGTACGTCGGTCAGAAGCGTTTCTCGCTCGAAGGCGGCGAAAGCACCATCGCCCTGCTCGACCAGCTGGTCGAGGATGCCGGCCGCCACGGCATCAAGGAATGCGTACTCGGCATGGCGCATCGCGGCCGTCTCAACGTGCTGGTGAATATCATCGGCAAGCACCCTTCGAAGCTCTTCGAGGAGTTCGAAGGCAAGGGTCCGACCGAGGTCCGCTCGGGCGACGTCAAGTACCACCTCGGATTCTCCTCGGACATCGAGACGCCGGGCGGTGCCCTGCACCTGACGCTGTCGTTCAATCCCTCGCATCTGGAGATCATCGACCCGGTGGTCGAGGGCTCGGTGCGCGCGCGCCAGGATCGCCGCCACGACGTCGAACGCAACGAAGTGCTGCCGCTGCTGATCCACGGCGACGCCGCGTTTGCCGGCCAGGGCGTGGTGATGGAGACGTTCAACCTGTCGCAGACGCGCGGCTATTCGACCGGCGGCACCGTCCACGTCATCATCAACAACCAGATCGGCTTCACCACCAGCGATCCCCTCGACTCGCGCTCGACGCTCTACTGCACCGACGTGGCGAAAATGGTCCAGGCGCCAATTTTCCACGTCAACGGTGACGACCCGGAGGCTGTCGCGATGGTCGCGCAGCTCGCGCTCGACTACCGCATGGAGTTCAACAAGGACGTCGTCATCGACCTCATCTGTTACCGCAAGCACGGCCACAGCGAAGCGGACGAGCCGGCCGCGACGCAGCCGATCATGTACCAGCACATCCGCAACCATCCGGGCGTGCGCCGCATCTACACCGAAAAGCTCGTCGCCGAAGGCGTCGTCACGCCCGGGGATGCCGAGGCGATGGCGGCACGCTACGTCGACGCGCTGGAGCGCAACGTGGTCGTCTCGCGTCCCTACGCCAACGTCATCGACAACCGCTACCTGATCAACTTCGAGCCGTTCCGCAACACGAGCTGGCGCAGCGAGTGCGAGACCGCGCTCGACCAGGCGACGGTCGACAAGCTGACCGCGGCCTTCTGCAGCGTGCCCGAAGGCACGAACCTGCATCGCGCGGTCAAGCGCGTGCTCGCGGATCGTCGCGCCATGGGGGCCGGCGAGAAACCCTGCGACTGGGGCTACGCCGAAACGCTGGCCTACGCCTCGCTGCTGACCAGCCAGTGCCCGGTGCGTATCTCCGGCCAGGACAGCGGGCGCGGCACGTTCTTCCACCGGCACGCCGTCATCCACGACCAGAAGACCGGCGAAACCTACCTGCCGCTGCAGAACCTCGCCCCGGACCAGGCCTCCTTCCTGGTCATCAACTCGACGCTGTCGGAGGAAGCGGTGCTCGCCTACGAGTACGGCTACGCCGGCGCCGAACCCAACGCGCTGGTCATCTGGGAAGCCCAGTTCGGCGATTTCGCCAACGGTGCGCAGGTCGTCGTCGACCAGTTCATCGCCTCGTGCGAGGAGAAATGGGGCCGCTACTGCGGGCTCGTGATGCTGCTCCCGCACGGTTACGACGGCCAGGGCCCTGAGCATTCCTCGGCGCGCCTCGAACGCTACCTGCAGCTGTGCGCCGAAGACAACATGCAGGTGTGTTACCCGACCACGCCCGCGCAGATGTTCCACATGCTGCGGCGGCAGATGCTGCGTCCCTACCGCAAGCCGCTCATCGTCATGAGTCCGAAGAGCCTGCTGCGGCACAAGCTCTCGGCATCCGCCATCGAGGAATTCACCCACGGCGGCTTCCACGCCGTCATCGACGAGATCGATGACCTCGACACCTCGCGCGTGCGCCGCATCCTGCTGTGCAGTGGCAAGGTCTACTTCGACCTGCTCGAAGCGCGTCGGGACAACAAGATCACCGATTGCGCCATCATCCGGCTCGAGCAGCTCTATCCCTTCCCGAAGGAGGAACTCGAAGCCACGCTCGCCCAGTACGGCAATGCCGAAGAACTCGTCTGGGTGCAGGAAGAGCCGCGCAACCAGGGCGCCTGGTCGATGCTGCTCTCGACGCGCTATCTTGGTGGCTGCTTCGACGAGAACAAGCCGCTGACCTGCGTCGCGCGGCCCTACTCGGCCTCGCCGGCGGTCGGCTACGTGTCGCTGCACCTCGAACAGCAGGCCAAGATCATCGACGAAGCGCTGGAACTGTCGCTGCGTCGTACCAAGCAGAAGAAGACGGCCTGAGCGAGCCGTCCCCGCATCACTGAGGAGTAACGTTTCGTGTTAATCGAAGTCAAAGTGCCGGTGCTGGCCGAGTCCGTCCCCGACGCCACCCTGCTCGACTGGTACAAACAGGTCGGCGAACGCGTCGAGCGCGGCGACAACCTGATCGATCTCGAGACCGACAAGGTCACCCTCGAGGTCGCGGCGCCCGAGGCGGGCGTGATCAAGGAAATCCGCAAGCAGACCGGCGACGTCGTGCTGACCGACGACATCCTCGCCGTGATCGACACCGAGGGCACGGCAACGGCGAGCGCGAGCGCCGAGCCGGCGGCCGCGGCACCGGCCGAGGAGCCCCCCGCTGCAGCCGCCGACAGCGGCGGTGGCGGCGCGGACAGGCTGGGACCGGCGGTGCGCAAGCTGGTCGACGAACACGGCCTCGACGCGAGCGCGATCGCGGGCACCGGCAAGGACGGCCGCGTGACCAAGGGCGACGTGCTCGCCCACCTCGACAAGGCGCCGGCCCCCGCGGCGGCGGCGCCGAACGAGGCCGTCGTCGGCGTCGACGCCAACGTCACCGAGCGTCCGCAGGAGATCGGCGAAGGGCGCGTCGAGGAGCGCGTGCCGATGACGCGGCTGCGCAAGCGCGCTGCCGAACGCCTGCTAGGCGCACAGCGCGACAACGCCCTGCTGACGACCTTCAACGAAGTCAACATGCAGCCGGTGATGGACCTGCGCAGCCGCTTCAAGGGCGAGTTCGAGGAGCGCTACGGCGTGCGCCTCGGCTTCATGTCGTTCTTCGTCAAGGCGGCCGTCGAGGCCTTGAAGAAGTTCCCGGTGGTCAACGCCTCGGTCGACGGCGACGACATCCTCTACCATGGTTATTTCGACGTCGGCGTCGCGGTCGGCTCCGAGCGCGGCCTGGTGGTGCCGATCCTGCGCGACGTCGACCGCATGCCGTTTTCCGAAGTGGAACGACGCATTCGCGACTTCGGCGAGCGCGCGCGGGACGGCAAGCTGACCATCGACGAGCTCACCGGCGGCACGTTCACCATCAGCAATGGCGGCGTGTACGGCTCGCTGGTATCGACTCCGATCATCAACCCACCGCAAAGTGCCATCCTCGGCATGCACAAGATCCAGGACCGCCCGGTGGCGGAGAACGGCGCGGTCGTGATCCGGCCGATGATGTACCTCGCGCTGTCCTACGATCACCGCATCATCGACGGCCGCGAAGCAGTGCAGTTCCTCGACACCATCCGGCGCACGCTCGAGGATCCGACCCGCATGCTGCTGGCCATCTGACGCAGGCCGGCTCGAGGTGACGGTGCAGGCCGTGCGGAACGCGCCGGGCCGGTAGATTCGTCCGCCCACGCTCGGCGCCCGCTCCGCGGCGCCGGTATTGTCAAACGCCCAGATAGCAGGATCCTCAAGCTAAATGGATAACTTCGATGTTCTCGTCATCGGTGGCGGCCCCGGGGGCTACGTCGCCGCTATCCGTGCCGCCCAGCTCGGCTTCAAGACCGCCTGCGTCGAGCGCTGGCTCGACCCGGCGGGCAAGCCCGCCCTTGGCGGCACCTGCCTGAACGTCGGGTGTATTCCCTCCAAGGCGCTGCTCGACTCCTCTCATCACTACGAGTTCATCGGCAAGCACGCCGCCGCGCACGGCATCAACGCTTCGCCCGAGCTCGACGTCGGCACGATGCAGGCGCGCAAGGAGAAGATCGTCGGTACGCTCACGCAAGGTATCGCCGGCCTGTTCAAGAAGAACAAGGTGACCTGGATACAGGGTTCTGCCGCGTTCACCTCGCCGGGTGAAGTCCTCGTGAGCGACGCGCAGGGCAAGGAAACCGGGCGCGTGCAGGCCGACCACCTGATTATCGCCACGGGTTCGGTGCCGGCCGCCATTCCGCCCGCACCGATTGACCAGGAACTCATCGTCGATTCGACCGGGGCACTCGCCTTCACCGAGGTGCCCAAGCGCCTCGGCGTCATCGGCGGCGGCGTCATCGGTCTCGAGCTCGGCAGCGTATGGCGACGGCTCGGGTCCGAGGTCACGGTACTCGAGGCCCTGCCCGATTTCCTCGCTGCCGCCGACCAGGCCGTGGCCAAGGAAGCGCACAAACTGCTTACCCGCCAGGGGCTCGACATCCGCCTTGGCGCACGCGTTACCGAGGCCAAGGCCGGCCGCAAGCAGGTTACGGTCAGCTTCGAGGTCGACGGCCAGGCGGAAACACTCAAGTTCGACAAGCTGATCGTCGCCGTCGGCCGCAAGCCGAACACCGATGGCCTCGGGCTGGAAGTCGCCGGGGTCGGCGTCGATGAACGCGGATTCGTCAGCGTCGACGAACGCTGCCATACCGGCGTCGGCAACATCTGGGCCGTGGGCGACTGCGTGCGCGGTCCGATGCTCGCGCACAAGGCGAGCGAGGAAGGCATCGCGGTCGCCGAGCGTATCGCGGGACAGAAACCGCACGTCGATTTCGCGCACATCCCGTGGGTCATCTACACCTGGCCGGAAATCGCCTGGGCCGGCGCGACCGAGCAGGCGCTCAAGGCCGAGGGACGCAAGATCACCTGCGGCAGCTTTCCGTTCATGGCGAGCGGGCGCGCGCGCGCCATGGGCGATACCGACGGCTTCGTCAAAGTCATCGCGGACGCCGAGAGCGACGCCGTGCTCGGCGTGCACGTGATCGGTCCCAACGCATCCGAACTCGTCGCCGAAGCCGTGCTCGCGATGGAGTTCGGCGCCAGTGCCGAGGACATTGCGCGGACCGTGCACGCCCATCCGACGCTCTCGGAGTCGATGCACGAGGCCGCACTGGCGAGCGACAAGCGGGCGATTCACTTCTGAGCCTCGCGCGGGCGCCGTCGATGGCCGCCCGCGCTTGCATGGTTGTGCACTGCAGCGTACGCTTGGCGATCTGATCGTCGCCGCCAGGAGTGAGGTCCCATGCAGGACGCCGTCATCGTACGCGCCTTCCGCACCGCCATCGGCAGCTTCGGCGGGGCACTCGCCCAGACGCCTGCCCATGAACTCGGTGCCACCGTCATCCGCGCGCTGCTGGAACACAGCGGTGTTGCCGCGCAAGCCGTTGACGAGGTCATCCTCGGCCAGGTCCTGACCGCGGGTAGCGGGCAGAACCCGGCGCGGCAGGCCGCCATCGCCGCCGGTCTGCCACACGCCGTGCCCGCGCTGACCATCAACAAAGTCTGCGGCAGCGGGCTCAAGGCCGTACATCTCGCCGCGCAGGCAATCCGCTGCGGCGATGCCGACATCGTGATTGCCGGTGGGCAGGAGAACATGAGTCTCGCACCGCACGTGCTGCCGCGCTCGCGCTCGGGCCAGAAGATGGGCGACTGGGCGCTGCTCGACTCGATGATCGTCGATGGCCTGCAGGACGCGTTCAAGGGCTACCACATGGGCGTGACGGCCGAGAACGTCGCTGCGCAGTACGGCATCGAGCGCGCCGAGCAGGACGCTTTCGCCGCGGCAACGCAGGACAAGGCTGCTGCCGCGCTGGCCGCAGAGCGCTTTGCGGCCGAGATCGCGCCGGTCGCGATTCCGCAGCGCAAGGGGGATCCTGTCGTCTTCGCGCGCGACGAATTTCCGCGCCCGGGCACGACCGCCGAGAGCCTGGGCAAGCTGCGCGCCGCCTTTCAGGCCGATGGCAGCGTGACGGCGGGCAATGCCTCCGGCATCAACGACGGGGCCGCCGCGGTGCTGCTGATGTCGGCCGCGCGTGCGGCCGAACTCGGACTCGAACCGCTGGCGACGATTCGCGCCGGGGCCAGCGCCGGCGTCGACCCGGCCATCATGGGTACCGGCCCAATCCCGGCCACGCGACGCTGCCTCGAGAAAGCCGGCTGGACGATCGCCGAACTCGACCTCGTCGAAGCCAACGAAGCCTTCGCCGCTCAGGCCATCTCGGTCAACCGGGAATTGGGCTGGGACCCGGCGAAGGTCAACGTGAATGGCGGCGCTATCGCGCTCGGCCACCCGATCGGCGCCTCGGGCGCGCGCATCCTGGTGACCCTGCTGCACGAGATGGTCCGTCGTGACGCTCACCGCGGTCTGGCAACCCTGTGCATCGGCGGTGGCCAGGGTGTCGCACTCGCGCTGGAGCGCTGAATCCGGTACTCCCGGGGAGATAAGTTATGAACGACGAAGCCAAGCGGGTCATCAAGAAGTACCCGAACCGCCGACTCTACGATACCGCGGAGAGCAAGTACGTCACGCTCAACGATGTACGCAAGCTCGTTCTCGATGGGGTGGGCTTCTGTGTCATCGACAAGAAGTCGGGTGAAGACATCACCCGCAACATCCTGCTGCAGATCATCATCGAGCAGGAAGAGGCTGGTGAGCCGCTGTTCTCGACCGACGTCCTCGAACAGCTCATCGGCTTCTACGGCAATTCCGTGCAGGGTGTGGCCGGTGACTTTCTCGGCCAGAGCCTGCAACTGTTCCGTGAGCAGCAGCAGCGCTTCCAGGATCAGATGCGCGAGGCCATGCAGGCCAACCCGATGTCCTCGGTGCTGGGCGAGATGACGCGGCAGAACCTCGAGCTGTGGAAACAGATGCAGGAGAACTTCTTCAAGCCCGGCAGCAGCCGCCCGCCGCGCGACGAATCCGACGACGACTGAGTCGCGGGACGGGCCCCGCCACGCCCGCTGTCCGCGGGCACGAAGCCTCTGCGGGACGGGCGGCGGCCCGGGCGGCGCTCGGCGTCAGCGCACGCCGTGCCGCCATCGCTGTTGACCGAACTCAGGCGGCGAGCTGTTCTTCCAGCGCCGCCTTGATACGCGCAGCCTGGTCGCGCAGTGCCTGCGGCAGGCGCGCGCCGTAGCTCGCGAAGTAGGCTTCGATCTGGTCGATTTCCTCGTGCCAGACGCGCGGATCGATCGACAACAGGTCCTGTACGGTCTTGCGATCGAGGTCGAGTCCGTCGAGGTTCAGCGCCCCCGCCTCGGGGACGTAGCCAATCGGCGTCTTGACCGCTTCGGCGCTGCCCGCACAGCGCTTCAGCACCCACTCGAGCACACGCATGTTGTCGCCGAAGCCGGGCCACAGGAAGCGACCGTTGTCGTCCTTGCGGAACCAGTTGACGTGGAAGATGCGCGGCAACTTGCCGGACTTCGGCCCGAAGCTGAGCCAGTGCTGCCAGTAGTCGGCGAAGTTGTAGCCGCAGAACGGCTTCATCGCCATCGGGTCGCGGCGCACCTGGCCGACCTTGCCGGTCGCCGCGGCGGTGGTCTCCGAGGCCATCGCGGCACCGGCGAACACGCCGTGTGACCAATCGAGCGCCTCGAACACGAGCGGCGCAACCGTCGAACGGCGTCCGCCGAACACGATGGCCGAGATCGGTACGCCGGCCGGCGCGTCGCCCTGGGGCGAAAAGCTCGGGCATTGGCTGGCAGCCACGGTGAAACGCGCATTGGGATGCGCCGCCGGACCGTTGGCGGGATCATGGGGCCGCCCCTGCCAGTCGATGAGTTCGGCCGGCTTGTCGCCGTCCATACCTTCCCACCACGGTTGCAGGTCCGGTGTGACCGCGACGTTGGTATAGATGGCGTTACGGCCGAGGGTGTTCATGCAGTTGGGGTTGGTCTTCAGGCTCGTGCCCGGGGCCACGCCGAAGAAGCCCGCCTCCGGATTGATCGCCCAGAGCTGGCCGTCTTCGGCCAGGTGCATCCAGGCGATGTCGTCACCGACCGTCCATACCTTCCAGCCGTCGAACTCGGCCGGCGGGACCAGCATGGCGAGGTTGGTCTTGCCGCAGGCGGAAGGGAACGCGGCCGCGACGTAACGCGTCTCGCCGGCCGGCGACTCGACGCCGAGGATCAGCATGTGCTCGGCGAGCCAACCCTCGTTGCGCGCCTGCGCGCTGGCGATGCGCAGCGCGTGGCACTTCTTACCCAGCAGCGCGTTGCCGCCGTAACCCGAACCGATGCTCTTGATCATCAGTTCATCCGGGAAATGCATGATGAAGCGGCGCTCGGGGTCGAGGTCGCCGGTCGAATGCAGGCCGCGCACGATGCTGTTGCCGGCCTCGATGTGCTCCAGCGCACGCTGCCCGATGCGCGCCATGATACGCATGTTGACGACGACGTAGGGACTGTCGGTGATCTCGACACCCGCGCGGGCGTACGGTGAGCCGTAGGGCCCCATGAGGTACGGCACGACATACATGGTGCGGCCGCGCATGCAGCCCTCGAACAGCGGATCGACCTTGGCGTGCCCTTCGGCCGGCGCAAGCCAGTTGTTGTTGGGACCGGCATCGTCCTGCTCGCGGGTGCAGACGAACGTGAGGTGTTCGACGCGCGCGACGTCCTGCGGATCGGAGCGATGCAGGAAGCAGTTCGGGTGGGTCTGCTCGTTCAGGCGGATGAGATCGCCGCTGTCCAGCATCTGCGCGATGATGGCCTCGTTCTCGGCGTCGGTTCCGTCGCACCAGTGAATGCGCGCAGGCTTGGTCAGCTGGGCGACCTGATCGACCCAAGCTGCCAGTTCGGCGTTTTTCGTCATTATTCGAAGGCTCCAGAAGGCTCACGGGGCGTGAGTCGTGGGCGGGAAATGGCCGAGGGCGCGGGAACTCCGCCACGCCCGGGAAAAATCGGCGTCAAGGTTACCAAACACGGCCGCCAATGTTGACGGACAGTTGCCACATTTTGCGAAATTTTCGGTTTTTCAAGCTAATAGGCATGGATTTCCCCAGGGCGCACAGGAACCCCGGGAAGGTCTCTAATCGCCCCTCACGCGATCTTGACTTCCCCGATCCGGCGGTCTATGCTGCATTGCAATAATTGCTGCAATGCAATATAGCCGACCAACCAAACATACGCCGGCCGCCGTGCGGCCAGCCTGGAGACAGCTCAATGGACAACGCATTCATCGACAACTGGCAGGACTACAGCAAGAACGCCGTCGCCGCTGCCAAGGAACTCGAGACCATCAACACGCAGGTCATCGAAAAGCTGACCGGCAAGCAGATGGAGCTCGCCAACGCGGCTTTCGAGACCAGCACCCGCTACATGAGCTCGCTCAGCGAGGTCAAGGGCTACCAGGAAATCGTCTCCGAGCAGGCCAAGCTCGCCGCCGAATTCAACGAGAAGCTGATCGACGCGGCGCGCAGCACCGCGGACATCATGACCGAATCGCGCGACCTGTATCAGGCCTGGGTCGAGAAGAACATGAAGGCCGTGACCGGCGGCGTCGACTTCAGCCTGCCGGGCTTCCCGGCAGCCAAGAAGCCGGCTGCCAAGAAAGCCGCCTGACTTCGCGCGCGCCCGCCGGCGCGCCACCGTCTGACCTCCCCTCGCCCCTCGCGGTGCACGCTTCCAGGCGCGCCCCGAGGGGTTTTCTTCATGTGCCGGACGGCTTCAAGCTTGCGCGCCGGTCCAGTCTCCGATCACCGAGGCCAGGGCGTGGCCGCGGGTTCTCGCGACGTAGATTCCGATGTGCCCGCCAGGGAGTTCGTGCTCGGCATACGGCGCGGCCGTGACCAGCGCGCCGAGTGCGCGTGATGCCGCCGGGGGCACCAGGTGGTCGTCGCGCGCGTAGACATTCAGCAGCGGCATGGTCAACCGATCGAGACGCACCTCCCGCAAGCCGATGCGCAGCCCGCCCCGGGCCAGTGCGTTGCCCTGGTAGAAGTCGCGTGCGAACTCGCGGCAGGCGCGCGCGGCGATCGCCGGGCTATCGAAAATCCACTGCTCCATGCGCAGGAACATGGCCGTCGCCGCGGCATCGTCCAGCCCGTCGATAAAGCGCAGGTATTTCTGCTGCATGAGCTGAAACGGCTTGAGTGAGAGGAACAGGGCATTGAGCACGTCACCCTGGAGATTGCCGTAAGCGTCGATCAGCGCATCGACGTCGACGTGGCGCACAAGGTGCGAGAGCATGTCCTCGCTGGTATGGAAATCCACCGGTGTGACTGTTGTCACGAGCCGCTCGACCTTGAGTGGATGGAGCGCCGCGTAGCACAGGCTCAGCGTCCCCCCCTGGCAGATGCCCATCAGGTGCACGGCAGGGCGGGAGAGCGCGGCGCGCATCCAGTCCACCGCCGCGTCGAGATAACGCGACACGTAATCGTCCAACCCGAGCACGCGGTCGGTGGCGTCCGGTTCACCCCAGTCGAGCAGGTAGACGTCGAAGCCGTGTGCGATCAGCGCGCGTACGAGCGAACGGTCCGGCTGCAGGTCGACCATGTCGGGACGGTTGACGAGCGCGTAGACGATCAACAGGGGAACGCGTGCAGCCGCGCTACTCGGCGCCTCGTAGTGGTACAGCGTGACGTCGTCACTTCGCCACACCGCCTCGCGGGGGGTCGCGCCCGGTCGCGGTCGTCCCAGCCCGCGCACGGTAGCGAGGCCGCGCGCGGCGCGCCGGCCGATCTCGCCCGCTTCGCGTGACAGTCCCTCCGGTGACAGCTCGATGCGCGGCACGGCCGGTCATTCCTCCTGGCGCAGGATACGCTCGATGTCGAACTCGTCGCCAGTGCCGCGATGCTCGCGCGCCGGCTTGCGCGCTGCCGTCGTGGTGCTCCGCTGCGACTTACCACGCTCGCGGGGCGGGCGCCGCTTGCTCGCGTTCGCCACGGCACGCTTGCGCGTGGCGGGCGCGGCGGAACGCGCCGGCGCATCGACCGTGGCGTCCGCGTGCGGGGCGTCACCCGCCTGTGGTGCAGACCGTGCCACGTCCGCGTGCTCCGCTTCGCGCGTGGTCGCGGCAGGCACTGGCGCCCGCAGCCTGGACAGCTCGGCGCGCAGTGCGTCGATCTCGCGTCGCAGCGCCGCGTGCTGCTCGGCCATCTTATCGAGCGCGGCGCGGTGCGGCAGGCCGGCGGCGTCGGCGAGGCGCCGTGCGAGGGCCTGCTCGGCTGCGCGGCGCTCGCTCATCGCGTTGACATGGGCGCCGAAGTCGGCGCTGAAGTCGGCCTGCATGACCTGCTCGCGGTAAGCTGCGTCGGCAATGCCTACCCAGGCGTCGAACAATGCCCGCAGCGAGGTCACCGCAGGCGGGTCGTCGTCGCGCAGCCACGCCGCGAAGCGGGTCAGCGCGCCGGCAATGGCGGCGCGGTAATGCCGCGCGAGCGCCGCGCCGGCGCGCTGTTCGCGCAGGCGCGCGCGTTGCACCGCGGCACCCGCCTCCAGCCATTCACGCTGGGGTCCGAGGGCGGGCAGATCGAGAGCTTGCTGGTACCAACGCGTGGTGGTCGCGAGCCAGTTGTCCAGGGCTTCTTCGGCGGCGGCACCCGGCCAGGCCGCACTCCAGGTGAACGGGAGCGAGAACCACTCGCCGTCGAGTGCCGCCGGCAGCGCCGCGGCGAGTTGCTCGAGACGCTCGGCGAAGGCCTGCGCGGACACGCCCGCCCCGCCGGTGCTGGCAACACTCTCGGCGAAACGGGCGAAGCCGGCCAGCGCCGCGGAAACAGGGTCTTCCGCTGCGCCATGCCCCGGCAGGCGCCACGCCGCCGCAACGTCGTCGGCCCAGGCCTGCCACGAGCCGGCCCGGGAATCGTCGGCGGCAGCCACGTGACCCGGGCGCTACTTGACCGCGCGGTTGCTGATGAGGTCGTCGACCACGGCCGGGTCGGCCAGCGTGGTGGTGTCGCCCAGGCTGTCGAGTTCGTTGGCCGCGACTTTGCGCAGGATGCGACGCATGATTTTCCCTGAACGCGTCTTCGGCAGGCCGGGCGCCCACTGGATGACGTCGGGCGAGGCGATCGGACCGATCTCCTCGCGCACGTGCGCGACGAGTTCCTTGCGCAGTGCCTCGGTCGGTTCGACGCCGGTCATCAGCGTCACGTAGGCGTAGATGCCCTGGCCCTTGATGGCGTGTGGGTAACCCACCACCGCGGCCTCGGACACGGCTGCGTGGGAGACCAGCGCGCTCTCCACCTCGGCGGTCCCCATGCGGTGGCCGGAGACGTTGATGACATCGTCCACGCGGCCGGTGATCCAATAGTAGCCGTCCTCGTCGCGGCGCGCGCCATCGCCCGTGAAATAGTAGCCCGGGAACATCGAGAAATAGGTTTCCTTGAAGCGCTGATGATCACCGTAGACGGTGCGCATCTGGCCCGGCCAGGAACGCTTGATCACCAGCGCGCCGGATGCCGGCCCTTCGATTTCACGGCCCTGGTCGTCGACCAGCGCCGGCTCGACGCCGAAGAACGGCAGCGTCGCGGAGCCCGGCTTGAGCGCGCGTGCCCCCGGCAGCGGCGTGATCAGGATGCCGCCGGTCTCGGTCTGCCACCAGGTGTCGACGATCGGGCAGCGCTCTTCGCCGACCACCTTGTAATACCACTCCCAGGCCTCCGGGTTGATGGGTTCGCCGACGCTGCCGAGGATGCGCAGGCTGGAGCGCTTCGCGCGCGTGACGAACTCGTCGCCCTGCCCCATCAGCGCGCGGATCGCGGTCGGCGCGGTATAGAAAATGTTGACCTGGTGCTTGTCGACCACGTCCCACATGCGCCCGGCATCGGGATAGGTCGGCACGCCCTCGAACATCAGCGTGACCGCGCCGTTGGCGAGCGGGCCATAGACAATGTACGAGTGCCCGGTGACCCAGCCGATGTCGGCCGTGCACCAGTAGACGTCGCCCTCGTGGTAGTCGAAGACATACTTGTGGGTCATGGCCACGTGCAGCAGGTAGCCGCCGGTCGTGTGCAGCACGCCCTTGGGCTTGCCGGTCGAACCCGAGGTGTAGAGGATGAACAGCGGATCCTCGGCGGCCATGGATTCGGGCGGGCAATCGTCCGATGCCTGCGCCATGCCCTCGTGGTACCAGTGGTCGCGCCCCTCGTGCCAGTCGATATCGGCACCGGTGTGACGCACGACGATGACGGAGGACACGTCCGGGCAATGTTCCAGCGCCTTGTCGGCATTGGCCTTGAGCGGCACCTTGCGTCCGCCGCGCAGGCCTTCGTCGGCAGTGATCAGCGCCGTGCAGGCGGAATCGAGGATGCGGTCCTTGAGCGCGTCGGGCGAGAAACCGCCGAAGACCACCGAGTGCACCGCGCCGATACGCGTGCAGGCCAGCATCGCAACCATCGCTTCGGGTATCATCGGCATGTAGATCGAGACCCGGTCGCCCTTACCCACACCACGTGCCTTGAGCACGTTGGCGAACCGGCAGACGTCGGCGTGCAGTTCCCGGTAGCTGATGTGCTTGTGGTCGGCGGGGTCGTCACCTTCCCAGATGACGGCGGTCTGTTCGCCGCGCTGGGCGAGGTGGCGGTCGAGACAGTTGTAGCTGACGTTCAGGCGCGCACCGTCGAACCAGCGGATGTCGGCGTTGTGAAAATCATAGCTGCAGATCGTGTCCCACGGTTTTTCCCATGTCACGAACTCGCGCGCCTGCTCGGCCCAGAAGGCGTCCGGATCCGACAGCGAACGCGCATACATGTCGTCATACTGCTGTTCGTTGACGAAGGCAGATTCAGCGATGTGCGCGGGCACGGGGCGGGTAGTGGAATCGGACATGGATCGGGTCTCCTCGACACAAGCAGTCGCAGCCGGATGTATGCCTGTGAGGCCGGTGCGACGAGCCGGCCTGCGCCCTCGCCGCGTCGCCGCAAGCGACGTTGCAGGTGGCCTTGGTGGGGCCCGAGTTTAGCACAGGGCCCCGTCCGTCACGGCGCGCCCAGAGAGCCATTTTGAGGTACCGATATGAGCATCGAAGCACAGCTTGCAGGGAAGCTTCCCGACATCCTCGCCGCGGTCACCGCGGCTTGCCGCGTGACCCGTCACGTGCAGGAGGAGCTCGACCGCATCCGGCAGCACACCAAGGACGACCGCAGCCCGGTGACGGTCGCCGACTACGCCTCGCAGGCCATCATCGCCGCCCGCCTCGCGACGTTCGGGGAGCCGCTGCACCTCGTCGGTGAAGAAGACGCCGCGACACTGCGCGACCCGGACCGCGCGGCACTGCGCGAAGCCGTCGCCGAGACGGCCCGCGTGGCCTGGCCCGGAGCCGGCGTCGACGACGTGCTCGACGCCATCGACCGCGGCAACCACGATGCGAGCGGCGATGCCTACTGGACCCTCGATCCCATCGACGGCACCAAGGGCTTCCTGCGCGGCGGTCAATACGCCGTCTCGCTCGCCTACATTGCCAACGGTGAAGTCGTGTTCGGCGTACTCGGCTGCCCCAACCTGTCGGCCGACCTCGAGCGCTCCTTCGACGCCGGCGACGCCCACGGCAGCCTGTTCTATGCCCTGCGCGGTCGCGGCAGCTGGGTCGTACCCGCCGACGCGCCGGACGCCACGCCGGCCGCCGTCGAGGCCAACGGTCATGACGACATCACGCAGATGCGCGTGTGCGAATCGGTCGAGGCGGCTCATTCGCGCCTCGACGATACCGCGCGCATCGCCGCCCACCTCGGCGCCGCCGGCACGCCGGCGCGGCTCGACAGCCAATGCAAGTACGCGGTGGTCGCGCGCGGCCAGGCCGACGCCTATCTCAGGCTGCCGACCCGGGCCGGATACGTGGAAAAGATCTGGGACCACGCGGCCGGCAAGATCGTCGCCGAGGAAGCCGGCGTACGAGTCAGCGACGTGCACGGGCGGCCTCTCGATTTCTCGCACGGCGCCGGACTGTCCGCCAACCGCGGCGTAGTCTGTGCCGCGGCGGCCTTCCATCCACGTCTGATCGAGGCCATCGAGACGCTCGGGCTGTTTCCGAACTGAGCGTCGCGGCCCGCCCAGCACCTGGGCGGGGCATCCGCATCGCGACCACGCGCCGCGCTCGCGCCGACAGCCACGAACGGCTCCCGCGCACCGCCTCGTTCCGCGCCGAAAGCCGCTGGTATCGCGTCAGGCGATGGATTACTTTGCACCCACGGCAACCCAGAATCGTACAGGAGCAGTCATGGCATTCACCGCCGATTTCGATCAGTTCAAATTCCCCGAGAACGCCTTCCAGGGCAAACGCGTGCTGATCACGGGTTCAGGGAAGGATGGCGGCATCGGCCAGGGTCTCGCACTGGCCGCCGCTGCCAACGGCGCGGAGATCGTCGGCGTGCATTTCCATTCGAGCTACCGCGACGGCTTCGATATGGTCGACGCGATGCGCGAGCGGGGTGTGAAGGCCTTCGCCATGCAGGCCGACGTCACCAACACGCGCGACCTGTGGGCGTCGCGCAGCTACGTCATCGAGCAGATGGAAGGCAAGGGCCCGGACATCGTCATCTGTAACTCGGGCCTGACCGAGAAAGGCTATCGCTTCGGCCGTGCGCTGCCGGAGATCGAGGGCGAAAGCCGTGCCGAGCGTCGTGCCCGCGTGCGTCGCGATTTTATCGAGAACCTGGCCGAATCGAAGCTCGTGATGGACACCAAGATCGACGGCTTCGTCTACATGACCCACCTGTGGGCCGGCGAGGCCGTCTATCACAGCCAGCCGATCCAGTTCGTCTACATCTCCTCGATGCAATCGCTCGAGCCGGGCGTCGCCGTGCCGGGTTATGTCGTGGCCAACTGGGCGGTGCTGCGCCTGCCCGAGGTGCTGCGGGTCAATCTCGGTCGCGCCAGCGACATGGCCAGCGCGTGCTGCCTGATGCTGCCGTTCATCCGCACGGGCATGACGGAAGAGTACGCTGACAATCCCAAGGTGTTCGGTCGCTGGCAACCGCGCATGCTCGAGACCCACGAGGCGGCGCAGGCCGTGGCGCAACTGCTGTCGCGGCCCCGCGAAGACCTCGATCTCGGCAATTTCAAGCTGCGCGTCGAAGGCAGTGCCGAGGACGTCTCACTGAAGTGGTCGCGGGTCGATCTCAACGTCAGCGAGCAGGCTCTCGACTGATCGCGCCGGTCATGGCGCTGCGCGCGTGCCACGCGCCGGCGCCTCGCCCGGCGCACGGCAGCAGCATCGGGGCATCGCGCGCCGGTCGCCTCAGCGCTGCTCGAACACCCGCTCGAATTCGAGCCACGGTCCGTCGCGGCGCTCCTGCAGCTCTGCTTTCATCACCAGGCGCTCGCGCGCGGCGTCGTAGCGGAAACGCTCGACCATGCGGCCGCCGCCATGCACGGATGTCTCGATCACGAGCTGGCCATCCTCGAGGTAGGTGAGCGAGCGGCCGACGGCATCGTTGGTGACCTCGGTCCCCGAGAGGGAATAAGCGCGCCCGGCCGGGTTGATGGTCAGCAGCCGTTTGAGCGTGCCGCCATACAGCAGCGCGACCTTGCGTGCGACGTAGAGCTTGATCGTCGGTGCATTGAGCATGTCCTGCTGCATCGCGGTGTCGCCCCAGTTGATGGAGCGCATGTCCTCGGCAATCATCTCCGAGGTCGCCGCCACTTGCTGATCGAAACGTCCCCGGGCCCGGCTATTCGAGTTGCTGCGATCAAAGGTCTGACGCTTGTTGCGCCGGCGTGCCTCGTTGAGTTCGTCGTTGAAGGCAGCCCCGGCCGCCTCCAGCGTCGTCGAGAGTTCCTCATCGATCACCCAGGTTCCGTTCAGCGCCTCGTTGGCACGGCTGAGAGTGGTTGTCGCAAGCAATACGAGCAGCAGCGTCAAGCACACGCCACCGGGGCGTGCATTGGCGGTAGTCAAGGGCTTTCGCGCTCTCATCGTCACCGGGTCTTCCTGCGTTCCAAGGTCTGTGCGTGGGCTCCGCATTATAGGCCAGTGCCAGTATGAGGCGTTTGCGCCAGCGCCGAGCGCCCGCGTGGGGGAGCCGCGAGGGCGGCCCCGTTGCTCAGCCCCGGCCTCCGCCGGCCGCCAGGCGGCCTCCACTCGGTATCGCTTGCGCGTTGACCCGCGTTTCCAAAGCCCCGCACACTAGAACCGGTCTCAAAATTATTCGTGGTTGCGTTGGCGCCCAAAAAAGCTCGGCCCCGGGAAAATCATTCATGGGGGCACAGTGGGCAGGGAATAGCGGTTCTGTTGCCAAGCGCTGTAAGGCCGCAGGCGGGCCCCACGAAAACATGGGTGGGGGGGTCAACCCCAAGGGCCGATGGCTGCCGAGTCTATTTTTTCTGGCGCGCATTTCCGCGTTGCTCCTCGCTCGCACGCTGAGCATCCTATCCGCTCTTCGCGCCTTGAACTGCGCGAAAACAGCCGTCGGCGCAGTCATGAATCATTTCGAGACCGGTTCTAGGATTGCTCATGCGCCTGTGCCGAAAAAACGAAACCCGTCCCCATGTCCGGACGCCTTCCCGCTATCGCCACATCACGCCGGCACCATCCGGCCTACGTCATCCAATCTAGCCATCGGGAAAGGCACCTGCCGCCCCGAGGAGGGTAAAGACATGCTCATCAAGATCGACTCCCCCCAGCACCTGTTGCGCGACGACGACCTGTTCACCGATAGCGAGGCGTTTCCCAACCTCGAGCTGCACTTCGAGCGTCGTGCCGGCATCCTGTGGAAATACATATCTCCAGACGCCACACCACACTTCTCTCACGAACTGCTCGACGACATCCGGCGCGTGCAGAACCGCATTCGCAATCGCGAATGCGGCGGCTTTGCCGGCAACTCGCCGGTCAAGTACGTCGTATTCGCTTCGCGCATGCCGGGCGTCTACAGCCTCGGCGGCGATCTACGGCTGTTCCGGCGCCTCATCGCCGCACGCGACCGCGCCGCACTGATGCGTTACGCGCGCAAGGCAACCGACGCGGTCTATCACCATGCTTCCAATGCCGGCAGCACGATGTCGTTCTCGCTCGTACGTGGCGTTGCCATGGGCGGCGGCTTCGAGGCGGCGCTGGCGGGCAACGTCCTGGTTGCCGAGGAAGGCTCACGCATGGGCTTTCCGGAAGTCCTGTTCGGACTCTTCCCGGGTATGGGCGCCTACACGTTCCTGCGTCGACGGGTGAACGCCGTGACGGCAGAGAAGATCATCCTGAGTGCGCGCAACTACCGCGCGGAGGAACTGTACGAAATGGGCGTGATCGACGTGCTTTGCGCACCGGGCGAGGGTGAGGAGGCGATTCGCTCGTATGTGTCACGCCAGGCATCGAGGCCCGGCGCGATCGCCTTCCGGCAGGCCATCAGCCGCTGCCAGGCCGTCGATCGCGAAGAGCTGTACAGCATCTGCGATTCCTGGGTGGAAACAGCCCTCGATCTGCCGGCCGACTGCCTGCGGCGTATCGATCGACTGATTGCCAACCAGGATCGCAACTTCGCCGGGCCGGCCCATCCCGGGGTGGATGCGCCGGTGCCGCTCGCCAACGCGGGCTGAGCGTAGCGCAAGCCGCGACGAACGGCTGCGGGCAGGGATGCCCGGCCGCGCGTCGCGGTGGCGCCATGCGAGAAAGTTCACGGCACCGCCGTATACGTTCGCGCGGGTAATCGGCGCGCCAAACGTGAGGCGCTCAACAGTCGCGGAGGAGCGGGCGCCCTGTCATGTCGTCAACGAAGAAGGGGCCTGGACGGCTGCGGCAAGCTGCGCTGCGCGGGCAACGGCGCGCCCGTTTCCAGGAGGCGCGCCGCCACTTCCCGGTACTAACCGAGAGCCCTAATTACACTCGGCTGCATCGTCGTCGTCCTCGTCCTCGTCATCGTCTTCGCTCGCCTCTGCGTCACGCGTGAGCATGGCGAGGATGGCGTCGACGGTCGGCTCCTGGAACAGGCCGCTGATGAAAATACCCGATTGCGAGCTGCCGTCGAACAACGGGTCGAAGAGCAGTTCGTTACAGCCGCTGCAGTTGCTGAAACTGATATCGGCGACGCCACCGAGCCCGAGCAGCAGTGCATCGGCGTTGTCGGCGCTGCCCGGCACGAAGGTCAGATTGATGCTCTCGACCGAGAACTCTCCGAACGAGGCCAGGGCGGCGAAAGCGCCAGGACTGCCGCCTCCGATGAGTTCGACGTCGTCGGCAATCACGTTCAGCGCGGCGCGACCGATGATGAAAGCTGCCGGGGCCTGGAGGCTGGCCGGATCGTTGACGAAAGCGGTGAGGATCTCGCTGGCGCTGCCGGGCGTGAAGCCGGTGCCGCTCGCGGTACCGGCCTGCAGGCGCAGCAGGCCGCTGCCATGCGCATGTACCTCGGTGCGGCCGAGACCGATCATGGCGGCGAACGCGTTCGGCGCGGTGCCGCCCTCGAGGAAGATGTTCTGCGCGTCGACCGTGAGGTCGGTAGCGAGCACGCGCACCCCGGTCTCACCTGCCCTCACGGTGATGTTGCCGTCCCCGGCTTCGCGGTAGGTCGGATCGGCCCCGGGCGCGTTGGCGAGCAGGCTGAGCGTGCCGCCGCGAACGATCAGATCGGCTTCGATGTCGATACTCCGCCCGGCTTCGAGCACCAGCGTGCCGTTCTCGGCCACGAGCCCGCTGCCACGCGGCAGGTAGATATCGTTGTTGGCCTGGAGCAGCAGCGTCGCGCCGCTGTTCAGGAACGCGATCACAGAGGCGATCGATAGCGCGAGCTCGCTGCCCGGGTTGGTGGCGAAGCCGATGTCGCCGGCGACCTCCTGAACCGTCGCCCCGTCGATGATATCGATACGTCCGGCCCCGGCGATGCCATTGACGCTCGCCAGCGGGCTGCGGATGAGCGCGCGGTCACCACCCAGCGAGGTGATGCCGCCGCTGCCGAGGAAATCATCCGCCAGCTCGCCGACGAGGCTGTTGGCGCCCGAGAGCACGCCGGTGCGCCCCTCGGCAATGTTGATGAAGGTGACCGCGCCGCGGTTATCGAACCAGTTGGGGCTGCGCAGAAGGATGTTGCCGGTTGGCAGCGTGACGAACGAGCCGTTGCTGACCCGATCGTCGGTGTGCGAACCCACCAGGCTGTTGTCCGCAGAAACGAAGCCGGTAACCGGCATCACGCCGCCCTGTGAGCGCATCAGCGTCGCGGCACCGAAGGACTCGCCGGTGCCGTCCGACCACAGCGGGCTGCGCACCAGCAGGCTGCCATCACTCAATTCACTGACACCGCTGCTGCCGACCTCGTCGCCGGCGCGCCCGATCAGGCTGTTGGCGCTGCTGACCTGGCCGACGATGGGCGCGAGCGGGTCGAACACCGTCACCGCGCCCGCGTCGTTGCCCCAGGTCGTCGTGCGCAGCACGACGAGACCGCGGTTGTCTTCGCGGAACAGTTGCTGCGCGATGTCACCGACGCGATCGCCCGCGCTCGATCCGACCAGGCTGTTGCTCGCCGACACCGCGCCGACCCGCGGGGCGGCCGGGTTGATCACGGTGACGGCACCGCGCTCCGCATTCCATTCTTCACTGAGTACCAGCAGCCGGTCGCTGTAGGCGAGGTTGAGCACCGATTCGCCGACGCGGTCGCCGGCGCTCGATCCGACCAGGCTGTTGCTGGCCGAGACCAGGCCCGAGCGGCCGCTCGTGATCGAACCAAAGGTCACCGCGCCGCGTTCGTTGTTCCAGGTCGGCGTGGCGACGTAGTAACGGTTGCTGCCGAAATCCTCGCTCACGATCCAATCGCCGACGCCGTCACCGGCATTGCCGCCGATGAGGCTGTTGGCGGCACCGAGCGTTCCGCTCAGATCGTTGGCGGTGTTCCAGAACGTGACCGCGCCGGCGTCACTGTTCCAGCTCGTCGTCACGATCAGGCGATTGGCGTTGCTGAGCGTGAAGAAGAAGCCGTCGCCGACGCGGTCGTCGGCGTTGCTGCCGACGAAGCTGTTAGCGGCGCCGATGGCACCGGTCTTGGGTGCGCTGGCGAGGAAGGTCGTGATGGCGCCGGCGTCGGCGGCCGCGCCGTTGTCCCATTCCGGACTCTCGACGAGGACGCGTGTCTGGCCGCCGCTGGTCAGGAAAGCACTGATGCCGCCGCTGCCCGGCTCGTCGCCCGAGGTGCTGCCAAGCAGGCTGTTGCCTGGCCCGACCACGCCGCTGACGCCGCTGTCGATATCCCCCCAGGTGAGCGCGCCGGCCTGGGCCTGGCCGCCGTTCGCCCACTCCGGACTGCGGATGGCGTAGATACCGCTGTTGCTCGGTTCGGTAACCCCACCGGAGCCAACGAAGTCGCCGCTATTGCTGCCGACGACGCTGTTGCCGGCACCGATGTCGCCGTTCAGGCCGGCGCCGTTGACGAGATCGACGAACGTGGCCGCACCCGCGTCGTCGTTCCAATTCGGGCTGAGCAGAACGATGTTGCCATTCGAGAGCTGATCGTAGGAAACGGAGCCGCCAAAGAAACCGACGCCGTCTCCGGCACCGGGGCCGACAAGGCTGTTGGTATTGTCGACCACGCCGGCGATACCGACCGCGGCATCCGCGAAGGTGACCGCGCCACCCGGCTGGAAGAACTCGCTGAATACCGCGTAGTACTGGTTGGCGCCGGCGAAGAACTGCTCGACGGTATGGTTGGAGCCGTCCCAGCCGATCTCGTCACCGGCCAGTGCGCCGACCAGGCTGTTGGTGGCATCGAGCGTGGCCGCGAAGCCGGTTTCGCCGAAGAGGTTGCCGTTGATCAGGTCGACATAGGTCACCGCGCCTTTCTGCGAGCCCCAGTCAGGGCTCAGGATCAGCACGTTGCCGTTGAGCAACGTAATGATGCCGCCGCTGCCGACGGCATCACCGGAGTTGCCACCGAGCAGGCTGTTCGTGGCATCGACGTCGCCAATCGGCGAGGAAGCGCCGAGATCGTCGCCAATCGTCACCGCGCCGTGGCCCGAACTCGTGCCGAGGTTGGGGCTGAGGATGATGTAGTGGTTGCCGATGACCTCGATACCACCACTACCGACCATATCGCCCGGATCGGGCCCGGTGATGCTGTTGTCGACGTCGATGACGCCGGTGAAGTCGGCTTCGCCGAAGATGTTGCCGTTGATCAGGTCGTAGAACGTGACCGCGCCGGCGCTGCCATTGAAATCGGGGCTGTGTACGAGCGCGTTGCCACTCGCGAGCGCATAGACGCCGCCGCTGCCGATGGCATCACCGCCGGCCTGTCCGACGAAGCTGTTGGCCGAGGACACCGTGCCGACGATGCCGCTCGCGTTGCCGCCGACGGTGACCGCACCGGCATCAACATTGGAAAAATCATCGAAATCGGGGCTGAGGACGATGTAGTGGTTGCTGAATATCTCGATGCCACCGCCGCCGATGTCATCGCCGGCGTTGCCACCGACCAGGGCCGATGCGGCGCCGAGCGTACCGGTGACCGGGCCGCTCGCGTCAAGGAAGACCACGGCGCCGGCATTGCTGGCGAAGTCCGGCACGATCAGCAGGCCGTTGCCGTTGGGCAGGAACTCGAACGAATTGCTCGCTCCGCCGACGTCGTCGTTGTCGTTGGCGCCGACCAGGCTGTTGGCGGCGCCGACCGTGCCGGACAGCGCCGTGCCCGGCGTGTACCAGGTGATGGCGCCGACGTCGACCGAACCGCCGTCGTCGAACCCCGGGCTGGACACGCCGGCGATCGAACCGACGACGGAGCTGACGCCGTCGGAACCGACGGCATCGCCGGTCGTCGCGCCGACCAGGCTGTTGGCGGCGCCGACCGTGCCGATCGCTGCCGTGGCCGTGCCTTCCAACGCGCCGTCCTGGCCATCGATGAAGGTCACGGCGCCGGCGTCGGTGTTCGCACCATTGTCCCAGCCCGGGCTCAGAACTGCCCAGGTGGTGCCGCCGACATAGCTCAGCCCGCCGCTGCCGACCGCGTCGCCGGCACCGGCGCCGACCAGGCTGTTGGCCGTGCCCAGCACACCGACAGGCGGCGCGGCGGGGTTGATGATGGTCACCGCACCCTCGCCGTTCTTGTCGCTGACCAGCGCGTAACGCCCGAAGAACAGGTTCTGCAAGGCGTTGGCGCCGACGTTGTCGCCGGCCGCGCTGCCGACCAGGCTGTTCGAGACGCTGACCACGCCACTGATGCCGCTAGCCGTCGGCGCGATGGTCACAGCACCCGCGGTGCCGTTGAAATCCGGGCTGCGCACGGCGTAATGCGTGCCCAGGGACTGGATCCCGCTGCTGCCGATATCGTCGCCCACGGCTGCGCCGACCAGGCTGTTACCGGCGCCGACGACACCTTTGGGTGCGGCCGACGGGTTGACGAACGTCACCGCACCGCGCCCACCGTGATCGCTGCGCAACACGTAGTTGCCGCCACCGATGCTCTGCAGGAAATTGACACCGACCTGGTCGCCCGGGTTCGCGCCGACCAGGCTGTTGCCGCTGCCGACCACGCCCTTGAGGGTCATCGGCGCGGCGATGGTCAGCGCGCCGCGATCGCCGTTGAACGACGAGCTGCGCACGGCGATGACGCTGCCGAGCGACTGCACGCCGGAGAAGGCGCCGCTGACTAGACCGACCTGGTCGTCGGCATTCGCGCCAACCAGGCTGTTGCTTGCCGATACCGCACCGCTGACGCCATTGACGACATCGAACACCGTCACTGCGCCGCGGTCGTCGTTCCAGGTCGGGGTACGCAGCACGCGCGCGTCGGCGAGGCTCTGCAGTGTGATGGCGCCGACGTTGTCGCCATCCCGGCTGCCGGTCAGCGCGGAGACCAGCGCGCCGTCGGAGAGGCGGTAGAGATAGACCGCGCCGGCGTCGTCGCCGCCGAAGTCGTCGAGCGGGTCGAATACCGCGAGCTTGGCCGGCGTCGTGAAATCGCCGTCCTCGTAGAAATACTGCACCGTCTGGCCGAAGTTGTTGTCGGTGCCGGGGTGCGGGTCGAGTAACTGGATGCTGCCCGCGCCCGGTTCGCTCTCGTCGCTGAAGACGATGTTTTTGGGGTCGATGAGCCATTCCCCGGCCTCACCGTCCGGCGCGCTGACGTCGACCCGGCCATCGAAGCCGACCGCTTCCTTGCCGGACACCTCGACCTTGCCGCCATCACCCGAGGCGGCGCCGCCACGAGCGGAGATGATGCCGCTGTAACGGGTCGTGCCGTCCGCCCACAAGACCACGCTGCCGCCATCGCCGGCCGCCTTGGCGTCGGCCTTGATCACGGTCGACGCGTTGGCCGTCACGGTCGTCGCCGTGGGCAATCCGGGCCCCCCACGGAACTCGCCGCCAACGCGTACGCGCCCGCCGGCGGCCTCACCGCTCGCATCGATGGTGGTACCGGCGAGCGTAATCTCATCACCCAGGACTTCCACCTCGCCGCCGGTCAGTCCGTCGGCGGTGACCAGCGCCGAGCTGAATGTACCGTCACCGCCATCCATGACGACGCGGCCACCCTGGCCGCTCGCGCCACCGGCGTCCAGGCGCGCGCTCGCGGTGGCGATGATTTCGGTCTCGCTCTCGAGTGCAACCGTGCCGCCGTCGATGGCGCCGCGCGCGCTCAGCGTGCCGCTGGCGAGGATGCGATCGGCGGCGAGTTCGACCTTGCCACCGGTGTCGCCGTCGGCGGCCACCGTGCCCAGCGCGTAGATACGACCACCGCCGGCCTCCCCGCCAGCGCTGATTGCGACCTGCCCGGCGGCTCCCTCGCCCGAGGCGCTGACGCGGCTGCCACTGTCGAGGTAGGTCGTCGAGGTCGACGCCAGCACGATGTTGCCGGCGCCGTCGCGGGTAATCGCGTCGGCATTGATTTCGCCGGAGTGTCGCAAGGTGCCGGCCAGCACGCTGACGCTGCCGCCGGCCGCGAGCAGACGCCCCAGGTTGACCGCTTCGTTCTCGGGGGCGCTGACTTCGAAGGTGATATCGGGATGATCGAGGCTCGCGATCGTGATCGCGGTGCCGGCGGCAAGCACGAGTTCGCCCTGCGGGCTCTCGATCAGGCCGCTGCGCGGATTGCCGGCCTGGGGCTCGTTGACGATCCGCGGCGCGATGAGAATGATCTCGCCGCCCGGCGCGCTCTTGATGTAACCATGGTTGGTGATGCCGCCGTTGTCGGCGCCACCCTCGAACTGCAAGCGTCCGCCGAGGAAATCGGCATCCTGAATGTCGAGCGTGGACATCACCAGGCCGGCGGTGTCGATCGTCGCGTCGCGGCCGATCAGGATGCCCGCTTCGTTGATCAGAAACACCCGCCCGTTGGACAGCAGGTTGCCGAGGATCTCGGAACTCGAGCCGCCGACGACGCGATTGAGCACCGCGCTCGCGGCGCTCTCCTGGATGAAGCGCGTGGTCTCCGCCGCGCCGATGTTGAAACTCTGCCAGTTGAGAATCGCGCTCGGCGAGTTGGTGATCTCGAGCGTATGCGGGTTCGGCGTAGCGAAGCTCGCCGAGCCATGCACGACCTCGGCACCGCGCGGATTGGCCGCCGCCACCGCGCTCGCGGCGAGTGCATAGGTGAAGGTCAGAAGCTGTCCGCCGCGGCGGCGGACGCGGTTCAGCGAACGGTACATTGCAACCCTCCGCCATCGAGGTTTTCGTTGAAACGGTTGAGCACCCCGCCGAGCTCGCCGGCATGCAGCACCGGGTCTTCCGCCTGGAACGGCGGCACCTCCGGTAATTCTTCGGCGGCACCGCCGCCGGCGCCGACGTAACCGGCCTGCCCCGGACCCAGCTCGACCACGTTGGCCTCGGTCTGGACCGCGCAGTTACCTTCGTAGCAGCTCACGTACAGGCCGGCCTGGGGATTGGCCGAAGACGGCGGCGGCGGCGGTGGCGGCGGCAGCGTCACCGTATCGGGGCGCGGCTCGCCGAGCGACATCGGCAGGCCGGGCACCGGCACCGGCGCGAAGCCGGCCTTGCCGAGAAAGACGGTCTCGCCCGCCTCCACGACGTGGACGTCGTCGAGCGTGATGGCGCCGTCCCAGACCTCGGTGTAGAGACCGTCGCCGTCGGGACCGGCGTCGAGGTCGGGACTCTGACAGGCGCCCTGGCACACGGCATCGTAGCCGGTGCCGCGGATGCCGATGGTGGCGACCGCGGTGCGCATCTTGTAGCCGCGGCCGCGGCTCTTGCCGATGAGCCCCGAGACCGCGCGCAGACCACCGCGCAGAAGGCGGAAGACGGCGCTGCCGGATTCCGGCTCGGCAGGCTCGAAGCGCAGCTCCTCGACCTCGAACTCGGAGTTGGGCAGCAGCGTCACGCGGCTCTCGTCGCGGAACGCGATGACGGCGTAGGCGCCGGCTTCGCTGAGCAGCGTATCGCCGACATACACCGGCGCACCGCTCTCGAGCGTGCGTGCACGGCTGCCGGAGCGAGCCACGACGCGGCCGCGCACGAAGCCCGCGCGGCCGGCCGGGGCCGGCCGCTCACGGGCCTCCTCGGCGCATTCCTCACCACACAGGCGGGCGTCGAAGATCGTGCCGCGGATGCCGATGGTCGCGACCGAAGTGCGCAGACGCATGGCGTCGGGATTGCGCTTGCTGAGAAACCCGGTGACGGTTCGCAGGCCGCCACGGAACAACGTGAACAGCGCGTTCTCCTCGTTCTCCTTGGTCTCGAACTCGGTGATCTCGAATGCCGTATCGGGCCGCAGGGTGATGCGCGAGCCGTCGGCGAGGCGCATGATCGCGAGGCTGCGCCTGCCGGTGCTGATGACCTCGCCGGCGAAAACGTCCGAGCCCGGAGCCACGATGCGCGCCGTCCCCCCCGCCGCGTAGGCGGTCACGACACCGCGTGCAACGAGGATCTCGCCGGCCGGGTCGGCAGCCAGCGCCGGCAGCGCCGCCACGAGCAGCAGCAGCGCGGCGATGGCGTACAGCCCGCGCGGCGCCGCGGGCGGGCGGGGCGTGCGCGACCCTGGCACGCGTGCGAACGCGATGTTCAATAGCGGTACTCCAGGGTGAAGTGTACTTTGGAATTGCCGCGATCCGCGGCCTCGCCCTCGGCGTTGGCCAGCGGCTGTCCATAGTCTAGCGCGGCGACGATGTCGTCACGCCACTGCCAGCGCGCACCGATGCCGATGCTGGAGATCGTGTCGTTGGGGCGTTGCCCGGTGAGCGGCTCGTCGAGCACCTTGTGCGCTGCATCGAAGAACGTCAGAAAACGCACCCCGTAGAGCGCGGCGACTGGCGGTGACCACAGCTCGACGTTGAGCTGCACGCCGCGATCGCCGGCAATGGTGCGCTGCTCGAAACCGCGCACGGAGCGGTCGCCGCCGAACCCGATCTGCTCGCCCGGGATGAGGGGTTCGCTCGTGTACTGCCCGGTGATGCGGCCGACGGCGCGGAACTCCCGCGGCAGGCGCTGCGTGACCAGGGCGCCGAAGCGGATGAGTTTCCAGGATGGGTCGGCGGGCGCCCGTACCTGGCGATAGCTCGACGGACGGTTGTGGCCGCCGAAACTGAGGTTCTGCGTGAAATCGACGTAGAAGTCGAGGCTGGTCGCCGGCCAGTTGTAGCCGCCGTCGTAGCGCAACGAGATCGGGCGCGTACGCACCTTGGTGCTCAGCGTGGCGAATGGCAGGCCGGTGATGGCGCTGGCGATGGCGGTATCGAACAGGCGGTCCTGGATACCGGCCGTGATGCTGTGGCGGTAACGGCCGACGCCGACGAGATCGTGGCGGAAGCTCACGCCGAGGAAGTCGCCCGAGCCGCTGACATCGAAAAGATCCTGCACGCTGCCGACGTCGACGTCGGACTTGACGTAGAAAGCCGTCAACCAGCCGGACGCGGCGTAGACGGGGAGTTGGTAGAACACGCCGTACTGCTGCACGTCGTCCGCGTTGTCCGGCGAGGTGATGAAGGTGCCGGTGAGCACGTCGTCGTGACCGGTCAGGTTGCTGTACTGGCCGCCCACGCTCATGCGCGTGTAGCCGGTGCTCTTGTTGCCGATGTTGTTGAGCCCGGCGAACAGTGCCCAGGGCTTCTCGTCGCGCACTTCGACGACGGCGTCGAGGGCGTCTTCGCGCTCCTCCGAAGCACGAAAGTTCAGCTTGAGCTGCTTCGCGGGATGCTGGTTGGCGACCGCCAGCGCACGCGACAAGCGCGGCAGGTCGGGCGCACTGCCGGCGGCGAGTGGTGGCAGACTGCGCCGCACCGACTCGGCGGAGAAATGCTGGTTGCCCTCGACCTCGACGCTGCCGATGTCGAAGGTCACGACCTCGAGCGTCACCACTCCGCTGTCGAGGGTCTGCGGGGGCAGCACGACGCGGTGGAAACTGTAGCCGGCACTGCGCAGGTGCTGCTCGAGGGCATCACGCGCGGCGAGCAAGCCCTCCATGCCGGCGTGCTCACCGGTGAACGGGGCCAGCACCTCATCGGCCGCGGCGGCATCCACGGGCATAGCGCCAGAGACCGCGAAGCGTTCGACAGTGAACGTCAGCGGCGGCGCCTCCTGTGCCGGTAGCGCGCTTGCCATGAGCAGCGCGAGGACAAGGAAAATCTGTCTCATACCCTCCTGCCTGCGCAAAGTCTTGGCGCTCCGTCGCGGCGGTTCATAGTAAGTCAACCAGTTGTCCATGAAAAGGTAGATTTTAGATAAAATTTACCGGATAACCTCCTAATTAATTGCGAAAGCCCGGTACAGCGGGTCTCGCTGCTTCCGTGCATCGTGAAAACTGCGGCGAAATCGGCGCCGGCGCCGACACCACCCGGAGCTCGCCACCGCGACGCACGACGTGGCCGGGCGCGCCGCGAGGCCGATGCCAACACCGGTGCCGGGCGACCGGACGGAAAGAGCCCGGCATCTCTCGAAGATTCACGAATGCGCATCCGGTGCGCGCCGCATAGCGTTCGGCGACTCAAGTATTTTTCGATTGAATCGCTATTCTGATCGGGCGGCCCGCATCGCCGGGTGCCGCCTGCGGGCGCCCGCGCGAATCGCCGCGTCCGCGTCGTTCATCCTCAGCGCGCTCGCGCAGGAAGTTCCCCTCAGATGCTGGCAACTCGAGACCACCTCTGCGTTCCCCTTTCCCGGCAGCTCTCGTGCGGGCCGTATCCGCTGCTCGCCGTGGTCGTGCTCGCCAGCCTGCTCGGCCACCTCATGCAATTCGGGCTGTTCAGCCTGAGCGGCGGTGTGGCGGCCACGCCCGCGTTCGCGGTGACGGGTGTGCACGCGGCGGCACTGTGCCTCGCCCTGCTCATCGTGGCGACGGCGTGCCGTCGCATGCCGCTCGCGAGCGATGCGTTCGCCCGTGAGCTGACCACGTTGCGCAACGCGCTCGATGCCCACGCGATCGTCTCGCTGACGGACGCGCACGGCACCATCACCGCGGTCAATGAGCGCTTCTGCCGTATCAGCGGTTACGCTGCCGACGAGCTCGTCGGCCACAACCACCGCATTCTGCGTTCCGGCGGACACGAAGCGGCGTTCTATGCCGGACTGTGGCGCACCATCAGCGCCGGGCGTACCTGGCATGGGGTAATCGAAAACCGGCGCAAAGACGGCTCACCCTATTGGGTCAAATCGACCATCCTGCCGCTGCGCGATGCGGACGGGATCACCGGCTACCTGTCGTTACGCACCGATGTCACTTTCATCGAACGCCAGCGGCGCGCGCTGCAGATTCTTTCCGAGCCGGTCAGCGGTGGCGATCGTGAACAGGCCATCGCCCACGCCATCGCTTACGCACGGGAGGCGCGCGCGGCCGCGGTCGTGATGTTCGAGCCGGCCGCCGAGCGGCTTCGGCTGCTCGGCTACTGGAGCACCTCGGCACACGCGCCACCGTCCGATTTCGCCCTGGCAGACAGCCTGATGGCCGACCTGGCCGCTCGTCGCGAGACCAGCGATGCAGCGTGGACCTGGACGGGCGACCTGCAGGCTCGCTTCCCCGCCGATCCCCTGCTCGATGCGAACGTGCGCAAGGTCGACGTGATCCCCCTGCGCGGCGACAACGGCGAGCCGCTGGGAGCACTGCTGCTGATCGACCCGCAGTCCACGTCGACCGAAGACGACTCGCTCACCGTCTGCGCGGCACGCTGCGCCAGCGCGGAAATCCAGCGCCGCCGCGAACGCGACGCGCGCGAAGCGCAGCGTGCCTGGCTCGAACTCGTGGTTGCGGGCGCCAACGCCGGTGTCTGGGACTGGGACCTCGAGACCGACGAAGTACGCTTCAATGCGCGTTGGGCAGACATGCTGGGCTATGAGCTCGACGCGCTACAGCCGACCCTCGATACCTGGCTGTCGCTGGTCCATCCCGACGATGTCGACCTCACCCTGCACAAGGTCCGCGAACACCTCGCGGGGCGCTCGCCGTTCTACGAATCGGAGCATCGCATGCGCCATGCCGACGGCAGCTGGCGCTGGCTGCTGGACCGTGGCATGGTCACGGCTCGTGATCTGCAGGGACGACCAGCACGCATGTCCGGTATCCACCTCGACATGACCACGCAGCGCGAGGAGCAGGCGCTGATCCGCGCTGAACAGGCACGCCTGGCCCTGATTCTCGAACATACCCCGGTCGGGTTATGGGAGTGGAATCTCGACGACGACAGTTTCCGCTGCAGCGCGCCATGGCTGAACCGCCTCGGCTACGACGCCGACAATCCTCCGCGCACCGTGCAGGCATGGCGTGCACTGATTCACGCCGATGACCTGCCGCGGGTGATGGCGATCAAGGAGGCCCATCTCCGTGACGAGACGGTGCCCTATCACATCGAGTACCGCCTTGCCGGCAGTGACGGCAGGTGGCGCTGGATCCTGAGCCGCGCCTGCGTCTCGGCCCGCCATACCGACGGCCGCCCACGCGCCATGAGCGGTGTGCACATCGATATCGACGAACAGCGCGCCGCGCAGCAGAAACTGCGCGACCAGGCGCGGCGTCTCGACATGATCATCACCACCGTCGGCGTCGGCCTGTGGGAATGGCATGTCCCGAGCGGCGAGTTCACGATCAACCCCGAGCTGGCCGAGATGCTCCGCTGCACGCCGGCGGACGTCACGCACGTCGATGACTGGATCGCCGTGTGTCACCCGGACGAGCTCACCGCGATCATGGCCGAGGTCGATCGCCACCTGGCGGGGGAGACGCCCTTCATCGAAATGGAGGCACGCGCGCAGACCAGCGACGGCGAATGGCTGTGGATGCTGTCGCGCAGTCACGTGGTGCAGCGCGACGGCGACGGCCAGCCGCTGCGCATGGTCGGCATGCAGCTCGACATCACCGCGCGCAAACGCGTCGAGCACGACCTCGCGACCAACCAGGCACGCCTCGAGCTGGTGCTCGAAGGCTCCGAGGTCGGTATGTACGAGTGGGACATCACCACCGGCGCGCATCACGTCGACGAGCGCTGGGCGGCGATGCTGGGGTATCGGGCCAGCGAGATCGCGCCCGATATCGAGGCCTGGCGCGCGCTGGTGCACCCGGACGACCTACACGAGATCGATCGCCAGCTCGGCCCGCTGCTCGCCGGCGAGGCCGACCGGTATTCCAGCGAGACGCGCCTGTGCGCGCGCGATGGCAGCTGGGTCTGGGTGCTCGATCGCGGCGCTATCACGGCGCGCGACGATGCAGGCCGGGCGCTGGTCGGTGCCGGCATCCATCTCGATATCACCGATCGCAAGCGCGCCGAAGCGGCGCTCGCGGAAAGCGAGGCGCGCCTGCGCATATTGGTCGACAACTCGCCCATCGGCATCTTCACTACCGACCAGGAAGGGCGCGTGACGTTCTGCAACCCATCGGTGCACCGGATGCTCGGCAGCGATGCGCGCGACGACCTGAATCGGCTCTGGGCGCGGCTGATTGACAAGGAGGAGCGGGACGGAGCGCTGACGCGCTGGCACGCCTACCTCGCCGGGCCGGATGGCGAGTTCGATGATGAGTACCGCATGCACCGGACCGACGGCAGCAGCTTCACGGTACACGTGCGTATTGCGCCGGTTCGCGCCGGCGCCGACATCCGCGGCTTCGTCGGCATCGCCGAGGACGTCACCGCGCAACGTTCCCTGGAACTCGAACAGGAACGCATGCGACGCCAGATGCAGCAGGCGCAGAAGATGGAATCCATCGGTCAGCTGACCGGTGGCGTCGCACATGATTTCAACAACATCCTGTGCAGCGTACTCGGCTTCGCGGCACTCGCGCAGCGACGTCTCCACAACACCGCCGACGACCGGCTCACCGATTACCTCCAGGCCATCACGAGCGCCGGCGAACGCGGCCGCGATCTCGTCGCCAAGATGCTCGCCTTCAGCCGCAGCGACGTCGCCGACGCGCCATGCGCGCTCGAGCCGCACGCGGTGGTGCGGGACGCCCTGAACATGCTCGCCGCGGTCATCCCTTCGAGCATCAGTCTCGACGAAGAGCTCGCCGAGGCGACGCCGCCGATCATGGCCGACCCGGTCGAGCTGCACCAGGCGCTGGTCAACCTCGTTGTCAATGCGCGTGATGCCATCGGCGAACACGGGCACATCCGCGTGGCGCTACGCACCTGCCGCGGCGCGCGCGAGGAATGCGATGCCTGCCATCGCCCGATTGAAGGCGAATTCGTCGAGCTCGTGGTCAGCGATGACGGTAGCGGCATCGACCCGGCGCACATCGCGCGCGTCTTCGAGCCCTTCTTCACCACCAAGCAGGTCGGCAGCGGCACGGGGCTCGGTCTCGCGGTCGTGCACGGCGTCACGCACCGCGCCGGCGGCCATGTTCGCATCACCTCGCGCACGGGCGCCGGGACGGAGGTACGCATGCTTCTCCCGCGGGCGGCGGAGGACGTGGCGCGCAGCGCGCCGATCGAAGCCAGTGCGCCGCCAGTACCGAGTCTGCACGGCGTGCGCGTGCTGGTGGCGGACGACGAGCCGCTGATTCGTCGCCTGTTGAGCGAACTGCTCACGCAGGCAGGAGCGCATGTGACCACGGCACGGGACGGCAATGCCGCCCATCGCCTGCTGCGCGAAACACCGGCGGTCTGCGACGTCCTGGTCACCGACCAGACCATGCCGGGCCTGACCGGGAGCGCGCTCATCGAGAAGGCGCGCGAACTGCGCCCGGACCTCGCGGCCGTGCTGCTCAGCGGCTTCGGCGAGAGCAGCGACATCGCGCGACTGCAGCAGATCGGCGTGCGCTTCCTGCCCAAGCCGATCGACGAGAATCTGTTACTCGACGCGATAGCCGAGCTCGCCGCCGCCGATCATGCCGGGCGCATCACGCCCCCGGCGCTGCGCGCGGTACCCTCGGCGGAACATGGCTGAGCGGACGCGACGGCAGTGACGCACGGGCCGCCCGCGCCCGCTGCGACCGTTCTCGCAGCTGCTCACGGGCCTGGCCCGCTGTGGATACGCGGGCCGGGTGTCTCGGCGCGGATGATGTCCGCCTCGGCTTCGAGCAGCGCCAACCACCGGCGATCGCGTTCCTCCGCCACCACCACCTTACCCGCCAGGTGCAGGAAAACGCGGTAATGACCGAGCTCCGAGGCGCGCAGGCTCGCAAAGAACACGCCGAGTTCGGCGTCGCCACCGTCTCTCGCGAGCAGCGCGAAACGCTCGCACGAGCGGGCCTCGATGAGCGCGGCGACGAGCAGGCGGTCGAGGAGTTCACGCGAGCCCTGCCCGCGCCTGACGTGGGCATGCAAGGCGCTCGCATACGGGTTGCGGTGGACGCGCGGTAACTGACCACCGCGGCCTTTGAGCAGTCGCATCACGGCGTGCAGGTGCTGGGCTTCGTCACGCGCGACGGCGGCGAGAATACCGCTCCACTCGGCCGGCTCGGCTTGACCCGGCCAACGGGTGAGCAGTTCGAGCGCGTTCGACGCCGCCTTGCGTTCCAGGTGCGCATGATCGCCGAGCAGGCTGAGCGGTTCGCTCAAGGCTGCACGGGCCCAGCCGGGCGGGGTCGCCCAGCGCAGCGGCAGGTCGGCCGGCGCGGCCGCGCGTGCGGGTGTGCGTCCTCCGTGATGCGTCGGTTGGACTGTCATGGCGCGCGCATTGTAGGCGAGTACTCGCGGCAGAACACGCCGGGCCGGCGCCGGGCCGGCGTCCTGCGTCCTGCGTCCTGCGTCCTGCGTCCTGCGTCCTGCGTCCGTGCCGGCGCGAAGGTACCCGGGGCCCGGGCGGGCGCGAATGTCGACCACGTCCGATTGACGGGTCGATGCCGTTGAAGGGCACCGGGCGAGCTGCTAGGTTTTGGCGGCAGGTGGTCATCGCTGCGATGTACACGCATTGGATTGCCGCAGGGGCTATCTGACGAGCCAGGGTAGGATTGTGCGTAAGCGCGGGCGGCAACCTCGTCGTGACGGCGCCGCAGCAAGGGAGTCAGCGTCTTGTCAGTCATGCATGTCGCTCCGCCGGATGCGCGGGGTCAGCTCCAGGCACTTGCGGCAGGTCGCCCCGCCCCTCGACCAGCCGCCGCGACGGTGCGCGCGACCCGACGCCGATGAGCCTGCTCGACGATCTCAAGAAAAAGGCCGCGGCGAAGGAAGCCGCGCTGGCCGCATCGCAGGCGGCGGCGACGCGCCTGGGCGAGTTTCGCGCCGTTGCCCTGCCCGCGATGTTCCGCATCCATCAGAACCTGTCGGAGCTGGTACACCAGCTGCAGGTGCTGGACGAACAAGCGCCGGCCCGGCTGAATATCCCCGGCGTCGGCCTGGTCGACGGCTTCCTCCAGGGCCGCTACGAGCTCGCCGCCGAAGGTATGCCACCCGAAACGGTGACGCTGCGGTGCGAGCTGCGCCAGCGCCGCGAGCAGGCGCTGGAAATGACCACGGGCGGGCTCGATGCTACCGCCTGGCTCGACCGGCTGCGCCGCCACGGCATGCTCGCGCGCATCGTGCGCGAGGGCGACGCGGGCGGCCGTGCACGCAAGACGTGCATCGCCATTCAGGGCAGCATCCCCGCACTGCTGCGCTTCTCGCTCGACCCCGACAACGGCGCGTTGCAGCTCGTTTCGCACAACTTCGAGGAGATCGGCGAACGTCGCCAGGTCTTCGGCCCCGCGGTCGTCACCGAACCCTGGTGCGAGGAGCTGCTCAAGTACGTGCTGCGCCGCGACAACACGTTCCTTCGCGACGAGATCCCGCAGGACATGCGTGAACGACTTCGTCAGCGCATCGAATGGGAGCGCACCCACGGCCGCGGCGCGACGCCGCGTGAAACATCGGCGTTCGGTATCGGCGCGATGCTGCGCATCGTCGGCCGCAAACCGGATGCGCCACCACCGCTCGAGCACGCGGGACAACCGGACGCGGAGCCACGCGAGGCCGTCGAGGAGTCCGCGGACAACCGGGTCGCTTCCAGCGCGACGATCCGCAAGCTGCTCAAACCGCGCCCCACGCTCATGCTGCGCCATGCCGCGCGGCGGTTCGATCTCGCTCACCATGACGGCCCCTTCATCATCGGGCGTTCGCCCGACAGCGACCTGCATGTCGCGGAGAAGCACGTCTCCAAGGTCCATGCCCGGATCGAGGTCATCGATGGCAGCTACGTCATTACCGATGACAGCCGTAACGGTACCTACGTCTACTTCGATGACGGGCGCTGGCAGCGGCTGCGCGGCGAGCGCGCTGCGCTTACTGGCAGTGGACGGCTCTCGCTGGGTACGCGTCCGACGGCGGACGAGGACAATGTCATACATTTCAGTGCCTGATGCGGACCACGCAAGCTGCCGACGTCGCGATGTCGAACCGCGTACGGACCCATGACGCCGCGCGTGCGGTTGCGCACGCTCCGCTCACGGCGGAGTCCACGGCGGCCCCGTGGCGCGGCGCGCCCCCGGCGCGCGAGGCGCATCGACACTGAGGAGCAGCCCCCGTCTCATGGAAGAGATGAAACACAGCGGCGATGCGCCCCGCCCCGACGGCGCTGCCAGCGGCGGCGGGGTGAAACCCGTGCCCTCCGATCACCCGTACCTGAGCAGTGATGCCGGCCTCATCCGCCGGCTGTCCCCGATCGACGAGTTGCCGGCGAGTTACCAGCGCGACATTGCGCGGCACGGCGACTTCCTCGTCCTCGCTCCGGGCGAACAGCTCGTCGTCGACCATGGAGAAGCGAACTTCGCTCACTACCTGCTGGCCGGCACGGTCGGCATCGAAGCACGCGGGCGCCCCCGCCTGCGCATGAGCAGCACCGAGGACGCCGCGACCGCGGCCATCGATCCGGGCACGCGCCCGTTCCGTCTGCACGCGCTCGGCGACGACGGCGCACAGATCTTCCGCGTGGCCAGGCAGGTCATCGAGCGCCAGTTCGCCCTCTCCGCGCAGGGAGGCCCGGCCGGGGAGCTCGACGTCACCGAACTCGACGGGCAGCATCACAGCGATGACTGGGTCAGTCGCACGCTGCGCAACGGCGTGCTCGCGGCGCTGCCACCGGAGCGCATCCTGCAGGTCCTGTTGCGCGCCACCGAGATGGCCGTCAGCGCCGGCCAGGTCATCATCGACCAGGGCGCGCCTGGCGATTTCTACTACCTCATCAAGGAAGGGCATGCGCGCGTGGCACGGCGCATCGACCGCGCCGGCATGGTGCACCTGGCCGAGTTCGGCCCGGGCGACGGCTTCGGCGAGGAAGCGCTGGTCGCCGACAATGTGCGCAACGCATCGGTCACCATGTCGACCGACGGCGTTCTGCTCAAGCTCGGCCGCGCCGATTTCCGCGAGCTCGTGCGCGATCCTCTGCTGACCTCGCTGACCCGCACCCAGGCCGAGGCGCGGGTCGCGCATGGTGCCCACTGGCTCGATATTCGCTACCCGGCCGACTTCGCGCGCTGGCACCTCGATGGCGCCGTCAACCTGCCGCTACCATTGGTGCGGCTGCAATGTCATCGGCTCGATCCGGATGCGCGCTATGTCGCCTACGGCACCGACGCCTCGGACAGCGCGGTGGCGGCTTTGTTGCTACGCTTGCGCGGCCTCGATGCCGGCCACCTCGACGAAGCCGTGATTGCACCGGCAGCGCTCGGCGAGCCGGCGACCGACGCCGCCATGCCACCAAACCAGGAGACGAACATGTCCGACCAAGCGCCACCCTCGATGCTCGACGACATGGATACCACGGCCCGCAGGCCCGAGTCGCCCGAGCACTACGCCGATACCTATACCGGTCAGAGTCTCGCGCAGTTGGTCGAAGAGATACACAGTTCGGGCATCGCACCCGGCGCAAGTGCGCCGGTTGATGCGCCTTCAACCGCCGACGACACCCCGCGGATCGATCTCGATGGCACGGTGTTCCGCGTCGACAGTCTGCATGACGACGACGAGATCGACATGCCTACCACGCAGGACCGCACCGCGCCGGCGACGGCGTCCGCGCACGACGCGATCGGCCAGCTCATGGTCGAGTTCGAGCAACGCCTGCGTGGCGAGGTCGACGCCGCGCGCAGGGCCGAGCGCGCGCGCCACGACCAACGCTTCGCCGAACGGGTCGCGCTGATGCGCAGCCGTGCCGAGGAAGTGGTCCGCGAGAAGCTGACCCAGGCACGCGCGCGCGACCGCGAACGACTCGCCCAGCGCGAACGCGAACTCGACGAGTTTCACGCCCGGCTGGCCGGGCTCGCCAATCGCGTCACGCACCAGAAGGCGCGTATCCAGGAAGCGCGCAACGCGCTCGCCGAAAAGCTCGCCGCCGTGGAATCACTGCATCGCGAGCTGAGCACGCTGGGCCAGTCCGTGACACGCGAGCTCGATGAACTCGACAACCTGACGGCGGCCGAGCCGATGCCGGCGGCCGGCGCGCCACAGACCGAACTCGACACGGATCCGCCCGCCAGCGGCACCTGAAGGCGTCGGCGCATCGCGCTGACGATAAGTTGCCAGTGGGCAGGCGTTCACTCCGTGCGCGGTTCGCACGGGTTCGTTATCGGGGCCGGCGTTCCTCCCCGACTGCCGGACCTACGCGAACAGGCGCTGGACCCTGCCCCATCGAAGAACACTCGCCGCGCTCCGCACGGCGGCTGGATGTCGAGAAACTCGAATCTGTTGCGGCGCCGCCGTGGACGCGAGCGGTTCCTGAACAGTCACTGCCGTATCCGTTCTCGAGAGCGTGAGGCACGTCGCATCGCGCGCAGGGCTTTCGTGACGCGTGCCGCGTTTCTGCCCTCAAGAGCCCGCTGAAGCACGCCGCTGACCTAGCCTCATCGCGCACTGAAAGCGGCGTGCGCCCAACGCGTACGCATCCCACCCGCACCGTCGCAGTGTCACCAAACAGAGGTCTGAGCACATCGATGTCACCGAGTAAGCGCCTGTCCCGTTTTCATGCCGGGCTTTACAGCCTGGCCATTCTGCTTCTCACCTCGGCCCACGCGGCCGCGGACGAATCGTCGTCCTACCTGCCGCTCGCGGTAGGCAAGCAATGGACCCTGCGCTCCGAAGCGTGGAACGTGGACATCGCGTTCGAAGTCGAAGCACATGACCATGGTGCCTACCAGGTGCGCATGAACAATCCGTGGATCGAATGGTCCTACGCATTCGTGCCGTTCGGTGAGCGGATCTACATGCAGTCCTTCCATGCCGGTGATGCCTCGTTCGACTTCGGCGGTTACATACGGCTGTTCGACTTCGCGCTCGCGCAAGGCGATGCCCACAAGACGCCGCTAGGTCCGGTCACGGTCACGGCGACCGACAAGGTCGTGGTCACGGCGACGTCCCGCTATGAGAACTGCATCGAACTGACCCAGGTCGCCGCGGACGGTTTCGAGCAGCGCTTCACGTTCGCACCCGATGTCGGCTTCGTCGAGTACCGCATGGCCGGCGGCGTATTCGTGCTCGACGAGGACCGCTCGGTTCTGACCGGCACCCCGGAGCGCTTTGCCCTGCCCTCTCTGCCGGCGCAGCCGCGCGGAAATCGTGTGCTCGGCATCGATGTCACCATGGCCGAAGACGCCGACTACCTCGCCGCGTTGGAGACCGCGCGGAACGCCGGCATGCAGGAGATCGGCATGCTCCTGGAATGGAATGCCGTCGAGCGCGCGCCGGGTGACTATGACACCCGCTTCCTCGAAATCGCCGACAGCTTTTTTCATTCCCTCGGGCTGTCGCTGAACCTGACCCTGGCGCCGATTCACAACGTGCGCAACACGCTGCCGGCGGACCTGCAGGCATTACCCCTCGATCACCCGGATGTGATCGCGCGTTACCAGCAGCTTCTCGACGCGGTCTTCGCGACGCTGCCGAACATCGAGCTCACCTCGCTCGTCGTTGGCAGCGAGATAGACGCCTTTCTGCTCGGTTCGCCCGAGCGCTGGCAGCAGTTTGAGAACTTCTTCCGCCAAGTGGCGGACTTTGCGCGTGCGCGCCGCCCGGGCCTCCCGGTCACGACGGAATTCCATTTCTTCACCGGCCTGCTCGGACCGGACCGCGCACGCCTGCTCTCCCTGATGGCACACGCCGACGTCATCGGTGTGACCTATTATCCGCTCGACGCCGACGACTCGGTGCTCGACCCCGCCTTCGTCGACCTTCATTTCGGCATGCTGCGCGATACCTTTCCGGGCAAGCCGATCAACTTCTATCAGATCGGCTTTCCGTCGAGCACGACATTGGGCAGCAGCGAAACCTTGCAGGAAGCATTCATCAGCCGGGTATTCCACGCCTGGGATACCTACGCGGATGCCATCAAACTCGTGGACCTGACCTGGTTGCACGACCGTTCGCCGGCCGAGGTCGACGCAACCGGCGCACAGTTCGGTCAGGACGGCGCCAATTTCGCAGCCTTCATCGGCAGCCTTGGCCTGCGCGGCCATGCCGGTGACGGCGTCGACAAGCTCGCCATGCCGCGCCTGCGCGCAGAGGCCGCAGCACGCGGCTGGTAACCCGCGGGAGAACCGTGCCCGGCCTTGTGGATTCGGGGTCGGAGCAAGGTTGCGCCATGCCGACTCCGCGCAGTCTGACCGCCAGTGGGCAAGGCGGAGCAGCATTCTCGAGGTCATTTTCGCACTCCAACCGTGATTTGCGGCGGCAGCCTTACCTGAAGGCACCCACGCCGCTCGCGGCCTCCGCTCGGATCGTGCCGTGCGCCCGTGTTTCACCGCCGCACGGTGCACAGGGCGCACGCAGAATCTCGTGGAGCGGTAATCCTTCGCACACCTGGTGCAGCATTGTTTAACGTTCGTGCGTCCTTCACTACCATCGTCCGCTGGCGAGCAGGAGCGAGGACACCGTGCCATGGACGACCGCCTTCGAAGCCGGGCCCGACGCGCCCGCAGACACGCCACCCGTGGTGCGACGCTCGCCACCCTTCTCGTGTTCGGTCCCACCGCCGGCGCCGCCGACGGCAGGACTGTCGAGATCGCCCGCAGTGGCGTGGGGTCGGCCAACTTCGATGGCCTGTTCGCCAACTTTACGACCCCCGCGATCAATAACGTCGGCACCGTGACGTTCAATGCCCGCCTCACCGAAACCGCGGATGGCATCACCAGCGACAGTGGTATCTATCGCTACTACGGTGCGGGCGGCTCATCAATCAGCCCCGTGCTCAGCAGCGGCGTGCAGGAAGTGCTGCGCGAGAACCAGTCGATTTCGCTCCCATCCGGCAATCTCATCGCCGGAGACCTCTACCTGACCACGACCCGGATCGAGAACACGCCCATCGGCGGCGTCGCACCGATTGCCGGCCAGTTCAGCGCCCTGGCCCTGGAGTTACCGGTGCGCGCCGGGTTGAGCGCCGGCGATACCGCGATCCTCATCGAGCATTCATTCGATCAGTTCACGCGCGTCGCCGCCGAGGGTGAAGACGTGCCGAGCGGCAACGGCACGTTTGGTGACCTGACGGGATTCAACCTCTTCGGCATCGGCGGCAATCGCGAGGTCGGTTTCTTCGCGGCGATGAACGACACCACGCAAGGCGCTGCCGACAACACGGGCCTGTTTCGCTACGGACCAGGTGGCGGTGTCGTCGAGCTGGTTCGTGAAGGTGGCAACGTCGGTGGTACGTCGCTCAGCGGCACGTTCTCCCCGCGCATGAACGGGTTCGGCGCTGTCGCGTTCCTCGCCGGACTCGATAGCGGCGATCCGCACAGCGATCTCGCGCTTGCCACCATCCCGGCCAACGCTACCGCGGCGTCGCTGCGTGTGCTCGAAGGCGAGGGGCTGCCCGATGGTAACGGCGCTTTCGCACAGTTCGGGCAATTACGTATCAACAACGCGGGGGCGATCGCGTTCAGCGCGCTGTTACGCGACACCGCGGGGATCGCGGGCAGCACCAACGCAGACGACAGCGGCGTGTTCGTGCACGACGAGCAGGGCACCCGGGGGCTCGTGCGCGAAGGCGATGCGACGCCCTCCGGCGACGCGCGTTTCGGCCGCTTCGAGGACGCCATTTCCGGCGACGTACCGCGATTCGTCTTCAACGACCGCGGCGAGATCGCTTTCGCGATCCGGCTCACCGACACATCATCCGATCGCAATAGCGGCATTTATCGCGCTTCCGGCGACGAAGTCCTCGAGATCGCGCGCGAGGGCGATACGCTGGCCGGCGGCACGTTCGCGGGCTTTGACGGCCCGGCGCTGAGCAATACCGGGATCGTGGTCTTTCTCACCGACCTTGCCGTTGGCATCGAGCTGGGCGGGGAAGGCGCTTTCCCGGTGCTCGAGACTGCGCTCGTCATGAGCGACGGTATCGACTACGCGGTGATCGCCCGCGAAGGCGAAGACCTGCCCGGAGGCACCCTCCTCGACATCGGCTTCAACAACGAGTGGCGAGGTCCGGCGAATGGCCTGAGCGATACCGGCGTCGTCGCCTACCAGGCGATTTACGCTGACGGCACCCGCGCGATCAACACCTGGCAACCGAGCCTCACCTGGCGGCACGCCGCGGACGTCGAAGCCGGTAACTGGGACGATCCCGGTAACTGGTTCATGGGGCTGCCGCCGAGCGCCGTGCACGACGTCAACCTCGACCCGGATACCGACCTGACGGTGCAGGGTCCCGGAGCGGACACGAGTGTGCGCTCGCTCACGCTCGGGCACGGTGATGGAGCGGCCCGTCTGGAACTCGGTGAAGGCATGCTGGAGGCGCTGGATGGCACGCATATCGGCGCCAACGGCGTGCTAGCCGGTGGCGGCATGCTCGGCGGCCCGGTGCTGAACGCCGGGCACATCGAAGTCGCCGCGGGCACCTTGCTCACCTTGGACGGCGATCTCGTGAACGATAACGCCATCGTCCTCGCAGAGGGCGCGACGATCGCATTCGGCGGCCGCTACGGCGGCACCGGCAGCATCGCGGGCAGCGGCACCAGCCGCTTCGGCGGGGGCCTCACGCCCGGCGCGAGCCCGGGCCTGCTCGACATCGCCGGCGACGCGATATTCGAAGCCGGCAACGTGCTCGAACTCGAGCTCGGCGGCCTGACGCGTGGCGATACCTACGATGCCATCAACGTCGGCGGCACCCTGAGCCTCGGCGGCACACTGGAGATTCTCGTTCTCGAGGGACATCTGCTCGGCCCCGGCCAGTACTACCTGCTTCTGCAGGCCGGCATGCTGCACGGCGACTTTGACACCGTCGTGCTGCCGACGATCGCCGGGCTCGACCTGGCGCTCGTGCGCGAGGGCGGCACCCTGGGCCTGCGCGTGCAGGCGGTGCCGATTCCCCCGGCGGCGCTGCTCCTGGCCTTTCCGCTGATAGTCCTGCGCCGCCGCCGCTGACGAATACCCGCAGTAATTCGCGGGCAGGGGGAAAATGCGCTTCAGCGCCGCCGCCCGGCCCGCACACCGGTCGCCAAAGGCAAAGTGGCGCTGGGATCGGGCGATCGCCGGGATTGTCAGAATGTTTTACAGCTTCCTGCAGACCGTATGCTCATCAAAACAATCGCTTAGCGGGTATGCCGCACATGCTGCGGACCCGGGGTGTTCGAGTTCTTTACATTTGCGATCACCGTCATGGCTGACGATCCTTATTAATCAAAGTGTTATGGGGTTGGCCCGGAATGTGTAGGGTTCTTTGCGATTGTTTATCGGCGACCTCGGGTCGCCCCACATCGAGGAACCAACCATGAGCTATCGCGCACTTCTGTTGTCGAGCCTCATAGTGCTCACGGGCAACGTCTGGGCCGTGCCCGTTACCACCAACGGCATCACTTTCAGCGAGAACACCGGCGACTTCACGCTCATCAGCGCGAGCGGTACCGGTACGCTCGTCGATCCGATCGTGCTGACCGAGACCGTCAACGGTCCCGACATCGACCTCATCATCGAGATCGATTTCGGTAACCTTGGCGCCTATCCGGCGCTCGGCGGCGACGGCATGTGGCTCAAGAAGGTCGTTACCAACGGCACCTCCGACGCGTGGTCGTTCTTCGACATGGAGCTTCAGCAAGTGATCGGCGTGGCGAGCCTCGGCGGCGACGGATTGTCGTTCGACGACGGCAATATCGCGGGCGGCAATGAGACTTCCGATATCTTCGCGGTCGTCGACAAGGTCACCGACGTACGCGACTTCGTGAACTTCTCCGGCGGCATCGTCGCTCCGGGCGCCACGGTCGAATTCATGGTGCCGATCACCGACTTCAGTTTCACCAACCCGATCTACCTCCGTCAGCGTCCGAACTTCCGCGTCGGCGTTCCGGAACCCGCGACCCTCAGCCTGTGCCTGCTCGCGGCTTTTGGAGTCGCGGCGCGCCGCAAGCCGTCGGTCTGAGCGAGCCCCCAGCTCCGCTGAGAACAACCCCTCCGCGTTGCGAACGCGGAGGGGTGCCCCCAAGTCTGAGCATGTGCCGCCGGGTCGTAACGGCGCGCATTCAAGCGGACACCTCCCTGAATTCGAACGCCCGGCTCGACGAACTGCTTGAGCCTGTCAGCCCTCCTTCTCCGCGACAGTCCGCAGGACCCGCTGGGGCTTCCCGTGACCTGACGAGCGGCCACCGAGGGATTGACTCGAAAACGCTTGGGCGTTTTCTCGCCTCCGCGGGGCGCCTTCGCTGCGCTGCGGCGTCCAATCTCGCTGCGCGAAATTGTCGAACCTGGCGGCCTGTCGGCCTTAGGCAATCGTAGCGAGCATGGTGGGAGGGCGAGTCCAAATGAACACGATTTCGAGGCGCATAGTGGTTCTATGTAACGAGGAATCGAGTTTATTTGGACTCGCCCTCCTGCCAGCGCAGTAGATTGTTCCTAAGTCCGACAGGCCGCCAGGGGTTCTCATCGGCGATCCCTCTCCGCCATACACGAAAAAGCCCGCTGAGACTTCCCGTGACCTGACGAGCGACCACCGAGGGATTGACTCGAAAACGCTTGGGCGTTTTCTCGCCCCTGCGGGGCGCCTTCGCTGCGCTGCGGCGTCCAATCTCGCTGCGCGAGATTGTCGAACCCAGGGGTTCTCATCGGCGATCCCTCTCCGCCATACACGAAAAAGCCCGCTGACGCGGGCTCTTTCGTGTATGGCGGAGAGGGAGGGATTCGAACCCCCGGACCGATTACTCGGTCAACTGATTTCGAGTCAGCCCCATTCGACCACTCTGGCACCTCTCCGAAACTCTTTTGCTGTGGCGCGCGCACTTCGTGCGTCCCACATTGATTCCACGCCCGAGGCTTGGAAGGGCGCGATGATACTGATTCGACACGCGAGGTTCCACTGTTCGGGCAATCGCTCGGCA
>Ga0180430_10000321_pt1 | contig 53456 bp, 40 predicted proteins | sample SS_ome_9_FD_132999 | JGI IMG/M metagenome (GOLD analysis project Ga0180430, IMG submission 132999) | Hypersaline lake sediment archaeal communities from the Salton Sea, California, USA - SS_1_S_2 metaG | ecosystem: Environmental > Aquatic > Non-marine Saline and Alkaline > Hypersaline >...
CTGCCGTGCGCGATCACGGCCGACGATCACAAGCTCAGTTCCGACAACGGAGTCGACGAAGCTAAGCTTCCGGAAACGAAAGTCAAGAAAGGCTTCCGCATGAAGCTGCCGCATGGACTGCTCGATGGCCCCGGCGCCCTGTCGGAGTTGTATCTCGCCGGTCCGCTGATCCACCACAACAACACCAACGCGGACGATCACACTCCTTCGACGACGGAAGCACCCGAAGACCTGCCGGGAATCCTGGCCAGGGAATTCGCATTAGCCGAATCCCGCGGACGGGCGAACTCCCGCGTGGCCAACGACACGCCGTTTAGTAACGGCGATCTATGGAACAAGTACCCTCGCACGCGTGGGGGGCAGCCGATAGCATGGCCTCTGCTCATACCGGAGATTGTCGAGACCGTCCCGATGGACATCCACAGGGGCGATTCTCCCGGACGCGTATACGGGCGGCTGAACGTCAACACCGCCACCAAGAAGGCGCTCGAGAGGCTGCCCTGGCCGACCGGGGTCACCCCGTCAGCCGGAGCCCAGGCGATAATCTCGTATCGCACGGCCAAGGACGGATTCGTTACTCCAGGCGAAATCGCCTTGGCGTTCACCACGATCGAAGACCAGGACTCGGGGATGGACCGCGACGCGATCTACTCTGCGATCAGCGGCTCGGTGTCGATCAGCAGCGACTTGTACGCGGTGAATATCAAAGTGCAGCTTGGAAGCAACCCCGCCGAACAGGCTCGTGCGTGGTATTATCTGGCGATAGTCGATCGCGGAGCGACAGTCTTTTCGACCGACAAACCGGCGGTGCTGCTGTTTGCACAGGTCAAGTAGCTCCGCGGCAACAGGCGCCGACTCACGCCGGGCGGTTGTATCGGCCGCCCGGCGTTTGTATTATGGCTGGTCATGGGTCCCATACAAAGACATCTCTTTCCAGCGGCGTTGTTCTGCGCAGCGTCCCTTATCGTCTCGCACGCCTCTGTCTGCGCCGAAGCGGCGGGGACGCTCTCGATCGAAGGATTCGAGGCCGCTGACAAGGCCGCAAAGAACGCCGCGGTGAAGATCGTCGCCTCCGGCCCCGGCGTGACGCAGGGCAAAGCCGCGGCGCAACTGGACCCCGACGGAGCGGTAACCGTAACCCTCCGCGGAGCCGACATCGCAGAACTCCCATGGCTCAGGATGGACACCAGCCACGCCGGCGACGGTACGCGGGGGATCCGGATCGACCTTTCATCCGGCGCGGTGTCCGCAGGCGTGTCCGGATACGTCGCCGCGGGAGCCGACACGTTGGCGTATCCACTGTCGATGATTTTCCCGCCGGCGACCATAACCCCCGACCCGCGCACCGTATCGATCACAATAACGAACATCAGCGACACGCCGATCGTTGTAGACAACATCCGCCTCGAACCGCTGGTCCGAACGCCTCGCGGCGCGGTCCTGTGGGACTTTGGAAAGACCGCAAACACCGTATGGCCCGGGTTCAAAGCACATCGCTCCAGCGGAAACGGCGTCAAGTGGAAGGAATCGTCGAGCTACTACTCAGGGCACAGCCTGCCGTACCCCGATCCGCTCACGCAGGACTTCATCGGGCCTTATTCCTCAAGGTTGGGCAACGGCGCAAAGACGCAGGCGGCGATCTCGGCGCCCGAGCCCAAATCATCGGTCGCCTGGGTGTGGCTGACTCACTACGGCAAGAACTACACCCAGCCCCAGGAATACGCTTTCCGCGCTTCGGCGGGACGACCGATCCGACGGAGCCTCACCGCCGGGCAGATGGTCGGACCCGACGGGCTGCTCGAAGGCGCCCGAGGCGACTGGACGCCAAAATGGTTCGCCACAGACTACGCCAATCACTTCGTAACGCTTACGACATTCTCCATGCCCAGGGGAGTAGCCCTGTTGGAGTTTAGCAACTGCCAACTGGCCGCGATGGCTATCGCCCCGGCCTCGCGGCGATCGTCCATGGCCGCATGCGTAAAGAGGATTGAAGGCGAACTGGTCCGATTCCGCAGACAGTTCGTGATGAAGCACCTGAATCGGAACATCTGCCGGCTCGAACCGACAGACGCCGAGAAGAAGGCCGGCGTAATGCTGCTTCGCCCCCCCGCCGACGAAGCATTCACCGGTCGGTGGAAACCGCGGGCCGATCAGAGGGCCTGGGCGCTGCGCGAACTGTCGCGTCCGGGCGGGACAATTCACATACCGCTGGCTTTTGTTCCGCTGCAGAAGAAATCAATCTCTTTCAGAGTGACGCCCGGAACGTTGAGATCAGAGTCAAACACAATACTGCTTCTCAATCAACGCAGCATTCGGATCGATCACCTGCATGATGTCGCCGATGTCCGAAAAGGCGTTGCAGTCCGGCGTCCCTGGCTGCTGTCGGACAGATCGGCTCACGTGGAGGCCGGGCGGATCGGATACCTCTGGGCGACGATCTCGATACCGCCGAAGTCCAGGGAGGGGGTGTATCGCGGGACCTGGAAATTCAGCTCGGGCTCGGCGAGAGTCGAACTGCCGGTGGAGATCGAGATCGCCGACTGCGGACCGCCGACGGAGAAAAACGCTGATGACTTCACCATCGGGTCATACATCCTGCCCTCGGCCGCGACGACTTACTACGCGGCGCTTTCGTCTCTTCCGCAATCCAAACAACTCAGGTTGAAAAGGGACGTCTTCAAGCAGGCTTCAGAGGCGGGAATAGGCGCCTACGTGCTCCCCGGCGTCACGATGTCCTCGATCTCCTCCGGATCGCATTACCCCAGCACGAGCTCCATCCAGTCGCGGCTTGACGAATTCCCGCTGAAGGACCTGCCCGGGCCGATGTTCGTCAACACCAGCCAGGCGATGAGGGCTCTGGATTGGGGCAAGACGGACAAGAAGAGGATTCTGCTGAGAGACGCAATCGCAACCGGCAACGAATTAAGCGAGAAGTACTCGATCGATCGAAGGTATTTTTACTTCGGTCTGGCCACGACTGCCGCTGACGGCGCGACCCTGCCGGGTCTGAATACTATGCTTGCGGGAATCAAGCGATTCGCATCCGACGGGTGTCGAGCGGCGGTCCACACCCTATCCAGCGCCTTGAACGCACTGTCGGACGCGGAATTTCGCGAAGGCCTTAAACCGGTGTCCGTTCTGATACTCGCGCCCGACAGTTCATCGACCGCCGGACAGATCGCGGCTTTCCGCAAACTGCCGGGCATCAAGAAGGTCTACCTGTATTATCGGCAGGCCGATCGCTTCGCCATGGGCTTCTACGCCTCAGCGGTCGCCGCCGACGGATGTTTCCTGTCGTCACCGTTCATGAAAGGCCCGACATACAACGGATACCAACTCAACGGATACGGTTTGATAACGCCGCAACTGGGAGGCGAACTGGCCCAAACGGTTTCGGCATTCCGACTTAGACAGGCCGCCGGCGATCGTGCGCTGTTCTCTCATGCAAGAACGCTGGTGTCCGGGGCCGCCGAGGCCGCGGTGTCCGCCGCAGAGCTGTCGGATGTGCTTTCTGAAATCGAATCCCGCTCGAAGGCCGCCTATGCGCTAGGGTATGACTATGGACAATTCTCGACGACGGCGGTTTCTCAGGCCGAAATGGATTCGTGGCGATCCTCGCTGTTGAACGCCGCGGCTATCGTCAACAAACGGATACTAAGCGCCAACCGCTAGTCGGCCCCGCCGTCGAGGGGGCCGCGCCACAACAGCAGGTACAGAATCGGGGAATTCGTCGGGCAGGGAATCGCCTCGGTGTCGTCGATCAGTTTCTGCGACAATCCGTCCTGGGTAGGGTGCACCACATACAGCGCTCGCCCCGCCAGCGATCGGCGACAGGCCTGCGGATCGTCATCGTACCTGGACGGCAGATCGTCGTGCTCCAGGACCCTGACGTCCGCCGGTTCGGCTCCCGAAGCCTTGACTACAATCAACGGATAGATCGACGTGCTGTCGCCGAGAATGACGTCTCCGGGCCTGACGAACGACAAGGCCTCGGTCGCGAATCTCTGAGCGGAGTCCTCGTTCTGTTTCCACGGGATCAGCCAGTATCTCATTTCATCGCGAAACGGGAGCTTTCGGCTCCGGCTGATTCGCACTCCCGCGGCGTGGAGAACCGAGGGGGCCGCGGCGTAGAACACCGGCTGGGCAGCTATCGACGCAATGGTGAGCGCCACGGCGCAGACCCGCATTTTTCGGGACATTTCGGCCAGCACGGACAGTCCGACACCCGCGGCTATCGCCACGGTCATCAGCGTCGGCAGGATGAATGTGAACTGATCCGGCACAGGATATCGAACGAAGAACAGCACTTCGATAATCGTCACGGCGCCCAGGGCCGTCGCCAGAGCTCCTCCCAATCTGCGGCGAAAACCGACCCATCCGATAATAGCCAGCGGAGCGAGCACGGACATAAAGTTCATCGCCGACAGCGCCATGTTGGCCTTGAAGTTATGCGACACGCTGGAAGCGTTAAGCACTTGGGCGGCGTACCTGCCGAACAGCGCCGATCGGATCGCACCGGGAATGTCGCCCGAAACCGCCGCGGCGCGGATCACGAATCCAAGATACAGGCCGGCCCCGACGAGCCACGGGGCGACGGCTCCGGCCATCGCCGCGGGGCTCAGGCGTTTCCGGACGATCAACACCACCGCGAGTATGAAGTACACAGGAAGAGGAAGCAGTGCGAAGTTGTGCACGCTCAGCCCCAGACCGCTGACAAGAGCCAGGGCGCACAGAGTCCGCCCCGACGGGCGATTGACCAGTATCGCCAGCAGCCACAACTCGGCGGTCAGGCCGGCGACGGACCATGTGTAGACTTCAGCAATCGTCGAAAGCCACCAGACGGTGTGCGTAACCGACAGCATCGCGGCGATCAGCAGCCCGATCCATCTGCGGCGAGTCAGAAACGCCAATAATCCCGCGAGGTTCGCCAAGGCTACAGCCATCCCGAGCCCGCTGAAGAAATTCAATCTCCCCGGCAGCGAGCCGGCCGGAACGTACTTCAGCAGTTGCCCCGCGGCTACGTAGAGCGGATGGGCCAGCGCAAGGCCTCGATTTCCGACGTAATCCCCGTTCATCACGCGCCACTGAAACGTCCCGCTGTCCTGCCAACTGGCTCCTTGCTGGGAAGTCAAAGCATAAAGAATCGAGAAAACGACGACGCACAGACACCACAAGCCGACTGTCCGGGGCGCCGCGCCCGGGTCGATCTGGTTGGATTCATTTGAGATCATGTCGCCTCACTGTTATCGGCATCAGACCGCGGCGGACAATACACAAAGGGTGCGGATCTGAAGCTAAACGGACTTTTTCTTACTGAGCAAGCGCCAAAGAGTCGATAAAACACTTTGACGCAAACGTTTTGTACAGTATTGCAGCACGACAATGACCACTACAGCAGCCATCATGCGCCTGGCGCGTCCGGGGCACTGGATCAAGAACGTTATCGTTCTGTTTCCTGTCGTATTCGCCATGCGCACAGACGACATTTCCGCGTGGCGGTCGGCGGGTCTGGCCGCCGCGGCTTTCTGTCTGATCTCCAGCGCGGCATACGTCTTAAACGACATTCTCGATCGCAACGCCGATCGCCTGCATCCCAAGAAGAAGGATCGTCCTCTGGCGGCCAGGCGGATCGGAGTCGGCCCAGCCGCCGTCGAGGCAGTTCTGCTGGTCTCTGTGGGGCTTGCCGCGGCGTTTGTCGTCAACAGAGTCCTTCCGGTTGTCGCGTTGCTGTACATACTGCTCCAGATTGCTTATACGCTGGTGCTGAAGCACAAGGTCATTGTCGACGTGATTTGCATCGCGATGGGCTTCGTTCTCCGGGCGGCCGCCGGCGCGGTGGCCATCGAGCAGGAGATCAGTTCGTGGCTGCTGGTGTGCACGTTCACGATCTGCCTGTTCATGGGCTTCTGCAAACGATGCAATGAAATGGCGACCCTGAACAAGCCTCACGAAGCGGTCGGTCATCGCAAGGCGCTTGCGGCGTACAGCGGCGAACTGCTGACACACCTGATAACGCTGTCGGCCGGCGTGGCGGTTGTGGCGTTCCTGCTGTATGCGTCAAATGAACGGACTGTGGCGAACTTCAAGACGAACTTCCTCATGTACACCCTCCCGATCGTGATCTACGGGATAACGCGATTCGCGATGCTGTCGATGAAGGGTGTTTACGCCGATCCGACAGACCTGTTCCTCCACGACAGGCCGTTTCAGCTTACCGCAGTGATCTGGATGGCCGCGGTTGTCGCCATCATCAGGTTCGGGCCGGACATGGAGCAGTGGATCAGATCGCTGACGCCGGCGCCGTAAAGAGCAATCGGACTCCGATCATGCACAAATGGATACCGCTAATCGTAGCCCTGGTCCTGAACGCAGGAGCCAACGTGTTGATGAAGGTGGGCGCCAACGCTTCGGGTCCGCTGGGCCAAGACGCTTCGTTCTGGACGCGGATAACGAGTTTCCTCAACGCCGCGACAGTCGCGGCGATCGTCCTGTTCGCCGCCAACGTGCTGGCCTACCGCAAGGCGCTGGACAACCTGAACGTATCGGTGGCCTACCCGATAATGGTGTCGACCGGAATGGTGCTGATAACCCTGATCGCCTCCACTCCGCTGCTGGGCGAACGAATAGCCCTGAGGCATGTCGCCGGAATGGTGCTTGTCGCGTTTGGCGTGTGGCTTCTGGCCGGAGATTGGTCCGCCAGCCCCCAATGAGCGGCGCGCTGAGGCGATTGTATTTGAAAAACCGACACGGTAACCTACGTTTGTCGGACTCCCGCAAGTTCGGATAGCCGCGGGCGTCTGCCGGGAAAGATATGCTATGTCTGCAGAATACACAGCCACAGAAGTCCTCAGCCCGCTCTGGCATGTTGGCGCGGCGGCTTTCTTCGTGTCCCTGATAACCACGCCTGTAGTCAGGGCGATAGCCTACAAGACGCAAGTGGTGGACCGCCCTGACGATCTGCTCAAGCCCCACGCGCGCCCGATTGCATATCTGGGAGGCGTGGCGATGTGCCTCGGCATGCTCGTCGGACTGGCGTGCCATGTCGCGACAATGCCCAACCTGTCGAATGTGTGGACCCGCGCGGCCGAATCCCTGACCTCAGGTCGGATAGGAGATCTGCTGAGCAATTCGCTGTGGCAGTTGATCTCGATAGCACTGGCGACAACAGTCATCATGCTCGTCGGTCTAATCGACGACATTAAGGACATCTCCCCGGGCAAGAAGGTCCTCGGCCAGGTCGTCGCGTCAGGGATACTGATTGTCGGCGGCGTGGGGACAAGAATGGCTTACGTATTCCTCAACGCCGCAGGCGTCGGAGCGTCCGAGTGGATCGTAATACCCGCAAGCTGCATCCTCTGCATGTTCGTTGTCATATGCACGTGCAACGCAACGAATCTCCTGGACGGACTCGACGGGCTCTGCGGCGGCGTCACCGGAATAATATCGCTGGGATTCCTGGCCCTTGCGGTCTGGCTGGCGATGTGGAACAACTTCCCCGGAAGCGATCAGGTCAGGGTCGCCCTGTGTCTGGCTGTCGCCGGAGCCGTGCTGGGATTCCTGCCCTACAACATTCCCCCCGCCAGCATATTCATGGGTGACGCCGGAAGCATGATGCTGGGGTTCTTCGTCGCTGCGATGATGGCGATGTTCTGCATGGAGGGACACGTCCGATGGCTGCTGGCGTCCGGGGTCGTCTTCGCGCTGCCCATAATCGACACGTCGCTGGCGGTGATCCGGAGGCTGCGAAGCGGAAAGAGCATCTTCGCCGGGGACCGCAGCCACCTTTACGACCAGTTGGTCGACAGGGGAATGTCGGTCACCCAGGTCGTCGGACTGTTCTACCTCCTGTCGATAATCGCCGCGGCGCTGGGCGTGACGCTATCGATAATCATGCGGGCCCGACATGCGGTTATCGTCTATCTTGTGCTGCTGGTTATGATCTGGACAGTCTTCTACAAACTCGGAATGATAACGCCGGACGAGCGAAACCGCGATCCGGAGCCCTCCGACGACAGCGGCGCACAAGAGTAATCAGGGCTTCTCCACTCTTTGGCAGTCGAGAAAATCCTCGCGAAAACTCACCTCGCCGACAAAACCGACCCGGCGATTCAATTCGGCTCCCTGCGAGTCCAGCAGGACAAAGGTCGGGAGCTTGCGGACATTGTAGCGCCTGGCCAGTTCGTCGCTCGTCTTGAGTTGGATGAGAACCTTGATCAGTTTGCGGCTGGAGATATGCCTGCCGTTCTTGGCCAGTGTTCTGGTGGACATGCTCCTGGCGTTCTCACTGGGCGGACTTCCGGCGAAGAACACAAGGACCTTCCTGTCCTCCTGCCTGGCTTTCGCCAGCGCCGCCGGCAAATCGTCCGGCCAGTCGGGCAGTTCGGCTCCGCTCTGTTGAGATATGTAGACCAGCACGACCGCCAATATGATAACGCCCAGAAATATCATCTTCCCCTTGTCGGGTCGCTGCTTTCCGGTCGGCTTGTCCGTAGTGTCCTGCTGATCCATTCCAATGCTCCTGTAGTGGCAAACGCTCGCCAAACGCCTGGTGAGTCTATAACAGTATCGGCATTATATGGCGATAGCCTGTTGGGAGTTTCACCGCCGGGGGAAACTAAAGGGAGTCATGGAATCGGTGCGGCTCAAGCGGCTCTGCGGCGTCTGCGGGATCTGAGCAGCAAGGGGGCGGCGCCGAGCATGACGAACATCGTCGCCGGCTCGGGAGCAAGCACCGGCGAGAAGATCGGCGCGCCTCCGGGAGAGTACAGGCCGTGTCCGCTGGACATGCCGAAATTGCGCTGAAGTATCTCCAGGTCCGCATCGTCAATCACGCCGTCGGGCTCGAAATCCGTGGGCATATCATCGCCGGTGTCCCCGAAAGTCTTTCGCAGCATGTTGAAATCATGAAGATTGACCCGTCCGTCCCAGTTCGCGTCGCCGGGAAGCGGATTATCGCGAACAGCGGCTATCTCATCGTAGTACGACATAAGGTCGACGTACAGGGCGCCTGTCCCGTAAACCGCGTGCTCCCTTAGCGGAAGATCTCCACTGGGATATCCCGGAACCGACACCATTGCGACAGCCAGACCGGACAACTCCCACTGTCCTGACCAGTCGATGAACACCGCACCGCCGGAGTCCTTGTCAACCGGCTGGGTCTCTTCGGATCGGGGCGGATCGTCGTCGAACATGCTGTATGTTACGTCAGTAGTCCCGTAGCTGTTAATCAACCTATGCGGGTAGTGGGCGATCTTGTTCGAGCCCCACTGCTTGACGCGCGTGTCAGTAGTGTTGAAACCGGTATAGGTGACGCCCGGATAGGGCCAGGTCTGCAGGCCGCCGTCCCGACCCAGTCCAGTCCCGATAATAGTGGCGATCTGTCCCGGCTGTCCAATGCCTCCGACAGGAGTCAGGCTGATGTCGATAATGCCCTTGCCGGGGCCGGGATCACCGGCGCCCACGTCAGGATCACCGTCTATTCGGAACAGCACCAGGTCCGCGGCGATGCCGGTGGAATCGTCGATAATACGCTCCACCGTACCGGGTATCTGGTGATATCGCTGATCCAGATCTATGTAAGCATTTTCGTTTTCGGATTGAGGACGATAGACGTGCCATGGCGCGATGACCCAGCCGTCGCCCAGATACACGCCAGTGCCGTTGAACATTTCACCTACATTGGTCCAACCGGGATCGTTTGCCGGAGCCGTCCTGTAGTCCGGGTCATTGGACGTATTGACCAGCCCGAACGAAGGTTGGGCCAGGACCCCAAGAATTACAGAGCAGGACGCCAGCACTGCCGCAAAATGCAAATATGTTCGCATCATAACCTAAATGCCTCCTCCAGGCTCCGGTGAGCAACCAGACCCTCGCCTCACTCTCTCACGTTTAATTGTATCCCACGCCCCCAAAATTGACAACCCCATTATTCGGATTTACGCCACGACAACACGCCTGATCCGCCCGCCGAGACGACATGTAATCTCGTAAGGAATCGTCCCGGCCAGCGATGCTATGCTCTCGACGCTGTGCGGAGCCGACGGATCGGCCGAGATCACTTCGGCCTCGTCACCGATGCGGACTGCCGGCACATCCGTCAGGTCGACTATCACCTGATCCATCGCCACCCTGCCGCAGACCGGAACGTCCGCCCCGCCGATGCGCATCGAGATCCTGTTGGAAATCGCTCGTGGATAGCCGTCTGCGTATCCGACCGGAACGAGCCCAACTCGCGAGGGGCGATCAAACGTGTAAGCCAGCCCATAACCCACGCTGGAGCCTGCACTAAGCTCCTTGGTCTGCATCACTATGCTCTTTAGCCGCAAGCACGGCTGGAGCGGTATGACCGTCTGCATTTCGCCCGACGGCTGGTATCCGTAGACCGCAATGCCAGGGCGAATCATGTCAAAGTGCGACTGCGGCAAGTCGACAGCCGCCGCAGAATTGGCCGCGTGTATGGTAAGCCCCTCACCCCCGCCGCAGGCTTCGATTACAGCCTGGAAGTTATCCAACTGCAGCAAGGCTCCGCTCTTGTCGGCCTCGTCAGCGGTCGCGAAATGCGTATACAGACCCGTCAGTTTCACCGCCGGCTCAGCCCGCACCCGCGCAACTAACTCGGCGGCGAGATCATGCAAAACACCCGAACGCCCCATGCCTGTGTCGACCTTGACGTGCACAACGGCAGGCATGCCCAACTCCCCGGCCGCTCGGGCCGCCGCCTCAAGACCGCCAAGGCTCACGATCGTCAGCGTAACGTCCCGCGAAATCAGATCCTTGAGCGTCTGATGCGCCTCGCCCGCCGGCAGGCTGCACGGCGTGAAGAACATCAGCAACTCGCCGTCATAGCCCAGTTCGCGCAGTTCGATCGCCTCTGAGGCCGCGGCGACCGCCATCGCGTCGGACTCCTCGGCGATCACCCGCCAGAGCAGTTCCAGACCGTGTCCGTAGCAGTCGGCCTTGACCGCGGGGCATATCCGCACGCCCGATCCGACACGCTCACGCAGCAGCCGCAGGTTGTGCCGAACCGCTCCGATCGATATTTCCGCAACCAGGTGGGATTCCATATTCCATATATCCGCACTATCACGCCGAGATGTCCATACTAATCCCAATCTCTCCCCCGGTCCAGACATCGCCGATAAGCCTGATGGTATGATCCGGAATAGAGCATTTGGCTGAACACTTTGAATTGTCGCTGACGGAGGCTATCATAGCGGTCGAACCTCCGCAGTACAGGTGATCGATATGCAAGAAATCATACGCAGCCGTTTCGAAGAGTCTCAGGCCGTGGTCCGTCAGACCGCCGACAAGCTCGCCGAGCGGATCGAACAGGCCGTCGAAATGATCGTCGCCAGCTACCGCAACGGCGGCGGGCTGTGCGCGTTCGGCAACGGCGGATCGGCCGCCGACGCCCAGCACATCGTCGCAGAACTCGTCGGGCGATTCCTGATAGATCGCAAACCACTGCGTGCCCAGGCGCTTACGACCGACACGTCGATCCTGACTTCGGTGGCCAACGACTACGAATTCGATACGATCTTCTCCCGCCAGGTCGAAGCGTTCGGCCGCCCCGGCGACGTGGCGTTCGGGATCACCACCTCGGGTGACTCTCCCAACGTGCTTGCCGGGCTGCAGAAGGCAAAGCAGATCGGAATGAAGACTATCGCCCTGACCGGACCGGGCGGAGGCAAGTGCCCCGAGTTGGCCGACATACTCCTTGACGCAGGCGCCGAGGGGACCCCCACCCCCCGCGTCCAGGAAGCCCACATGGTGATCTACCACACCATCTGCGAACTGGTCGAAACGGCGATGGCTAAAGATCCGGCTTAACGACGAAGCATCGCCCCGCGCCGACCGTTTCACGCGTGCTGACGACACATCGCCCGAGGTCGAAAGACAAACCGCTGTCCAATCCGTAACGGCGAGCGGCGAGCGATGCTCAACCGCCAAACAATGCAGGCAATGCCGCCCGGGGCGCCGCGTTTGTTCTAGGACCAAATGCTGTGGTCCCGCTGTTGGCGCGACGGTACAATCTTGGGTCAGGCGTATTTCGTATGAATCGCATTCTGGAATAAAGGTGACAGATATGAAGCAGGCGAGAGGATTCGTGATCACTGTTTTTTCAACGATACTTGCGGTTATCGGCGTCGTTTCGCTGTGCGGGCAACCCGCTCGGGCCGCGCAGGCCGTCGAGCCGCCCCTGCCGATCAAGACGATCCTGGACAAGGAATACGCCGAGCTGTCCAACCATGTCTCCCGACTGAAGAAGTGGCGAGGCATTCCCCGGGACCGCCTGGCCAAAGAAACTCTGGACCAACAGGCGTTGACGCTTCCGACCGACAAGGATCCGCTGGACATCGTGCTTAGAAGGACCGGCGCACTGCTGACCTATTACAAGCAAAAGAGTCAGATCCCGACCGCCGCGCTCGCGAAATTCGAAAAGGAATTCGCCAAACTGTCGGCGTCGGTGAAGGCCGCCGCCGACCACGCCGCACGCAAGCCGCTGTACTACGAGGTCTGCAAGCTGCGGCGTGAGCTGGTGATGGCCAATCCCATCTTGAATTTCGACAGCATCGTCTGCATGCTCGAGAAGCCCGGTCGGGCGCGTATCATCGAACAGGCCCGCGCCTGCTGGGGCGGACACACCAGGGGCGGCGGACCGATCGTAGTGAGCAACTTCAAGACCGCCCCCAAGGTCACCAAACCGCTGGCCGGTCTGCCGGTGACCCAGGGACCCTGGAAGGGCAAAGAGCTTACCGAATACTTCTCGGGCCTCGAGTTGAGCTTCGACGGCAAGCATCTCCTGTTTGCCGCGACGACCAGCAGCCCGGTGTGGCGCATATTTCGATACGACATCGCCGGCAATAAGCTGATCCAACTGTCCGACGGGCCGGAGGACGACTTCGACCCCTGCCTGCTGCCCTCGGGCAGAATAGTCTTCACGTCCACCAGGCGCGGAGGCATCGGCAGGTGCCTGCTGACGCCCAAGTCGCTGACCTACACGCTCCACTCGATGGAGCCCGACGGTTCGGACGTGGTGACTCTCAGCTACCACGAGACCAACGAATGGCAGCCGAGCGTGAACCACGACGGCATGCTCGTCTATACGCGTTGGGACTACCTCGACAGGTGGTGGGCCTCGGCGCATCACATGTGGCTGTGCTTCCCCGACGGACGCGACCCGAGAAACTTCCACGGAAACTACCCCCTGCCGCACTCGGCGTTCACTAAAGACCTGACGCCCGAGCAGTACGGACACAACAGGCTCGGCAACGGCCGGCACGCACGCCCCGACGCCGAGATTTCGTTCCGCGCCGTGCCGGACTCCAAGAAGTACACCGCAACGGCCGTCGGGCACCACCAGGGATTCTCCGGCAGCCTGATCATGGTCGACCCGCGCATCCCCGACGACGGAAAGATGGGCCAGGTAAAGCGAATCACGCCTGAGTACTTCTTCCCGGAAGTTGAGCCCAACGCCCCGCACGCCTACGGGACCGCCTGGCCGCTGAACGAGGATTTCTACCTGTGCAACTTCAACACGGGCCTGTACCTCCTGGACCGCTTCGGCAACCGGGAGGTCATCTACGATCCGGGCAACCCGCGTTTCCGCGTCAGGGACCCGTTCCCCATGCAAGCGCGCAAAACCCCGCCGCAGATGCCCGTGGACACCTGGCAGGGCAAGCGCGCCAACCGGCCCGACCATTTCCGCGCGACGATCAGGGTGATGAACTGCTACATCGGCGACATGCCGCTGCCCAAGGGCATAAAGGTCAAGCACATGCGAATCGTCCAGGTCGTCCCGCAACTGCTCACGCGAATCAACGGGCATGCGATCAGACTGATCTCCTTCGCCGACGAATCGATAGGGCGGATGCCGCTGGGAATCGTGCCGGTCGAAGACGACGGAAGCATCTACTGCGAAGCCCCGGTCGGCAAAGGGATCTACTTCCAGCTCCTGGACGAAAACGGAATGGCCGTCCAGTCGATGCGATCGGTAACCTACGTGCACGCCGGCGAGCAGATGAACTGCATCGGCTGCCACGAGAGCAAATGGGCCGCCGCGGCGCCCACGCCAAGACCCAAGGCGTTCGAACGCGCCCCGTCGAAACTCAAGGCCGAAGTCGACAGCGGAGCGATCCCGTTTAACTTCTACAAGCTGGTCAAGCGCCCGGTATTCGATAAGAAGTGCCAGCCGTGCCACGACAAGATGCGAGCCAAGCACCCCAAGGCGCCGAACATGAACTACGCGTCGATCGCCAAGAACAAGTACGCCTTCGGCCTGCCAGGCGAGATCGGGATGAGGATGCTCGGAACCGGCGGTTCGAGGACGACACCGGGACGCTTCGGCGCACACGCCTCGGGCCTTATGAAGATCCTCAAGACCGGCAAGCAGCACAAGGACGTCAAGCTGACTAAGGACCAGTGGCGGCGACTGACCCTCTGGCTGGACCTGAACTGCAACGAAATCTGCTGGATCAGCGACGACAAAGAAATCATAGCGGCCCAGAAACGAGGCGAAGACGTCATGCCGCCGATAGACGTCGACCCCAAAAACCTCACCGGAGTCGAACACCATCGCCCGGTCAAGAGCACCGGCCGGTAAGGCGAAGATCGCAGCGGCTCCGATTTTGGAGCCCGTTATAGCGGGTCGTTGAGCCCGCCGCGGCGGGTGACTTGAAAATAGCCCCGGGTGAGCCGAAGGCGAGCCCGGGGAATGCGTATTCGATTATGGAAAGAGCCCGCCGAACGGCGGGTGATTGACACAAGGGGATCAGAATGCCGCACACCTTCACAAACCTGTTCGTTCACGTCGTATTCAGCACATATCGACGCGAACGAATCATAGATGAATCATTCCGGCAGCGGCTCTGGTCCTACATGGGCGGGGTGGCGAAAGAGGAGTTTGGCCAGGCCCGGATCATCGGCGGGACGGACGACCACATTCACGGCCTGCTGTCTCTCCGGCCCGACATTTCGATAAGCAAGGCGATGGAGCGATGGAAATCCCTCGCCACCGCATGGGTCAAGAAGACGATTCCTGATGCGAATAATTTCAGGTGGCGGCGCGGCTACTCGGCATTCAGCGTCAGCAGATCGCAGGCCGATAAGGTCGTAGCGTATATCGCACGACAAGACGAACACCATCGAGTGATGACGTTTGAGGAAGAGTTCGCCCGTCTCTTGGATGCGCACGGAATCGAATTGTCCCGAACGTCGGGATGATTGGCGGCGCCGGTCGAATGCCTTGTGTCAGTCACCCGCCGTTCGGCGGGCTCCCTATCACATACGCACCATATTCCCCGGGCTCGCTTAGCGCTCCGCCCTGCGGGCTGCGCCGCTCACCCGGGGCTATTTTCAGTCACCCGCCATTCGGCGGGCAGGTCCGCCTTCGGCGGACTCCGGAAGCAACAACAACAATAGCAACAACGACGATTCCCGCCCCACCTCCGGTCACCGGGCGTTCTTGTTTTTGATCCTGTTGCCTTGTACGTAGTCGCTGATCCTCACCCTGGCGCCGCCGGTCTGCTTTCTCGGCTTTGTGTAGGCCTCTGCGGCGATCTTCTCGATCTTCTTGACGATGTCGGCGTTGTCGGCGGCGACGTCGTTCTTCTCGCCGATGTCCTTGCTCAGATCGTACAGTCGCCAAGACCCCTTGCGGGATCTGACCGCTTTCCACTTGCCCATACGCACCGCAGTCGATCGACCGCCGCCCCAAAACAGGTATTCGTGAGCCTGCTGATCGCCCCGGCCCAGCAGGGTCGGCACTATCGATATCCCGTCGTTTTTCGGCGCCTTTGCGCCCGCCAGGTCGGCGAACGTCGCCATCATGTCGTGGAAGCCGCCGATGTGCGCACTCGTACTGCCGGCCTTGACCTTACCCGGCCAGCGTGCGATGAACGGAACTCGAATACCGCCGTCGTGAAGGCTGCCCTTTGTTCCGTTCAGCGGACCGGCCCCGTTGAAGAACTCGTCCAGCGGCGCCCACGGTCCGCCCTGCGGTCCGTTGTCGCCGGTGAATATCACAAGCGTGTTGTCGTCGATCTTCAGTTTCTTCAGCAGCGCCATGATCTCGCCTACGTGCGCATCGAGGCGGCTTATCATGCCTGCGTAGACCGCGTACGCATCATCGCTGCCGAGGTATCCGGTGCGGGGATCGTTGATGGTCTTCCTGGGGAACTTGCCGCGGTACGGCCTGGCCGACTCCTCGGGAACCGCCAACTCCACGTGCGGCACGATCGACGGGATATAGCAGAAGAACGGTTTGCCCTTGGCGGTCGAAGCCTTGATGAACGCCATCGCCTTTTCGTGGAGCACATCTTCGACATACTGGCCGCGTTTGCCGTCCGCGTTGCCCGGCAGGAGCATCTTCTCGTCGTTCCGCCATATCCAATACGGGTAGTAGAAATGTCCGTGGACCTGGTGATAGAAGCCGTAGAACTCGTCGAAGCCCTTGCGGTTGGGGTGTCCTGGGGTGTTTTCTATCCCGAGTCCCCACTTTCCGTATCCGCCTGTGGAGTATCCGGACTTCTGAAGGACCTGGGCCAGCGTCGTCTCGCTCGGCAGCAGCGAGGAACTGCCCGAGTTCGACCTGACAGGAGTGTGTCCGTGGTGAAGTCCGGTCATCAGCACGCTCCGCGACGGCGCGCATACTGTGTATCCGGCGTAGAAGTCGGTGAATCGCATCCCCTCGTCGGCCAGCTTGTCGACGTGCGGCGTGCGGATCTTCTTCTGGCCGTAGCAGCCGAGATGACCGTAGCCGAGATCGTCGGCCATGATGAAGATGATGTTCGGGCGGGCCTTGGATTTCGCCGGGGCGGCGGCGAGCGACCTCCCTCCGACAGCCGCGGCTCCGAGTCCGACAATACGAAGGAATTCGCGTCGATTCATTTTCTCTCCTGGGACAGGCTGCGTTAGTTTTCGCCCTGACAATCATCAGGCGTCTTTCTGTCGCGAAACAGGTGCTTCACGAAAGACATGATACCAGCAAAGCGGTAGTTTGGGTCCACGTATTTTTCGATCACGTAGAACATGAAGTAGTAGAACCGAGCCGACGACCAGACGATCAGCATCAGCAACAGCCCGGTCCGCCAGCTTGCATTCTCCAGCAGAAGCAAAGCAATCGACAGCAGGAGTATCCCGAGAAACAGCCAGCCCTTGAGATAGATCAGCTTCGGATTCTTAAGATCAGCCATGTTGCTCCAGTCCCATTCTCATTCGCGCCGCGCCAGTCGAGGTTCGCGGAGTTCTGTCGCCCTTTTCGGGCTCTGCTATTTGAGACTCTAATTCCGGGTCCTCACGGACCCGGCTACTTTCGCACCGGGCCTTCGGCCCTGAAAGCACATAGGCCAAACATCGGACCACGGGCGGGGCAATCCGTCAGTTCGATAGCCGTCCTCTGTCTCTCTGCAGTCCCTTGGCCGCAGCCTTTAGACGTAGCCAGGCCGCCGCCGTTCTCTGAGCCTCTGAGTCTCTGGGTGGCAATGCCTTACTCGACTGCTCTATTTCACCCTGCCGTCGGAATCCGCCTGGGATCGAAACGTTTCGTCGCCCGCCGGGGCCGCGGACTGAACGCAGAGACGAATGACAACGCACCAGAGCGATCGAATCATGGCCTCATCCCTTCAGACGCGTGTTGTTGTTCGTCAGCCGGATATGCGCATAGAACGGCGAAAGACGACGGCTCCCATGAAGCCTCCGCCTTTCGCCGTTAGGTCAATCTATATAAAGACGCCCCGCAGCGGACGCCTTACCGCGGTATTTACGCGTCTATGCTTGTGATGCGGACGCGGAGGTACTTCTGGCGGTGACCGGCCTTCGTGCGGGAGGCCTTGCGGCGACGCAGACGATGGATGTAGACCTTCTTGCCCTTGAACTCCGGGTCAATCACTTCGGCGGTGACCTTGGCTCCGGTGACAAGGGGGGTGCCGACCTTCACGTCGTCTTCATCGCTGACGAGAAGAACGCGATCGAAAGTAACTTCTGTGGCGTCTTCGGCCAGTTCACGCAGGTCAACGTCAAGAACGTCGCCCTGGCATACGCGAAACTGCTGGCCGCTGTCTTCTATTACTGCATACATCGTAGATTACTCCTGGGACTCCAAGCTCTTTCTAAGTTAAGTCGTGAATCGAAGGATTATCGACATTTACGCGAAATTGTCAAGCCCTCATTTCGCCGCAACTTCCCGAGTGTCCGTCTGACTATCCTGACAATACCTCGCGGGCTTGAAATACGGATCTTTTCAGCGGAGAATGGAACTTGTCGCCCGCCGGCACGTCTAAGCAGTTGAGCATTCTAATGGCAAAGGAGACGGAAATGTCTAAGTATCTTATTGCAGCGTCAGTTATCGTGTCGCTTGGCTCAAGCCTGTGCCCCGCCGGCGAAATCGGATACGCAGAGGATTTCGCCCTGGCGAAAGACCGCGCCGAAGCCCTCAAGCAACTCATCCCTGGCACGGAAGATTACTACTTCCACCACTGCCTGCACTACCAGAACACCGGTCGGAAAGATCTGTTCGGCAAGACGCTCAAGCTATGGCTCGACAAGCACAAAGGCAACCGCACCTCGCAGATGCATATGCTCGAAAACCGCCGGGCGCTGCTACAGTACAAAAGCGACGCCAAAGGAACCCTTACGCACCTGCGGAATCGTTTGAACCTGCTGTTCAATCACAAGCGGCTGACCGAGAAGACAACTACAAACCTCAAGTCGAAGCTCGATCAAGCCCTGATCTCGCGCGGCAAGCTCACCCAGGCCGCCTATGCGCACAACGGCGATTCGCTCAGAGGATTTGAAGATCGCGCCCTGGACTGGCTGATCGCCACGAACCTCAACGAGACCAGGCGGCATTACCTGCTGGCCCGTCTGAAGCGGCCTGACTACCCGAACCTGCCCAAACTCGTTGTCGACGACTTGAGCACCAAAAACAGACGGCGTTCCAGGAATTTCGGATCGCGGACGATTCACGACGAGATGCTGCTGGTTCAACTCGACGAGTGCATCAGGCTCAAGCCGGATCTCCTGAAGCAGTCGGCGTTCGTATACGCGTATCTGGCCAAGCTTCGCCCGGGTGCGGACACCGACTGGCGCCGCGACGCCAAGGCCCGCGAGGCCTATCTCGATCGCCTGTGGAGCTTCGTGTCGCGACTGACGCCCGCGTTCAACTCGCTCAAGGCTCACGTGCTGCACCACCGCCTGGTCCACGATCGTACGCAGGGCAAGTTCGACGCAGATCGCTTCATGACGTACATCAAGCTGCCCCGCAGCGCATCGTACGCCAATCGAGAGTACTGCAACTCCGAAGCCAACCGCCGCTATCGAATCAATCTCGGAAGCGACTTCTACAGGCAGACGCTCCTGCCGACTGTCGGCGACGACGAACCGCTGATCAGAAGCTGCCTGATGCACTTCTTCGTCAAGGCCGACTCCTACGACGCCTACCTGCCCTATCTGCTGGACACCTACCTCAAGCACGTCTTCGCCGAGACGAAGATCGTCAACAACATCGGCGACGCCGAGAAGTGGCGGAAGATGCTGACCCCCACGCAGATCAAGGCCCTCCGCGATCGCATCGACCTGGACTTCGCGCATACCAACAAGACCTTCTTCGCACCCGACGACAAGGTCACCCTCGGCATGCACATAAAGAATGTCAAGACGCTGATCGTGAAGGTTTACCAGGTGAACACCGACAATTACTACCGCAAGTACGGAAAGCAGGTCACCACCGACATCAATCTCGACGGACTGGTCGCAAACGAAGAACGGATCATCAAGTACAGTGACGGTCCGTTCCATCGCGCGGCCAGAACGTTCACGTTCGATAAACTCACCGGTCGGGGCGTATGGGTCATCGACTTCATCGGCAACGGCCGCAACAGCCGGCTGCTCGTGAGAAAGGGCAAGCTCCGCTTCCTCGTTCGCACATCGGTCGCCGGACAGATTTTCACCATCCTCGACGAAAAGAACCGCAAACTCGACGGCGCCAAGATCCTGCTCGGCGGACTCGAGTACGCCGCCGACGCCGACGGGCTGATCAACATCCCGTTCTCCAACAGCCCGCAGCGCCGGAAGATCATCATCGCTCACAAGGGATTCACGTCGTTTGACCAGTTCAATCACGCCTCAGAGAATTATCAACTGACCGCCGGCATCTACGTCGACCGGGAAGCGCTCCTGCAGCAGAACAAGGCCAGCGTAGTCGTTCGCCCCATGCTGAGGATAAACGGAGTTCCGGTCACGCTGTCGATCCTGGAGGACGTCGCGCTTACGATAACCACCGTCGACTCAGACGGCGTGGCGTCGACAAAGAAGTTCAAGGACTACAAGCTCTTTGAAGATCGCGACACCGTCACCGAATTTCGCGTGGCCGAAAACCTCAGGCGCATAAGCTTCAGCCTGACGGCCAAGGTCGCCAACAAGTCCCGGGCCAGGAAGGACAATCTGGCGGCCGGGGCGAGTTTCGCCCTGAACCAGATAGACGCCACCGAGAAGGTCCAGGACCTCCACCTGCTGACGGCATCCGGCAAGTACATCCTCGAAGTGCGGGGCAAGACCGCCGAACGCAAGACCGCCCAGCCGGTGCATTTGACGATCAAGCATCGCGATTTCAAGCATGCGGTGAATGTAACTCTGAAAACCGACGACGCCGGACGGATACAGTTGGGGGCGCTTCCCGAGATCACGTACGTCACCGCACGAGGTCCGTCGGGAACGAGCCACACCTGGCGTTTCCCGGGCGATCGCCACACCTATCCGGATGTCGTCCACGGGCGGGCGGGCGAGCCGCTGTATCTGCCCTACATGGGCAAGGCCGCGTCGGCTTCGGCCGGCGAAGTGTCCCTGCTGCAGATCAGGGGCGCAACGTACCTGTGCGACAGGCGATCAGCGGCGAGCATCAACAACGGCATGCTCGTCATACGGGACCTCCCCGCCGGCGACTACGACCTGCTGCTCAAGGACTCCGGACAGCGCATCAGGATCTCCCTGACCGAGGGCCCAGTGGCCCAGGGATACGTGCTGGGCGATCTGAGGCATCTGCAGGTGATCAATCCCAACCCGCTCCAGATCGTTTCGACCGAAGTCGGCGAGAAGGAAATCACCGTTCAACTGGCCAACGCCGGCAAGTACTCTCGCGTCCACGTGCTGGCGGCGCGATACATGCCCGAGTACCCGCTCTACTCCCAGCTCACGCGCGTCGGATACGTGAATCCGGGCTCTATCAAACTGCCAAAGCTCGACTCGCTCTATCTGACCGGGCGGAACATCGGCGATGAGTATCGATACATAATCGACCGCAAGTACGCAGTGAAGTTCCCGGGCAACATGCTCAAGCGACCGGGGCTGCTGCTGAATCCGTGGGCCATTCGCAAGACCGACGCCGGCGTGCAACGCGCAGCGGAGGGGGAGTCTTTCGGCGGAATGGCGGGAGGCGGACGGACATTCGCGAATTTCGGCGGCGCTTCGAACAAGACCGCCCAAACGGCGAGCAACTTCGCCAATCTGAACTTCCTTGCCGACGCCTCGGCTGTCCTGCTGAACCTCCAGCCGGACAAGAACGGAGCGGTTGCTATCCCAATCGCCGCACTCGGCGGCAAGCAGCACATCCGCATCGCAGCCGTCGATCCGGAAAACACCGTCTACCGCGAAATATCGCTGGGCGAGACCAAACCGAAACTCAACAGGCAGGATCTGATCCTGGCCCTCGACCCGAAGAAGCACTTCGCCGAACAGAAGCGCATCACCCCGCTGGCCAAGGGCGAGGATTTCGTGCTGGCCGACATCGCCACCAGCCCGATGGAGCTGTACGACACGCTGGGCAAGGTCTATGGCCTGCAGGTGACACTCAGCGGGAACTCAACGCTCAAGGAGTTCGGATTCATCATCGGCTGGCCCAAGCTCAAGGACGAAAAGAAACGCCGGCTTTACTCCAAATACGCATGTCACGAACTGAACTACTTCCTGATGCGAAAGGACCCGGACTTCTTCAAGAAGGTGATCCAGCCGTATCTGCGGAACAAGAAGGACAAGACGTTCATGGACCGCTGGCTGATCGGCGACGAAGTCAGCGCCTACCTCAAGCCCTGGGCGTTCGGTCGGCTCAACACGGTCGAGCGGATCCTCCTTGCCCAGCGGATACGCGCCGAGCACGCCCACACCGCGCGGCACATCAGCGACATGTTCGACCTGCTGCCGCCGAACATCGAACGGTTCAACCACCTGTTCAGGACGGCCATCAAGGGATCGAGCCTCGATACCGAAGACAGACTCGGCCTGAAAGCCGAAGCCGGCAAGGCCCTGTCGTCCAGGACCAGGGAATACGCCGGACGAGCCGCCTCCAGGCGCCTTGTGGAACTTGACCGCGCCGCAATAGCTACAGGCACAACAGCCGCCGACCCCAAGTCCGCGCCTACAAACGGTCCCGCCGCACGACTTGAGACCCCCGGGCGAACACCGCCGGGAGAGCTGAAGAAAGCAATGTCCAGGCTGCGAAAGAAGATGAAGCCCACAGATGAGAAGGAGGCTCAGAGAGCCGAGCGTTACTATGACAAGAACGCCGACAAACGCAATAGAGCCAGGCAGTTCTACCGCAAGCTCGACAAGACGATGGAGTGGGCCGAGAACAACTATTACCACCTGCCGATCGAGTCTCAGAACGCCTCGCTGATCACCGTAAACGCATTCTGGCGGGACTATGCAAAGCACGACGCCGGCGGTAAGAAGGCGTTTGTCTCGAAGAACCTCGCCGAGGCCACCCGGAACTTCCCCGAAATGATGTTCGCACTGGCGGTCCTCGACATCCCGTTCGAAAGCGGTAAACACGCAACCAAACACGGCAAGGGCGGACGCCTCGACCTGAAATCCGCGAGCAACATGGTGATCTTCCACAAGGAGATCGAGGAAGTCAAACCCGCCGACGGACCGAAAACGCCGATACTCGTCAGCCAGAACTTCTACCGCTACGGCGAGCGTTACAGGCACGTAAACGGCGAGAAGCTCGACAAGTACGTGACCGAAGAGTTCCTCAGATACGTTGTCTACGGTTGCCACGTGGTAGTCACCAATCCGACCTCTTCGCGACAGAAGCTCGACATACTCCTGCAGATCCCGGTCGGAGCGATACCCGTGCTGAACGGCAAGAAGACCCGGAGCCTGCACGTGGACCTCCAGCCCTACCGCACGCAGACTACCGACTACTTCTTCTACTTCCCGGCCACCGGCAAGTTCCCGCAGTTCCCGGTCCACGTGGCCAGGAACGGCAAACTGATCGCATCTGCAAAGGCGCCCACGCTGAACGTTGTGGCCAAGCTTACGAAGATCGACAAGACGTCGTGGACCTGGATCTCGCAGAACGGTTCGCCCGACGATGTTGTCGCGTTCCTCGAGGGCGCCAACATCGGACGCATCGACCTGCAGATGATCGCATGGCGGATGCAGGACAAGGCCTTCTTCCAAAAGATCACCAGCCTGCTGGCCCGGAGGCACGTTTACCATCACACGCTCTGGTCGTACGGAATCAAGCACGACGAGGTTCCCGTAATCCGCGAGTATCTCCAGCACAGCAATTCGTTCGTCAACCAGTGCGGCCCGTATCTCGTTTCGGAGCTGCTGACGATCGACCCGGTTGTCCGCAACCACTACCAGCACCTGGAGTACTCGCCACTGGTCAACGCACGCGCACACCGCCTGAGCCAGAAGCGGAAGATCCTCAACGAACGCTTCAGCCGGCAGTATCACCGCCTCATGAACATCCTGGCCTACAAGGCTTCGCTCGACGACATCGATAAGATGGCGGTCACCTACTACATGCTGCTGCAGGACCGCGTAGAAGAAGGCCGGGCGTTCTTCAAGGCAGTCGATCCCAAGAAACTGACCACCGCCCTGCAGTACGATTACTTCGCCGCGTATCTGGACTTCTTCAACGACAAGCCGACTGCGGCCCGGGCGATCGCCGACAAGTACGCGAATCACGGTGTGGATCGCTGGCGCAAACTGTTCGCCGCCGTCGCGGCCCAGCTCGACGAACTCGAAGGCAAGAACGTAAAGGTCATCGACAACAAGGACCGTACGCAGACGCAAACCCAACTGGCCGCAAGCCAACCGGGCTTCGAGCTGAAGATTGTTGACGATAAGATAACGCTGAATTACCAGAACCTCACCGAATGCACGGTGAACTACTATCCGATGGACATTGAACTGCTCTTCAGCCGCAATCCCTTCGTCCAGACCCGCGGCGGGCAGTTCTCGCTGATCCGCCCGAACGCCACCGCGAAGGTCGCCCTGCCGAAAATCGGCGACGGAAAGCTCGGCAAGCACAGCTTCAAGCTGCCGGACAAGTATGCAGCCAGGAACGTGATGGTCGAAGTCGTCGCGGCGGGCGCCAGCAAGTCCGACGCCTACTTCGCCAACTCGATGGCGGTCCAGGTAATCAGCAACTACGGGCAGGTGAAAGTCGCCAACGCCAAGACCGGCCGAGCCCTGCCCAAGGTCTACGTAAAGGTCTACGCCCGAATGAACAGCGGCCAAGTGCAGTTCTACAAGGACGGATACACCGATCTTCGAGGACGATTCGACTACACTTCGCTGAACGCAAACGAACTGGACCAGGTGGCGAAGTTCTCGATCCTGATCCTCAGCGAAGGCTCCAAGGGCGCCAAGGGCTTCGGCGCGGTAGTGCGCGAAACGGCCCCGCCGAAGCGATAAGGTCCTTAATTTGGAATCTGGTATCTGGTATTTGGAATTTAACGGCAGCATCTAACGGCAAGACCTGACATCAACGTCTAACGTCCTCGCTGAAGGTGTGCGTCACGCTAACGTTCCGACTTTCGCCTTTCGTCCTCAAATTCCAAATTCCAAATACCAGATTCCAAATCGAAAGAGTGTTTCACATTCGGATCGCGGCGTGTATTATGGCGCCAACACCCCTTGCGAGACACAGACTATGAGTTCAAAAACCCCCCTGTACGAGCGGCACCTGACCCTCGGCGGCCGCGTTGTGGATTTCGCCGGCTGGATGCTCCCTGTTCAGTATGAAGGAGTCCTGGCCGAGCACAAGCACTGCCGCACATCGGCGGTGGTGTTCGACACCAGCCATATGGGTCAGTTCCTCATCCGCGGACCGGAGGCCGAGAAGCAGATTATGCGCGTCGGAACCCAGGACGCCCGGGCGATGGCTCCGGGCGACTGTCGATACGGCTTCCTGCTGAACCCCGACGCCGGCGTTATCGACGATACGATCCTGATGCGGCTGGGGGCCGATTCGTTCCTGCTGGTCGTCAACGCCGCAACCGCCGCCGGCGACTTCCACTGGATCAGCGAACATCTCGACGGCGATGCCGGGATAACCAACCGCTTGTCGGAAGGTTGGGGCAAGATAGACCTCCAGGGCCCGCTTTCGGCTCGCGTGCTGCAGCCGATGTTGAACATCAATCTGACGGTAATGGACTACTACACCGCAGCCCGCGGCGAATGCTGCGGTCGATCGTGCATCATCGCCCGCACCGGATACACAGGGGAACTGGGCTACGAGATCATGGCGCCCGCGGCGGACCTTCAGCTCATCTTTGACGAACTGCTCGGGCGAGCTGAAGTCAAACCCGCCGGTCTGGGCGCACGCGACTCGCTCCGCCTGGAGATGGGCTATCCTCTGTACGGACACGAACATAGCGTAGACAACAATCCGATAGAGGCCGGCATGGGCGGGTTCATCAGGCCCGAAGGCGACTTCATCGGATCGCGCGCAATCGATTCGCTGACCGAGGCTCCGGGGCCGAACACGCTTATCGCATTCCGCGCCGAATCGCGCCGGCGAACGAATCCCGGCGACGAGATCCTCTGGGACGGAAGGCCCGTCGGACTGGTCACCAGCGGGGCGTTCTCGCCGAGCCTGGAGGTGTCGATCGGGTTGGGATACGTCCGATCGGAGCTTAACGAACCCGGGCGACAACTGCTGGTCAGAACCGCGCGGTGCGAACTGCCGGTGATCGTTGAGAAGAAACCGCTGTATCGAAACGGGACATGCAGGACGAAACAACCGCTTTAGATCGCCGCTTGCAGGCGACGACGGTTTTCGTACAATGCGCTCCTGGACATCGCAACCCGGAACCATCCTGATAGATCGGAGATATTAAATGACACCTGCAGAACTACATTTTACCGAACAGCATGAGTGGGCCCGAGTAGAGGGCGACGTCGCCACGGTTGGAATAAGCGACTACGCCCAGAACGCACTCGGCGACATCACGTTTGTCGAACTTCCGATCGTCGGAGCTGAACTGGCCAAGGGCGATGAGGCGTGCGCGATCGAGTCGGCCAAGGCTGCCGCCAGCATCTACGCGCCGCTGAGCGGAAAGGTCACCGAGGTCAACGAACAGATCGAAGACGATCCGGGACTCATCAACACCGACGCATACGCCGAGGGCTGGATATACAAGCTCCGGCTGGCCGATCCGAGCCAGGTCGACTCGCTCATGGATGCGGCGAAATACGAGGGATTCCTCGCCGAGCAAGGGGATCACTGATGCCGTTCATCGCCAACACCGACGCCCAGCGGCAGGAGATGCTCGCCGCTGTCGGCGCAGAGAGCGTAGAGGACCTTTTCGCCAACATTCCTCCGGAATTGCGGTGCAAGGGTCTCGACATCCCTCCGGGGCTGACCGAGCAGGAAGTCCGCAATCAGCTCGCGGGCCTCGCCGAACACAATTCCAGCGGGCTCATCAGCTTTCTGGGCGGCGGGTTTTACGATCACTTCATACCGGCGGCGTTGAATACGATAGTCTCGCGGAGCGAGTTCTACACCGCATATACGCCCTACCAGCCGGAAATATCGCAGGGAACGCTCCAGGCGATATACGAGTACCAGTCGGCGATCTGCCGCCTGACCGGCATGGAGGCGGCCAACGCGTCGCTGTACGACGGCGGAACGGCGGTCTACGAAGCAATAATGATGTCCCTGCGGGTCACCGGGCGGCGGAAAGTCCTGGTCGACGATTCGGTCAGCCCGATATACCGAAAAATGGTGCGATCGTACACGAGCAATCTCGGCATCGATCTTATGGAGACCCAGTCGCGCGAGGGACTGCCGGATCGAAAGGCCATCGCCGACCAGATCGACGACGACACCGCGGCTGTCATCGTCCAGAACCCCAACTTCTTCGGATGCATTGACGACGTGACGGACCTGGCCGAAATGGTCCACGCACGCGGCGGACTGCTGATCGTATCCTGCTACCCGATTTCGCTGGGCCTGCTGAAAACGCCGGGCGAAATGAACGCCGACATCGTAGTCGGCGAAGGACAGAGCCTGGGCATGAGCGTATCGTTCGGCGGACCGTACCTGGGCTTCATGGCCACGCGGCGGAAATACCTCCGCAAGATGCCCGGTCGGATCGTCGGCCTGACCGTAGACGCGCAGGGACGCGAAGGATTCGTCCTGACCCTCCAGGCCAGAGAACAGCACATCCGACGCGAGAAGGCCACCAGCAACATCTGCACGAACCAGGGACTCTGCGCCCTTACCTCGCTGGTGTACATGAGCCTGCTCGGCAAGCAGGGCCTGGCCGAACTGTCGGGAATCTGCGCACACAAGGCCGACTACGCCAGGGATCTGCTCCTGAAAATACCCGGGGTGACTATACGATTCCCCGGACGGTGGTACTTCAACGAGTTTGTGCTGAATCTCCCGATGGCCGCCGACAAGGTCATTCGCGGGCTGTTCAATCGCGGACTGGCCGCGGGGTTCCCCCTGGGCAGGTACTTCCCCGAAATGAACAACTGCCTCCTGGTGGCGGTTACTGAAAAGCGGACCAAAGAGGAAATCGACTTCCTGGCCCACTCGCTGGAGGTGATGCTGTGAAGCTCATTTTTGACAAGTCAGTGCCGGGCCGTCGCGCAGTGAGGACCACCGACGCGGCGCTGGGCGATGCGATACCGATCGACAGGAAGATGCTCCGCGACACGCCGGCCGAACTGCCCGAACTGTCGGAACTCGACGTGGTTCGCCATTTCACCGAACTGAGCGGGAAAAACTACGGAGTCGACAGCGGCTTCTATCCGCTCGGCTCGTGCACGATGAAATACAACCCCAAGGTCGCCGATCTGATCTCACAGCTCCCCGGATTCGCCGACCTGCATCCGCTGATCCCCCAACTGCCCGGCGGCGAGGTGATGGTCCAGGGCGCGCTTGCGGTGCTGAGTGAGACCGGTCGACTGCTGTCGGAGATCTGCGGAATGGCCGAGTTCACGATGCAGCCCCTGGCCGGGGCGCACGGCGAACTGACGGGCGCCATGATCATCGCGGCGTACCACAAGCACAAGGGCAACGAGAAAACGACCATCCTCATACCCGACAGCGCGCACGGGACGAATCCCGCCAGCGCCGCGATAGCCGGATACGACGTCAAGACCGTCCCGTCCAACGCCGACGGCGTGATCGACGTCAATGCTCTTAGGAGCATGGTCGACGACAGCGTCGCCGGGGTGATGCTGACCTGCCCGAACACGCTGGGACTGTTCAATCACCACATCAAGAACATCGCCGACCTGGTCCACAGCGTCGACGGGCTGATGTACTACGACGGAGCCAACCTAAACGCGCTGCTGGGCCACTGCAGACCCGGCGAAATCGGATTCGACATCGTACACGTCAATCTGCACAAGACCTTCGCCACGCCGCACGGCGGAGGCGGCCCCGGCGCCGGCCCGGTCGGAGTCGTCGAACGACTGACCGAATTCCTGCCGACTTCGGTCGTCTGCGCACACGATGACGGCTCGTATTACCTGGACTACGACAGACCCAAATCGATCGGGTACGTCGCGCCGTTCTACGGCAACTTCGCAATCGTACTGCGGGCCTACGCCTACATGCTGATGCTCGGAGCCGAAGGGCTCCTGCGAGTCTCTGAAAACGCCGTACTCAACGCGAACTACGTAATGGCCAAACTGAAAGGACACTACGACCTGCCGATCGATGCGGCCTGCATGCACGAGTGCGTCTTCTCGGCGTCGCGCCAGGCCGCCGACGGCGTTCGGGCGATCAACATCGCCAAGGCGCTGATCGATCGCGGATTCCACCCGATGACGGTCTACTTCCCGCTGACGGTGCCCGAAGCGATGATGATCGAGCCGACGGAGACCGAATCGAAAGAGACGCTCGATGCGTTCATAGACGCGATGATCGAAATCGCCGAGTTGACGAAGACCGATCCCGATCAGCTCCTGGCCTGCCCGGTGACCACGCCGGTGGGACAACTGGACGAAACGCTCGCCGCCCGCAAGCCGAACGTAGCTTCGCTGGGTCAATCGGAGAACGGCGATGACTAGCGGCGATCTTTACGATGTAGCGATACTGGGCGCCGGCCCCGGCGGCATGGCCGCGGCGCTGCAGGTCGCCAGGCGCGGCCGAACGGCGTGTGTTGTCGAGTCGGGACATGCCGGCGGAACGTGCCTGAACGTCGGGTGCATGCCCACCAAGGCGATGCTCGCCGGCAGCGGAGTGTGTCGCCAGATTGGATCCTGCGACAAATACGGACTCTCTGCAAGCGAGCCCAAAGTCGACGCCAAGGCGTTCATGCGGCGAGTCGCCGAGGCGGTTTCGACCCTTCGCGACAAGACCGACAAGGTGCTGTCCGCGAGCAAACAGATCACGCTCGTGCGGGGGCGAGGCCGCCTGGTCGACGCCAACACTCTGGCGGTCCGGACCGACGACGGTGAAGTCAGCGTAAGCGCCCGATCGATTGTCATCGCAACCGGCTCCCGGGCGGCCAGGCCGAACTTCCTCCCCTGGGATGGCGACTGCGTTATTACGTCCGATGAGGCCACGACAGCCGACGACCTGCCCCGCAGCGTCCTGATAATCGGGGGCGGCGTGATCGGATGCGAATTCGCGACGGTCTACTCCGAACTGGGCATTAAGACATACGTCGTGGAGATGCTCGATCAGTTGCTGCCGGGACTGGACAAGGAGGCCTCCGCCGCGGCGGCGACTTCTCTGGCCGATCGCAACGTAGAAGTGCTGACCGGACGGCGCGTCGCTTCGGTTACGCCTGACGGCGACGAAGCATCGGTCGAACTCGACGACGGGCGCACAATCCGCGTCCACCGCGTACTGGTCGCCGTGGGGCGCGAGACGAACATCGCCGACATAGGCCTCCGGGACGTCGGCGTGGAAACCGACGACGGGATAATCACCGTCGACGAACGCTGCCGGACCAATATCGACAACATCTACGCCGTCGGCGATGTCGCCGAGGCTCGCCAGTACGCCCACCTGGCCGACAGGATGGGCGTCGTGGCGGCCGATAACGCAATGGGCCACGAACTCGCCGACGACAGGACCGTCGTTCCGACAGGCGCATACACGCATCCGGAAATCGCGTCAGTCGGGCTGAACCTCGCCGAGGCCAAGGCCAGTTTCGGTTCGGCTCGCGTCTATCGCTACTCGTACAAGACCGGCGGAATGGCCCTGGTGACCGGGCAAACCGAAGGACAGGTAAAACTGATCGCCGACCCCGACAGCGGCAAGATCTACGGGGCGCTCTGGATCGGCCCGCACGCCACGGACATGATCGTCGAGGTCGCCCTGGCGATGCGAAACGGACTTGGGCTGAAGCATATCGCCGAGACGATCCACCCGCATCCGACGTTCCAGGAAGCCCTGGCGGTAATCGCCGAGGCCTGGGCCACGCAGGCGATCAGGAAGCAGACCCGATCATGAGCCAGCTTGTATACGTTGACCTGGGGCAATGCAACTATCGCGACACGCTTGACTTCCAGCATCGCCTGCTGAAGCGTGCCCAAGACAGCGACGACGACACGGCATATCTGATACTCGTTGAGCACGCCCCGGCGGTCATCACGCTGGGACGCCGCGCGAAGGCCGAGCACATCCTGGCCGCCGACGGGATCGAACTGATCGAATCGCGCCGCGGCGGCGACGTAACCTGGCACGGACCGGGCCAACTGGTGGCCTATCCGATCGTCCGCCTGATGAAACGCCGCCGGACAATGCACGGCTACGTGCGGAGCCTCGAGGATGCGATAATTGCAGTGCTGGGGAGATTCGACATCCGCGCCGGCAGACAGGAAGGTCAGATCGGAGTCTGGGTCGACCGGCGAAAGATCGCGGCGATCGGAGTGGCCGTCAGCCGCTGGGTGACCTACCACGGCCTGGCGCTGAACGTGTCGGCCGACATGCGCGGCTTCGACGCGATCGTGCCGTGCGGCATCCAGGGCGCTTCGATAACGAGCGTTTCCCAACTCCTGGGACGCGACGTGGCGATATCGGAAATCAAAGACCTGCTGGTCGACGTCCTGGGCAAGTCCCTGGGCTTTGAGAGCGTTCGCCGCGCGGAAGCCGGCGAGGTCGACCGACCCCGCAAGCGCCTGCCGCGCTGGATGCGAAAACCGATCCCCGCCGGCCGACACGCCTCGGAAGTCCGCGGCCTGATCGAAGAACTCAACCTCTCGACGGTCTGCCGGAGCGCCGAATGCCCCAACCGCGCCGAATGCTTCGACCGCCGAACGGCCGCATTTATGATCCTAGGGGACCGCTGCACGCGATCGTGCAGCTTCTGCGCAGTCGACTCCGGCGCCCCCCTGCCGGTCGATCCCGACGAACCCCAGGCCGTCGCCAAAGCGTGCGAACATCTGGGACTTCGGCACGTGGTGATAACTTCCGTGACGCGAGACGACCTGCCCGACGGCGGGGCCGAGCATTTCGCCCTCGTAGTGGCGGCGGTCCGCAGCCGGTTGCCGGAATCAACGATCGAAATACTCACGCCGGACTTCCAGGGCGACACCGCCGCGATCGACAAGGCTGTCGAATCCGGCTGCGACGTTTTCAATCACAACATCGAGACCGTCGAACGGCTGCAGGAAAAAGTCCGCCCGCAGGGCGACTATCGCCGCGGTCTGGCGGTGCTCGCCCGCGCCGCACAAAACGAGCGAAACGTTCGCACAAAAAGCGGACTAATGGTCGGGCTCGGCGAAACCAGATCGGAAATCCGCCAGGCCATGCGGGACCTGCGCGACGTCGGGTGCGAAATGCTGACGATCGGCCAGTACCTCGCCCCGTCGGACGATCACCACCCGGTCCAGCGCTTCGTGACGCCCGAGGAATTCGCCGAGATGGAGGCCGAGGCCAAAGAGATCGGCTTTGCGGCAGTAGCCTCCGGCCCGCTGATAAGGAGCAGCTACCGCGCCGGCGAACTGATCGGCGACTCAGGCGTTTGACCCATCCTTCGCCGGCAAGCGGCTCGGGCGCGCCGGAGTCCGGACCGACGCGCCCGACGAAGCCGCCTGTGATACGACTCGACCGACGCGCTACTTGGTCTTGGGCGTGATGAACACGTACCGCATGCCGCCGCTCCGATCTCGGACACGCAACCGTACGCCGTTCTTTGCCTCATCGCCGGCTAAGGCGTCAGTAAGAACGTCCGCCGACACGACCTGCTTGCCCTGAACATGGGTGATAACGTCGCCGGGCTTGACGCCCTGATCCGCGGCGGCCGAACCGGGGGCAACCTCCAGGACGACGACGCCTTTGAGGCCGCCGTCGAGACCGAACTTCTCCGCGTACTCGCGGCTCATTGTCGCGACCTTCAGCCCGAATCGGTCAGACGCCCGACCGCTGGGGCTTTCGGGGCCGCCTTGTCCGATCATCGAAGCGAAATCCTCTGGTTGACGCCCGATCCTGACCTTTACGGTGCGGCTCTTGCCGTCGCGATACAACCGCAGCTTAACGGTGCTCTCCGGCCTGGCCGCCGCAATGCAATTCCGCAGGTCATTGACATTCTTGACGTTCTTGCCGTTCACCTCGACGATGAAGTCGCCGTCCCGCAAACCTGCGTTCTCCGCCGGCGTGTCCTTCCCCACCGAAGAAACCAGGGCGCCGTGGGTCTCCGGCAGGTTGAAGCTTTTCGCCAGGGCCTGGTTGACATTCTGAATAGACACGCCAAGGTAGCCCCGAACAACTTGGCCCGAGTCGATCAGTTGGTTCATGATGCTCTTGGCCATATTCGCGGGTATTGACAACCCGATCCCTTCGTTTACTCCGGTCCTTGAGACGATAGCCGTATTGATGCCGATGACTCGCCCGCGCATGTTCAGCAGCGGACCGCCCGAATTGCCGTGATTGATCGAAGCGTCGGTCTGTATGAAGTTCTCGTAGCCGCCCCGCCCCGTAGTGCGGCCCTTGGCGGAAATAATGCCTGCGGTCACAGTTTGCGGCAGGCCTTCGGGAGCGCCGATCGCAAGGACCCAGTCGCCGACCTCCATTTGATCGCTGTCGCCAAGCCGGGCTTCGATCAGTCGATCCGGCTTGATCTTCAAGACAGCCAGGTCCGTCTGCTTGTCTGTGCGAATCCACTCGGCGGTGAACCTCCTGCCGTCATGCAGGGCGACCTCGACTTCGTCAGCATTTCGAACGACATGCCAGTTGGTCAGAACGTATCCCTTGTCGGCGTCCACAATCACGCCGCTGCCGAGACCGCTCTGGTAGAACTCCCGTTTGGGCTGCTGTTTTTCGGGCCACTGCCTGCGGAAGCGGAACTGGCCGGGCAGATCATCTCCGAAGAAACGCCGCATGAAATCATCAGCGAAAAAAGGATCTGACCGAAAACTCACCTTCTGCTTTACGTGAACGACGACAACCGCAGGTTTGACTGCTTTGGCGACCTCACGGAACAACGCGGACATTTTGTCGTGCTTGCTGAGATCAGCCAACGCCGCAAGACTGACCTCCTGACGCCCGCTCTCGACGGCAAAAGCTATTTCGCGAGCAAGAAAAGGACCCGCCAGGACGGCAAGGGACAGGATCGTGGCGGTCACGCCGATTGGGGTTAGCTTCCTTATAATTTTCATTCGATAAACTCCTTCCTGCAAAATCGCAGACAAATAGGCTTGTCACGGACAATGATGCGAAGCCGGCGGGGGGATGGGGGCGTCAAACACCCCTCCAGCATACGGACAGAGATACGCTCACCACCCCGCCGGCGTCCATAGGCCAAAACTCGTCGGACGCCAATTCCGGCGCCTTACTTCACTTCGATGCGTCTGGCCTTGGCCTTCTCGGTCTTCGGAACAGTCACGGTCAGCACTCCGTCCCTGCAAGCGGCCTCGACTTTGTCCGGATCTGCGCCTGCGGGAAGCTGAATGTCGCGGCGGAATACGCCGTAGCGGCGCTCGCAATGGCAGTAGCCTTCGCCTCCATCGTTGCTGTCGGCTTTCTTCTCACCGCTGATCGTCAGCATGCCGTCATGCACGGAGACCTCGACATCTTCGCTCTTGACCCCGGGCAGTTCGGCTTTGATGCTGATGCTGTCGTCCTGCTCGGAGACATCTATCGCGGGCCACCAGCCGCCATAGGCCGAAGTCAGGTCGGATCTGCTCCAGTCCCTGAACATGCCGTTGAAGAGATCGTTCATCTCCTCGTGAAAACGTGACAAAGACCGATCGCTTCTGTTGTTTCGCTTTACCATATTCATGACAATCTCCTTTCAGTTTCTCCAACAGGTTTCCTCGCCGCATCGCCGCGGAAACTACATCCGCGATAGCCAACGACCCGGCTCTCAGTCCACCAGAACATTTGCAACGTCCGTGCCAAATGGTATTCATCGAACGTGGCCGACAAGGTCGCGGTAATCGCCATGGGACGAGTTAACTTATTACCCAGCAACATGATGCAAGGTGCGTCCGCCCCGGCAGCCCCAGCGGGGATTCACCAGTGAGACGCCGATGTGCCGATGTGATGGTGCGCCTGCAAATCTGGCAGCACTGGTTTTGGGATTCTGTCAAATTTGCAGAACAAGCACAGCGTTGGCGTTCGACCGGAGCCGGATCAGCGGCCGCCGCATGCGTGAATCGTCTCGTACATCGCAACGATATTCTCCGTGGGGGTGATCGGCTGGATGTTGTGGCATGGGGCGCATATCCATCGGGCCGGACGATAAATCTCGATCGACTGGCGAACCTCGGCCGCTACGTCGTCGACCGATCCGAACGCAAGGGTCTGCTGGTTGTCGATCGAGCCGTGGAGGATAACGCGATCGCCGAAATCCCGGACAAGCCCCTCGCGAGCCATCCCCGGACATCGCCACTGGATCGGGTTGAGGATCTCTATGCCCACGCGATCGATTAGATCCGGCAGGAATCCTCTCGCCGCGCCGTCGGTGCGGTGCATGATATGGATGCCGAACGATCGGGCCAGATCGGCCATCTTGATCTGATTCGGCATAAGGAATCGGCGGCAGTTCTCCATCATCATGCACGGGACGCCGGTGGCTTCGCTGGTCTTGACCAACTGCCGGCATTCGTCCAGCGTGATGGCGCACGGCATTTCGACGCCGACGTACTGCTTGCGTTTCATGGCGTAAACCGCCATCGGCGCATGCCACTCCCACGGCGTGGCGATATAGACTGCATCGAGATCGTCGCGGTCCATCATGCGGCGGAAATCCTCGGGGCCTTTGGTATACGTTTCGGGGCGGGTCTGTCCGGCGCGTGCGGCCATCTTTGCGGCCTTGTCCGCACGGGCGGCGCTGATGTCGCAGACCGCCGGCACGCGGGCGCCCTTTATCCCCAGACTGTAGCGCAGCATCCCCGCACCGCGCCCGCCGACGCCTACGAATCCCACCCGAACGGGTTTCGGATTAACCGCAGCACCGCGGGCCAACGCTCCGCTGGCCGCGATTGCAGCGGCGGCCGTCGTGAATCGCCTGCGAGTCAGAGATTTCGCCATAGCAGAGTCCTTTCGTTCATGCGCCTCACTTCAGTCGCTTGACATACGCATAATACGCCCCATACCTGGCGGCGCCTTTGGGGGCTATGAGCCAGCTTTCCAGCTTCGCCGGGCCGGCGGGGAGTTTCACCCGGAATGTCGCGGCCTTGTCAGACGCGTCGACATCTACAGTCCGACCGACGCCGGCGATCCTGAGTCGGACCTTGCTCACCTTGACAGCCCTTCCTCCTTTGGGCGCGGAGTTTATCAGCGTGTCGGCCTCGAGAGGCCAGCGTCGCAGGGCGATCTCGTATTCGCCGGCTTTGGCGATATCAACCGCCCAGCAGCTCACTATCGCCCGGCCGCCTCGCACGTGCGACTGGCTCCACGGCGTGCCGGCGACCCAGTCGAAACCGTTCAGGCAGGACGGATTCTCGGCGTCTGACCCGATCACGATGCGGCTTGGCTCGTCGAAGCGTTTCGAAACTTCCGCCCAGCGGCGTTCGCCGGCGGCGCGGAGCTTCTTTACGATCTCCGGGCGCCGGGCGGCAATGTCATTCTTCTGGCCCGGATCGGTCTTGATGTCGAACAACTGCTTTCCGCCGACCAGCCGCCACTTGTCGGACATTACCGTGCAACTCCACTGGCTCGGCGGCGAGTTGTTCTGGCGGAACTGCGCAAAGACATGCCGATCGCCGATAGTCTTGGCTCGCCCCAGCAGGAGCGGCGCCAGGCTGACGCCGTCGAACTTGACATTGTCGGGCTTCCTCAGCCCGCACAGATCGATCAGCGTCGGCGCCATGTCGATGTGCGCCGTAGCGGGTCCAGATCACGCCCGCCGCCGAGCCCCCCGCCCGGCCAGCGCCAGAAGCACGGCACGCGATGCCCGCCGTCGTAGATGCTCCCCTTCTTGCCCCGCATGCCGGCGTTGAAGCCGGTCCAGCAATCAGAGCCGCTTGCCCGTCCGCCGCCGGCTGTGCCGTTATCGGTCACAAAGATCAGGATCGTGTTCTTCGCCAGTTGGAGCTTGTCCAGACAAGGCGTGCGGATCATCGTATTGCCGTGACAGCCAAGATCGCCGTAACCCTGATCGTCAGTCATCACCAGGATAACATTGGGCCTGGACGCCCCATCAGATTTCGCAAACGTCGGCGTAACTACACCGGCAACCATCCCCGCCGCTACGGCGCCCGTCGCCTTGAGGAAATAACGTCGCGTAGCCATTTGCTTCTCCCGAGAATAACAACGGATCCTCCAATTGACCATGTTCACAACACCCCCCCCTTAGTCAACCAATCGTCTCCTTTGGCTCCGAAATCCTCTTTGACACGGCGTCCGACCGCGATAGAATCATTGAAACCCCTTGACGCTTCGGAGCAGAAACTTACCAGGAACTATCACATGAAGAAGATCGCCATCGCTATAGTTGTCGCCATCTCATTGACACTTGCCCAGGCGCCGCTGACCGCAGACAAGAAGGCCGACAAGAAAGATCCCAAGACCAAGCCCGCGGCGACAAAACCGGTTAAGAAGGTCAGGCTCTTTCAGCATTTTCGCGAACTGTTCCGCGATTCGGGAAAGAACAACACTCACAAGGTCAAGATCATCTCCGGCCCCACGCCGGTCAAGATGCGAAACGGACGGGTGCCCGGGAAGATGTGGCGGGCGGTGTGCGGTGAGTATCGCTTCAAGCTGACCATAGAAGACAAGACCAAACTGCCGCTGGAGACGCTCATCAAACGCGTCGAAGAACTGCCGATGCCCTACATACGGGCCTGCGAAGTAGTCTCCGACGAGGGCGAAGACGGGCTGGCGATCTACTCCAATCTCAACGGAGCGATGGCCCACGGCGGCAAAGGCTACATAAACACCGTGCCGCACGCCCCGTCAGTCGTGATCGCACACGAGGCCGGACATACGCTCGAACAGGCCGCACGCGAATCGGATTCGAAGATACTCGACCGGTGGCTGCAGATCACGAAGGAGGACAACGTTTCAATCTCGGGATACGGCGACTCGGCCCACAGCGAAGACGTAGCGGAATTCGCCAAGTTGTACTCGGTATGCTGCAACGCCGGAAAGGACAAGCTCGCCGAGCTGAAGAAACTCTCACCGAAGCGGTACGCGACGTGGGAGTATATGCTGTACAAGGCTCCGTTGCCCCAGCGATCCTGGACGCAGAACCTCTGGCCGGGCGAGGCCCCTGGCTCTGAGGACGTAAAGGACAATGAAAGAATCGTCGACCGAAACAAGGGTAAGGGACACCTCGACCGGGCGGCGTCCAACGTTCACAAGCCCACGCTTTCGCTCTACCTGCCGAACGACCGGACCGCCTCGGGCGCTGCGGTGATTATTTGCCCCGGAGGCGGATACGGACACTGCACGATCGACAAGGAAGGCGCCGACGTGGCGCGATGGCTCAGCCGCAACGGAGTGGCGGGGATAGTGCTGAAGTATCGCCTGCCGCGTCCGGAAGGACACATTTACGGACACAAGGTCCCGCTGGCCGACCTGCAGCGAGCGATACGAACCGCCCGGGCCAACGCGAAGGAATGGCGCCTGAAGACCAACCAGATCGGCGTGATGGGCTTCTCCGCCGGCGGGCACCTGGCCTCGACAGCGGGGACGCACTACGACGCCGGAGACCCCAAATCAAAAGACCCCGTCGAGAAACAAAGCTCCCGACCGGACTTCATGGCGCTGATCTACCCGGTGATCTCGATGAGCGATGCCGTCGGGCACGGCGGATCGCGAAAGAACCTGCTGGGCGACAAGCCCGATCCCAAACTCGTGAAGCTCTATTCCAACGAACTGCAGGTCAATGAAAAGACCCCGCCGGCGTTCCTGGTGACCACCAGCGACGATCCGGTAAAGGCCGCCAACAGCATCAACTTCTTCATGGCGATGCGGAAGGCCAAGGCGCCGGCCGAGCTTCACGTATACGCCGACGGCGGCCACGGGTACGGCATCAGGAAGACCCGATCATCAGTCTCCGGCTGGCCCGAGAGTTGCCTGAACTGGATGAAGAGCCTGAACATCAGAATCCGCCCCCCGCAACGGCGCTGATCGGAGCTATCGGTCCAGCACCGTCTTGACGTCGGCTTTGAAGATCCAGGCCATGTTGGTGGACTTGTTGAAGTTCGCGTCGTGTCCGGCGAAGTAGATTACGTTTTCTTCGCCGGGAAAGGGCGAGTTCGCAAACGCCCTGGGCGCCACGAGGATCGGCTTGGATGCGTCCCAGCGTCCGTTGATCTCGCGGGTCGAATAGTCATCCGGCCCCCTGCGCACACCGTACAGGGCGCCCTTGTAATAGTGATTCCACTTGAGCGATTCGTCCTTTGTGATGATCCGCTGCTCGAATCCGACCAGGTGAACGGTCTTGCCCGTGGCGGGGTCCTTTACCGGGAAGAACCTGTTGTATCCGCCGAGGCTGAACCTGGCTCGGGCGCGGTGGTTCTTGAACGCAGTGTCGAACAGCGCTCGCAGTGTGGTTTCGGCGGCGGGTTTGAGGGCCGGTCCGTCGAGGCGTTTGATCTTGCCGGGACAAGCGCCTCGCGGCGTCCAGACGAAGATGATCGATTCGCCCGGGCCGATCGGATTGGCGATCGTGCTAAGGCCGCGGATGCCGCCTACGTCTGTGTTGACCTTGCCGCCGATTTCGTGGGCGATCGACCAGGTCGGTCTGGCGCCGTTGGTGCGTACGAATATCTTGCCTCCGACTGAGAAATACAGCTTTCCGTTGGCCTCGGTGATCCCGAGCGGGCGAGCGGGAAAAACGCTTCCGTCTGCCGGGTGCTCAGGCTTCTGATCCCACTCGATGCTCCTGGTCGCCGAGTTGTAGACGCCCGAGACGATCCCAGGATCGCCCGCGAGCATGAATATCCGATCGATCCCGGTCTCTGGGTCGCGATAGATTTCAATATCGCGAGGCACGCGCCTGCCCATCGCGCCGCCGCCGGCCTGGCGGAGCGAATGGGACCACTTGCCTGTCGCGTCATCGCGCACGAAGACCGACACAGCGCGATGCCCCTGCTTGTTGATGTTGTGCGCCTGGGCGGCGGCGACAAGGAGCGTAACGTCAATCTCCTTTCCGAGCTTGTCGGTCTTGAAAGTGACCGATTTGAGTATGTTGCCCTTCATGTGCACAAAGCCGACTGAGTTTGTCTCCAGGTCGACTCGCCACTTGCCGCCGGCGGCGTCGAGCCGGAGGACCTGGGCCGACTGTTTGGGGAAGTTCGCGTCGCACCAGTATCCGTTGAAGGCGTAGAGCTTGCCCTTGTGCGGAATCAAGTGCATAATCTCCGATCCGCCGGCGTATTTGCCGCCTGGGTCTCTGTAGCCGGCCTTGTACGACTGCGTCCAACCAAGAGGTTTGCTCTCGGCGCTAACGCAGGCGACCGCGGATGCGGCAAACAGGAATGCGATAAACAGAAACCGTGAGAGATGCTTCACAAATGCACATCCTCTAAAAAACAGGGGACGCTCCCCTGTTTTTTACTAGTCTATTCACAGGTAAACAGGCAAGATAAACAGGGGAGCGTCCCCTATTTATCGTTCGCCGCCGCGAGGTTGTTTATGAACGCCGCGGACGCCAGCGAGCCGCGGATAAACTGTTTCAGTGCGAAGCGTTCGTTCGGGGAGTGCAGTCGGTCGCCGGGGAGTCCGAAACCCATCATGACCGCGTCTTTGCCCAATATCCGCTGGAACAGTTCGGTCACGGGGACCGACGCCCCGCAGCGGATCATGGCCGCAGGCTTGCCGAACGCTTCTTCGAGCGCGGCGCTGGCGGCGCTGACGGCGGCCGATTCGCGGCCCATCATCACCGGACGTGCGCCGGCGTGGACCGCCATCCCGCACTTCACGCCGAGCGGCGTGTTTTCGGCAACGTAGCGCCGCATCGATTCGACGATCTTCTCGGGGCGCTGATTGGGGACTATTCGCATCGAGATCTTCACCGATGCTGTCGACGGGATGATCGTCTTGCTGCCCGGTCCGGTGTAGCCTCCGACTATCCCGTTGCAGTCGAGCGTCGGACGGCTCCAGAGCCGCTCGAGATCGCTGAAGGCCCGCTCGCCTCCGCCGAGAGATTCGACGCCCATTGACCGGGCGTAGGCCTCCGCGTCAAACGGGAGATCGGACCAGGCCTGTCGCTCTTGGTCGGACAGTTCGGCCACGTCGTCGTAGAAGCCCGGCAGGGTTATGCGCCCCTGGTCATCGTGCATTCCGGCGACCATTCTGGTAAGTGCGTTTATCGGGTTGGCTATCGCCCCGCCGTGCTCGCCGCTGTGAATGTCGGCCGACGGGCCGGTGACGGTAAGCTCCACGTACGCCAGGCCGCGAAGCGAATAGGTGATCGAGGGGACCTCGTCGGCGAAGAACGCCGAGTCGGAGACCGCGATAACGTCCGAAGACAAGGCCTCGGCGTGTTCGGTGATGAACGGTTCGAGGTCCGGCGAACCGGTCTCCTCTTCGCCCTCGGCGAATATCTTGACGTTGATCGGAAGCCCGCCGCACTTGATCCATGCTTCGATGGCCGCCAGGTGGGTGAACAGTTGGCCTTTGTCGTCGTTTGCGCCGCGTGCGAATATGTATCCGTCGCGGATCTCGGCCTCGAACGGGTCTGACTCCCAAAGCTCCAGCGGGTCGGGCGGCTGGACGTCGTAATGCCCGTAGATCAGCAGAGTCGGGGCGTCGTCGCTTACGTGCATCGACGCCAGGACGTTGGGCTTGTTGGGCGTCGCCATCACCTCGGCGGTCATGCCGAGCTTGCGCAGGTAGTCGGCCAGCCACGCGGCGCAGAGTTTGCAGGGGTCTTCGTCGCCGCGGTCTACATTGGCGACGCTGGGGAACCGCAGATACTCCTTGAGCGATTCAAGGTGCCTGTCGCGATTGTCGTTTAGATACTGTGCGACTGAATCGGGAATCATGACGAGTCGCCGATCAGATCCCTTCGCCGGCGCCTGGGGTTGAGGCCCCGGCGCTCGGAGGAGTCGAATCTTCAGTGGGCACAGTAGTGTCCGGGACGGTGGTGTCCGGGACGGTGGTGTCCGGGACTGTCGTATCCGGCACGTTTGTGTCGGTCGCCGCCGGATCGGGTACAGTAGTATCGGGAACAGTCGTATCGGGAGCGGTGGTGTCGGGTACAGTCGTATCGCCGCCGGGGACGGTGACGGTTCCGCCGCCGGCGCCCATGGCCTCGCCCATAGCCTTCATCATCAGCATCATCAGCTTCTGACCGACCGGAGCGACAATCTGCTCGGCGAGTTCGGCCATCTTCATCTCAACATTGTCGGCGGTGATGCTTCCGTCCTCCACTCCGGCGGTTGCGGCGTCAAGCATCTTCGTCGATGCGCTCAGCATCTCGGTGAAGAGTCCGACCAGTTCCCTGGAGTCCTTGTCGAATCCGATCTTCCAACCCGCGTTGGTGCTGGAGAAGACGAGTTTTCGCTTCTTGGGAGTTGTCACCACGATTTTGTCGCCGATCTTCGTGAAGGACAACTGGTCCATCGAGGCGCCGTCGATGAGTTCGGCGGGCGACGAAGGGCTCTTGGTCTCGCCGGGGATCTTCTTGATCTTGGCTCTGACGGTGGCGGGATACTGCAGACCGAACTTGGTCTCCATAAGGGAATCGAGCGCCAGGGCCTTGGCCTGCAGATCTGCGTGGGCCTGCATGATGCCCTTCAGCGACGTCGAGGCTTCATCATCAAAGAACGCCAGCGCGGCGGTCTTGTCGCCGTCCTCTGTGGCCATGACCTTTGCGATAACGTCCTTGACCTGCGCTATTTCCTCCTGGCTGGCCTCAGTTTCCGGACCGGTCAGGCCGCCTCCGCCGCTGGAGCCCGAGCCGGCGTCTGCAACGCCGCCCTTGAAGACTTGTCTTCTCCTGGCCACTGCGGACGGATCGCCGATGATTTCATAGTCGGGGATGGACGTACGGATCGCAACCGGCGGGCCGTCGACGTCACGTTCGTAAGCTGCGGGCTCTTCGCTCTCATCGCGATTGCAGCCCAGCGGGACGCACAACACTGCGCCGGCGATCAATATCAACAAGCAGTTCTTCATCCTACTGACTCCTTAAGCCAACGTTCGACTGAAACCGCCGCCGCGGAAGCTCGCCGTCAAGACGACCGCCGACCGAGGGCGTATAACTGAACCGCTCGTATTGTCGCTTTTTTGGGCCCGCATGACAAGCGCCAATCCCGATGTCCTTCGGGAGCATTGTGCGACGACCGGCAGCCGCGGCGCGCGACGAGGCGTTTTATCGCCGCTTTTTCGCCGCTTCGGCGCGTTTGCGGAGTTCCTCTTTGCCGAGTTCTTCGCTGCGATCGAAGTTCTTTTTGTCACGTTCGATATCGGTCCGAATCCTGAGAACCTTGCCCGATCCGCGCGGGTCGGATTCCACGAACGCACCGGCGTTGTCCGGAGCGTCCCAGCCTTTGGCGCCGGGGATCTCGAAGTCGATAACCGCCGCGTAGATCGAGGGCCGGGCCTTGTCGGCGACCGCGGCGCAAACAGCCGAGCCGACCAACACGAACGCCAATGCAATACCGCGGAGTTTCATTCGCCGCCTCTACTTGTCGTAGACGCCTTTGGGATACGGATCGGCGCCCGGTTTGGGGTTTTTCTTTCGATTCTGTGCGAACAGCCACCTGACGTACTTTCGATTTCGCCATATCCCCCCCGCCGTGGCGACATGGCTGGTGTTGGGAAACTCAACGTAGCTGCTGACGCCGCCCTGGGCGACAAACTCGTCGTGGACCGCCTTCGATCCGTGTTTCATGGGGTCCTTCTGTCCGGCGAAGATCGAGACCGGGATATGCTTGATCCGGCTGACTTCGAGTTTGAGCCTGGCCCGCAGTCCGGGAGTCGGACGTGAAAACGCCCTTCCGACAGGCCAGCCTGCTCCGCACATGGCCGCGGCGAACAGTTCCCGTCCCGCGCGAAGAAACTCCCAGCACGCTTTGCCGCCGTACGAAAAGCCGGTGAAGTAGATTCTATCCGGATCGACGCTCGGTCCGCTCGGCCCGGCGAGATCCCTTATCAGCGCCAACGTCGCCTGCACGTACCAGCCGTTTTCGTTCACCGCCGGCCAGTCCGGATGGTACACCGGCGTCGGGGCGCCCAGCGGACCCTTGGGCCAGTACGGCTTGGGGACTTTCTTGCCCGACGGAATCTGAGGAACGAGACTGACGCACTCGAACTCCTTTTCATCGATGTAGTCGACAAAGAGGTTCTTGGCCAGTATCACTTTCTCCATGCTCCTGACGTTATCCTCGCCGACGCCTCCGGAACCCGACACAGAAACGACCAGCGGGTATTTCTTCCTCGGATCGAAGTTTCGAGGGAGCATCATCCTGAAAGGCAGCACGCCGCCTGCGAACTTGAACTCGCCGGGCCCGTGCCCGTAGAGCGTTCCCTTGCCGCGCCAGCAGGTGTGTACGACTCCGGTGATCTTCGCCCCGCCGGCGGCGCGCAAGATCACCCATGCGTACTCCTCGCCGCGGTAGGGGGAGGCGATCTTGGTTTCCGCGCCGCTCTTGACGGATCTGAGCCGCGTGTGGAGATACGGTTTGCCGATCGCGCCGGCGAGCTTGCTCGAGGTCGAGTGGGCCAGGCTCAACTCGACCGATCCGCCGCTGAAGGTCACCGTTATGCGGTGGTGGTTCAGTTCGACGCCTTTGCCGAAGTTGATCGCCGGCGAGACGATGCAGGGCTTGCCGTCGACGGTATGGGTGTCCCATCGGGCGATCTGTGCGGCGGTGTAAACCGTCTGCACTTCGTCGGCTCTGGGCTTAGGCGGCGACTTGGCGATCGACTCGCCAGGTCCGGCGCATCCCAGCACGGCGGCGGCGGCCAGGCAGGCGAAAACTGTCGTCAGTATCGGTGTTCGGCGCATCGCGGGAATCTCCGTTTGGCGTTATTCGTCGTCGGGTCCGTCGTCTTCGGGCAGTTCGCCGACCGGCTGGAGCTCCTGGCCGCCGGCTTTGGTCAGCAGTTGTATCTTCTTCTCGGCCGCGCCCAGCACTGTGCGGCAGTAGTCGATCAGCTTGGTTCCCTCGGCGTATTTGTCAATCGACTCCTCGAGCGGGACGCTTCCGTCTTCGATCCGCGATACGATCTCTTCAATTCGCTCGAGCGCCTGCTCGAACGTCATTTTCTTCCTGGGCATTGTTCCGGTCCTTTCTCGCTCGACGCCGGCGAACGATCTCTAAGGTATAGCAGCACCAGTTCATTGTAAACCTGGATTTTCCAGCTTTACCTTCTTTCCCGTATACATTATAGTGTCGCCCCGCACGACAGAGGTTTCCTTCGCCGCCGGGGACGAAACCGATCGGGCTTGAGACCGTCTGACGCCAATTGGCCATAATGCTTTTCAACAGTTACATATTCTGGTGCTTCTTCGCGGCGGTCATTGTCCTGTACCGCGTTATGGATCATAAGCGGCAAAACATAATGCTGCTGGCGGCCAGCTACGTGTTCTACGGAAGCTGGGACTGGCGGTTCCTCTCGCTTATCCTGATATCCACCCTGGTCGACTATTTCGCGGCGCTCGGCATCGAACGATCGAAGACCGAAAGCCGCAGAAAGCTCCTGTGCCTGATATCGGTCTGCACTAACCTGGGCCTGCTGGGAGCGTTCAAATACTACGGCTTCTTCGCCTCCCAGGCTGTCGCTCTGCTAAACGCCGCAGGGCTGAACGTGACGGCGTCCTCGCTTCAGATTGTGCTGCCGGTGGGGATATCCTTCTACACATTCCAGACGATGAGCTACACCATCGACGTGTACCGAGGATCGGCCAAGCCGGTCAGCAACCTCCCGGACTTCGCGCTGTACGTTTGCTTCTTCCCGCAGTTGGTTGCCGGACCCATCGAGCGGTCGTCGCGGCTCCTTCCCCAGATCGTAAACCCCAGAACGAAAAGACCCGGCGACTTCGCCGAAGGCCTCCATCTGATCGTCATGGGCCTGTTCAAGAAGATAGTGATAGCCGACAATATGGCCTTCATCGTCAATGCTGTCTTCGGGGCGGATATCTCGACAGTGTCCGGGGTGGACTGCCTGGCGGCGACGTACGCGTTCGCGTTCCAGATATACGCGGACTTTTCGGGATACTCCTCAATCGCCCGCGGACTGGCCAGGTGGATGGGCATCGATCTCATGACCAATTTCAGGATGCCCTACCTGTCCGGGACGCCCCGGGAGTTCTGGTCCCGCTGGCACATAAGCCTGTCGACCTGGCTTCGGGACTATTTGTACATCCCGCTTGGCGGCAACCGCGGGCGTGCGCTGAGGACTTCCCGTAATTTGATCTTGACCATGCTCATCGGCGGGCTGTGGCACGGAGCCGGATGGACGTTCATCGCCTGGGGACTGTTCCACGGGGTCATCCTCTGCGTGCACCGCATGTTTGAGAAACGCGATCGCCCCTCACGCCGCGGCGCCGTCTTAACGAGACTGAAAACGCCGGCGTCGATACTGGTGATGTTTCATCTGGTCTGCCTGGGCTGGCTGCTGTTTCGAGCCGAAACCATAGGGCGGGCCGGTGATATGCTCTGGCGAATGCTGACCGATTTCCAGCCGTCGGACATCTCGGCGTTTTGCCTGGCCAGCGTGGCGTTCTACGCCGGACCGCTGATGGCTCTGGAGTTGTGGATGATCCGCACCGACGATCCGCTCAGACTCATGAAGGCTCACTGGTCGGCCAGGGCCGCCGTTTATTCCTATGTCGCCGTAATGCTTCTGATATTTCCTCCGAGGGTGCACAGTGAGTTCATCTACTTCCAGTTCTAGAAATGAGTGGAAAGCAATCGCCGTGGCGCTGGCGACCCTGATCGCGTGCGAAACCGGCGTGCGTCTGATCGGGCCGTCGATATCCAAGGATATTCGGCATATCCGACAGTTCCCAAAGATTGCACAAACTCTTGATCAGGACCGAAGGCTGCGAATTCTGTTCCTGGGCAACTCCCTTACGAAGGCAGGAGCAGACGTGGACGCCTTCAAGTCCGAATTGCAGAAGAACCAACTGGATCCCGCGTGCGCCGTGACGGCGCCGGACAATACGGTTCTTTTCGACTGGTACTACGTGTTCAAGAATGTTTTTGAGAGCACCGACAAGGCGCCGGACATGGTGATCGTAGGCTTCTACAAAGCTCAAATGGAGGACTCCACCAAAACGTTCACCCGATCGTTCGGACATGATTTCTGCAACTTGCGCGAAAACGCGACCGAAGTGTTCGAGCACGAATTCACGGAATTCGAAGATCGTGCTTCGTTCATCATCTCGTCATTTTCATCGGCCTATACATACCAGAACAGGATTAAGAAACGCGTCATGGACGTCATCCTGCCCGACTGCCGGGTCGCAATGAGCCGGTTGAACCGCATGGAAAAAGCCGCAGGGGAATCCCGCCAGGCGAAGAACCGCGTGAAGCCGCCGCCAACTTACAACCGCTTAAAACGCTTCATAGCAATGGCCAAACGTGCCCGAACGCATGTCGTTTTCGTGGCCATGCCGCCGGGGAACTGGTCTCTGGACACAGAAATCCCCAAGATCGTCGAACATAGCGGAATGACGTTCGTGGACTGCCGCATAGATTCCCTGCCGACTCTACCGTCAGACTACTTCTCCGACGGATACCATCTCAACGAGGCCGGGGCCGCCATATACAGCCGCTTTCTGGCCGAAAAACTGGTCCCGGAGATAAGAAGATTGACCTCGCGGCGATGACCCGCGGCGAAAGTACTTAGTCGAACAGGCCGCCTTCGACGTCCGGTGCGGGCTTTCTGCGGCGCCTGACCCCGGTCAGTCCGACGACCGAGGTTACTTTTCCGTCCGCCAGTTCGGTGGTGATCGTCTGGCCGTCGGACGTCTGGGACGTCGAGCGGAGTATGTTGCCGCCGCTGTCCCGGGTGACGCTGAAGCCTCGCCCGAGCACGGCGCGGTGGCTCATCGCCTCCAGTTGCCTGGCCGCGGCGTCTATCTGCTGGAACGCGAGTTCGATTCGATGCGCCGGGCAGCATGCGTCCAGGCGTCTGGTGGTCTCGGCGATTACGTCTCCGGCGGCTTTCGACCGCCGACCGAGAGCCCAGGCCAGGCGATGGTGAAGCTGCTGAATGCGAGCCCCCGCCGCCGTCGCCAGCCGCGCCGGATGCAGAGCCGCGAGCCGACCGGCCGGTCCGCCGAGGGCGTTGCGAGCCTCCGAAAGCCTGCCGGCCAGACCGCCGCGGGCGCGCAGGAACAGCTCGTCGACCTGCTGGATTCGCGTGCGGACGGCGGACATCGGATCCCGGAACATCGCGCATCGCTCGAGGCCCGACAGTGCGAGCTTCGCCGAGGCGATATTGTCGGTGACCCGGCGCAGCATCGACGCGCCGAGATCGTTAACGTATCGTGCGACTTCAGCGGCGTCGGGAACGGCCAGTTCGGCGGCCGCCGTCGGAGTGGCGGCGCGGATGTCGGCGACCATGTCGGCGATAGTCGTGTCGGTCTCGTGGCCCACACCGCAGATCACCGGGGTCCCGGCCCGATGTATCGCCCGGGCGACCGGTTCTTCGTTGAAAGCCCAGAGATCCTCGATGCTCCCCCCGCCGCGGGCGACTATGATTACGTCTATTCCCAGCGCGTCGGCGTTTGCGTCCAGCAGCGAGACGGCCTCTGCGATCTGCGCCGCGGCTCCGTCGCCCTGGACGAGCGCCCCGAGAAGGTAAGCCGAGACCGAACCCCAGCGCCGCCTGAGCGTGCGTCGGATATCCCGAAGCGCCGCACCGGTCGGCGAAGTGACAATCCCGATCCCTCGCGGGAACTTCGGCGGAGCCTTCTTGATCGACGGATCGAACAGCCCCTGGCCGCGAAGCTTGTCGCACAACTGCCTGAACGCAAGCTCCAGGGCGCCTTGTCCGCAGGGAGTCATACGCTCGGCGTACAACTGAAGCTGGCCACGTACTTCGTAGACGTCGATTCGACCGGCGATGACGACCTCCATCCCGTCGGAGGGGGTGAATTTCAGACTGGACGCACGACCCTTGAACATCGCCACGTCAACCGCCGTGCGGGAGTCCTTCAAACGGAAGTACATGTGCCCCGACGAATGGAACTTGAAGTTGCTTATCTCCCCGACAACAGTGACCCGACCCGGAAATGCGTCGTTCAAGGCGCCTTTTACGTCCGCCAGGAGCGCAGAGACGGTTATCGCTTTCGGGCCGGTCGGTTCGCGGGCCTCCTTCGCGGCCAGATTGGCGGCCGCTGACTTATCGGGATCAAAAAACGCAAAACGATCTTCCGGCATTACAGTCCGTTCCAACTGGGGGATTTTTCGATTGTTTCGCCGATATCGGACAGCCTCTTGACCGCATCGGCGTATCCGGCGGCGGCCCGGCGGTGTTCTTCGTCGACTACGGTATGGAGCTTGACGAATCGACCGCAATACGTCGCAACTCTCCGCAGCATGTCGACCGTTCCGAGACGGGAAGGCGTCTTGAGCAGGCTGGCGTACCAGTCGGCAAGTTCGCGGCACTGGGCCTCGGGTATCCTGTCGATTTTCCGAGCGGCCAGCGGAACGAAGGTCCGCAGCATCTGATCGATGTCTTCGTTGATGAACTCCATCGCGAGCGACGGATTGTCCAACTCGATGACGCAGAGTCTGATGATCCGCTCCCTGACGGCCATATCGTCGGGTTTCCTGGCCAACGCCGCCTTCATCTCAGACAGGCGTCTGGCCGAAGCGGTCAGGAGGGCCAGCCGTCTGAGCCGTTTGCGAATCAGCGGAACCAGTTTGGAGCCCTTGGCGACCGCAATCGCCGCTCGGGCGGACTTTGCGGCCTGGGAGTACTTCCCGGCGGATTCAAGCTTGTCGGCCCGGGCCAGCAGCCCGGTCAGCGAAGGTCTCGACGCGGCGACCTTGCCCGGCGCGGGAACTTTGACTGGCGCGGCGGCCTTGCCGCAGGCATAGCCGCAGGCGGCCAGCACCATCATCCATACAAGAGCAAATTTCTTCATGGCCCGAGTCCCGGTTGCATTTTGCCGAAGCGCCGCCCGGCGAGACGCATGCAGACATTATACCGCGACACCGAGCCGATTCCACTCAGCACGCCATGAAATGACGAATGCCGAAACACCGCCCCAGCACAGGTTGCAAGTCTCCGGTCGTGCTTGCGCCGCTGGCCGCCGGCCGCTACAAGCCGTTCGCCGTTACCGGCCACAAGCCGTTGTCGTTACCGGCCGTTAATACGGATCGATCCTGTACTCGTATGGGGATTTCCGGGTCGTCTTGGCCGGAGCCTTGTCGGCTCGTCCGGACTTGATGAGGTCTTCGAGTTTCTTCTTCACCCATGCGTCGCGCTTGACCTGGTGCTTGCGGTCGTCGGAAACCATGAGCATTACCGGGATCCTGCTGGGCAGAGCAACCATCCCTTTGGAGCGAAGGACTCGCGCTCCATTGGCGGCTATGAACTTCTTGATTATCAGCCGCAACGCCTTGTCTTCGGTGAGCGTCCAGTTCGTGTCGATATGCTCGTACAGGTATCGAATGGCCGACAGCTCGACGTCCCGATCGGGAACCTTCGGCGGGAAATGGAAGCTGGGCCATTTCCTGGGCGCCGTCAGGACATTGGCCAGTATCAGCGACCCGATGGCGTGAGCGGCTCGATCGTGCTCTTCGGACTCCCGGTACCTGTGCAGTCCGTCAAGCCTGATGAACATCAGGGCCAGCCTGCCTCCGGGACTGGAGTGGTACAGGCTCGTCATGTCGGCGTAGAACTCCTGCAGGTGGAAGTAGAGCTTCGAGTGGTTCTCGTAGAGGATCAGCACGTGCTTCAGCGGCAGGAAGTACGAGATGTAGTTGTGGCCCAGCTCGTGCCACGCGACGGCTTCTCCTATGGCGGCGTTGGCCAGCTTGTGCCGCTCGGCGAGATACCCTTTGGCGGGCTTGGGATTGTCGATCATGTTCGGGCGCCACGATACTACCGTCACCAGCTTGCCGCCCCTGATGTCGACGGCCTGCATGCCCCCGAACATGTCCGAAGGCACATAGTTCGCCGTAAAGGGCCTGCCCCAGAGCGTCGCCTTGAACGTCACGTTGGAGGAGCTTCTCATATTACTCCACCATCGCGGACGATACGTCTTGAGCGTGCGGGGAATGTACGCCAGGTCGGCCTGGGCCGAACGGGGAAGATACGGTTTCATTCGAGTGATCTTCCTGATCTCGTCGGGAACGGCGTCCAGATTGCCCGATTTGTAGCACTGCATGACCTTGAGATACTGTGCCATCGCCTCGGCCTTGGCTTTGGCTTTCGGATCCGCCGAAGCGTCCGAATCACCGGTCGATTCAGTCGTCGCGGCCTCTTTGGTCTTGACCGGTCCGCGCTTCACCGGCGTCCGGCCCCAGGTCGCAGCAGGCGCCAATAACGACGCAACGACGCCTGCACACAGTAGCGTTCCGAATCTTCCCATTTCAATTCTCCCTTGTTCCCGTCGTTCGGTAAGGCAGCGGGCTGATTCCCGCAATCACGTTAGCGCCGGGACAATATCGGGCCGCCTCCCGCATAGCCAACCGGCATATCCACTAATCAACTTAGCGGAATACGCCCCGAAACGCAATCGTTTCTTCGCCGCCGCCCGGGAGGCATCCGTCATTCACGGGTGTCGGAATTCTCCGACCACGCCGGCAGCAGGAACGAATCGGTGGCGTTGGCGGGAGCCTCGGTGCCGTCGTATTCACTCTCGCCCTGGACCAGGAAGATGTTGTCTCCATTGACCCCGACTGTCGCCCGATCGGCCCATTTCACGCCCCAGTCGAGATACAGCACGTTGTGCCCTCTAGTCCCGTGGTTGCGGCTGTTGGACCGCGGGCTGGACAGGAAACTGGCCTGGAAGCGTCCGCCCTCAAACACCGGAGTCTTGTCCGACAGGACGGCCATCTGGCCCGAGACGTCCGCCAGGGCCTCATCGGTGCGGGAAAGCGCCTCGGAGCCGAGGGCGTGCTGGTAGGAGTAGCTGATGTATTTCGCGGCGGGGAAGTCGGTCATGCGGGAGTTCAGCGGGAACACCTCCCCCGCGGCGTCCGTGTCGGCGGGGCACTGGAAGACTCCGGCCGGCGCGTAGCGTCCCCGGACCAGATGAAACAGCCCCGCGGAGTTGCTGACAGGCTTTCGCCCCCCGCCCGGGAGCCAGGCGGCGTCGGCTTCGTGAGCCCGCGGGAGAGTCTCCTGGTGGTCCATCGCAAATTTCTTCATGCCGGCGCCGATCTGGCCCACGTTCGAGGCGCACTTGCCCTGAAGGGATCTGTCCCTGACCTGCCTGGCCCACGGCACAAAGAGCAGCGCCATGATAATCGCCGCCGCGGCGATCGCGCCAAGCTCCTTCAACGAGAATGTGGGCCTGTTGAATCCCGCCATCGATCCTCGTGCGGCGACGACAGTGGTATGCCTGGCCGAGGCGATCCTAGCCAAAGTCCGGTCAACGAGATCCTCAGGCGCCGCTGCGGCGGCGTAGAGGCCCAGTGCGTCGAGCGAATTGGCCACATCGTCCCTCAGCGCCCGGAAGTCGGCGTCTTTTTCAAGGCGCGCGTCAACCTCCCGCCCGGCCTCCTGACCGCAGCGCCCCAGCAGGAAGTCCATCAGCATCTCTTCGTCTTTTTTTCGTTGCTCATCCATCATCCGACTCCGCGTGGGCCTTCCACAGCCCGGCGAACCGATTCACCGCCGCGTGCAGCCTGCTCTTGACCGTGCCAAGCGGCAGAGCCAGCATCTCGGCGATCTCCTTGTAGGCGAACTCGTGGAAGTAACACAGCACGAGGACTATCCGGAGCTGGTCCGGAAGCGTCCCTACAATTCTTTCTACGGCCAGACGGTCCTCAAGGTTCATTAGATTCTCATCCGGCGCGGGTATTTTTGACGGCATCAGCGACGCGAAGCTGTCGGGCTCGTCCGGACCGCCTATCGACGCGTCCAGCGACGCCGCCGATTTTCGCGATCTGCTGCGCAGGGCGTCGCGGGCCTTGTTGGCCGCTATCGTAAAGAGCCACGGCTTCAAACGCCTGGTCGCGTCGAACGTGGGAGCAGAGATGTGCAACTGCAAAAACGCCTCCTGGAAGGCGTCTTCGGCCATCGCACGATTGCCCATGAACCGCGTGAGGAACGCGATTAGTTCATCCTGGTGACGCCGCATCAACGCACCGAACGCCCCGTCATCACCCTCAAGGTGACGCTGAAGAAGCTTCGAATCGGTGATCTGCTGATCTTCGGGCAAGCGGTTCCTTTCATAAGGCCCCGACCGCGAAAGATTATAACGATAAGAAACTGATTTGTAACCCGTCTGTCGGCCGACACGTTTGGACTCTCAATTTGCACGACAACTGACCCCAATGCTTGTCAAGCCCTACTGACACATGGATCACGCGCCAAGGTGCAAGCCGCGACACAGGTTCGAATTCAATGGCACTGTATTCAGAACTCGATCTTACACTACTTCGAAATCCGCGGCTCGGCGGAGTTCGGCGTTCGCGGGCGCAACGGGCCGTGACAACTTCCCGTTTGCACTGAACTCAATGAGCCAATAATCAAGTCATGCGTCCGCGGAACTCCGCCCGTAGACGCGGCATCTTGCCGCGTTGCCGTCGCCGTGGCCGTTTCGGAGATCTGGGATCTGGGGACGCATAACACAATTGCTGAGTCGCCCTTTTTGAGGGCGTCTTGCCGTCGCGTGCACATCGCCTCAGGCCACGGAGGACAACTGCAACGCGGTTCGCCGCCA